>Ga0307515_10003637_pt1 | contig 32398 bp, 10 predicted proteins | sample 17_EM_MG_FD_194513 | JGI IMG/M metagenome (GOLD analysis project Ga0307515, IMG submission 194513) | Populus trichocarpa ectomycorrhiza microbial communities from riparian zone in the Pacific Northwest, United States - 17_EM | ecosystem: Host-associated > Plants > Roots > Unclassified | place... | reverse complement strand
GACATTTTGTTATAAAAAAGCTAATTTTAGTGTCAAAGTAGTGTTTCTCTTGATAATGAGAGTATCATTGATGTATTTGTTTTTTTGTCTTCCATGCTGTGAAAAAGATAGATTAAGGTTGAGAGAGGTTTTCTAGTTTTCGTTTTAATTTTGTGTTTTTGAGTTGAGAAATTAGTGTTTTTTTTATAATAGAGAAACTAATGTATTAAGGTTACAAGAGTGTCTTTAGGTAAAAATTGGTTTTGAGTCTCAACCCTAGCTTGTTTTTCTAATCACCTTTCTGGTGATAAAAAAAAAAACTAGGTTAGAAAACGACGCGTCATCTGTTTTTTTTTTTTTTTTAAATGAGTGGATAATTCATCATCTACCAGTTTTAAAAAATATAAAGGCTTATACGTGCAAGCCTAGCCTGACAAGCTCACTCCCCTAGGTGCCTAGCTTTTTTTTGTTTTTCTTTAAATTAAACTTTAATTTCTTAAAAATTCATTAAAAAATATATTGAATATATTATTTTGTTAAATTTTTAAATAAATTAAAAATAAATTTTAGATATTTTTTATTAAATATCATTCAATTTTAACTTTGTTTACAAATAAGATTAAAGTAATCTTTTAATAATATTAACAAACGTTCTTTTTTTAAAGCACATCATGATCACTTTTAAAAAAAAAATTCATTTGGTTGCCTTTTTGCGGGGCCTATTGTTTTTGAATATTGTTAAATAAAAAAATTTTAAAAATAAAATTATTAAATTCAATCTTGTCCATGAGCTAAATTTTGGATTTGGCATGGTTGATATAAGGTGTCTTCATCTCAAAATTAAAAAAAAAATTTATTTTAAACTTTTTTTAAATCAAACCGGGTTTTCACTCATCGTCTTTGTCACTTTAAGTCAACCCCCCAGGGTTTAATTACAAACACGAGTTAAACAAAGAGTTGGGTTAGGAGATTTCAAGATTGATTTGTTGGGTCAGTCTAATGATATTTTCATAGAGTTCCTCTCAGTAACGTGTAATTTTTGTATTATTCTTATGGTTTTTAATTAAGTCGCCTCAAAATTAGTGAGGAATTTTTTTTATTGAAACTTGTGTTTTAAATAATTATAGAATATTGTCTTAGACACATATATTTTTGTAAACAAATAACTCTAAAAAGAACCTGTGCACCTATTTGTTTTTACCATGTTTAATATATGCATTAAATTTGAAGGTTATAAATAATATTTTTTTATTGCTAGAAAATACAATAACAATATATATATATATTGCAATGTAAAAGATCTTCTACTTTGCTTTGTAGTATTTAGCGAGGGTCAAGTAGCTAATTCCTTCTCTAATTCGTGCTATGTTTCAATTTCTTAATAGTAGTGACAGTGCTATGTTTCAGTAGGAAGACTAGAAAGCCTCTCGCTCAGTTGGTGTTGTCTTATTATTGATAATGGTTTACATCATTTTGACATTTTCTATTTTAAACCCTGTAGGTTAAAGAGAATTTATAAAATTTCAGGTAGAGGTGGAGAGTTATTAGTCGTTAGTTGCAGAAAATGGTGATCCCTACACCAATTTCTGCTCACATTTGACCCACCGAAGTAGAAAGAGTATTGTCATGCTTTCAACCTTTCACGCATGTTTTCTGCTCTGTCCATTTCTGCATACTCTGCCTGCTTTGCCTGCTTTTTTGCACGACTTGGGACCAAAGCAAGCAGTAAGCATCACTGTTAGAATCTGACCATTCTACCATCAGCACAAGCACTCTTTGCACGTGTTGACGGGTCTGAGACTGAGATATTATTACTCTATGAAAGTCTGGTGAGAGTGAGACACTTATTGAGGTTTGCCGAATTTTAGCCATTAGTTTTTCACTGCTCACTGCTTTGTGTTGGGACTGTTTCGGTAACAAACGAGCCACCTAGATCAATGGTTGCGTTTTTAACCTCAGAAACTGAACCTTAGGTTATTTGTTATCAGTGCGTGATGGCCTGTACCGCAGATCAAATGACTAGGAATTTGAATAATTTATAAATCCATGTGAAATCAGGAGCTATTTTTAAACATTAAGAATAATTTGGTATAGCATTTATAAACTAAGCAGTTGTTCAAGTTACAGGCCAAGCTACTATCCTTGGACACCCTTAAGTTCATTCAATATTTAGATTCTTTGATTGATTTTTTTTGTGATTGTGGGCTTGCTTAGATTCCTAATTTCTCCAAAAACTAAAGTATAATTTGTGAGCAAAGTGTATTTTCGAATAAAAATAAAGAAAATAAAATGCCCAGTTCATCATTATGTAAATTAACCTGAAAATAGAATGTCCAGTTCATCATTATGTAAATTAACCTATTTGATTTGTGACGTGATGGCCATATCATAATTAGCAATGAATTATTATGCACTGTTCAAAGCTAGGATGCGGTGTTTTTTTCTGATGAGTCACTGTGCCTTTCTTGTACTAGACACTATTGATCTACATGGTAATACTTAAATTCAATAGCTCCATTGCCTTCACTGTTTTGAACAGAACATTCAAGGGCAAAGTAGAAAAGAAAACAAGTGCTTCGCACTTGAGCTATAAATGCTTTTTTCTTTCCTTTTCTCTTTTACACCATTCAAATGAATAAAACTGTACTATCGATTGGTACAATCCACATGTGACAGCCAATACTTTGAAGCTATGCTCATGCACTTCTCTGAGTTGACAAGACTACATCGAATGGATCCTACGAAATAGACAACGAAAATCATCACAAGTGTGGAATTCTCAATCGCCTTTCTTCGGAGAATATCTCCCCTTGTTACACTTTCTTCAATCTGCTTTACTTCAAGCTACCATGCCTAATTAAGAACTAAACATATCTGTTGTTTATCTGATCACTAATTATGCTTGATTAGCAGTTTATCTATAAATCATGTGCATCTATTGAGGCAAGGATGAGTAGAAAACGAGAGATACTGGGCTATCTCATCGCTCAATGATGCAAGAAATATTCTAATTATAACCCAGTAAGTGCTTTAGAGATATTTGTAGAAGTAGCTAAAGAGATGCTCCAGGGATAATAGTACTGAGAAAATAACCTGTGAAAAAAGATAATTTCTTATACATATAGAGACTGCAAAACTTGTTTTCCTAGAGAATTGAGATCAGATCATTTGGTATGAAACATTTCCTTGTACACAACAAGTCCAAGTGGTGGGATATGTAGCAAAATTAATCAACTAATTAATATCTAGGTAGCCTTTTCTATTTTCTATATACATTTTGAAAGATAAAAATAAAAGACTGGGGAGCTTGGTTCCAAGTTCACAGCTAGCAATGGTGGATGATTTGGTTGATAGCTCTTCAAATTCCCAGTGATGGTGCCAAGCTCCATAATTGATCGATCTTTGGCTTAGTCATGCCAGCAGACAAGCATGACTACACATCTCCTAATAATGTAGAGCCTTCCTTTCTGTTGTCTAAGGTATCCTCCAAGCCTTCTGCATGAAATCTTCTTCTTGGACTCTCCCATGGTTTCGCCGCTCATCATCTTCATTTTGTTTTTTCAAGAAAGAAGAAGAAAGCACTCGAGAACTAGTAGTGATGCTTGTAGTGTCTACTGTCTAGTGAGTGATGGCAAGGAAGAGCTAAGGAGCACCTTATAAAGAGAGTGAAGCGGGGTCCAAAACTCCCAAGAACATGCAACTAGGCCCCCACACACGACCGAACTTTGATTCCTCTCTCTTCCTGCCACATCATTCCCTGCACCAACATTTATGTGAGTTATCAACAACCTAGACAATTGGTCGGCAATTTTGATTCCTTATCGATAAAAAAAAGAAGTAAAAATTGAACCAAAGTCTTTTTGATACTTGGGATGCTGCATTCCATGCGTGTTTTCTTGAACAATATTTTACAATATGGGGAAGAAACTATGATGTTATCCATTGTCTGCACTTTGAATGCATGTTGCATATGGCCTAACGCCTGATATTATTGTTTATAAGACCATCATTTCGGCACGGCATGTAATATTTTAACACAAAAATTTGATGTATAGTGTTTTTTAAAAGTGATTTTTATTTGTAAATATATTAAAATAATTTTGTTTTAATTTTTTAATATTAACATATTAAAATCATCAGAAAATATTAAAAAAATTAATTCAATATAAATCAAAACATTTGTTTGTTTATAGGATGATTTACATTATTTGTATATGAGTGAATATCTTCTGTATATAAAGAGAGAGAAAGGAGCACACCCCTATATGTTTTGAAAATTTAATAGAAATTAAATTTGATCAATTTTTTAATTAATTTTAACGATTAAAAATCTCAAAGATTAAGCATAGGAAAAATTAAAGTTTATACTTTTTAAAACTATTTTTATGCAATTAGAATTAAATAAAAAATAAGTAATATTGGTTTTTATATAGAAATTCAAAAAAGACAATAAAATAAGGAAAAATTAATGGGGCTCACAAATTATTTCCCATACTCCTAGTTTTTCCTGATTTAGTATAAATAAATAAAACAGTCAAATTACATATATGATATTACTAGGTAAATCAACCTCCAGTCCTATATATTGCTAATTTTGGTATACATTTGAATATTAATAAATAATTGAAGTGTTCAACTCTATATAGTTCCATTTTTCAGTGGATGTTCCCAGTAAGTATAGTTTAGTTCATCAACAATGAATAAAAAAGGGGACAATTTAGGGTTTGCAAGCTGGCTATGTCGTCAAGAATGCTCAAAACTCAAAAAAAATTGCCTTGGAACGTGACTTCTTAAAACCCAGCACAGAATTAACTCCTGATTAAATTAGTAAAACAAAGCATAATCCCACATGTGCTTGCCTCGTGCTCCTCCCGTATCGCTTTGCAGGAAGGTTTATTCTAATGGGTTCTGTACCTGGTCCCCATCACTCCATCAATCTTGAGGAATCTACAATCCATTGCTGTAAACTCCAAGCTTTAGAAGGAATAAAGAACTGAGCCAGATGGCTGATAGCTACGCCAATCCCATTTATTAGTTGCTGACAATCTCTTTTCTAATAATCCATTAGGAGGTCCACTATATTTTGAACTATATTGATATAAAAAACTATAACTTTCTATCCCATGAGTCCACCTCGCTTGTTTTAATTAGTGTTATTAAGCCTAGTATGTTCAATTGACTCAGAATCAGATTGACCCGTCCTTTATTGAAAATTATTTAATGTCAAAAAAAGTTAATTTAAGTTAATTTGGATTGAATGTAAAAAAAAAATCAATTAAAGTTAAATGTAAAAAAAGTTCATTAAAGTTAATTTGGGTTGAATGTAAAAAAAAATCAATTAAAATTGATTTGGTTTAACTTGATTAACCTAATTAAAATCTTAATTAATTTTAAAAAAAATAATTATTAACTCGAGTCAACTCATGACTTTATTTTTAAATCAAGTTAATTTCTTAGTTGTGTTTAATAATTATGTTAATACAATCTATACTAATCAAAGAATTTTTCATAGGGAAGAAAGAAAATTGAATTTGGATCACCCATGATTTTATATTAATATTATTTATATTAATAAGGTAATGTAAGAGATAAGGATGAAAAGTTAAAGTTACATCATAACTCTTTAGTCTTTACCGTCAAAGATTATGACTCTTCGCCGCCGAAGGTTGTAACTTTTCATCATTATAAATATATCTGTTGACAATAACAAACAACATGGCACAGGAAAATAATATATATATATATATATATATATATATGAACACATATTCTTCGTCAAGAGAAGAAAGAGACTCTCGAGTCAACTCAATGAAGAATTGTTTCTGCAAATAAGATACACTTAGCTAGACAGTAAATAACAAGAATGATTTATTATTATAAAAAAATTAAAAATATATATATATTTTTATATATTTTTATATTAAAATACTTAAAAAACAACTGCTATCACAGCTCAAACACACCTGTAAACCCATATATAATAACATGAGTAGCCCACCCGCATAGCATACCATTAGAATGAAGATCCTAGGATCGTTGAGGACTATAGAACTTTTTTAAAAAACATTTTATCGAATCTTTAATCATATAATACATAGATTTCCTCTTCCCTAGATTCACTTTATGTCTAAGTTGGGTTTTAGGCCTCCATCATATGGTCAAATAAATCGATTACCAATTAAACTGGCTAGTGCATGCTTTTGAAAAGTTTCTTTTCTCAGTAACTGGCGAGCAAATTTTGAGTAATTGGCCTGTCACTACTGTGCTTGATTTTCTTTTTTTTCCGCTGACCAGTATCAAGCTACTATACTTGATAATTTCTATGCTAATATGACCCACCAAAGAACACAATCATATAATAGCCAATTAATGGGAATATTATAGCTGGTCAAACCCTAGAAAATAAAATATCATAACCTTATCCTATGGATGTTGCGTACGTAGGTCCCTGTGGCGGTGTGGTGGCCTCTTTGAACAAAATTTCCATGCCGAAAATGAGGTAGATAACTAGGAGACAATGCTCTACTAAACTAATCTTGGATTCTAACACCATTATCAGAACAATGGACCAGGTTTTTGTCCCAGTTGTTGTTTGCAATTGTTTTGTTTTTGCATAAAATTGTAAGTAAGATCACAAACTTGTAGTGTGCATCGAAGACATGCTTACACGTGAAAATCTGGTGAGAGACATGGTCCTTGCCTTTTATCTAGTAGACAACTTTGATTTTTATTTATTGTTCTTCTCATCTCACTAGGTCGAAGCTTCTGGTCTAGCACTTGTTGTTTTACAGTTACCTGAATCAACTACTTAATCAACATTTAATTAATAAATTATCGTATCTTTGTCTTGGTTAATTCAGAGAGTACGATCCGGACATCTCCAAATGTACTGTACGGTTCACTGGATTTAGTTGCTTATGATCATGTTTTGGACTCGATAAATTCGAATTAGGGGCTGCTTTTTTTATCTAGTGAGCTTCTATGCTTAACCCCTTTTGCAACTATGATCTTGTCTTTGTCTTGATTTATTCAAAGGTCATGTATGTCCTGTGATATTTCCAAGTTGTAAGGTTCATTGAATTGAGATAACTTGATCATATTTTAGTGTCTATGGTGGATTAAAGGTTAGCATTTTTTTTTGTATTTTAAATGCATTTTTAAAGAAATTTTATTTTTATTTTTTTCTTTGCTTTAAATTATTTTTTTTATGTTTTTAGGTCATTTTAATTATATTAATGTTTAAAATATAGTATTTTGATAAATTTTCTAATGAAAAACACTTTGAAAAGCAACCGTTATCGCACCAAATAAACTATAATTATCTGACCATCATTTGCAAGGTAGGTCAGTCCTGTAACATATCTTGAAATTGGCAAGCTGAGTATTAGCTAGCTGGATCATTAATGGTGAACTGGAGAAACTCTAAGCATGGGTTAAGGTATTCTTGAGACCATTTTGGCAATAATATGTAGGCTTAGTGCATTTGCTATTTGTATGTAGTTAGCTTGGCATTGGAAATAAGCTATAGTTATGGTAGTTAGTTAATTATTTCATGGAAATTTAGCCCTATATATATACTAGTATTAAAATCTTGGATTATTCAACAGATCATAACTATTTAGCTAACAAAAAATCATGGCTTTTTCCCTCTGTGGTCTTAGGTTCGAGCCCTGTGGTTGCTCATATGATGGTCATTGGAGGCTTACATGGTCGTTAACTTCAGGACCTATAGGATTAGTCGAGGTGCACGCAAGCTGGCCCAGACACCTACATTAAACTAAAAAAAAAAATTTCAGGACTTTTCTCCTTTCGTATATCCCTTCATGTAATAGATGTTCAATCCTCGAAAGGAGCTTATTATTGCACAAAAACCAGGCATGGAGGTATGTGTGCATGGGGGCAGGCGCAAGCCAATGATACAAAAGGGAAAAGATATGAGATCCTGTGTGTGGTAGGAGATATATATACAAAGGGATGTTTTGTCTAACAACTAAAGTTTATTTTCTTACATTAGGTTTGTTTTATCAAAAATATTTTTCTTTATTTGTTAGTGAGAAACAAATACTGAAATATAAATTAATATAAAAAAATTTATAGTCAAATTTAATCTAACAAGACAAAGAAAGTTTACACTTTAATACTATTATCTTATAATAAACAATCATTTAAATATTTTAATTACTGTTAACACCGCTAACATCACTACCACTACAATAACAATTATTATTTTAACACTAATATAATCATTTTTTTTTTATTATCCTATTATAAATCCTTTATTATCACCACTATAATAATTACCAATATTATAATAACAATCAATGTAATTATTATTATTAGTATTATTATTATTATAATTATAAATATTATCAGTACAACTATCTCTAGTATTATCGCTACCTTGCATCATAATTTTTCTCATCTTATTATCATCAATAAAATATTGTTTATTTTATGAGAGAAATATTTTCTTATCAATTTGTTTTTTGAAATTTAGCCATCTTTTTTAGAGTCTAGCAATAAAGAATGTGACGGGAAGGAATTCAAGTTTTATCTTTTAAAAAAAAAATATTTGGACGAGAAAAGCACTAGACAGAGAAGATGTGTGTTAATTTTACTTGACCAAAATTCCATGCAAATGGTGGCTCACAATTTGGGCTTCTGGCATCAACATCATAGTCCTTGACCACCCAACTGGGCCTATAAAAGCTTCGAGTGAGGTGGGTTAATTGCTTTTGGACTGGCAGTGGTTCTTGCCACTGGATGGTAGTTTGGGCCGTGTGCTATGGCTTTGTAAGTTTGGGCTTGTTTGCCCAATATTAATTTTCAAAGGCCCATAAAGTCAAAGAATTACATACTTAAGGCCCACTCATACTCGAGTTTTTAAAATCACAACTACGTCGTTCATATTCAAATATAAAACTTCTGTACTGTATATTCTTTTTTCTAGCTGTCACTTCCCATTTTTCACTTCTTTAACGGTTTGCAGTTCGGCGAAGCACCCTGCCATCAGAAGCGGCGATGTCGTCAATGGCATCGAAGATCAAAGCCTACAGCGTCCCTCTCCTCCTATTTTCCCTCTCCGTCTTCTACCAGCTCGTCGTCCTTCCTCGATCCTTCCCTGCCTCTCATTACGACGGTATTGATTTACTTGTGTCCTCCTTGTATCTGTATACTATCAATTGCATTTCTGATTGTTTCTTTTGTAAACGAACGTAGTTTTGGGGATAAAGCGGTATAGTTCTGTTGAAGAAGTGAAAGAAGCATACGACAAGTTGTCTTCTAAATGGTATTAATTCTTTCAATTCTATGAATTATTTGTTTAATTAATTTTTAATTTAATTAGCATCAATCGTAATTAATTTCAGGAATTCAGAAGCGGGAATTCCTGCCACTAGTGATTTTATAAAGGTAATCTAATTTCTTGTTTTTTTTTCCTTTCAAGTTTTAATTATGAAGTACTGTATCATTCTACTTGCCAAGTGGGTTGGATGGTATCTAGAGGTAAAGTTGAGTTGAGGTGTTAGTATTACCATCCTTGAAAGGCTGGTTCCCCATGATTAGTGTTTGAAGCAGCGAGGAAAAAGTTTTTAAATGTGAGGAGGAGTGAAAATATGGGAAAACAATTATGGAAATTGTGATCGCAAGTTTTGAGATGCACTTTGCAGAAGTTTTCAAACTGTTTAGAAGTACTCATTCTCATGTGAGTTTCAGTACACTGCTTCAGATGTAATTCATATAATTAATAAACTGGAAAGTGTTCTTTGGTACATGTTAAGCTTTGAGAAGCAACGAGCCTATTGAAAATCAAGTTTTTCCAAGATTTCTCCACTAGTTGAGTTGAGGTGTTAGTATTACCATCCTTGAAAGGCTGGTTCCCCATGATTAGTGTTTGAAGCAGCGAGGAAAAAGTTTTTAAATGTGAGGAGGAGTGAAAATATGGGAAAACAATTATGGAAATTGTGATCGCAAGTTTTGAGATGCACTTTGCAGAAGTTTTCAAACTGTTTAGAAGTACTCATTCTCATGTGAGTTTCAGTACACTGCTTCAGATGTAATTCATATAATTAATAAACTGGAAAGTGTTCTTTGGTACATGTTAAGCTTTGAGAAGCAACGAGCCTATTGAAAATCAAGTTTTTCCAAGATTTCTCCACTAGTTGGCTACAGACTGATAATAAAAATGACATAATGTATAAGATCTCTTTCTGCATGCCTTTTTAGATGACAAAAGCTCAATCAGGTTACTACAACTCTAGCAATTATATCTCTTCTTCTTGTCTGATATGCTGATTCTGCAACTTTATTACTGGTATGTGATGGGTTATTGTTATGTTTTTTGGTGAATCGTTTTCTAATATGTGGTTATTTCAGATCCAATATGCTTATGAGCTGCTGATGAATCCTTTATGGAAAAGGGACTATGACGTATTTGGCATTGATGAGCAAGCTGTGAGTAGTTAACTCTTGCACCATCGATTACTATGTCCAGTTTTTTTTCCCCTATATTCCTCCAACTACTTTGTCTGATCTAGATCATGAGTTTTTTCGTAAGTGACTAGATTTTCCTGGCTGCAGCATATTATGGACAAGATTAACTTGCAACATGCTGGGGAAAGCATTTCAGGCATAGATCTTCCATTACTAGAAGCTACTACTTTTGGTTAGTCAATATGCTACTACTTTTTGTTATCAGACCTTCAATTCACTTTGTAAAAACTTTTCTTCTCGGTTTTGTTTTCTATTGTAACTAGATTGTTTCTATGTGTATGATTTTGACTCTTGGCTGATGAATGAATAATCTTGTCTTTCCTTCAGATCTTGGATTTCACACATTTAATGAGTTTACATCTCAAGAGTTTGCACCTATGTTTGATAGTTCTAAACCATGGCTGGTTCTGGTATGCTTGATTTCTAGAGCATTTTAATATACTATTTCTGCAGATTAGTTTTTCCATGCTATGGGATGATATTGATGTCAAATTGATACCTTGTTCTGTAACTTGTAAGTGGAATTGATTTTCTAAAATGTGTATCATTTTCAAGTATTATTACTTTTCTAGCTTTTGAAGACAGGAAACTAGCAACACATAGTATTTGGATTTTTTTTTTATTTACACTTATTTTCTCATTAAAAAAAAAAGATTTCTACTTGATTCTTGATGTAGTGTGGAAAGAGGAAAGCAACACAAACAGAAGTATGGCTGAAATATAAATAAAATTAATTGGAACAATAAAAGAAGAAGAAGAAGAAGAAGATTGATGGGGGGAGAGAGAGAGAGATGATTCTTCCACATGTCCTTTGTAGGTGGTTTAGATTTTAATTAATATCAATTCTTGCCAAGTTATTGTTAACAATATTGTGCGTGGAAATTTCAATTCAGGTATATTCACTTGGGAGCAAGAAATGTGCTCAATTCTTTTCTTCGTGGATCGATATCAGTATGTGTTTCATTTGCTAAATTATCAAAGTTTTAGTTAAAATCTGGGTTGATCGGTCATTTTGTGTAATTGTATCTCTTATTATGCTCATTTATTTATGTGTTTCTTCAAAAAGATTTATGTTTGTTGATAACCTGCTGAATTTTATGTCTTACATTTCTGATTTATCATTTGTACTTAGAACCTTTCTTATCTCCCTTCCTGAACTCTCATCTAGACTTGTAACCTTAGCTGTCTGGATTCTTGATTTACCTCTTCTGAAGTTTTATTCCAATTCTGGTCTTGTCATTCTGATTTTTTTTCTCATTATCAATAATCGAACAGCTCAATAATATGGATAAATTAGTTATTCATATGCCTCTCATTCATGGAATCCAATTCTATGTCTCTCATTCATGGAATCCAAATGAAACACTAACTCATGTGGTGGTATCTTAAATATTTGTTTAGAAGGCCATGATAAAACCATTTAGACCTAGTTTCCTCCATGCAACTAAGATAAGCTTTATACTTCTTGGCCTCTTGATAAAAAGTCTAAAATATGTCATATATCACAGTGTGCATCCCTTCTAATACATTGTAAACAGGATATCATCACTTCTTTTGAAGTTTAAAGTTTGTGGACTTGAGTGTCTAATCGAAGCAAAAACTGCTCAGCAATATTCAGACAAGTGAACTAGAAAAGTTTAGGTAGAGCTGCATCTAAATGTTGGCTAGGTAAACCTCTTGTAGTAGTAGTTATGAACCTTGTAGACCATCCCCATGTGGTGGTGAGGGGAGGGTGCCAATTGGTAGAAAAAAACCATCAACCCCTTGGCATTATCCTGTACTTGGAAGAAGAAGTAGAAAAAGGAATAAATATAGTGAAAATTTGATTCTTCATCATCGTGTTGGGTTATTTTTAAAAGTTTTAGATGGTTATAAATAGATAAAGAAACTAGGTTTGAGGTATCTCATAAGTTTAAGACAACTTATAAGTTTTTTAAAAAAAATCTAATTCCATGTTGACTTTCATTGCAATCATTATCTTAAAAGACTTATGTTGCTTTTTACTTTTTCCTAATGATCCATCTCTTATCTATTTTGAATGTTTTTTTTAAGAGATCAATTTTAGTATGATTCACCATTTGCTATTTCATTTTTCTATCTGCTTTGACATTCAGCTGGTCTGTTGGATGGTGTTGCCGGTGTTGGTATTTTGGAACTTGGTGAGCTTCAACTTGCAATATCTCTTGCTGAGAGAAAGCCAACTGGAAAATTTTTCTTTCGGAATGGTGAGTGTTACTTTTAGTCATTATTCTACTCCTTTAATTGAACAAATGTAAAACAATGAACCAAAAAAAAAAGAACAATTCAATGGATGCAATGTAAAATGATTAGAAATGCTAGTTTATTCTTTGATATACAGATGGATTGGATTGGCAGACAGAAAATGAGTACAGGTCATTTGCTTCTACAGCTGAAATTTTAGTCACAGGAACCTGGCATTTGATTTTAGGGGCATAATAGTAAATTAGCAATCTTTTTTGTATAAATTCTGCTCCTTCCCTGTCTATGTCATATGTTGACATTGTTTGTTCCATGCCAAAAGCTTCCTTGAAGGTGATTATGTTGTGAATTTCTCATGCTTCTGTAATAGGTTGATGCTTAGCATCTTGCTGAGTTGGAGAGCAACCTTGTTACTACCTTCCGTGCTAGACTTGTCTTTTATTCTCTCCCTTCCACGAAAGATGTCCTGTTTGACCAAGAATAGCTAATAAGTTTTGTGCCAATCATTTTTTTTTTTTCCAGATTTGTCCTAACAGATAAGTAGTTGGAGAAAAAGTGTGGAATTTAATTTTTAGTGAGGGAAGAAATAGGGGAATTAATATTTGACTTTTTGATAATGGACACATCTTTTGGATGGAACCAAAAGCAAAGGAGTATGCCCATTGTGGGATGGAGGGAGTAGTACTTAGATTGGTCATTAAAGTACTAGTCAGAAGAATTAAATGAATTAAGTCAATATTTGATGCCAGAAATTTTTTATTCTTGCATCTCTGAACTCATTTGATCCTTTATGCCAAGACACCTTTATTATTTGCATTTATGCAGAGTATTTTATTTATATATTGGCAATATCTTATTCTTGATTTGATGTGTGCCTCTCAAATTGCATGTACTTTTGCTGAATAGCTTTAGCTTCAGCATAACTTGTTTCTTATTTTTAATTTGATGGAAATGCTTACAGGACTTCCTTCGCTTGTTGCTTTTCCATCTGGCTGCAAAGCATCAGCTTGTCTTGTTAGGTAGGTTGAAAATTAGAGATTGAATTATAAAGTGAGAAAATATAAAAAAAATCACACTGCAAAGCAAGGAAAAGCAATTAAAAAAGATGGTTCAGTGAAGGGAGAGAAATTTTAAATTTTGGAGTCAATTTTAGAACCTTTAAGACTCTGCATTTCATTTGATACCAGCAATATCAAAATCTCTTAAGGTGTTATACAGCTCCAAGTAATATTTAACTGACTTGACAATAGCATAGTACTAAAGTTGGTTTTCGTGCTAGGTTTGAGGGTGATCTCTCCACTGATGCAGTCATTGATTGGTTTGCAACAAAAGTGCTGGGTTTACCTCGCATTTTATACTATTCAAAGGAATCACTGGTAATTCAAGGCACTCGCTTATCATAATCATTTTTAATGACAAATTTGTTTTTCCTGCTTTCTATTATTTCGACTGAAGAAAGTTTTTTTCATGAGTCAAAGCACCATGTTGTAACATGAGAGAACCTGTGTGAAGAAAAAGTCATCAAAATGGACCACAACATTGCATTCTCAAGTAAATTTGTGGGTCATGTGTTGCACAAGCTATCTGTCACCATATGTCTTCTAGCTCTTTCTGCATAGTTCTTTTAGACAACCTGCTGGATTTTTTGAGTTGCTTAATTATTTTTCATTGTTACTAACCATATTGATACATAATGCTGAAATCACTCTTTATCATTATATTCTATGCAAGTAAAAGGCATTACTATGTTTCCTTTCTTGTTTCATATATATTATCTTTCTTTTGTCTCCTAGTCTCTTTACTGCTTGAATGATATGAAACTTCATTATAATACAGGGACAAAATTTTCTGGCAAAAAGTGGTCCCCACAAGGTAAATTATTTTTCAAGTTAATTTTATCATTCAATCTATTATTTACAATGTTATCATCTTGATTTTATATGATTCTTCTCTTCAACTTTGATTGGTGGTCAAGTTTGTGTTGAAATTAATGAGTTAACTAGTCATTTCTTGAGAAATTGTGATAAAACTTGTCTGTAATTTGGACTTCAAATTTTCGAGAAATATTTTTGTTTTTGAACTTATCAGAGGATTTATTAATCTCTCAATATCTGCTGCTTCTATGATAGATTGTCATGGAGGAAGAAGCTTGAAGTGATTTTTTACGTGCTTGCCTGTCATGATAATTTATGTTGCTAATTCTATATTTTTTAACTCAGGCCTTACTCATGTTGTTTGGCTAATTTATGTTGCTAATTCTATATTCTAAAGAAATCCATTAACAATGTGGTCCCTTTATCAACTGCTGTTAATAATGATGTTTACATGTCTTACTTTTGTTGTTACATGATAAAATTAAGACTAAATTAAAGGGAATTAAATAAAAAGTTCACAAAAAAAATATTTTTATAAAATTAAATGAAGACATCATAAAGAACCAAAATTATGAATAACCCCCCCGCGATAATAATAATAAAAAAACCTCTCTCTCAAATTACTTTCCTCTAGTTATCATCCTTCCTCTCTTTCTTCACCACAGCGACCACCCTCTTTCAGCAGTTGGCCTTCTATCTCTCTTGTCATTACCCTAGCCTCACAATCTCTCTCATCACATTGAACTCTATCCTTCATAACCACCAATTTCTTCAACCACCCAAAAGCCTTTGATCATGCACAACACACCTCTCACACATTATTGACACAATAAATTATTGCTTAATTCAGATATTGCAGCCTTGTCCGCTGGTTTTAGGTTCTTGTTGAAGAGGAAAAGAATGGGTGTATATTCTTGAGACTTTGAATATTTTGAATGATTGCTTTTTTGGACCTTTTAAATCAGAGAACAATGATTTTGATGGTTTTTGATGAGGTTTAAGGGCGGCTACTAGCTTGTGAAATTTTTTATACATTACCTTTTCTAATAGGATAATATTAATTGAGGAAAGATAACACTTTTAATAACACGTCTTAATGGAAAAATAACACTTTTAATAACGGATATGGACAGATGGTCTTAATAGAAAAAATATAGATGGTCCACACTAAGAAATATCAAGAGTAAACGGATGAAATATATGATTATCTCCATGTTTGTACATTCTCCTAATGGAAAAATAACACTTTTAATAACGGATATGGACAGATGGTCTTAATAGAAAAAATATAGATGGTCCTCACTATGAAATATCAAAGAGTAAACGGATGAAATATATGATTATCTCCATGTTTGTACATTCTCCTTACTTCTAAGTTCTTGATAAATTTTGTATCTTGGAATGAGTCAACTGTATGTCATCACTGAATTTGATGATGCCTATATGATAGTCATGTTAGTTCATGCTAGAAACTCATTTATGTGAAGTTTGGCTTGTTGATTTTTTAATGTTTTTTGTTGATAATATGAAGTACTATTGAATTGACTCTACTGAGCTGAACTCAATATGCAAGCAATGAACTGTGAAATCAGATCTCAAGTAGATTTAGAAACCTGGAAATTAGGTTTTGCACACTAGTGTGATATCTGAATTGGATTCTCGTTTATAACATTTTACCTTTTGGAGTATCTTTTTCTGTGTCATATTAATAATCGAAATTGATGTCATATTTTTTGTTGGATATTTCTTTGTGCTATTATTATGCTTCTACATGTTATTTTATTAATTTCATTGTCATGATGCAAGCTTTTTTCTCTATTGACCGAGGACCAACTTTGTGCAGTCAAAGTGAGTATGAACTATGTAGGAATTGTCCAAAAAATTAAGTTAACATAGTATGAATTATGTAGGGATGTAATTTTTCTGAGATTTTGATCTTTTTGGAGAAGTAAACATCATGGAATTAACTCCTAGTCATATGAACACAAGAGACTTCAACTATTTGGTTCAATTATCAACACCACCAACATGGGTTTTATCATACTGCAATAGATTAGAGAGATTTTTGGTACTTATAAAAAGAGGTGCAGTATTGTTGTGGAGTCAGAAGTTTTTAGTCTCTTGAATCCATCACATTTTTTTCCACAGGTTTAGAATCTAGAATCTTCTCTGTTATTCGGTGCTTGCTTTTAATTCCACTTGACGGTCTTCAAGTCTGTAAAAAAAAATGCACATTTTGGCATGCATAAATAACATTTTATTGTTAGGATATTTGTCTCGTTGATGGTATCTACATAATTGGAGTGATACACTATATATCAAATAACAAATGCATATGCATATGCATATGCAGTTCAATGCTTTGATGACAACGAGCATCATTCTTTCTCATTGCTTGACTGAGCTTTGCCAAACACACACTCAATCACTCATGTGATGTGAGGTAACCTTGGTCTTGGTTCCTTTGAACACCTGGCTTTGGTGAAGGTGTGCATCTAGCCCCTCCATCCCAAAGTTTTATAGCAAAAGAGGGAAAAGAAAAGGAAACAGAAAAAAGATAAAAATAGAAACCAATTCTATGGCTATATGTTAGTAACTTTGAGTTTGATTTGTAATTTTAATAACCATTCTTTGATGTGTGTATAGCTTTGATGATAACTTTGTAATCGTACTGATAGTTTTGTGCTTGTGAATTTTAGGTTAAGGTCATTTTCTTCTCAAAAACAGGAGCGCGTGCTACTCCATTTGTACGCCAGACTGCTAAAAGTTATTGGGCTTATACCTCTTTTGCATTTGTGTTATGGCGGGAGGAGGATTTCTCTGTATGGTGGAATGCGTATGTGGACTACTTCTTTCCCAAACACTGCCCTGTTATTTGTTTGGCCATGGAGCCTGCAATTGTGCATTCAATTTCAGTAACTTGCATAGCCTTTTGCAAATTGAACTAATACCTTCTTTTAACAAATACCACCTGTGCATCTATGATTGTTTAACCTGGAAAAACACTATATTGTCCACTAATTTCTGGCATAACATGCACATTGATGGATTCATATTCATGGGTAACAGATTTGAGGTGGAATCTGCCCCTGCTATTGTTTTTGTGAAAGACTCGGGGGTGAAACCTGTTGTTGTCCATGGTATGTCTTTCTTTGATTTTCAAACTTGGTTTTGATTCCTATAGAACTTTGCGATGTGGTTTCTATGCTTCTTTCAGCTAACTTAACATTGTATATTGTGTTGCAGGAATGGTCAATAATTCAGAGTTTTTAGATCTTGTCGAAAAAAATAAACAACAAGGTATTTTTCATTATTTTTTTATTACTAGTTGTTTTAGACTTTCAAAATAAACCATTGGTGTTTTGAGTCAATGAGTTGTCATCGCTAACATTACCATTGGATTTTATAAAAATTTTAAATAATTTGTTGGCTCATTGATTTTCTCTAATTGCCAACGTTTTTCTTCTCACATTAGAAAATATTTTTGGTTTTCAAATTGTAATATTTTCTATGTATTCTTTGCTGGGGAAATCATCATGTTCTATATGATTGGTTTTTGTTTCCATTATTAAGTATGAAATTGACATGACTGCTCTGTTCACAAGTAAAGGTTGAAAAATTGTCAAATTTATGAGCTTATAACTATGATGATATGACTTATAGTCTCTTTGAGATGCACTCGCCTGCTTAAATTAATTTCCACGTATCAATGAGATGCACTCGCCTGCTTAAACTCATCAAGCCCTGAAAACTAATAATTAAAATTGTAGATGCAAGGTTCTCTTATGAGTATATGCATGAGAGGAGATAGTGTGACATGCAAGTAATGAAACAGAAATAAAGAGAGCTGGAGGATTAGGCAATACTTGGGCAACATCAAACTTCGTTGCCAGTGAGAATGTCAAGTGATGTTGGGGACAGTGGAGAACTAAGTGAATGGATGCAGTAGTGGAGTCGTACTTTGATCTCATATGCATTTTAGAATGGAGATAAAACTGAAATTTGTCATTGTTGTAGTTCTCCCAAGAGTATTGTTTTTCCTTTCCAGTGGAAATTTGGGCTTGTTAAAATCCTAGACGTATTGATAAAGTAATTTGATAATGCAATTTACATACTTGATATCTTCATTGTTCAAGTTATCTTGAGTCTTGAAGGGAAGAAGAAGCAACATTATAATTTTGCATAATTTCAAGCTTGCCGTGAGATGTTGACACTCTCATATAATATCAGTAATGCTATTTAAACACAACTTGGTATTGAAGCAATGTTTTATATTCAGAGAAGTTAAAGTGATTTTCATGTGCAATTTCAGAACTTCCTCAACTAAGAAGTGCAACATCAATGGAACTTGGCTGTGATGCCCGAGGCCATTCTCGTGCTGGAAATGATACCATATCATGGTATTGTGTTATTCTAGCAGGAAGGCTGGGCCCAGAACTTAACAAGATGCGTGAAGTAAGCATTTTTTTAACTTTTTTGTGTTCAAGCTGTAATTGTTTTCTGAAAACTTATTCTACACATTATTCTTTTAATCAACTGGAAGTAGGACTAAAAATCAATGTAGCTAGAAAAGGATTGTAAAGCTTTTAACTGCCATCCTACAATTCAGATGATATCTGTTATGGATTTTCATATCTATTCTTCTATTTGTCTCCAATTTTGTTTATATTATTAAATATTTTATAACATTTTGAATCAATCCTAAGTCCGTGACCTCTTTTCTTTTTCAGCTCTGTAATGTATTTATTTTTAAATTGAAGAGCAGACACAATTAATTAAGAACTAGTTTTGCAATATTTGGATTTTTTTATCTCAATGGGTTGGGTGAGGGAGCAAAAAGAATACTAAAATGTGCTTTTTATATTGCTTTGTTTCAAATACTCATTTTTTGTCTAATATGAAAAATATTTCCTTCATTGGAAATGCTGCCAGTTTTTTCTGGAAATTAAGTGAATAAAATAAGTTCATAGATTATGCGCAGGATACAAGAACGATTATCAATAGATAGTGAATCGAGTGAAGCTGATAAAGAGCAACCATTAGCATTGACTGGTGCATTTAAAGGCAAACGATTGACTTTTACTTGGCTTGACGGGGAAGCCCAAGAAGTGAGTTCTGTTACATAATCTTCTTTTTCCAAATATGCTGTTGATTTTGCACTTAGTTCAGCTGAACGCAGACACAAAGTGGTAGCAAATGAAAGCAGTTCTGTGTAGATAATTTTTTCTTAAAGCAAATGATTAGTCATTAAATCTTGTGATTTTAATACCTAGATCCTATGGAATATTTTCTGTGATAATTCTGCCCTATTTACTTGCAGCCCATCTGGGCCACAGTGTATATGTTATTAGGTGGGGATTTTATATACAGCAATGAAGAAATTGACAATAACGTTTTAAAGGAAAAGTAGAATTATCTGTTAGCTTATCTACTGAGAAATTTTTTACCTCAAATTTATGTTCCTTGGACCTGTATAGATACCTCCATTTACGTATGTTGTTTTAGTATTAAGACTTATTATGAGGTGGGAAAAGTCATGGGTGGAGTCTTGTCGTGACCAGTTCAAGGCTTCTATGTCTCTCCCAGACCATGCTATGCAGCTTAAGAAAAACCTAATCTACTACTTTCCCATCATCCATGAGAACAACACCCCGATATGACTTATGACCTTTCTCATGAAAAAGGGAAAGAGACTACATTTTCGTGTGCAAGTTAGGTCAACTGACAAGTTATGGCTCCTTATTGTGGTGTTACAACATGTAATGATGTATTCTTTGTTTTATCTTTGGAGATGCAATGTTCAAATATAGATGTTGTACAACTGGCTCAAGCGCCCGCCCTTTTATAGAAATTATTCTGCCCTATAAAAATAATCTACGTGTCCTCTCATGGAAATTATTCTTCCCTATAAAAATAATCTTACCCTCCATATCATTTACATATATTGTTGATCAAAGATTCACAGAATTGTATAAATATTGATACTCACTTACCACTCAAACAACAAATGAATATTTTCATTATTCTTGGGCTCAAAGTCACTAACAGTTCTGATTTTCATCCAGAAATATTGTTCCTACTACCTTCATTCAGAAACCAGCTATGATACGTGTGGACCAAGGAGGGATTTGATTGATGTACCTAAGTTATTTATTGTGCGCTATAAAAGGAATGCTTCTGAGGATGATATCAAGGTTGATACAAAGCCAAAGAAAATATTTAATGTATTTGAAGATGAGGACGTGGATCCTGCATCACAACTTGTTGCCAGATACAATGGCTCAGATGAAATTTCACAGGTATAGCACTTCTCTAAGGGTTTGTTGGCTACTTTCATTACTTCTTTAGTTCAATCTTTTGATCTTTGCAAAAACCCTCAGTTTAGAATTTAAGACCATGTCTTTGCTCCAAGAGTTCTTTGCACGTGTTTCTAATTTGGTCCTTTGCATTCAAATTGTGTCGACGGTGAGTCAGGTAAACCTTTTAGACATGCTAAGACACATGTAATGATGTGGCTTTTTTTATTTTTTTTAAGGTAAAAAATATCCTTGTAAAGAATTTATATTCAAAAAGAGCATCAAAATATTATATTGTATCTATAAAACCCCAAATAAAATTTTGGTGTTGTACCATTCCTCTTTTCAATTTCTTTCCCTATAATCCTCTCTGATCCCCCACCACTTATCTATCTTCAACTTTTAAAAATCCTTTTAAATTGTTACGTCACAAGTTTCTTTGTAAACTTGCATCAATTTTCTTGGAAATGAAGAAATCAGCCTTGAGTTCCACCTCAGAATGAAAACAATTCTTATTATGTTAGTGTTCACACCATCCCTTGGTTTGGTCCAATATTTTATATTCCTGAAATCCACTTCTGCAATTGCACTTGTGGGTATCGATTATTGGTGAAAACAAGACAATAGAGAACAAGAAAAGGATAACGCAAAGTTATAGGAAAGATATCTAGTAGTATCCTGTGAACGTGTGCCCCTGGAATAATCTTCTAGTCACATAATGATAAAGTCTCCATATTCTTTTTAGATTTGATGAGTATATGAAGTCTTTTACCGTGGCTCCAGAAGGGGCTTGGGTTTTTTTATCATATATTTAATCATTTCTGTCTATTTTATTGGGGAAGGTTTCAAATGGCAGGCAATTATTGCGTAGACTCACCTTTTCCATTTTTTTCTCCGTGTTTTATTTATTTATTTTGGTACAGATCATGCTATGGATGTCTGAAATAATCAGGGATGGTGACACCAGGAATCTGCCCTTCTATGTAAGCCACATAATTTTTGTCCTTGGCCAACGCTGTAAACCAGCCTTATTTGTGACATTCACTTCAAAGCAGGGATCTCCATTATGAAGTGTAGCTGTAAATTGCATATCTAGTGTAATATACAGTGGTATAATGGTATGGAATATACTAGTGCATTTCAACTTTTGCTGGTAAAGTTAATCTGGCACTGTACAGAAAGCAGACCCCTTTTAACTTTAGCTTGATCCTACATTGGGATCGAGCACTTCACGAAGGGGTGTGAGTTGACCCCTTGCCTTATTATTAAATATGTGCAACCAATGTTTCATGAAGCCTCTACATGGTTTAGTGGTGATATTTGGATGTGAAAACGTTCTTTTGGAACATTAATAGATGCTTCTCTTTAAAACATTCAATTCAATTGCTCACACATTTATCCATTTGCAATGCAGAGATCAAGAACTCCTGCTCTTGTTCCTGAGGATTCAGAGCCTATCTGGTCAAGAGGTGCCCAAAGCATCTTTTCCAAAAGCATAGGAATCAAGCAGAGGATCTACAACAATATTAGCAGAATTTACGATTATCTAGGGGATCCAAGAATCGGCCCAATATTACTTTTGGGAGCCTTGATGTCGTTTGGTACCATATGGTTGATTAGGAGCCAATCCACTCATCCTACTCAAGCAAGTCAGCTAAGCCAGTCAAATGCGAAGGTAAGTGATGACACTAAAAGTGTCTGCATGTGAATGCTAGTCAGCTTGTGTGTGTACATGTTTTCCATGACATATGCAATTGCAAGTAGGTGCATGAATGGTTAGATATGGGTGGGTCCAAGATGGGTAAGGTTACTCTTAACGTCTCACCTCTTTGGTCCCGTTCATTTTTTAAATGGTACCTATGTCCCTAGCTCCGCTCGTTAATATTCCTTTTCATTGTCATCACTCACCAATCAACCTAACGTTACAATAATCCATAATTTCATATAAAAAACACAAATCCCTTAAAAACTTTAATAGACTACAATGACCTTATTGCTGATATCTCGATTTTCATATTACTTACTCCACAATAGTTGGTATTATATGGGCAAAGCATAAGTATCTAGTTTTTGCTCCTGCATGCATATGCTTTATAAAATGCTAATAAAAGATATGGAAGTTGGGGTGAAAGTTCCCAGCCTAAATATTCTATATGGATTGGTATTTTCACTTCAATGTTACTCTCTCTTTTTTATCTTGACATGTTTATTTCACATATAATACTTGTATGCAATAATTCAAACAGCTTAAAGATTTGTTAAAAGTGTTCATAGAAACTTAAAACAGCTCACTTCACCCAAAAATCTAACATGGATTATTACTCTATTAGACTAGCTTTTGATCTCCACTCTTTTCAACCCTAAGATGAATTAAAAGATAAATAATTGAGAAAAATAATACTATTGACTGCATGTTACAATATATAATGTCAGGTTACTCCTTTATAGATATATGAATTTTTATTAAAAAGTACCAATAATTTTGTCACCTTTAAAAGTTTGTTTCACCTAAGATAAACAATTCATTATATAAGTCTAAAGTAAAACTACAATTAAATAATTGATCTAGATACTATCCTGTTCTATTTGTTGTGTTGTCCTTTTATGTGCAATGATTCTAGTTTAAGAGAAAGAAAAGACACCACCCAAAACTGATTTCGTGAGTCTTACAAAAATTAATTTTGCACATGATGACGCACCCCACCCCACGAGTGCATCTCATTTTGAAGCAACTTGTGTCTCAAATTAAATATCATTGGTTATTGGTTAGAGAATGTTGTGATTAATAGCCGTAGTCCTCTTTTTATTTAGTTTGTTTGTTTTTTTAAGAATTTTATGGTTTGGATGATATTATTCTCTATTTCTTTTTTGCAATTATTTTGTTGCTTGTTCAATTCATTTATATGGTTTTACTTAAAAGGCTTAAAGTTATGAAATGATAATTTGAATTTGATGGAAGGAGGAAACAATCGGTCTATTTGATTACTAAGCAACCATAATATGCTGGTTTATCCTATAAATCATGATAAAAGTACAAGATACTCTTTTTTTATTGGTTGGATTTTTTCATAGATTCATAGATTAATTATTTTGCACATGTAGAGAACAGAAAAATATTGAAAAATTGGGAAGAGGGTATTTTTGTGAAGATAAGAAGTATGTCTTCTTAGTATAGAAACAAGAAAAAAAAGTGTTGATAAATAGAAAAACCTTTCATAACATTAGAAACTCATGAAACTTGAGTAATCCACTGTTGTAAAACTGAAAATGGCTTCGCTGAAAACCATCTAGTAGGTGGTCTAGTGATAAGAGCTTAGGATTAAGGGATTTGCTCCCCCTGTGGTTTCAAGTTCGAGTCCTGTGGTTGCTAATATGATGGCCACTAGAGGTTTACATGGTCGTTAACTTCAGGACCCATGGGATTAGTCGAGATCCGCACAAACTGGCTCGGACACCCACGTTAATCAAAAAAAAAAAGGCTTCGCTGAAGATAATTATTGTTAAAGTAGCAGAATATCGATTAAATGAACGTTTTATTAAAGTTAAAGAGGACGTTAAATAATCCAATTCAAAGAAACCTTTTTATATATTCCTATGTTGAGGATGTAACATTTCAATCTCCCTAGCCACAGAAGGTATGATGACTTTTTATTGTTATCGAATTAGTATTGATTTTATTTTATTTTCATTGAATTGAATTGCTCTATTATTTTTTTACTTAAAAGATGTCATTTAAAAAAAACTAATTATGAAGCATGTGCCATGCAAGTTGTATAAAAGTTGTTTATGATTGTCCCTTTGACCAAAATTTAAACTTAGTTGACCACCCTGACCCTGTTCATTGAAGTTTTGTTAAATATTTACCAGCTTGCTTTAATCAATTTTTCATTTAACTACTGCCACCACCGAACATTTACCACTACCATTATTACTAACATTTCAATCACTTGCCCGACTATCAACACTCCTACCTTAAGAATTATGATCCACCAAAATACCACCACTGCCCCTCAACCTCCTACCACAATGCCACCACCACATTATCATACTACTACAATCACCTATAGCATAACCACCAAATCACCAGCACTTACCTCCTCCACTGTGACTTCCATTTTTTCTTCCATTATCACTGCCTCCATCAATACATTTTGCAATACTTGAGTAGCCAGTGACATCACCCACTTCTCAACACATTGTGGTTGTACCTTGGAAAGATTGTGTTATGAAGTGGTGCCACTAATTCTTTCTCATGTAATTATAGTTTGAGTATTTTATAAATCTTCTTTGCACCACCACCTCCTCAACCAACACTATTGTGCTACCTACACCATTTACAATCAACTTTAATCGTTGGTAATGGTATTTGTGGTGGTGCTGGTGGAGATGGAAGAGGCAGTGAAGGGGGTTGTGGATTGCGGTGGCAGAGTGGTGCAGGGGGGGTTAAGTAGTTTTAGCCTAATGGTCAAACATAGTCAAAGATTGTCAAAGCTGGACTAATTGTTGAAATTATGATAGTCAACCTAGTCAAGAAAGGTCTACTTTGTCAAGTCGATGTTTGGTCAAATTGGATACATGAGTGCAACTATTGATAGAAAATCTCAGGCTGTGTTTACTTTTAGAAAATTGTGTTTTATTTCCATCTCTAGTTTTCTTATATACACTAAAATGATTTTTTTTTCATGGAAGATTAAGGAAACATATTCACTAAATACAAATCTTCCAAATTTGAAAACAAGGGCCTTGTTTGGCTTAAATTGAAAATATTAAAAGGAATGATCATAAAATATTAGGTGAACCAAACAAGGTGTTTTTTTATATAATAGAGAATTTTAAAAACAACCATTTTGTTGTTTTTCAACTTTCTAAAAGAATTAAAAAAAACACATTTTTCTAACAACATATTTTCCAATTAGTGTATGCCTCTATTTCTTAGATAATTTTTATGAAAAATTGAAAAAATTTACACAGGCACAACCTTAATATTGCAAATGGTAAGGGGGGTTAATCGGTAAGAAAACCCATCTAAACCTTATAATTTTGCTACTATAACATGACCATTTATATACCATTATATTGTAGGTGACCAATTTATAAAACATTATTGTATATTATTGCCTATCCATTTGTGACATGCACCAATTTACCCTACATTGTTTAGATATGGATGACTTAACTATGCGCAATGAGAAAGAGGATGAAATGAAATAAATCTTTTTTGTTTGTATCATGCCATAGAATATGCGATTTTTGCTAGCACGGGTGAAAGTATGTTTGTTAATGCTCGCAAGTTGCAAACAATATTCATTCTTCATATAATTGTTAATCCTTTGAATCTTATTTCCAAATAGAACTCGAACTGTTTTCATTGTTGTAATTCCGTCTTATTCTTGATTTATCCTTTCAACTATCCATTTAGTTGCTTCAACTCTATGTGATGCATATGTTATTGCTGTTTGCTTGTACTTCACCTTTGTATCTTACCCTTTGATTCTAGTGTCCAATCTATCTGTCTAAAGCACTTTGAGGAAATTCTTGATGTGTATGTCTCTAGGATGAAACTAGAGCGAGGCGGAGAGAAAGAGCAAAACATGCAGCAAAGAAAGATCAACCTCCTTCCATAACTGATAGTGAACCAAAAGGTGCTTACCAGATGCCGCTGTCAGACTCTGAATCTGAGTAGCAAGCACAGCAATAGAGAAAGGAAGTTACCACAGGTTGTTTTTTTTTTAGCTGAAGTCACAAGTAGCTGTTTAAAAATTTCCTAATCAGAACTACCCCTCCCCCCAACATAGCATCAATAAAATGAATTTGCACCCTGGAAACAGGGTGTTTGAGTAGGGATCTTGATGTGAGAGAGAAGAGGACAACTCTTGATTTACTTAATAATATCTCTTTTTTCTTTTACCATTGGAACCCTCTCTCTGTGGATGAAGCTTTTGGATCCATTTCGGTAGGTTTGATTCTAGCAATAAACTAAGTAATAGCCATGAAAGTGGAAACTGAATTTTTGTTTTTTATTTATGCATTTATGTTTTTTTTTTCTTGTTTTAGGTCTTTATAATTTTTTAAAAAATATATCCTGAGATTCAGTTTTCATTTTCAAATTGGTAGATTAAATATGGAGACCAATCATACCAAAAATAAATAAATAAATAAAATAAAATTGATGTGTCCATTTGCATTGTTTGGTATTGTAGCGTAGTGGCTACTTTATTCTTTCTAGAAATTTGTGTGCTAATTTCTCCTTTGTTTTTCCATTTTTCTTCCTTTTTTTATTTTATTTTATTCTATTTTATAGCACCTTTATATCTTTATATGCTATTCTAAGTTCTAACCCTCCAAAAGTAAGTTCGTGCAGTAAAGTAGTCGTCGACATTTGGAGAAAGCACATGGCCAAATTTGGTCGGTCCATGTAAGAAAGCGATTTGAAAACTTTATTTGTAGTTATTTTAAAACCAAATTATTCTAAAACCGTGATCTTATATTAGGCATTAAGCAAGTGAGTAATGGAATAAAATGATTTGAAAATATTAAAAAAATATTAATTTAAAATAAAAAAAAAACAAAAAAAAATTAAATTGTTTTAAAAATATTTTTAAAATATAAAAACAAACAGGATAAAATTATCATGAAAAAAAAAACCATCTATAATCAAATCAGACGGTCCCTCTTTCCTAACCATCATAGTGACCAGAGAAAAAATCATATCTACAACCCTTTCAAACAAACTTCTAGCGTTAATTTTTTAATATTGTGATAATTTCAGCTTTTTAAATTATTGAAAAAATATTAAATTAATTTTTTTAAATATTCTTTAATAATTTCAATGTACTAATACAAAAAAAAACTAATATTTTAATATATTTCTAATTAAAAAAATCCTAAATAACAAACATATTTGGGAGCTGTTTAGGAAGAAGTTTGAAATACTGTTTTCTAAAAATTTGAAATTGTTTTTATTTACCATTATTTATTATGTTTTTGAATAGTTTTGATATGCTATGTGGGAAAATAATTTTTAAAAATTAAAAAAATATTATTTTAATATTTTTTCAAATAAAAAACACTTTAAAAAACAAACATTATCATACTTTCAAAAACCATTTCATTATAAAAGGCCAGGGATAGTAGCTATAAAAGCCGCAATCTAAGAATCAGTTTGTTCTTGGGTTTTAAAAATATTTTTTAAAAATAAATTTTTTATTTTAATTTTTTTATATATTATTTTGAAATATTAATCTCAAAAATAAATTAAAAAAAATTAAAAAATATACTATTTCAAATATATTTCTAAAAACAAACACTTTAAAATAAAATCAACACACATTATACCAAATGTGGTCTAAATTAACAACTCTAAAGAGAGGGTCACCGTCCACAGTACATTCTTTTTTCTCCTAGCAATTATGTCTGAAAAAGAACTGACGTTGCCAGTCACCTTCATCCGATTCCGCTGCTCTTGTCATTATGTCTTTTCATATCTTGTATGCAAATTAAATATTAAATAATTCTTTTTTTATTAAATGATTTCAAATTAAACTTTTAAGCTTTTCTTTCCTTCTTTAAAAGCTTTGAATTTCTTCTATCCGGTTTGTTTTTTATTTAAATATTTTAAAAAAAAATTAATTTTTTTCTTTAAATTAATATTTTTTTAGTTTTTTAAAATTTTTAAATTATTTTGATGTGATGATTTTAAAATTAATTTTTAAAAAATATATTATTTTAATATATTTATAAATAGTAACGCAATCCAAAATAATTTTTTCAAAATTGATTTTTATAATATATTTTTGTAAATATAAGTTAAAATTATAACAATATTTTTTCATAATATCTTATTTACCCACAAATCAAGAGGAAAGAACATTTTTTTTTATCGCATGAAAGATAAAAGCATCTTCGGATCATAATTAAGATTAAAATAAATTAAGAGATTAGAGGGAAAAAATAATCCAAAATGGTAATCAACAAGATAATGAAATTACTAATTATTTTATATTTATATATATATGATGGGTTCAAAGCTCAAACAATTACAATCCCCAAACCCGAACATTAACACAATAATATTAGCACGACATTCCTCCAACATTAAATTAAATTAATCAACTCAACAATGTCATCAATAATGATATATAAATATATGCTGATCATCATGGATCATGACATGATCAGTTCAATTACAATGCTAATCCATGGCTGCATTAAACCCCATGACCGCCACCGCCACCAAAATGCACCCCAATTTGCTCAACAAGCTTGGCAAACCTGGCATGCTTGCTGCTCCAAGCTTCCACAAGTTTTGCCTCTTTACTTTCAGCGTCTCTATGCAATGCACTTAACTGCTCTTTATACTCGCTCTCGATCTTACTCATAAAGCTCACCTCTTCCTCTCTCAAACACCTTATCTTTGCCTCGATCTCCTCCATTTTCTCCCTTCTCTTCCTTGCTTTCTCTGACTCTAACTGCTGCTCTAGTCTACTAAGCCTCCATGTTGCCTCCTTCTTATGCTGCAGCCAGTTTTGCCTCCCCTCCTCGAGCTCCTTGCAATACTGAACCAAAGTACCCATTTGCTGACCCGGTATGATCCGGGTCAAGCTCGGGTCAAGCCCCGGATCAGAAGGAGATAATGACAAGCTCACTGATGGGGATGGTGTTGCTGAAACTGTGGTGCTAGTTGAAGATGACAAGTTTGAACCGGGGTTCATCCAAACAGACCCGAGGGAGAGAACCGGGTCAGGGTCGGGCATGGGAGGCATCATAGCGGATAAACTACAGGGAAAAGATGGAACCTGGTTGAGGATCTTCGGTTGCACGTACTTCTCAGCAAAGGTCTCCAAGATGTGGTCGTATTTTCCTTGAGAAGAAGTTTTATCTCCGGTGGCCGGAATATTCCCTTCTCGTTGGTGGTGCTGATTGGAGTATTGTGTATTATGGTGATGGTGCAATAAAGACTTGGACTTTGATTGCTTCTCTTTAAAAACCTCCCACCACTTGCTAAGCCTCTTTGCTGTACGGCCAGGGACTTCACTAGCAATCTTTTTCCACTTGTTACCGTACTTGGCCTGGAGAGAAATGACAAGGGCTTGCTCTTCTGGGGTCAGACATCCCTTCTTGATGCCTGGTTTGAGGTAGTTTTTCCAGCGTTCAAGGCAGGATTTTGGGTCTCTGTTAAGGGTTTTGCCACTAGCTTCCACACGTTGAGAGATGAGATTCCATTCTTTCGGACCATATTGCTTAACATAGGCTCTTAGGATAGCATCTTCTTCTGGTTGCCAACGTTGTCTCTCCTTCATCTCATCATTCCTGTTGGTTATATGAAGTTGGGATCATTTAAGGATCCTTTAATGCCATCTGGGCTAGTGTTGCTCCCTGTCTAGTGTGCCTTGTCTCTGTGTTTATGGTCGTAGCAAGCTAGCAACTTGGTTTTGTTTTTTTTCTTTCAGTTTTATGGCGAAGTGGGCCGTGGCGCATGCAAGAGTTGAATAGACTACAACCCATGGAGTAAGGTTACAAGAGAGGGAAGGAGGGGAGGCATGAAGGAGCCAAAAGAAAGGATTGATGATGGGATAATACATTAGGTGATAGGACATATGTACTCTAACGCGTTATGGAGAGCTTGACAACCACTCTCGTTGTGTTGGGTGCTATGACTGATGAGTAGCAGCATGTGGCAACTATTAATTTAGTGTCAGTCCTGAAATGTATTGTTTCTCGTATATTAAAATAATATTTTTGATCTTAATGTAAAAAAAATCAAAAATCTTCAAAATTACAGTTAGACTGCCGAACACCTCCTTGCTGCTGCTTTGAATTAGACTAGCTAGCTAGGGGAGGTCTCTTATTTGCTTGATGGGAGGGGGCAATATTAGTGGGGTGGCAGGCAGAGAGGCTGGGCCACTCCGGCCGGTTGTGGGGCAAGCGTGAGTCAGAGTGAGACAAGACCAGACATTGAGAGAGAGAGGCCTGTAGTCGTGTGGGGCTGATGAGAAAGATGCTAAAATAGGTGAGGATGGTTTATTGTGGAGAGTGGTCATGCTCGTGCATGTGCCTATACATAAGAATGTTGAGATGAGAGTAATTGCTCATGTTTTAAATTTATTTTTAAAAAATTATTATTTTAAATATTGTAAAATTTAGAGTTATTAAAAATTTATTTAACCGTTAATTTTAAGATTTCAAAAAATTAATTAAAATGCATGTAAATTAGTTTAGATATCATAATAATAATAATAAAAAAAAGTATGATTTGGAGTCTCGAGAATTGTGGGCTTTCTGAATCTGTTAGCTTATTTATGACAGCCATGAATACATTGTTTACCTCTGAAAAGAAAACTGGGGAGAAAAATTCTGAAGGAAAGGAGCTTTAACTCCTACAAATTAATCTCAACTCATGACTCTACGAATTAATTTGCTTATTATTTTTTCAGTTAGCTATTGAAAAAATTAATTTTAATCATTAATGATGAATGTTGAATGCTTCCTCCTCCTCCTTCTTCTTTTTTTTATGACAAGTATTGAAAAAATTAATGAAATCTATTAGCATGTACCGAATATCTGTGTTATATTACGGGTCAAATAAAAAAAATTAAACATAAAAAAATATTTAGGGCACAAACATGGAGAGCTCTTTGGAATTATCATTAAACTTGATCAAGCAAGTCAACACATGAAATCTTCATTGTCTAGCATGTGTTTTAAATTAAAGTGTATGGAAGTTGTTATGATATTACCCAATCGATTTAGCGGGTTTAAAAATAACTTAGATGATCGGTAAAAATATTGTTGGTTTGACTTTAAAAATCTCAAGATCCAGTATCCTTTTCTCGCTCCTATTATTTTTTGGATTTCTTCCGAATATCTTTTGATATCTTTTTTTGTATTTTTTTTTTGTGGGAATCCAAAAATGAGTAACAACAACATAGTTCTTAAAATATTAAAACGACGACATATTGGATCAACCCAAGATTCGCGACTTAACTCAACAAACCCACGGCCTAGAGCATGGACTCCACTAGTTTAATAACTTTGTTTTTAAAAATTATTATTTTTAGTTATATGATAAAAAAAAATAGATGCTTGCAAAATCAAACACCAGTATAATATTATGATATTTGTTTGAGACAATGATAATCTCATAAAAAAACAATTTGAAAAAGATTATGAATTATAGTTCTTAACCAACCTAAGTCAACTTGCTAAACCCGTGATCTGGGTCATGGACTTTTCTAGGTTTAATAACTTAGTTTTTTTTTTCTAAAACTGTTTTTTATTTATTTAATTATACAATAACAAAAATAGATGCTTGCAAAATTAAACACCAACTTAATGTCGGGATATTTGTTTCAGACTAAGATAACATCATAGAAAGCAATCCAAAAAAAATTACAAAACCCAGTTCAAAACAAACTAAATGTTGAAGGATGAAATAAAAAAATATAAAAAAATCTAATATTAAATGGTAAAATTGAAAAACAAATTAATACAAAGAAATCAATGGAAGAAAAAAAACAGACTATGTGCGCGGGCCTAGGT
>Ga0307515_10003636_pt1 | contig 32402 bp, 6 predicted proteins | sample 17_EM_MG_FD_194513 | JGI IMG/M metagenome (GOLD analysis project Ga0307515, IMG submission 194513) | Populus trichocarpa ectomycorrhiza microbial communities from riparian zone in the Pacific Northwest, United States - 17_EM | ecosystem: Host-associated > Plants > Roots > Unclassified | place... | reverse complement strand
TTTATATATTATTAGCGCTTAGGATAATATACTATTTAGTATATTTAACTTATAATTTAAAAGGAGCAAGCCGTTATAGTTAGTTATTAGGATAGCTAGCAGATCGCCGTAGATTGCGGCCATTAGATTAGTTATATAATATACTATCCTTTTTAGGCATAAACCCACCTGTCTAATCTTAATAACAACATAAGGAGCCGCATTTGTTGCTATTATAATAGGCTTAATAAATCGCCAGTACCCTAAATATAAGCACACGATTTCTACTGTGGGTAGATTAGCGCGATATAAGCTATACTACAAAGCTGCGGGCATAGACTCTCTTAACTAATAGGATAATATTTATCCTATAATTTAGGCTTAAGCGGATACCTATAAAGATAACGAATTTACTATAGAACAATGGGTACACGACCTTATAGCAACTAACACCGCTATTAAAAATACTTTATTAACTATTACAAGAAATACCGGCTTAATATTAGCAGAGAAGCTAAGCTATATAGCACCAGCAGAACAACTAACCAGCACTAAAATACACGGTCACGCGGCAACAAGCCTCTCTACTTTAAATATTTATTATACCCAAACTTATTATAAAGTGACTGGCCGCGATATAGGAACCCCGCTTAGCCACCTAGAGGGGAACTCTAATTAGCAGTCTACCGCAGATCGCGACTACCTGCTAAGGCCTAGCCAGCCAGCGGATGGAATAAACGAAGGTAATAATATATTCTATCCTTTCGCAAGCTCTGCAGAATAGGCGCAAGTTGCCTAGTAGGTACGTAATAGCACATCAGTAAAAGAAATAGACGCGTGGCTATAAGACCCCTATATTAAAAATATAAGGGACAGATATATATTATACTAAAATGCAAAAGAAGTTAAAATAAAACTATATTCTATTTCTAAAGGTATAAGCGATAAGAGCTGGCGAATTATAGAACTTAATATATACGGCAAAAACCTAAAGATATACCACCGTAATATACTTAGCGTAGTAGCCTTCCTAATCGGTCATTTCCCATTTAAAGATAATATGGTTTATTCTCCTATTTATTAATTTAATATAAAGGGTAATAGAGTGTATAACGAGGCACATATAGCCAACCGTTAGTGGGAGATCTAAAATCAATTACCTAATGGTATAACGGCTATTATAGTAATACCTAGTAGCGACCAAACTAAGCTAACTATACTATCCGGAGACAAAAAGGCGTATCCGGTTTATATTACGATACTTAATATCCTGTTAAAGACTTAACGTGCAGCTAGTAGGCCAGTAATGCTTCTTCTAGGTTATATACCTACGGACTTACCAAGTAACTAGATAAATAAGCTAAATATATACCATTAAGTAATAAGTATTATATTTAAACGTAAGTATTTACCTTAGCAGTGTATAGGTACTTAAGTTAATATAAAAACTAGCCCTTAAACGCGCTGCTAGGCGCGGCATACCAATATAATACGCGGATGGGTTTATCCGGCAATGCTACCCCATACTTATTAGGTTTATAGCAGATTATAAGGAGTAGGTTATATTAACAGGAGTAAAATTAGGGCAATACTGTATAATATGTTATATACTGCCTTATAAATGAGGTAACCTACTAAGCACTATATCCGGCAAATGGCCGCAATGGACACATAAATCAACTATTAAGCAACTTAAACGACAGCAAAACTTACAGCTAGATTACAGCGACCCTAAGTATATTAGGCCAATTTAAAATTTTGCCTAGTCCCATTATATAGCGGATATACACGCTATAATGGCCCCTAATTTACTACACTAGCTATATAAAGGCGTTACGGAGCATTTAATAAGCTGGCTTTGGGCACTACTACTTAATATTAAGAAAGGGAAGGGGAAGGTTCTAATAATTAATTAAAGTGGTATAAAAACCCTATTATCTGCTAAGGATAGGGTAGAACGTCTTCTAACCGCACAATTCGCCAAGGTTAAACCATTTTAGGGTATAATTAGGTGGGATAACTTCGCAGAGTTAAGCCAATAGACTGGAAAAATGTATAAGTCCCTTCTTCATCAGATTATACCAATTGTGGCACCGTTGCTATATAGGAATAAAGGGGCAATACTATTTATTCGTGCTACAGTTAACTTTATATTATTAGCCGAATATAAATTACATAATAAAGATACGATTAAATATCTTAAAGCTGTATTATATCGAATAGATAAGACCAAAGAGGTATTCTTACCGTATTAACCTAATAACAAAAACCTACCCAATTTTAATATACCTAAACTTTATGCAATTTCCCACTATCCGGAGATAATTCGTGTATTTAGCGCCCTAATAGGAACTACAATAGAGCACGGCAAAAGGGCATATATTCCTTAGAAGAATTTCTATTAAAAATTAAATAAGCGTAAAGGGTATAAAGAGCAAATAATTTATCTTAATACGGAATTAATAAACACTATAGTAATGCAAGAGATAGAGCTATAGGAAAACACAAGGCTAATACTAGCAGCTAATACTATGGAAGATTTATATATTATATTATTATTAGGCATAGTTAAGCTAACAAACAAGCCGTATAGATAGGATTGCTACCAATTAACTAACCAAACGTTTTTAATATGCGGAATAAACCCAAATTTATAGTATAGAGCCAGCGAAATTTAGACTAGGCTAGGTATTAATAAATTTGTTATAAAACTAGCTTCGTTTATACGGGAATGTTGTAAGCGAGTTAATGGTATACAAGCAACGGATTCGGACGTTGAGCGCCTTAAAAGGAATGCAGCCTAGGCACAAGATTTACCTATTAGTATTTATCACTCTATAATATACTACATTCGACGCAGTAAAGACTCCTATAATCTTAATCGACTATATAAAGTACGGGCACGCTACAACCCAGTCTGGATGCGGACTACTACCCTATAAAGGGACCAAGTTCTTATACAAGAATATAAGAACGCACTAGATAGAATAAAGGGAACGTAGGCTACCCGTCTAGAATTGCTAGTATTAATACAGGACTTAAAGCGTATAAATAAAAATAGTAGATACCGAGTATACTATAGAGCACTTCTTAAGCTATTCCGTCCATGCAACGGAGACAAGGTAGATCCTTTTAATGGGATAATTAAAGTGGAACGATTTCCTATAAATACAGCGCAAAATAGATAAAACCTAGACGGCCACCGAATATACGACATTTCCTATATCGAGAGACCCATACAACTAATACCAACTTCGCTAGATAAAAGAAGAACGTTTTAGATAAACTTATACACAGATTGGGACATATACAATCGATTCTATAATAACAATTTTCTTTAGATTAACAGCATACGCGCGGATAAGTTTGCAAAGAAATAAAAATCTAAAACTAAGCTTCTAATTAAATTATAGGAGGTCTTAGAACAAAAACGAAAACGGCTAACGTAATTAATAGGGAATCTGGTATATTTAATCCCTAGAAATCTGGGCAAATTGGCTATAAGACGAGGCAAGATAAAGAGAAGTTAAGAAAGCTGTTAGTTAGCTTAAAGGTAGAGGCGGCGTGTCCAATATGTAGGTAAATTAAGTAGTAGAGGGGCTCGTTAGAGTAAGAGGCTAGCTAGCTAAACGTATTTTTGCGGATTTTATATTAGCAGAGTAGTATAATAACCCCCCCTCTTCTAGCTTTCTCTTCCGATTTACCGCACGTTTTTCTTTAACAGGCTTTATTTTTATAATAATCTCTACCTTTACAGTCTAAGCTTCTTTTATCTGTTCGCAATTGAGTATATTAACTCTATTAATACTTAGGGCTAAATTAATAGCTAATCTTTGTAACCGTCGCTTCTTAACATATAAAATAGCCTCATGTTACTCCTCTATAAAGGCTCTTCTTAAGTTTTAAACATAAAACGACTTTATTAGCTTATCGCCTAAGCTAATACGCTTTAAGGGAGATTCTAAATAGAAAAAGGCAGAAATAACGCGATTAAACTAACTCTGCGTCTCGGGTGTATCTATAGGCTAGCTAGGTATAAAGGGGAGCTCCAGAGTATGTCTTAACGAGGGAGGAGAATAAGGACAACCGTTAAGCACTTACTGCTTAGGTAGTATTAACCTACCAAACCGCTAGAAAAGGTTAGCTATATCCATATAAATTAGTTAAATTCTTATATTTTTTACAGGCAGTTATAACGCTCTTACCCGTAAAGATTAGCTCTAGTGCTTACTTATTAGTAGGAATTCTTAATATTACGCTACTAACGGCAAGATAATGCGGCAATCTACCGCAATTTACCCTAAATGGGCTGGTAATAAGCCCAAGCTCCCTAGCAGAACATTAAAATCTGCCCCTTTACTCCTCTATTTTATTAACTATATCTACACCGGCAAATATATAATCTAAAAGTGTTATACTTTATCTTTATATCTTTGTTAACTTTTTTAACTTCTCCTACGTTAGTTATGCCGAAGGTTTACCAACCTCCACCATCCTAAATAAATATAACTATAGCTTCCAAAAAAAATAAGGTATAGACTACCCTCTATATAACCGCTCGAAATACTAATATATACCTACCACTAAGGTAAAGGCAAAAGAAATAGTAATACTAGTGCGAGAAGAATCTGGAAACGTATACGCAAACGGCAGTTAGGCTAAAGTACTATAAACAGTACATACACGGTAGTATGCAGCTAACTTTAGCAGACGGCTATATATAGCGATAGAGTATCCAGGGATAGCATCCTAAAACGTTAGTTAGATATAAATAGCGATTCTAAAGAAAATAGAGGCCTAATGCCCTAGGGAAGAACGCATTATTAAAAACTCCAGCAGAGTTTAGACAAAGAATCTCTAGATCTATACATATAGAATTTAACTATGGTATCTATTATATAGACTCTATTCCTTTACACTTGCTAACGCTTTAATAGCGGTCACAAGTCCTAAATCGCCCCAATAAGCGGCTCTAATGCTACCGTCCCTCTACTAAAGAGCTTATCTCTAGTGCCAAAGATAACTCTACAGCCGAGTCATTTTACACGGCGCCTATACGCAGTAATAAACTACGGAAGTCTTAATATAGTACAGTTAAAAGATGGCAAGGAATAAGTTATAGCAGTAAACCCAAATTAAAACCTACGGATAAACTAATATTAAAAGCTGCTGTGCGCTTCTTTCTAATGTTTATAATGTTAGGCAAGGCTCCTAGGGGTCTTTCTCTTATACTATAGCCAGAAGGGAACATAAAGACTCTAGAAAAGACGATAGACTTAGTATAGGATAAAGCAGTAGAGTACAATAAGGTTTCTAAAGGCGACGGTTCTAGCCAGGCTATATAAAAACCGTCGCCATTAATATATCGCATGGTAAGCTACCTCTTATTACTTCTATATATACTAACATAAAATAGATATATAATAGTATTAGCTAGTTTAGGTCTCACCTGTCAAAATATATACAAGATTACATAAAAGCTAAGTACTTATTTAGAAAGCTCTCTTAGTAGGAAACAATTACTAAAGTAGAAGAGCTACTCTATATGGATGACTTTTAATACTCTAAGATAGTACGTATAGCTACACTACCTTAACACCCTCCTTACTATTTATAGGGCGAGCAATCCCGCTTTATAGCACCGGTTATTATAGCCGGTCTATCCAAGTTATTCTTTAAAGGAAAGTGGTGATTTAGGTTTAGTATAAATACGCAGTACTTTCTACGCCTAATTAGCTCCGGGGCTGTTATACTAATTTATATAATAATCCGCCACGTTATTAATAAATAGAAAAGTAGTAGTTTTACCTAATAAAAGTTTAAAGTAGGTGCCAATCTTAATAGTAATTTATTCTTTCTCTACCCTTATTCTAACTACCTAGGCTACGCTATAACTAACTCTAATATTAGCCACATAGGAACGGACAAAAGCTATATAGGCAGATTAGTTAACAGAGCGCCAAAACCAGATTTTAGGGCTTCTACGACAGGGCATCTTAAAAAGACTTTAAGTAACTATATATAACGACCCTACTATACAAGCAATTCCAAATCCATTTAAACATAGTTTTAATAATCTTTCTAACCTAGACTCCGACTATAACACAGGATTTAATAAGCAGCGCTTTAATATACTTCCACCGGTATACAACTACTTATAATAACAGTTCTGGACTAATACTTATATCTAGGTACTTAACGCGTCCCTTTCTTTAAACTTAGATACCTCCCGCCCTTTTAGCACTGTTACTTAGCCTAATATATCCCACAATATGTCGCCTAATTAGACCAACCACAGTACTAATTACCAAGGCGGTAGGCCTAACAATATTAGTAACCCTAATAGCGGTATAGATAGCGGGACTAATATAAATAAGTGTTGTAACGAATATAGTAGAGTTAATATAGATAAAGATAGCGATACGGATAATGGAACGGATATAGCTCTAGGTGGAAATATAGATAATCGGAATAGTATAAAAAAGGGGGGCAATAAATATAATAGAGTGGACACAGGCAATAATGCTAGCATAAATAGTAGAGAAGATATAGATAAGGATAGTAGCGCCAGTAACAATTTCGGAAATAATACCTATAAGCTTATCTTTAAAGGTATAAAATCGCGGAATTGGAAACGTACTATTAATATACTATATCGCTAGAATTACGAACAGTTAATAGTTGCAGTTAAGCCATTTAGAAAGACGCTTGGGGCTAAACTTAATGCAAGTCTTTGGTATACTATTAGAAAGGGGGTTAAGTCTATACTATTTAATAATAAGGATCTAAATATCTTTAAAACAAGGGTAAAGGAGGGGCTAGGCAAGGCAAATACTTTATAGTCTATAATAGGTTCAGAGGAGTAGCTATTTTATATAGTAATTATAATATAAATATATTTTTAAAGGCATATTATGGCAATCTATGGCAATCTATGGCAGTATATTATAATTTAGAGAAATATATATAATTTATACAGTTCGTACAGTTCGTACAGTTTGTATAGTTTATACAGTTTATAGAGTTCGTAGAGTTTGTACAATTTATAGAGTTTGTACAATTTATAGAGTTCGTAGAGTTTGTACAATTCATAGAGTTTGTATAATTCGTAGAGTTCGTAGAGTTTATACAATTCGTAGAGTTCGTAGAGTTTGTACAATTCGTACAGTTCGTACAGTTTATACAGTTTGCGCGCTATTTATTTATAGGGTAGCAAAATGCTAGCATTAGTTTAGAAGTTAAGCGTTTTACCGCAATTTACTGCGATTTGCTATCGGATGCTGCAAATTTATTGCGAAACGCGCGAATCGCTAACGACCATATACGACCACCGCGATCGTACAGTTTGCCGCAATTTGCCGCAAACCGCAACAACCAGCCCCAAAATTTTTTTCCTGATAAAGGCTGCCTTTTATTTATCGCCTTTCTTAATTCTAATTTAATGGTACGCCCATCTTAAATCTATCTTTGTAAAGATTTGCGCATTACCAATTCTATCTTAGATTTCGCTAATTAAGGGTAAAGGATACCTATCCTTTCTAGTGATGCTGTTTAACTGTTTATAGTTAATATATAGCCTAAGCTTTCCGTTTTTCTTTAGTACGAATAGTACTAGATATCCTGTTAATAACTATAATAGTCTAATGTATCCCTTTTATAAGTTCTCTTAAATAAACTCCTTTAGTGCTCTCCCTTCTTTTTTAGTGAGCTTATAGATTGGAAAGAACCTTAGACTTATTTCTAGTTTTAATTCTATTTTATAGTCCTATACTATATACTCTAATAGCTTTTTACTTTCCGGTAACCATAGTTTCTTGCTATATTTATAGTATCTCTTTAGTACATGGCTTAATCCTTTGTCTATTTCTTTATAGGTTGCCCCTACTTAGTACTATACTATCTTAGCTTATTATTACATTTTATAGCGTTAAGTATTCTTAATATTAATCTAACCCGTAATCTAATTAATCCTTAGATTATATTTCTATAACTAAGGCATTTCTAATACTGCCTTATTATTCCCTAATAGTAATATATTAAAAGACATCTTAATTTATCTCCCTTTAATGGTTATCTAAATAGGTCCTATTTTAAGATTAATAATACCTCCTCTATAAGCTATCGGATCTCCTAAAATTATAACTAGTAGATAAGGGTACTCTTTTTATCTATGCGGTAGCCCTATCCTTTTAACTGCTATTAGTAAGATGTGGTTTTTTATTGCTCTACTATCTACTAATGCTTAAAACTGCTAATCTTGCTATTTAACTTATAAATTTAGGTGTTGTCCTTAAATTCCTTTAAGGGTCTAAGGCTCTACTACTAGCTCCCTTTAGTTTTATAGGCCTCTACTTTTCCTAACTATTGGCTACTAGATTCTTATACACTTAGCTTATTTTTTAGCCAATGCCTAGTTTGCTTTTTGTCCTCTATATACTATAAACACGTATTCTTTAGGTATTTTTACTACTGTTATCTATCTAGGTATTCTTCCGTAAGAAATCTTTTTGGTTAAAGTGTTAAGTCTTTTAACTCTTAAACTTCTACTAGATGCTAGCTGTGTATATACTTAGTATTCCTATATTATCGCTTATCTGGCGCCCAATATATCCTTATAGGGTATTTTTAATTCTTTTCTTTTGGAATTTTGTGCGTCTCGTATATATTATCCATATATGCAATCTATAATAGCGTATAGTGCGCTAGGTGCTTTAGGTTAACTCTTAACTTATTTTTATCCTTAAGTTTAAACCTTTATTATATTAATTTAAATATTATAACTTTATTTGTAGGTACTAAGATATACCTTTCGCTTCTCTAGTCCTCTAATTATTTCTTTAGATCCTTTAATATTATAATCAAGGCTCCCTTAATATAATTTATTGCTTTTTCTATAATTGGGTGGTCCTAGATAACTTTCTCGTCTAACTATATATAGAAATCTTCCCACTCGTTATTGTGTTTCTGTTTATACCACTTTTAATATAGTTACTAAAGTGTATACGGTTTATCCGTAAGGAAGTATCTTCTTATTACTATATTATAACAGCCCTTTATATGCCGTTCCTTAAACCTAGTTAGAATCCCTAGATCCTCTTTACCTTCTAGTTTAGTAAGCTACTTAGCTTTTGGCGTGCCTGCTTTTAGCCTATTAGTAATTCTTTGTACTAGTACTTTGTCTTATATACAACCTAGTATGCTAAATTCCCTATCTAGTTTCTGCTATATAAAGATTCTTGCCCTAAATTTAGTTATGGTTTCTTTAGTTGCTCACCTTATAAGTAGATCCTTAAAGTCTTCTTACTTTTTAATTATAGTATTAATTTTTTAATTTTTAGTTTAAACGACATATTCTGCTAGTAAGTCTTTTAGGTTTATATATCTGTCTTCTAATCTAGTTACTATTTATGCTATAGATTTTCTAATCTATAAGTAGGCTTCTTACCCCTTTATAGGTATCCTTATTCGTACTCCAAATTCTTAGTCCCTTGGATTCTTTAATCCTAAGCTTGCTTCTTTCTTAAGCTGTGCTCTAGCCTTAGTTTAACTAGGCTTAACTGGTATTCTTATTTTGTCTTAAGAGTTTTAAATCTTACTTATCTTATCTTAAGAGTCTTATGCCTTTAGGAAACTTTGTCCTAAGCTTATTTATATATTGCTAAACTGAGCCGTTACTCTACTCTATTGGTTATTGTTTGTTGTGGGTCCTTAAGCGTGCCTTATCTTATTTTAAGAATCTTAAGGCTTTAGCCTTTTGCCTTTATTAAGTGGTAAGCTAGCACTAGCAATTGTCTACTTACTTAATCGCCTATAGATATTACTCCGTCTGTTTCGTAAAGCGATAGATACCGTATTTAACGGTATTATAATACCCGTTACTAAACCTTACTTTATAGCGGTTTTAGTCTCTACTTCTGTTACGTTATTAAGGTTTAGATACCCCCAGTTAGTTCCTTCTTTTGCCTTATTGCTGTTAGTTAATAAGTACTCTAACTCTATTACTATTGTTGCTAATTATTATCCGTATATTGCTGTAATATTTTAATTTAGCTTATAGGGTCGATCTTATTCTTTATCTAACTTTATAGTTCCCTTAAGTCCTCTTAACTCTGGCTCTTATGGCTAATAGCTTGCGCCGTACTTAGCGTCTTTATAAATTTAGTATGCGGTGTTGTAACAAAATGTAAAACTTTTAATTAAATATTCTTTTGTTCCTTGTAGTACACTATTATCCCTTTATACGTATGTGTTATATACTATTAGTCTAGTTCCTTTTACTATATAATAACTCTAACCACTTTTATAGTTTTTAGCAAAATAACCCTATTTTCCGTAATTTATATAAGCTCCGTCTTTAAACCATTACTTTTACTATAGAGTCCGCTTAAACGTCTTCTACTGCTAAGATCCTTAGTTTAGCCTATGCTTCTTAGTCCTATAATTACTTAATCTTTAACTTCTAGGTTTTTATAGTTGCCTTCCCTATCTCTTATAGGTTTCTTTGGTACCGCTTAGGTCTATTAGCTCTACGCCATACTATAGTTTCTAATTTAGCTTTAGTCGTTGCGTACTCTATGTCTTATATAACTATAGAACTCTATCCTAGCCTCTTTTAGCCTGTTCCCTTTAGAAGATCCTATTATTAATCTTAATTACTTAATCTATTAATTTCCTTAGGGTGTCTATATCTTCTATTAGAATAATTACGTCCTAAACTTTAGCCTTAAGTCCCTATTTATACTGTGCTATAATCGCCCTATTATTCTATTTAACCTATATAGCAAGTATTTAAAATTGCGTCGTATACTTAATTGTTAAAGTTTGCTGTATTAGGTCCTAAAGCTTTTTTTTTACTATAGTTATTACTTCCGGGTCCCCAAATATCTATATTAATTGTTCTGTAAATCCTGCCTAGCTAGAAAATACAAATCGTACCTTTTAATTAGTAGTAGTTATTCTATTAGTCTGTATTTCCGTTAAGTAGGGTTTAAACTATTTAAGCGCCCTTTCTATTAAGAATAATCCTGCGTAGGCTATTTAATCTATTGACGTAGCTAACTTGGCCCCTTCTTATATGACCTTGAAATGTATTTATATAAGAAATCCTTTAAGCTTTAATCTCTCTCCTAAGAATCGTTTAATTAAAGGTAACTTAACCTTTACTACTCTGATTCCATTAAGTTTTTCTTTAAGTATTTAGTTATTTTTGTTTAACTAATTAACGATTTCCTGTAACTATTTAACCGTAACTAGTTGTGAGTTAGTATCTTATATACTTATATCTCTACTTAACCTTAAAGTGGTTGCTGCCGTTGACGGCGTTATGGTGGCTGCTTTTAGTGGTATATTGTTTAACTTCTAAGACCGTAACCGTGGTAGTAATTATATAACGGAACCTTGTAGCGGGAACTATAGTGGATTCGTTAATAGGCTAGGTATATAGGAGCTGCAGGAAGTTAATAATAAATATAATAACTAGTGGAGTGGTTGCCTAACAGATTAACTCTAATTATATTCTAAAAATTACTATAAGGAAGGAACTATCTAGGTAGGGATTAAGGGTTCTTAAATATACAACCGTACTCCTATAAAAGTTGTTGCTCTATCTACTCTATCTGCTCTGTTTGCTTTATAGCAGATCTTATAGATTACCTAGATTATATAGATTATATTACGTGACTCTGCTTACTATTCCTTATTATATAGTTCTATTGGCTCCATCCTGGACCATGCTTATATTAATTAACTAGCTTCTTCCAACTCTTTTCCAAGTAGTTGTAACATTGTACTTAAAGCGTTTGTAATAATAGGCAGCGATATAATAATAAGTAGGAAGATTTCTATATATAGTTAGATAAATAAGTTATCTAGGACTACCTAATTATAGAGAAGGCTATAACTTACATTAAGGGAGCCTTAATTATAACATTAAAGGATCTAAAGAAATAATTAGAGGACTAAAAAAGCGAGAGATGTATCTTAGTACCTATAAATAAAGTCGTAATGTTTAGATTAACACGGTAGAGGTTTAAACTTAAAGATAAAGATAAGTTAAGAGTTAACCTAAAGTACCTAGCGTACTATATATTATTATAGATAGTATACGTAGATAATATATATAAAATACACAAGAATCTAAAAGAAAAGAATTAGAAGTACCCTATAAGGATATATTAGGCGCTAGATAAGTAATAGTATAAAAATGCTAAGTATATATATAGATAGTATTTAGTAGAAGTTTAGAAGTTAGGAGACTTAATACTTTAACTAGGAAGATTTCTTACGGAAGAATACTTAGACGGACGATAGTAGTAGAAATGCCTAGAAAATACGTATCTATGGTATATAGAGGATAAAAAGTAAACTAGGTATTGGCTAAAGAGCGAGCTAAGTATAATATAATTAAGCAGTTAATAGTTAGGAAAAGTAGAGGCCTATAGAACTAAAGGGAGCTAGTATAAGGTAGTATTGCTAGGGTGTACGGTAGGGAGCAGGTAAGCCGAGCATAAGTTATAAGGAGAGTCAATAGAAGAGGACGATATGGTAATAAGGGTAGGTAATAGCCTAAGAGAGAGAGAGACGAACCGATGAGGAGGGAAGGGCTGTAAGCCTAAGGTGCTTATAAGGAGGTGCTAAGGGCTAGCCGAAGGCTAGCCTTGGCGACCCCTAAGAGCCCCTAGGCGATGCAGCCAAGTAAGGGCCAAAATAACCCTTATAGCTAGTAGTAAAGCCTTAGGCCCTTAAAGGAATTTAAAGATAACACCTAAATTTATAAGTTAATTAGTAAGATTAAAAGTTTAAGGCATTAATAGATAGTAGAGTAACGCGAAACTATATTTTACTAGTAGCAGTTAAAAGAATAGGATTACCTTATAGATAGAAGGAGCAATCTACCTATTAGTTATAATTTTAGGAGATCCGATAGCCTATAGAGGAGGTATTATTAACCTTAAAATAAGACCTATTTAGATAACTATTAAAAGAAGATAAATTAAGATATCTTTTAATATCCTACTATTAGGACAAGATAAGGCAGTATTAGAAATGCCTTAGTTATAGAAATATAATCTAAAGATTAATTAGATTATAGGTTAGGTTAATATTAAGAATATTTAATAATATAAGATGCGATAGTAAACTAAGTTAGTATAGTACTAAGTCGGAGTAATATATAAAGAGACTAAGTAAGGCTTAAGTTATATACTAAAGAAATACTATAAGTATAGTAAAAAGCTATAGAGCCTAGAAAGTAAAAAGCTGACAGATTATATAGTATAGGACTATAAAATAGAGTTAAAACTAGAAATAAGTCTAAGGTTCTTTCTAACCTATAAGCTTACTTAAAGGGAGTTAAGAGCACTTAAAGAGTTTATTTAAGAGAACTTATAAAAGGGATACATTAAACCATTATAGTTATTAGTAGGATATCTAGTATTATTCGTGCTAAAGAAGAACGGAAAATTTAGGCTATATATTAACTATAAACAGTTAAATAGATATCCTTTACCCTTAATTAGTAAGATTTAGGACGGATAAGTAATATATAAATCTTTATAAAGATAGATCTAAGATAGGCGTACTATTAGATTAAAATTAAGGAAGGCGATAAATAAAAAGCAGTTTTTAGATTAAAGGAAGGACTATATAAGCTATTAGTTATATAATTTAAATTAATAAAGGTACCAGTAACATTCTAAAAGAGAATTAATAGTGTATTAGGAGAACACCTTAATAAGTTTGTTATAGTATACCTTAGTAATATAATTATCTACTTAATAACTAAGGAAGAATACGGGGAATACGTTAAATAGGTTTTAAAGAGACTATAAGAAGAATAGATACTAGTAGTAATTAAGAAATACGAGTTCTTTATAAGGAAGACTGATTTTATTAAATTTATTATTAAACTAGGTTATATTAGTATAGACCTAAAAAAGATTAAAGCTATAGTAAGTTAGTAAGAACTAGAGAATATAACGCAGTTAAGGTTATTTTTAGGATTCTATAACTACTATAGAAGGTTTATAGTATAATAGTTAAAGAATATTAAACCGTTTACTAGGCTTATAAAGAAAGAGAAACTATAGGTATAGAGAGATAAGTAAAGGAAGCTGTTTAAGGAACTTAAGGAGTTATTTACCTAGAAGCCAATCCTTAAAATCTATTAATTAGGATTAAACACAGTTGTGGAAATATATATATTAGACTTTATACTAGGAGTATATTTACTATAGAAACACTAAAACGTATAGCATCTAGTAGTATACTATAGTCGGAAGATGATACTACTAGAGTTAAACTATAACATCTATAATAAGGAGTTGTTAGGTATAGTTATAGTACTTAAGAAATAGAGAGCATTCTTATAAGGCATAGAGAAACTATTTATAGTTAAGACGGATTATAAAAACCTAATAGGGTTCCTAATAATAAAAGAACTTAATTAAAGGTAGGTTAAATAGGTAGAGATACTTATAGAATACTATTTTAAGATTTAGTATACTAAAAGGACTAAAAATATAAGAGTAGACGCGCTAAGTAGAAAGGCTAAATTATAGAATAATAAGAAACTATTAGGAGTAATACTACGCAGAAATAAAGACGGATTAATTAGATATAATTACCCTAAGCTAGTAGCAACTTAAGAGAATAATAAACTAGAAAGAGTCTACGAGATACTAGAGAGCTTTTAGGTATAGAGAATTCTAAAAGCATAGCTAGAAGATCTATAGATAAATATATATAAGAATTAAAAAGTAAAAAATAAGATGGAAACCACGCATTAGGAAATGGAGGTTCCTTTACAGGCAAGGCGCGCTCGCTTCCCCACCCCAGTTTGGCCAAGACCTAACCTCAACCTTAACTATAAAAGGCCTTCTCCCTCGCTACTTTTGCCCTCATGCTCTATCTCCTCTTTTCTTTCCCGCTACCGTGCCACCTTAGACTCTAGCTGTTAGCCATAAGGCATTTTCCATCCCCTTAGCGTCTATGTAGGTGCTCTGCCCGCCTTCCCTAATCTCCGCATATTTTATACTAACGATTACCTAGCGCTATAACTCTTTAGCCCTTTCCATGGGACACATTTATACTCTCTCCTGGTGTTAACGCGTGCTTTGGTCCTACTATATTCCTTCTTTCTTCTCTCCTCTCTTCTCTTCTCCTGCCTACGTCTCCTACCAATTGGTGCACTGAAATAACATTTCCGTTTATCCTCTTCTTTACCTCCGCCTCTAGTAGTGTCTTAGGCGTAACTACATATGCGACTTAATCCCTGTCAGAACAGCTATAAATGGCTATAAGGCTATACCAAGAACCGCCTAGCAATAGATTACATAGGTTACAGCTACAAGCTATAGGACGCGTTAGGTAGTGTCGCATTGCAGCATTACGATAAAGGCGAAGCCGGACGCCGAAGTGGGTCCTTAGCGAAACCATAGGCTAATGCTAGTTACTTAGCTTGGTTGAAGCTGCGCCGCCAAAAGCTAAAAGCCCTCGCCCTTCTTAGCGCCTTCTTAACCTAGACCTAGACCTTACTCTTCCCTAACAATTAGAGGATTGTATTACGATTAAAGAGGCCGCTGGGCTTTAGTTTAATCTAGCCCCCTATTTAGCTAAGGAGGTATAAGTTATATAGAAATATCCTTTATATAGACCTAAGACTTATAAAGCAAAATTTAGGGGTAAACGGCCTATCTGGTAGTATAGCCTGGCTTCTAGTAGAGCTAGTATTATAATTTTGCTCTTAGCTAATAAATACTAAAGAAAAATTCGCGTATTTAATCTCCTAACGGAGACGGACTTTATACGGTGGCTGCGTCAGCTAAAAGGGCGCAGTGAGATGAATATAGGTGTAATTGCCTAATCTACTCGCGCTATCTGCCCCCTTATATTGTTTGTGACATCCAGCTATAGGCAAGGGTAAAAGCGAGGCTTTTGCGCATATTTAGGAGGTAGAGCGGCGGCTGCAAGCTCCGTAGAGTATGACTAAGGAAGTTCCTTAGATCTAGGGGAGATTTAAGGATGCCCTTATTACTTAGAGTGTCTTTTAATACTTATAGCAGAATTACGGCACGCCCCCTACCTATTTAACCCTAGGAACTATGGTCTCGCAGAGGATCTAGTATAAAAGATCTAGTTTGCTGGTATAATTGGGTTAGAAAACGGACATATTAGCGCTAGCCCTAACTCTAAGGAATAAGGGTAGAGGAGGCACTTCGCCACTAACCTCCTTAATAAGGAGGCTTAGTGCAATGCCCCTATTAGAGGCTAAATATGCTAGCTTAGTTAGTTAGGTCTTAATTGCAGTTTCCTAATAGGCGTTAATCTTATAATAGAGTTTAAGCCTATATAAACCTTTATATATTACGAACGGTAATTGCCAACAGAGCGTAGATTATATATTTTAATTCGCTACTAAGCTAGTAGGGCTATTTTAGTATAAATGCTGCGGATATAAGCTAGTGGCGAAGAGGGGACTAGCGTAAACTTAAAAGCCTAGTATAACCCGTCTTTTAGGGCTATTAGAAAGATATAAGGCAATAATAATTCTAATAACAATGGCGGCAGTAATAGTGGCATCTTCTTAACCCCTTTGTTTTTATTTAGGAATTTTACTTAAAAAGATTAATTTCTATACTGCACCCCCTAAAAAACCAAAGGCTTCTTAGTATTATGCAATTACGGCTTCTAAGATAAATATAAGTAATAAACCCAAAAAGAGGACGAAAAAGGGGAGAGTATCTTACTTCCCTCTAATAGATAATCCTGTAAGATATTTGGGCTAGTTACGTAAAGGCAAGTTATTCCATATTGCCTTTTTTAAGCATTCCACCTAATAAGGCACCTGTAGATCCTGAGGCTTTTAACAAGTATAAAGATATTTATAAGAATGAAAGTAACAGCTAAGACACTAAAGGAAAAAATTAAGGTAATTTAGCAATTATTCCCTCCCTCTTTCCCCGATAACTATAAATATGTCTAACGGCCAGCAGCGAATCCAATATTTATTAAAGATAATATAGCTAACCTAGACTTAGAACCTAAAGGCGATAGGGCTGGCAATACTAGCAATAAAGCTAATAAAGTTGGCGATTAACTAGCACCTTATAAGTTGGGTATACACTTCCCCCCTATATAACGGCCTTGCTTAATAATTATTAGGTAACGGAAATAACCGCAGCGATAAGGACGATAAGGATAAGGAGCTACCTTTAGAGGAGCTGGAAGATCTCTTTGGCGCATCTTTATATAACCATCTTAAACCTACAGTAGAAGACGTTAATGAAATAGATAGCCTAGCTAAGGGAATTAATATTATAACTATCCCCTAGGCTAAACAGAAGTTGGAGACCTATATAATAACTAACTAAAACTCCTTAATAACCAATGATATAAATAATATTAGTAAGTTATAGATATTAAAAATATTATTACTATAACCTAATAACCATAACATATAGACAATCCGCTTATTAGAGAGGAGGGTAATTATAAAAAAGGGGATGTGGGAGGCGAATTATTCTTTATGCTAAGGAAGCGGAAGCTTAATCAGCTTAAACGGGACGACGTTATTAATTATAATTTTAATAACCCTACCAAAGAGAGTAGCGGGGGTGGCGAGGACGGTAAGGACGGTAATAGTTTACGTCCCCAGAAGCAATAAAGGCCACCTACCTATTACGAAGACTTGTCTTCTAGCCCCCCTATCCCTCCTATCCTTAACCTTAACTCTTAATACCCATAAGTTAACCAGCAAGTATCCACTCTATAGCCCGCCAGCCCTTTACTTTAGGAGCCTACCCTTCTCTATAGTATTAAACCGCCGTATAATAAGGCTAGTAATTATACTTATAACAAAGACGAGGACGGTAATAGCGGTGGCGTCGCCAATAACTAGAGCGACGTTTTAAACCCAGAGCCTGCTATAAAGCGTTATACCCGGACTAAAAAAGACAAAATTAATAAAATAAGCTTAGATGATAAATGGGAGATCGACGATATTCTAGGGGAAAGAATAACTAAGTTAGGGCGTAAATATAAGGTGGCTTAGAAGCCCACCTGGGTTTATAAGAGCGAGCTTTCGAATTCTAAAGATGTCCTTAAGTCTTACTAAAGACGCGTTCGGCAAGCCAAAGCTAGATTGTCGTAGGTGCACTCTTTTCTAAAGTTGCGAAAGTAAAGGGTAGAGTTGCTGTGCAGAATGGAAGGGGCTAGTAGCTTAGGCGTATTCTTATATTTCGGTTAGTAGTAATTCTTTTACTAGTTAAGGTCCTTAGACGCTATTCTCGAATAAGATTAGTCTTTATAGTAGATACACTAAACCTATGCTATTGTTCGAAATTAAAGGCCTGGCCTACTATGTAGAAGAAAAGGGGCCAGCCTGCTGGGCGGAAGAGACGGCAATAATGGTGGTGCCCTTCTTTTGGCTTAGAGGTCTATTTCTTGTTATATATTCTATTTCTAGCTTAATCTATTTATGGCGCATTTCCTATTACAAAAGGCTACATGAAAAGGTCTGTAAGAGTATTACTTTTTTAAGGGCGGTAAGCAAGAGCTACTTATTACTACTTATAACGCCACAAACAATAGAGAATGCAAGGCTGTTTATGACTTGGCCAGCCGATTCGAATTATATAACATAGTTAAAACTAAGCAGTAGTCCGAATAATATAAAGTCGGGCGTTAATAATTAATTAACTTATGTATACGACGTAAAGGCGCATAAACTAGCTATAGTTAATCTGCCTTATAAATAAGAACGAGCCACAAGAATCCAATCCTTATAAGATATTTTAGTTAGTGGAGGGGCTATATGTATCCGGTGACTCTAATGCATAGCTAAATACGTATTATAGTGGACGCCTTACCCGTTATTTGGCTGGTGGCCTAATTATATACGTAATGTTCTGCGCTAGAAAGCTTTAATAGTAGGGCAGGGTAAATCCAGCCGCAGCTTAGCCCGAGAGGTAGCCGCTTGGCAATTCTTTTATATAAGCCTTCCTATTAGGTACTAACAACTAAGCAGCCATGAACCTATTAACTGCAGTAATACCTCTATTTTCCCTTATAAATTTCCTTTAACCCTACTTCGCTAATTATTCGTAGCGCAGTTCCGTAAAGCTGCTCTCCGTTTAAGCCTATGATCTACCTCTTTTTATATTTCTTATATTCTGCCTCTTACAGTTATCCAGTAATTCTATTCTTACTATTAAGGTAAATATTAGCTTAGCTATTCCGCGCAGCATATGCCTAATTACTTATATCTTCTATAATAGTTGTGCTTTAATGCGTATATGCTTTACGGCCTTTTATTCTAAAATAAATTCCCAAATCAGCCGCTATTCCTCCTTAGACGGCTATCCGTGATTAAGAACGCTTTATAAAAGATAATATTTGCTTAATATTTTACGTCTATAAAACACCTCTACTTTATAGCCACTAGTCCCGCCAACTTACGTGGTCGCACTTCTAGCTATATAGATTATGTCCGCTAAGGCTAGGGATAAGGCGCTTAGTGGGGAATAGGAGGAGATTGGAGCTTATAAATTTAAGATAATAGAGGACATAACTATAATATTTAAAGGCATATTATACAATATTTAAGACGGTAAAGGGAAGTAGGTTAAAGAATTAGGTATAGAAGATAGATAAGTAGTAAAAGAGGTTCTTACTAGGTATAAATATTATATAATAAAGGTAAAGATTAAGTTTAAAAAGAGGTAGTAATAAATAGTGATCTAAAGCGATATATGCTATTTATTTATAGATAAGAGTTAATCTCTAGCTTCTTCTGCAGCTTCCTTATAGAGGAATACCTAGATCCCCTAGACCGAATATATTAGAAATATTAAATCTATCTTAGTAGCCGATTCTAACTATAAAAAGAGTGTCCTTATTTTTCTTTTTTGGTAGGTATATAGATAGGCAATTTATAACCACTAGTCCTCCTCTTTCCTTTTCCTTTCTCTATAAATTGCTCGTCTGCATCCCGGTGCAAAATGGCTTAGGGAGATTTTTAATTATATAGTACCTTATAAATGAGAAAGAAAAGTACTAGCCCTCCCCTAGTAATATTAGATTTCCTGTTTAATATTAACCATAAATGCAATATCTTATTAAAGGTTATTTTATAGACCTAAAGTTTGCTATAATTCTAACTAGGGACGCTTTAATAATAGTTTATCTGTAACTTAATAATACACTAGCACAATGGCGCTTAGAGGACTCTTAGAAGAGGTGTCTGTTTTAGATAAGCATTTATATATTAAATTTGGGGAATAAGGTGTCTAACTATTGGTTTTAGAATTGTCGGACGAGATTATACTTTCTTTTTACGATAAATCTTGCTCTAAGATATATAAGCAACCAATTAACGAGTACCTAAGACTTATATACTAAGCGTTTAATCAGCGTCCTAAGGGATCAGAGCTTTAGAATGCCTCTCTAATAACTAAAAGTCTTAGGCTAATATTAGGGGTTCCTCTAATAATATTTATTAATAATTCATTTAAAATATAAGGCTCTTTTATACTAGTAGAGGGATCTACTTCTAAAGATAGACGTTTTAGAGGTAAAGGAATTAATATGCTGATCGAATTGGCCTTATAAAGTGTACTAGCAGCAACTATAAGACCGTAGGGGTAGGGGCGATTCTCCTACCATTCTCAAAGCTCTTAGAGGAGATTTTTTACCAATACCGTTGCCAGCCTTAAGATAGGCGCTGTTAAAGTGCATAGGAGGAATACTTTAGGACCTAAGCCGATGAAAACGTCTGTTAATAGAGTGCGTGTATATAGCCTTACACTTTATCGCGCCTTTAAACGTTTCTCCAAGGATGTCGCGTTTTCTCGCAGCACCTTAAGGCATAATTTAAACGCGTTGTTCTAATAGGAGGGTAATAGATGCATATTAGCATTAAAAGTCTTTCTTTTTTCCTTAAGAAGCTTATAAAACTAGTCATTTAACGCCATTAGAAGTTTAACTAAGAATAAAAAGAAGGATAAAGAGAGCCAGGACGAGAAAGAGCGAGACAAGAAGAGACGGGAAGAAAGAGAAGAGATAAGACGAGACAAGACAAGACGAGATGAGACGAGACCGGTTAACCCAATTATATACTACTTCCCCTAGCTAAACAATGCACAGCCGGATCGCTTACTGTAATCCAGCTAGCATTGCTAGCACTAATTCTGCACTTATATTTTTAATTCGACCTAAGACATTGCCTATCTCCTGCATGTTAATTAGAGCACTTCCATACTTTAGGTAATGTCTTTTTTTAAGCTTACTCTAATGCCGGAGTTGAAATCCCGTATATAAGCCAGGGGACTATTTCTATAGGTATGGCAAGTACGTACACTATGGCTTCATTTACTACGACGGAGACGATATTAACGTGTCTTAACTAAGGTCTACTAGGATTAATTAGGAAGGGTAGCCCATTACTAAAAGAGGGGCGCAGACATACCCGTGGCACAGCTTATATTGTATAAAAAAAGGGCAGATCTGGCCTAAAAAACAATACTATCTAGCTTCTCTTTCCACTTAGCTCCTTCTTTAGATTAGTGTTACGTTACTAAAGCTTTATAGAGCAATAATGCCAGTTATATCCAAGCTCGTTACGCCAACGCCTTTACTGCCTTATAATAGCATAAACACCCCCCCTAGTAGCCTAAGCCAAACGCATCTGTATTATGGGCAGTTAGCGCAGTATATAATTAAAATGCTTGCAGCTGTATTAAAGATAGTCTAAGCGGCCTAACCTCCTCCACCTCCTCTACCTCCTTTACCTCCTCCTACGAGTTTAGGGGTTAAAGAGATACCTAAAGTAAGAGGTTCTAAGGTTAAAGTTAAGGTGTTAAATAAGATATATACTCGCGAAATCCCTAAACCACACTTAGAAATACGCTAATATAGTGTCTACTACAGCTAGGATAAATAAAGCTGCTAGTATAAGACTATAGAGACTTCGTAGAATACGTTAAGTGAGCGTAATATATATAATTAGTATATTTATATCCTTTAGAAGAAATTTAGTCTATCTCTTAGGTGCCTTTAAATATATTAACTTAGATACTGACTTTAAGTTAGAAAAGGATAAGAAAGACTACAGCACGTACCTAAGCATAAATTTAGAAGAAGTGAGAGACGCCTTATAGGTGGTGCTAAACGGCGTATAAGCTATCTCCCTTTGGGAAGACAAGCCTATAGTAAGCGAACCTTTTTATAGATGTAGCTTATACTAATTTAACTTCTAGATTCCTATAAACATTATATTTAATTTCCTACCCCAGTTAAAAACATACTAGGAGAGTCTTTCTCCCAACTTAATCGGCGCTAAGCACCTTTAGGGGTTACTAAGATTCCTTAAAGACTATTTCGCGCCTACAACTAATAGTCTCCTGCCGCTTCTGGACTATAGCGAAATTAACTTTAATCTCCTTTAGGCCTTATTTAAACCAAATATATACGTCCTTACGATTTACAAAGGCTTAGATTAACTAAGATGCCTTATATATAATTTAGGCAACTTTAAAACCTTACTTTTTAGCAAAAAGAGCTTTAAACTTAACTATTACTATTTCGGCTATAATAGGAAGGCGTTTAGCGAGGTAAAAACTACCCTCTCTATTCCGGAATTCCGTTTAACTATAAAAATTACGTCTCTTAAGGTATTTCTACTAGAGCGTTATAAGAGACAAGCCGAGATAAAGTAGGATCTTATTAGTAATGGCCGGAAGTTCGTGTCTTTAAGAGGCATTAACCACCGTAAATATAAAGGGATCGCGTTTTTCTAGACCAAAGATAGCCCGTTAAGATTTTCTATAAGCGGCCGCATTATAGTAGATGTAATAGCATTTTATTATTAGAATCCTAACTATAATAAGGAGCTAATTACTATAAATATATATAGAATAAACGTAATTAATCTAGGGACTAATCGGTAGGGCGGCGTAAAGAATTAGGGTTTAGTTCCTAAGGAGATAGAAGTTAATAAGCACCTAATCTGTCTATTAATAGTCCTGGCCTTTAGTTTAGCAGATAAAAAATAGGGTCAGGCTTTCTATACACTCTTTTTCTAGAGCTAGCAAATTATATATACTAATATAAGCACTAATAGGTGAATTTGCCGTCGCTAATATTAAGGACATTAAATGGAATGCCTTGGCATTTAAGTCACTCGTAATTAAGGAGGATAAGAAAATAGTGCTTTAAGGACTTATAAAGAGCTACCAGTCTAGGTCCGGGAAATTAAAGTTTAATAATATAATTAAAGGGAAGGGGAAAGGCCTAGTTTTCCTACTATAGTAAGTTTTCTAGTAAGGCATTGGCTGTTTTAAAGGCTAACCGTTTTAGTAGCCCACCTAGGGTAGGAAAGACATTGACAGCTAAAGCACTTGCCGAATCTCAGAGGAGACCCCTCTATATTGTTTGTTCCCCTTTATAAGTGTATTTATATACTAGTTTAACTATAAAAAGGCTTGTACGGGAGACCTTAATATAGATCTAGCCCATTTGGAACAAAACCTAGCTCTAATAGTTGAAAACGTTCACCGCTGAAGCGCTGTCCTTCTTTTAGACGAGGCCGATGTCTTTCTTACAGAGAGAACTTTAAATAATATTAGACGTAATAGCCTAGTATTTATCTTCCTGTAATAAATAGAGTATTTCTAAGGCATTATATTTCTTATAATAAACAGGATTATTATATTTAATGTAGCTATATAGAGTAGAATATATCTTATACTTAGATATAAAGAGCTAAAGGGACCGGCAAGAGAGTAGGTATAAAAGACCTTTCTAAAGTAAGCCGATGCTGCTACTAATATCTCTAGAAAAGATATAGAGCGGCTTTTAAACTATTAATTAAACAGAAGACAGGCAAGGTAATGTTTGAGAGAGTTTTAAGGCCGTGTTAATATACTATATTAGATTAAGAACACTATACGGATTAATTACGGCTTAGCTAAAAGTAAGGGGGAGAAACTTATATATAAGCATTTGGGCAAGGCTCTTACGTTAAATTAAGATTTTAAAAGTGACTTTAAAGGTGCTAGATTAGTTAAAGGTATAAACTTGTATATATAGATTCGCTTATATATATATAGTATTAAATGTCTTATAGATCTTATAGCTGTGGCATTATTACTTATTACTTTCTCGAAATTACTTACTTACTCCTATAATAATAAGGCCTATACGGTAGGCTATAGCGCGGGCAAATTGCTTATAGATCCGGGAATAGGAGAACGGAAGCTATAGGGCATTGGTTCCTATAAGGGAGTGGAAAATATAAGCATTAGTTCCCGTAAGGAATTAAAAGCTATAAGGCGATAAAGAAAGCGAGTATTAATCCCCGTAAAGAACCGTAAGCTATAAGAGATTAGTTTCTATAGGGGAGTAGAAGAAATCGCTATTAGTTCCTATAGGGGAGTAAAAGCCGTACGGGAGTAGAAACTATAGGGTATAGTTCTTATAGGGCAGTAGAAAATACGGTTACTATATACTAGATAATAATTTTAGTTTAGGATATAAAAACGGGAGCTATAGGGGATTGGTTTCTGTAGGGGAGTAGCAGATATAGCTAATGGCTTCTATAGGGGAGTAAAAGCTATACAGGAATGTAAGCTATAGGGGATTAGTTCCTATAGGGCGGTAGAATATATAGGCATTAGCGCCTATAGGGGATTTGTCGGAGTAAGGGATTTGTTAAAGTAGGGGATTAATTAGAGCAGGGGATTCATTAGCATAGGGGATTTATTGGTGTAGGGGATTTGTTAGAGTAGGGGAATAGATCCTATAGGGGATTTATTAGAGTAAGGGACTGGTTCCTATAGGGCGACGAAATACGTAGGCATTGGCTCCCGTAGGGGATTTATTTAAGTAAGGGACTTATTTAAGAAGGGGATTGGTTAGAGTAGGGGATTAATTCTCCTAGGGCCTTTATTTAGGCGGCATAAGGCGGCTTCTAATAGGCTAAAGAGTAAGTTACGTATTTTATAGAAACATAAAGCCTATATAGGATAGTAGGGTATAGGGGCCTAACGGAAGATTGGGTTATCTACTTTCCCGGGTTTATTTAGCCTAGGTGACTTACTTATATACGTTTTAACCAAGGCTGCTGCCTTACCTTAGCCGCCCAAATCTTTACTTATAGGTTAGATATTAATGATTTAAAATATATAACCCGTTGTAAAGCTATCTACTCTACTAACACCTTTAGATCCTTCTATACTTATTAGAGTATTATTTTTATCCTAGAATATAGCTCCGGATTATCCTTCTCCTATCTTCTACTATTTAGAAATACTACTTTTTAGAGTCTATTAACCTAAGGTTTTAATGACTGGTAGTATAGTATAAAGTACTTCTCCGCTATTTTAATAAAATCCCCTTTGTAGGCTACGCACCCCTTTTTTAGCTCTGCTAGCTCTTTAGTGTCTATATAATTCCACTTTTTAAACCTTAAAATAGGCTTATGCTCCTTATTTAGACCCTTATAATAAATATATATCTAGAAAAGCACCTAGAAGAATCACTCTAAATTATGCCTAAAGGAATGTTTTTTGCCTAAAAGCACTCCTATAGCTATAAACGCTCTTATACCAGTCTTACCCTATACTCCTAAAGGTCCTTTTTACTTCTCTTTAATTATAAGATTAAGATTAATTAAGAATAACTTCTAGGAAAGATTGTTATCTTCCTCGTTTATTAAGAGGTTGCCTATTAAAATGTTACGTTAAAGGATGCCAGCCTGCGTGTATAAAGACTTATATCCTTTAATACTACCCTTTAACGCAGCAAGCATTACAGCCGGAGAGCTTACCTTATAAAGAGCCTTTCTATAGTTGCAAGTAATAACGTATTAATGCACCCGATTCTGTATAATAGGGCGCTTAATTAGAGAGCTTAAATACAGGCACTTATTAGGCGGTAACGGGGCGTTAGTACAGCTAGACGACCTCTTTTTGCTAGTACTTTAGCCTTTCCTTACACTGCCTTACACTCTAGCTATATTTAGAGGCGCTATTAGGCTTTTAGGCTTATAGTTTATTACTTTAGTAATATCTAGCCCCTTATAGATATTAAAGATATTATTATCTTGTCCACCTATATAAATAGTCACGTAGTAATAGTACCTAGCCATATTAATTACTCCTTTCTCCACTGCCTTACGTAGCAGTTTGCCTTCTTCCTTACGCTTTAGGTACTGCTATAAGTCTTTAATAACAAGAGGTATCTTAAAGGTATTACCTTTATGGTGCGCTTTCTAGCAAGTTATCGCCTGACCGGTAATATAGGGTGCCCGCTTTATAAGTTTGTTAAGGATAAGACGCTTAGTCTAATTATTACGCACGACCTTAATATATCGTTTGCCGTCTAATATTAAAATAGTAGGGTTAAACCTAAGCTACTCTTTATTTATTAAGAGAAACCCTAACATCGCTAAGGTAAATTATAGTCCGTCTTTATTAATATTAAATAATAATAATGCGATGCCTTTTACCCGGTTATACTCCTATAGCCGCATAATAGATCTATAGAGGGTAAAGCCTAAAATAAAATGACGAGTGTCCTAAGCGGCGAAGACTTCTCTTATATATTTTCCTAAATCAAACCATGCCTATAAGGCTATATTAGTGTTTAGATTACTCTTTAGCTCTCCTAGTATAAGTATATATAACTAATAGCATTAAGAGCTTTCGCTAGCTATTAGATTATCCACAAAACTGATATCTAGCTTTTGCTTTACTATAGACCCTTATAAGGGCTGCTTAGTATATACAACAAGCGTTTATTATGTCTTTAGGGCAGACCCATACTCTTTTGCAAAGCCTAAAAATAATTTAATTAGGTTATTAAACCATACTAGGACATTATCTTGCTTTACGCTTTTAGGCCAGTTACGCCAGCCGCCCTTAGTATATAGTGGATTGTCCCCTTCCTTATATTTCTTGAAAATGGCAGCGCTTACCTCTTTAAGACCTTCTACTCCCCTAAAGAATGCTTTATATAAGCTAGGAATCCCTATATAAAAAGGGCCTAGCTCCTCCTTTAGAATATAATCTACGTATTCCCTATATTCGGATAAGTTAGTAAAGCTGCTTATATTGCGCAGATATGGGGTTTAAATGTAGAGTGGCAGCGGTTGGGGCGGGGGGGTAGGCTCTATAACAGTAGTGTATACCTTTTCCTAAATGACCTTGTTAGGTTTAATCCGGAGGATCGCATTTAGAAGAGGTAGGAACTGTTTAATATTAAAGTCGTCTAAATTAACTACTAAATTAAGTCTCAATAGATCACTAAAGAGGTTTTTGTTGCCGCCGTGGGATAGCAATAAACGAGAAGTAAGAAGGCTCTGCAGAGCTAGTATTAGATTAAGTAAAATATCCTTTAGTTCTATAAGCGTTAGATAAAGCTTATACTAGGTAAATTAATAGTTATCTTTATTACTTATCTGATGTAACGCGTCTAAAGAGCTAGAGATATCTAAATTATAATAAGTTGAGTTAAATAAATTGCAAAAATTATTTAGTCCTTTTCCGATAGGCTTCGTTTTAATTATATCTAATCTAGAGAGATTCGCCATTGTGGGCAAACGCGCCAAAAGCTATATTAAGAGGGCAGATATGGCAGGCGGGTAGGTAGGTAGAAAGGGTAGATTAAAGATACTAGTATATAAGGACGGTATAATAGCAGATAAGTATAGGGAGGTTAAGAACACGTTAGGCAAGTCTTGCAATAAGGAAATGACTAGGGAGAAAAGTATAAGGAAGAAAGCAAGGTGCGAGCGAACGTAAGGATTAAAGATTAGGTATGGAAAAGTCAAGCCGACCCAACGTGGCTTAGACTAAGGCTTCATAGGGCTTAGTTAAATGCTAAGCCATAATAACCCAAAATGTGACGTTTCCGGTCTATAACTAATTAAACTTATCCGTTTTAGTCTATTCCGTAACACATAAGGCTCTAATGCAGCGAAGCTCTTATACAGCGAGGCTAAAGGGGCGCCTAAGAACGCTAATGAATGATTACTAGTCCTAAAATAAGCTAAATCTAATATGCTAAATATAGATATAGTTAACCTCTTTTTACAGCGGCTAATTAACCTATTTTCTAAAAATAGGTTCTAGTTCCTAGAACTAGATCTAGTACATATAAACTCCCCCTCCGCTAGTATATATTACAAGGGAAACGTCTTACTTATTCCCTTTAGAATATAACCCTCGCTAGTATCTATTTTGTATAGGTAATAAGCGTTTATCTCTATTTATTTATACTAGATATAAAAATCCCCTATAATACACCCCCTAAAATTAGATTAAATTGATGGTAATTCCCTCCTAAGTTGGTTAGGTTTTAATATATCTTATTAGCTCTAGGGCATTATAGACCTTATTACTTCTTTAAAAGAAGCTAACCGTAACAAGTATTACAGTAAAGGTTGTCCTATTAATTATGGCGTGTAGCTATAAGCTTCGCCGTCTTCTACTTATTATATTAACGGTATATAAAACTAGTAGATAAAGCAAGTTAATATAATATCTATTTACCTCGCGGTTTATATTGCTTTACTACTTTAAATAAGGGCGGCACTATATTTTGGTTACTGGGTTCCTAAAGGATGCTAATGACGTTAGTGTTTTAGGAGGGCTTTAAAGCCATTTTCTTTATAAGAGGATGTATGGATAAAATACGCTAAATCTTAGAGGGTAGTAGGAGTATAAATACCGCTCCTTATATTCTTATAACGCTAAGGCTAAAGAGCGGAAATTCTTAGGCATAACTAAATTGTAATTATATTAAAGCTTGTTTATAACCTAGGCTCTAAGGTATATATCCTTCTCTAACGTATCCTATAGCGCTTAGTATTCATCTAGCAATATACAAATACGCTTCTAAGTATTGTCCTATAATCGGCCTTAGTAGTATAGTTGTATAAGGCTAAGCAAGCGGCAAATACGGTAAAAAAGAGGTTGTGGAGAAGAGGTAATAAGGACTAAGCTTAGTTAGATCTGCTAACTTATTGCTAATTAAGTATATAAATACGGTAAACACTTACTATAAAGGGCAGGGCTAGTTCTAGCTTAAATCTAATATATAAATTTCTTTAATAAGTAAACGATATAATAACTAAAGAGCGTACTATTTAAGCTAATAAATTTCCTCCTTAATTCTGCAGACTTCTCTATCCTTAGGCTTAGCGTGCCCTTTTCCTCTTAGATATCTTGTTTCTAGCCTTTATACCCTATTTATCTCCGTAATCTAAAGTTTTATTACTACCTCTCTTAAGAGTATAGATTTCGTTTTAAAACCGCCTAATAGTATCTTCTATTTCTTCCTAGTCACTTCTTAGGCTATTAATCCGATTGTTAACCTTACCTAGATAACGCATAATATAGAGGTTACTATTTTTAAGGCTACTAACTTTCCCTTTAAGTTAGCTAAGTTTATAGCTAAGTTAATTAACTAAGTTACCTAGTCTCTCTATCGCTCCTAATAGAGTAAGCTAGGGGTTAATAAGCTTTATTAAAAGGAGTTACTAAGCGGACTATATTAAGACGACTTTTTTATCTTATTAGTGCGGGATAAATATTTCCTTATAGTTCCTTCTATATCGGCCTTGTCCTCTAAATTACTTTTACATTCTAGTGCTAACTAGATATCCTGCTTATATTAGTAAGCTAGCGAATAGATAAAACTATAGGGAAGTAACTATCGCATACCTGCCCTACTGTATTAACGGCCTTATTAGAGCCCTTAGGATTGGAAGTAAGCGGTATATCCTAGCTCTATTAGCGGTATCTTATAAAGGATTTAGTGTTTAGAGCGCACCTTAATCTAATACAATGTGGTATCCACTATTGTGGCGCCCGAGTTGTCCGAGTCACTTATTATTAAAGAGATAAGGCAGCTAATAGTTTAAATGTCTTTACGAGAAAGTAAGGAGGGATTTCCTTAAAGGATACTATGCTTAATATAGGTCTAGTCGAAGGATATAGAGGCCTTTTATATCCTACTCCTCTTTACTACTTAGCTAAAGGGAGAGCTAATAGTGGGCTCCGCTTTAACTATGCCTTAAAAGTTGAGCTGATTTACTAACTTAGGGATACTAGTATAGTATTATAAATGTACTACGATATAGCCATAATAGGAGCATAATCCTTCCCTATCTACACCTCACTTTACTATACCTCTACAGGAGGGTTATATTAAACGATAAGGGCTAGTATTAACCCCTTTCTTCTAATTATTTTAAGATGGCGATATTAAGGCAGCTAGTTAAGCGTTGCTTCGTATAGTAATGCCCATCTAGTTACGTGGCTTTACTTAAGCCCCATTATACACCTTAACGTAACTTCCTATTACCTTAATAGCTGATAAGCCTGGCCTAAGGTTAAGATAAGGTAAATAGGTAACTTAGCTTTTAGATAGCCCTAATAGTATAGGGTTTGGAGGCGTTTGTATAAAGTTATAAGCTAGAACTGGAAGCTAATAATAACCCCCTAATGACGTTTTACCTAGCAAGAATAGCATTATATAATCTACTCCTAACGCCCACCCTTTACGGAGCAGGACACTACTTAAGTAGTAGACTCGTCGCAGCTAGTTAATCTTATATATTTACTCCCTATCTATAGTAAAGGAGCTATTAGTACGTTATAGGATGGTTTAATTAGTATTTTAGCTAAGCCCTTTATAAGCGCTCCGCCTTATATAGGCGGTATAATAACTCCTATTAATCTGCCTTGCGTTAAGGGAGGACTTATATTTAAGACACTAAGCGGCTAGCACTTAGAGGCACAGACTTATACCCTTATTTATACGTTTTACCGCGTCCTTATTTCTATAAGTAGTTGGTTTACTTTTTACTTATTATTCGTTTATTACTCTATCTTCTCCTTTTTTTACTAGCCATTCTATCTAGTTATTAACGTTAATTCTCCTCTCTTCCATAATAACTATTCTAGAATTTGCTTTAGATCCTCGCTCGTAAAATTAACTAAAAAAGTTAAACACACTATTGTAGATTTAAGGCGTTGGTGTTGGCCTAAGTACCATTAAACTTCTTAGTCTTTGCTATGTGTGGATACCCTCTAGACTATAAAATCGCCCTTCTCTATTGTGCTCTTTCTAGGAATAATTAAAAACCGTGCTTATAATGGCATATTTATATCTAGCAACATTCTTAAAAGCCTGTTAAGCAGCTTAGATAAGGCCCAATAATAAACAATCTAATGAAGAGGCCAGTATAGGCCTGTAAAACCCCTTATATCTTAAGCCAATAATTAAGGAAAGGTAGAAAGCAGCTTTAAAGTATAATATATCTGCTAAAGATTAGGTTCGTGCCGTCTTGTTTAGCTTATAGATAAATATACTTTTTCTTACCGTTCCCGTTAGCTTTATGGTTAATTATCTTTACATTAACAGTATTACTATATTTATCGTTAACTTTATTACTATTATTCCGCTTACTATAATGCTTAGTTACACTACTAAAGAGATTACACTCTGTGCCAGTAATATATTAGGTGGTCTTTTAAACGCAACTTTTAGGTATATTTCTCCGCTTCTTATTTATCCTAATATTATCTAACATTTGGCGCAGAAACGCTATTAAATTAATTATCTCTATCTTAGCCCTAACAAAGGGCTAGATTACTATTATTAAAACTTCCTTAATCGGCAGTATGCTTTTAAACTTACTCCTTATCCTTAGTATATGCTTCTTCTTTAAAGGCATTAACCAGATAGAACAATATTTTAATATAATAGTAGTAAATACTGCAGCCAGTCTTCTAGCTCTGTCTATCGGCAGTCTAATTATTTTAACCGCCCTCTACTCTACGCTATTAAGTAAGTTTAATAATAGCTTTAGACCTATAATAGATACTAATCTACGTAGCTATAAGCCTTAATAGCTCTACACTTAATTGGGAGCTTTCCCGCGGAACAGCTATTATCCTTTTAATTATATACGCTTGCTACCTTATATTTTAATTAAAGTTATATACCGAAATGTGTAATGCTTTAAGCCAAAGGGCTCTTAAGCGTAAATCCTCCCAAGTTAAGTAGGATTTAAACGCAGAAAAGGAAGACGACGAGATTAAGGTGCCTAAATTAACGATCTAGGGTGCAATTATAACCCTTAGATTCTCTACCGTGTTAGTCGCCTTCTATTCCGAGTTTATAGTTAATAGTATTAGTAATATTATAGCAAGCGGCACTATCTCTACTACTTTTGTTAGTCTTATCCTACTCCTAATTATTAGAAACGCTACTAAGTACGTAATAGTAGTTACAGTAGCTTATAAGGATAAAATAAGCCTAGTAATTAATATTGCTATTAAATCTAGTATACAAATCGCCCTTTTAGTTCTCCCCTTTATTATTATACTTGGTTAGACTATAGGCCAGGATTATATAAC
>Ga0307515_10003635_pt1 | contig 32403 bp, 34 predicted proteins | sample 17_EM_MG_FD_194513 | JGI IMG/M metagenome (GOLD analysis project Ga0307515, IMG submission 194513) | Populus trichocarpa ectomycorrhiza microbial communities from riparian zone in the Pacific Northwest, United States - 17_EM | ecosystem: Host-associated > Plants > Roots > Unclassified | place... | reverse complement strand
CTTGTGCAGCGCATCTTCTCCTGTGTTAACCAAAACAGAAAGTATGAAAAAAATTATCTTAAATTAGTTGCATAGATCATAGAAATCGAGTGCCCACCAGCCTATGCTTGAAAAAAAAGTAATGACATAATTGTAAACGGGGCTTTTGTAGAGACGCAACATTTTGCGTCTCCCGCATGCAAATCACACATGCAAATTGAGCCTGTAAATTTTGAATATCCTGCGGGAGACGCAATACTTTGCGTCTCTACATTAAAAAAATAACTCTGATAATCAACAGCTTAAAATCCATGTCATTAACTGGTCATGAAAGGCATCTGTAAAAAGGGAGCCGTTGCAATTTTATCCACCATCTTTTTTAAAGTCCTCCCTACCGCGGAGGACTTAGGTGGGGCCCACCGATGGTTCCACATCTTCAATAACGACCTTCTTCTTTTTTAACCTGAGACCTTTGGCCAGTTGATTTTGGTCTTTTTCTTCATCGCCCATGATAATGCCCCAGGGTTGCAGGCTTTCTACCCGGTCGAAAATAATTTTTAGCACCGCTATGCTTGGGATGGATAGGAACATGCCCGGTATGCCCCATATCATTTCGCCCACCACCACGCCAAGCACGGTAATCAAAGCGTTAATCCTTACTTTGGAGCCAACAACAATCGGCAGTAGTACGTTGCTGTCAATTAAATGGGTAACAACCAGCGTAACCATCACCCAGATAACTTTGGTACTATCCGGCGATGTGCCCAGCGTAACCACGGCGCTAACCACCAGGGCGCTGAAAATACCCACGTAGGGGATAATATTAAACACCCCTGTAATCAAGCCCAATAAAATGGCATACTGTACCCCCATAAAACTAAATGCCACGCTTACGCCCGTTGCTATAATGCCCATTTCAATAAGCAAACCAATAATATACTTGCGGATAATGCGCTGCACCTGCTCAATCACCTCATGCACCGTGGTTTTATTTTCGGGCAAAAAAACGGATACCAGGAATTTCATGATCAGCCGGCGGTACAGCAAAAAGAAAAACGTATAAATAAAGGTAAACACCAAAAACAGCAGAATAGACGATAACGATAGCACCGTTGCGCCAACCACTTCCGGATCGGGCGACATCACCTTACTGGCTGCCGAGTTGACCACCCTGAGCTGCTTGCCACGCGTTACGTGGAAGGTATCCTGCACCCAGCCCCTGAATTCCCACATAGATTGACTTATCTGCGCCTGGAACCGCGGCCAATCCTTCGCCAGGTCGGCAATTTGCGAGGCGATGACATAAATGAGTGAGCCTATCAGCAATAGCAGCAGTATTACGGCCATCATAGAGGCGGCACTTCGGGGCAAACGCAGCCACTTCTCTAAAAAGGTCGCCACCGGCAGCAATAAAATCGAAAACAGGCACGAAAATATCAACGGCGAGAGGATCTCTTTGCCAATGATCACCAGGTAACCAATGGCAAACAGGCTGAACAATACGCAGGCCAGTTTAATATAAAACGGAAGTTTAGTAAGGGTTTTCAGGTCCATGGTTAAGGCAGGCACATGTGGTGCATTGGCGTAAAGTTATGAAATAACATGCATCTCCGCAGTCCTTATTCTCCAAAAGGGCAATGCCTGCGGCCCGGAAGACTTTTTAAGTCCCTCCCCACGGGCTACTGTATGTACACATCTTTTGGAAACGTACCAATAATAAAAAAAATGTCATTTCGAACGAACTGGGAGGGCTTTGAGTGTTGGGGAGAGGAGAAATTTTAAACGTCCTGCAATTCGATAGGCTTTTGGGAATGCAAGGCGTTAAAGATTTCTCCTCGTACCTCGTTCGAAATGACATTTTCTTTTGTTAAAAGATGTGTACACACAGTAGCCCCACGGCTGTCTTAATTCTTGATTCTAATTTCTTGACTCTTCTCCCGTACCAAACCCAGCACCACTTCATAAGCTGTTTTTTTCTCCCGGCGGGCTATCAGCCAGGCTATAAAGCTTAAGGTAAAAATGTCGTTATTTTCTGCCTTGCCGGCCAGGGTTAAAACCTGGTCACGGTACGTGGGTTCAAAAACCACATCGGGCTTTTGCAGGTATTTTTCAACCAGCTTCAGAAATAATAGTACCCGCTCTTCCGAAGTTTTCAACAGGTACTTTTTATAGCGCCGCCTAAAACTGGTTAGCCGCGACATGGCAACGTCGATGTTGGAGAACTGCGCATGCACCAAAATTTCCATCAGGTTTTTGCGGATGGTCCATAGCATGCCCATCTTTTTTTCGTACCAGGCATCGGTTCGGGTAAGTAACATGAGCTGTTTTAAACTTTGCTGGTTGTTGCACAGCGCCAAAAACATGGCCAGGCATATGCGCACATCTTCTATGTCTTCCGGTTTGCTCCTGTTGTTAGTTTTCCCGAGCGATTCCTGCAATATCCCTATGGCATCGTTGGCAAAACCTGTAAAAAACAGGTTAAGGCCACGCAGTAACTGGTAACGTAAATAAAACACCGCATAATAACGGCTATCCGTCGCCATTAAATCCATCATTTCCTTTAAATAGGATGCACTCCTGGCAAAATCCTTTTGCCGCAGATGAAAGTTGGCCAAAAAGTACAGGATAGAGATATGGTAAAAAAGGTACGACTGCTTTTTACCCTCCTGGCCCTGCATAAACTGATCCGTGCGTTTAACATAACGCTCTATCAATCCATAATTTTGCTGTATCGCGGCGTATTCATTGGCGATGAAAAGGATCTGGTAGATGGATTTATAGGTCATCAGGTCCTGTGCCGAGATTTTGTATTTCCTGATGGTGGTGATCACCAGGCTGGTCAAATTCACTATTTTCCCTTGCAGGTGTATCGCCTGTAGTTCCTGCCGTAAAAAGGCGTAGGCCATGTTCAGCTTAGCCTCGCGCTGCATATGCAGCTGGTTCTGCATAAAGCGCGCGGCGAGGGCATCCAGGTCTTCGGCTCCCTCCAGATGGGCATACTGCAGCTTCAACAGCAAAAGCTCATTCAATAAATTAAACTGCTCCAAATGCCCGGCCAGCCTTTCGGCTTTATCCAGGCATTTGAAGGCTACCTTATACACATCATTCTCTAACAAAAAACGCCCCACCACCACCAGGCGCAATGCATCGTAAGTTTCGGCATGACTGCTCTCAAAGGTTTTTTGCGATAAAAACAGCAGCAAATTATCCTGCAGCCTTTTGCGTAAAGCATGATAGGCATCCTTATTTTTTTCGGGCTTGTATAGTTTATTTATTCCAGCTATATCGTCAGTTTCTATCAAATCAAGCAAGGCCAGGTTTTTTACATCTTCCCTTTTGTTTTTTCGCTGCAAAAACTGTCTGAATAGTGTTTTATCGGCATTATTGAGCAGGTTAACCAGTTCCGATAGTGAGTCCATATCAATGTATTAATGCGCGTAAAGGTAAGTTAAATTGCAAATTATATCGTCAGTAATTTACATAATTTGATTTTAGCAGGACGATTTTACATCGCACATTTGCTTCCATATTAACAACCAAAAACAACACAAACATGGAACCGCTACAAAACAAAACAGAAGAAAATTCAGCCTTTGGAAAATATGGCGACAAGATTAAAAGAAACCCTTTAAAACCAACCGCCGCCTTTATAGGGGCCTCGTGGTTTGCCTTATTGGTGGGCGTAATAGGTTACTGCGTTGGCTTATGGAACGCCACTATCCAGCTGAACGAAAAAGGCTATTACTTCACCATTTTATTATTTGGTTTATTCGCCGTTATCTCGGTACAAAAAAGCGTAAGGGACAGGGCCGAAGGGCTGGCCGTTACCGACCTGTACTACGGCCTCAGCTGGTTTGCCACCATCGCGGCCATGGTTTTATTAACCATCGGCCTATGGAATACCGACCTGGCCCGAAGTGAGAAAGGTTTCTACGCCATGGCATTTTGCCTCAGCATGTTCTCGGCCATTGCCGTACAAAAAAACACCCGCGACGCCAAACTGATAGACGATAAAGAACTGTAACGTAGCGGTTACCACCCCGCGGTGATCTTGTTTAACAAGGCCCGCGGGGTTTTTAAATGATTTAATATCGAACACCGAATATCCAATCTCCAATAATGAACCGAAAAATTTCGGACTTGGATATTCTATGTTCGATATTGTTTTTACTTCTGTTTTCCCTTCAAAATCTTACTACTTGATACTTACTACTTGCTACTAAAAAGTGCGAAGAAAAATATTTGCGTATTAAAAATCTTACTACTTGATACTTGCTACTTGATACTAAAAGTGGCAATACCTGCGGTCCGGGCTATGCGTTCATACGCCGGCAGGCATTACGCGCAGGGCCGGTACCCACTTCTATCCCTATTGCGACGGAGGGGGGCGAGTTGGTACCGTTTTGTGAAAATGTTATCTTCACTTTATCACCTCACTTACCAAAATGACAGGACTGATATTGGTATAATTTGGAAAATCAGCACGAATGGCATCTCTATTTGGCGCAATAGCAGCTTGATAGTCGCTTAGGCTTTTTATATAAAATGTGCCGATAGCCATAAAGGGCAGCGGTTGGTTTGGGATACCACTGGCAATCCCTTTTTCGATGGTGTACTTAACCAAATTTGATCCTAAAAACCGCGCTACCATTGGCATGTGCTTCAATTCATAGTATTCCATATTAAAGGTCTTACCTTCGGCATAAGGGTACATCACAGATACTTTAATTAAGCCTTTTTCAACAATAGTTACGTTCTGCTTTTCCTGGCTAAACACAGTAAAAGCAGTGGTTAAAAGCAGAAATGATAAAATTAGCCTTAATTTCATAATTGGTTTATTTAACTGAAGGTGTTCAATTTATATACAAATATTAACATAATGTATTTATTCACAAAACGTTATGTTGGTTAAAATTTAAGGGGATTACACCATCGTTCTCCCCAAGCCGTTGTTGGAGTTGTCTCCAACAACTTCGTTCCCGGCGGCACACTCGTTAAAACGTAAGCAGTATGCCAATTCCTTTAGATAACGACCTGCCGATTGATAACGATAACACCGGGGACAGATGGCTTTGGCTATTACGACATATTAACGGTCCACGAGTTTGTTGGAGACAACTCCAACAAAGTGCGGTGGGGAACACCAACAAGGGCAGATTTGTCGCCAAAATACCTTCTGTTAAACTTGTAGCAGAATTCATCCAAATAATTTTGCACAAAACTGTCGTTGATGCCACCCTTTTTAGCGCAGGTCTTGCGCTGGGGCAGGTGCGGTAGCTGACCTGTCCTTGCGATTTAAATGGCTTACAAAAGTCACGAGTGATCCTCCCACATGCAGCCGCACAACACTGCGCCAAGGGAGTGGGGACCGCATTGACCTATCAAATTTATTTAATCGCTTTTTTGATAATATATAAATCTTCAAATTTAATCCATTTATTTACTCTATCTATTGCCTTATCGGGATCTTCAAAGAAATTTATTTTGACTAATCTCCTAACATAGTCTACTTCTTTTACTGCTGAAGTAGCTCTATTTGTCTTTATCTTAAAATCAACACTGTCGCCAATTTCAACTTCGTCTATATTAAACTCCTCTTCCATTTTAATAATTTATTTATATAACAAATGCTTCAACAAAGCTAACCTATTAAACAATTTATCATTCAAAAAATTGAAAGCCAATATTTTAATATTTAGAGCACCGATTACAAAGTCACAAGTGAGCCTCCCGCATACAGCCGCACAACACTTGCGCCAAGGGGGGGGGAAGAGCTTGCGGGAGCAGGGAGAAAGAATACTAAATTAATTGCCTCGAATAGTTTTCTTCAAAAATAACAGTGAGGTCATCAGCATAGCCCAGATTTTTACTGAATTCCGAAATTTCAAACTTGAATCCTTTACCGAATCTTTTGGAGGGATTTATCAGATCTTCATTCAGCCGTTTTTCAGGATTAGGGGTAAAACAATTAAAATGCTTGCAGTAATGGAAATTCTTATGATGAATCTGGCAGTAATCAATTAAATAAACCTTAAAATCCTGGACATCCGAGATATCTATTATGGAGTTGTCCAGGTGCGGGTCGCCATGTGCGAAGCCATTGCTGTGCCATTCGGAAAGTGTTCGGGCCAGCGCTGCAACGGCGGCCGATAAAACTGCCTTATCAGCCGTGTTGTTTTTAATAAAATCTGTTAATGTAACGCCTTCAATGTATTGAAGGATGATTACCCATTTTCCATTAAACTTGATTCTCTCCACATGATCTATAATAAATCCGTACGATTTACTGGCTTTCCTTATTTCTTCAAAAACCAGGCGGCTGCCATCCCGTCTGCGCCCGTAATGATTATACTTTGCGTAAGCCACATATGGCATAGGTGGCTGGTTGTAAAAATATTTTGCAACAAACTTTTGCCCGTTTTCATCCTCGCATAAGTATACATGCGCGTTTGGCCGGTTCTTCGTGGCTATTTCTTTAATAACCGTATAACGTTTATGGTGTCCGGACCTGATAACGTCTGTAACCTTCATACTTTATTGTTTTTCCTTTGGTAAAACTCCATGTAGATATCTCTTTTAAGTTTACCGATGGAAAACTCTGCAATTTCGTGGCGTTCAAAAGGTATAGATGAACTTCTCAGGATCAGCCTTTTAACCTTCTTGTCCTGTTCATCGGTGAAGACTTGGTCAAAATTTTCAAAAATCCCCATATGCAAAAGCTGAAGCATATCACCTAGTGCTTTTTTCTCACCGTTATACCGCGAAATCAATCTGAAATCTTTTATGCTATTATCCGGAAATGGTACTTTGTTCTTGTAAATAATTTTCAGCGCATGATGTGACTGGCCATCTATATAGGGCTCTAACAGTGAAAATGTGAAGATGTCCTCGAAATCTCTGACATAAGGATGTACATGTGTGTCAAGGGCAAACTCTTTTGTGCTTTTGAAATTTGAATTACAATTATGACAGGAAGGAACCAAGTTATAAAGTGATATGGCAAGGAACGGGTAACGTGATTTTGGGAAAAAATGATCAAGATCCAATAAAGCCTGCTCATAGTTATTATTGACATTTTCGCGATCAGCTTCATCATAGTTATAGTCGCCGCCGTTCACTGAGGTCAGATAGATTTTATCATAATTGCAGTATGGGCACGGCTGTGCTTCGCGGATGCCTAGCGCCGCCAGGAAATTTAAGCATAACCCGGATTGGCGGTACCGGGTATAGTTAAAAATTTCTAAAACCGACTTCCCTAACGGATTAAAGTTAATATGGCCTTCTGAATCTTTCGCACTGAATACCATTCCGGGGAATTTTTTATTAAATGAATCGACGATCATTTTCAGTAATAATGGTTTACCGCATAGTATGGCGCGTAACCGGGTGCCACATGCTCCCCACAGCCAGTTGAAAAACTCTTTTTCAATCCCCGAATGGCTGTTAATTGCCTTATGTAATTTGGTAATTGGCGAAGCTATCGCATAAAGCCCCCGCCGGTCCCCATTTTCAATGATTTTATTTAACTCATTGAAATGTGAATTTTCGAGTTCTTCAAATGTAATCGGCGGGTTACAGGCGAGTTTGAGCATCAGATAACATTAAATCCAGTTTAAAATGAACCGCGTAATCGCCTACTGCAGAGACGATATCCCGGGCCTCGTTAAAATCAACCCTTGAAATAGCCGGCTGCGTAAGTATAGCAATGGCCCGGTTAATTTTTACCAGCGCAAATTCGCTGATGGTACTTTGATCCAGTACGAAAGGCCCCCGGAAAAGTTCGTAAATATTTGCGCCGAAGGTCTGCCGTAACTTTATCTGGTCAGTTGCAATTTCGCAATCACCGGTGTTGCCGGATTTCAGTAAGATTAAATTCTCTTTAGGGAGGTCAGATATCAGAAAAGGACTGTGCGTAGTTAAAATAAATTGCAATTTTTTATTGAGCATTTCCGGCACGAAACTGATTATGCGGTTTAAAAACTGTCGCTGCCATTCCGGATGGAGATAGAGATCACCTTCGTCAATGCAAATTAACACGTGTTCTTGTTTTTCTACCCGTTTTAAGGTGGAATGCAGCTGTGCAAAAACATTTAAAAACGCTTTATGGCCTGAACTCATACCAGCCCATTCAATATCTATAATTTCCGGAAAATCAAAAATTGCGCTGTTCCCTCTGAAAATATTCTGGTTATGCCTGTCAAAAAAGGCCTTGAAATAGGTTTTCTTCGAAATCTTTTCCTCTGCTACTGTTAAATTCAGATCGGCTATCCTGCGGTCAAAATCAAGAAATATGTATAAATCCGCCGCTCTCATTTCTCCGAACTGGGCAAACCTATTCATCATATCTCTCAGCACCAGTTCCAGGCGTTCATGAACAGAAGAAATATTTGGAAGATCCGGTTCTGGAAATCTGTTTTGAAAAATCTCATTGAATGCAGTGATAAACGTATTTTCCGCACCGGACACTCCAATTTCTGAGTTATCAAGAAACAGGGAAAATACGTGGTTCAGACTGTAGATAAACAAGGTATATCTCAGTAGATACCGGAATTGCTCCGAAGGCTCGTACCGCTTGATTCCTGAAGAATACCGTTTGATTAAAGCATCAAACTTCGGATTGTGCGCCAAATAAGCCTGTAAAGGTTTTTTTAAAGATAAGTCTGATCTTGTGGTTAGCAAAACAGAATTCGGGGCCGACAGTTCAAAGCGTTCAAAACCTTCTGACAATAAAAACCGGAGCTGGTTAAATACATCGCTGCGCTTCCGGATATGCCGGGATGTTGAGTTTTGCGAAATATCGATTACATCCCTGGCAAATCTGTGCTCTCTGCCGTCATTTACGTTAGAGAAAAATATAGTCCCGATATTAGGAATTGACTTACCTGTTTCTACAATATTTAGCCGGGGGTCATGAACAAGTCCTTCTATATTTGTTTTACAAACATATTGCGGATCCATTCCTGTCCTGTTGTGCTCATATATGATTATGAATTTATAAAATTGTTTGGCGGAACCTTTTGTCAGGTAACAGACCAAATCTAAAAGATTACTTTTTCCGGTGCCGTTTTTACCAATAACTGCAGTAACATTTGTAATCTTCCTGCCGAAAAATCCATGTCTCCTAGCGAGATGTGGTTCTATAATCAATTCATTTGAATGATTTCGGTATTCAAATTTTACATGAGTGGAAAAATTAAAGCCGATATTTTTAAGGTTTCTGAAATCCTGAATCCAGATGTATAATAACTCCATTAATTATGATAAGGGGTTAAATATAAGAATAAGATGCTTTAAAATATCAATGGGAATCAGCGCCGGCTGAAAAATAGTTTCCTTATAATCCCACACAGTTTCCAAAGCCAATATATTTAGCTTATAAAGGGGGCCCAAATCCAATTCTGAAGCTTAAAGCAGGTTGCCCCTAGCTACCGCAAGCGCTTCTGAACGCTACCGCCCCGATCCATCGGGGTGGTCCGCATGCCAAGTATTAATATAAAAATGCTGGATGTTTAATTGCATCCAGCATTTTATATTTTTAAACGGGTTAACGGGTAATGCGAATTTATTGAGTTATCCCTACCAAATCTTAACCCGCTGCTCTTCCGTCTTGTAATTTTTATCACCTGGTTGTACGTTAAATGCTTTGTAAAACGGGGCGAAATTCATTAAAGGGCCATTTACACGCCACATGGCGGGCGAGTGGGGGTTGGTATTTACGTAGGTGCGCAGGAACTCGTCCCTGGTTTTTACCCGCCAGATGCGGGCTATGGAGAGGAAGAAGCGCTGGTCGGGCGTAAAGCCGTCAATTTTAGTGTTGCCTTTTCCCTGTTCGGTCATTTTAAAGGCATCGTAGGCTATGGCTATGCCGCCATTGTCGGCGGTATTTTCGCCCAGGGTGAGCGCGCCTTTAATGTGTACGGTGTCTAAAACGGTAAACGAGCCATATAAATTGGCCAGCTGTTTTGTTTTCGCCCTAAACTTTTCGTAATCCTCTTTTGTCCACCAGTTTTTTACGTTGCCGTCCTTGTCAAACTGCGCGCCCTGGTCGTCAAAAGCGTGGGTCATTTCGTGGCCAATTACCATGCCTATGCCGCCATAATTGATAGCGTCGTCTGCCGAAAAATCAAAGTAAGGAAATTGCAGGATGCCCGCCGGGAAAACAACCTCGTTAAACGATGGGTTGTAATAGGCGGTAACCGTAGATGGCGTGGTGCCCCATTCTGTTTTATCAACCGGCTTGTTCAGCTTGGCTAACTGGGTTTGGTAGTCGTTTTGTTTCAACCACAGGATGTTTTCAAAGTATTTGGTGCGGTTGATTTGTACCTTATCGTAATTGCGCCATTTATCGGGGTAGCCTAACTTTTTGGTGATGGCATATAGTTTTTCTTTGGCTTTTTGTTTGGTGCTGTCGCTCATCCAATCCAGGTGGTTGATCCTGTTCTCGAACGATTTTTGCAGGTTGTTTACCAGTACAAGCACGCGTTTTTTGGCGTCCTCGTTAAAATACCGTTTTACGTACAATTGCCCCAAAGCCTGCCCCAAATAATTGTCCACGTTTTGCGTCATGATTTGCCTGCGGGTTTTTTGTACGGCCTGCCCGCTCAACACTTTATTAAATTCAAACGAGGCATCTACAAAGGGCTTGCTCAATATCTCGGCGTAGTTTTGGAGGGTGGCGGCTTTTAAATATATTTTCCAGTCGGTTATAGGTACAGATTTCAATAGGCCATTCAACTTATCGTAATAAGCGGGCTGGCCCATATCAACCGAGTCGGTTGCTGCACCCAATTCGGCCAGCAATGTTGGCCAGCCTATGTTAGCCTGTGTTTTGCTGATAGCGGCAACCGCTACCTTATGGTAATTGGCATTAACATCCCTTAATTCAACATTGGTTTTATGCGATGCCGCGTTTTGCTGTTCGATGCCGTAAGCGATAGCTGCATTTTTTGTGGCGGCTGCAGGGCTGCTTCCGGTTAACTGGAACAGGGCGGCTAAGTATTTTTTATAGGCTTGCTGAATGCCAAGCGTAGATGAATCTGTTTTAAAATAATAGTCCCTTTCTGGCAAACCAATACCGGTTTGCGATGCATGGGCAATATTGATGCTGCTGTTTTTGTTATCGGGATAAATACCAAAGCCGATAATGAGCCCGTTCCCGGCTTTTAGTTGCGCGGCTACAAATTTGATGAGTGAGGGCACGTTGGCAATGGCATCAATTTGTGCCAGTACCGGTTTAATGGGCTGGTACCCGCGCTGGTTAATGGTTGCGGTATCCATACCCGAGGCGTAAAAATCGCCCACCTTTTGGTCGATACTGCCCATTGGGTTCCTGGCTTTTGAAACACTATCCAGGATATTTTGCAGCAGCAGTTTTTGCGGAATGTTCATGAAGCTGTACGAACCCACGCCCGATTGATCGGCAGCAATTTTAGCGGTATCGTACCAGCGCCCGTTAACAAAGCGAAAAAAATTATCGCCGGGTTTTGTCAGGGAGTCGATCCCGGCAACATCAACAAAACCTTTTTTATGATCGTCCTGGTATTTCCAGGCACCCAAAACCACTAACGCTACACACAGGTAAAATACTTTATTCATAAACAGTCAATTTGTTTAAAGGTAATAATTTAGGAATATGTTGTGGAATGAAATTTTTAAATGGTGGAGCATCGTCCTATCCGCAGCTAAAAAGCTACCGTGTGTTATACTCATCTTTAAAAAAAAAGAAAATGTACGCGCGGTAGCCCGGCAGGAAGCGCTTAATAAAAAGGGCGAATAAAGTTGTCCTGAACTCATGTTAAGTTAAGAAAAACAGAAGGGCGAAATAATATCGAACGCTGAATGTCCTACACCGAAGTTTTTCATTCATTATTCGATTTCCGATATTCAACCGGTCTTAACCCTTAACTAATTCTCAATCTGCTCAATCTTCCAATACCGGGGCATCTTTAATTTTTTCCAATACCGATGCGGGCAGGTAGGGGCGGCCGCCGGTTGCGGGTACGCAGGTGCCGGTGAATACGGCTTTGGTCATTACCTTATTATTAAAAATGATGGATTGTTTAAAGTGCAGTTTGGGCAGGCCAGCCTTATCGGTATATAAAGTGCAGGTAACGGTAAATTCATCGCCCTTTTTTAACGACCGTAAAAAACTGATGCTATAGTTAGATAACACCATATAAACGCCATTGTTGGCCTCGGTTTCAAAATCAAAACCCAGCACTTCCCTGATATAATCATGGCGGCAGTATTCCATATAAAACGGGTAGTATAGGCCATCCATAATTTGCTGCACATCTATGTGCTCGTCTTTGGCAACGTAAGTTTTTGAGTATTCCATGGTAGTGTTATGTTAATCGTTTAGTCCGAGGTTTTAAGCGCTGAGTTAAAAATGAAAAAATTTAAATTTTAGCTCATCACTTATCACTCATGACTTAACCGGTAGCCAGCAAATATATGGCAATCTGTTATATGGTATCTGCCCCAATTGTAGAATATTATCAGGTGAAAAATTTTATTAGGCCTCGATTTTCGCCGTGTAAATTTGATTATATTTAAATCATATTTCACGGCCTTTTACCGGGAATACTAAACATGAAACCTTTATCCGGGCTTTTGCTCATCACCCCGTTGCTTTGCACAATTGCGCCTAAAAGCGCCATCGCTCAAAATCATTATTTTACTGTTAAACCTGTTAAATATGAAGGGTTTGCGCGCGAACTTCATTTGCCGGTATTTTTCAGCGATTCGGCACACGCGTTACCTACTGCAAAAATAAACCAGCTATTGCAGCTATCCGAACTGGAAATGCTGAAAGGGTATCAAACCAAAACCATATTCGAACGCGTTAACTATGACAACGGTACAATCTACGGCGGCAAAACGGACATGACCTATACCGTGTATACCAATAACAGCAAGGCACTGAGCTTTGGTTTTGATGAAGCAAGCAGCGGAATGACAACTGCCTATTGGGTACGTTATTATAACTTTAACCCCGGCAATGGCGACTTGGTGCAACTGCCAGACCTGTTTACCCCAGCCGGATTTAAACAGTTTAAAAGCCAGGCTATTAAGAAAAGTGTAAGCGCGTTTAAAAAACAAATTCATGACGCCGGCGTGCAGGACAGCGTATGGCAAGAAGTCATCGACGATTTGAACAACGATATTGCCGACGATTTTTATATCAAAGGCAACTCCATTATTTTAGACGGCGAAAACCGCCTGTCGAAAAATCAGAAAGGCTGGGATATGGTGATTCAGTTTAATTTGCCCTCATTCAGCAAGTACCTGAGCGATTATGGGAAATGCGTGTTCGGGCTAAAAAGCGGCCCGGTAGCCCAATACAAATCAAAATCGCTGCACCAGCTTTTTACAGGTAAAATTGACAAATCCGCCATATTATTTGTGCTGTGGCCAGATGAAAAGACATGCGAAGGCATTTATTGCTACCAAAAATATGGCCGGGGAATTACTGTGCGAGGTGATTTTGTAAACGGGCAAATAGATGTAGAGGAAGAAAACAGCGGCCTTAAAACCAAGCCGCGCATTACAGGCAGGGTAACCGCCGATTCGATAATTGCCAAATGGACGAAAAACAAAAGCAGCCAGCCGTTGCCGTTTGTTGTTTACAGGAAGTGATGGGGTGATGGATACCCATTCAGTTTTGTCACTTGCATTTATGAAATATTACGTATAATTACCAACTACCTGATAATAACAACATGACCCCTCAGGCATTTAAAAATAGCTGGACAAATACAGACGAACCGCTTTCGCCTTTGAGCAAATCAAGGCTTGACAGGTTTAATTTACAGAAGCCGACTTCTGACTTTTTTCGCGCAGCGGGCCTGCCAGGTTATTGCGAACCACACTTGTCTTTTGCCAACGATACCGACGATATTTACTATGGCATAAGTAAACTGACCGAACAATATGATTTTGAGGAAGACGAACCGCAGTTTGCTAAATACATTGTAATTGGCTCGTGCCGAGATGGAGATGTGATACAGATGATAATGACAAAATTGTTCAGCTTGACCACGAGAATTCATTCGCGTCAATGTATTTTAACAGTTCGGTAGAAACGTTGGCCGACTTTTTAATTCTTTACCGGGACTTTGAAAAAGAGGTACTACAAGGGAAAGACCCCAACGACAATTTTCAGTGTTATAATTTCACAGACGACCAGTTTGAACGGCTTAAAAGTAAAATGTATTCGGTAGATAGCGGTGCAGTAACAGAAAGAGGCTTTTGGAAAGAAGAACTGGAACTGATGCTTATTTTTAGACAAGAAAATTTTTTGTAACGCTCAAACTCCATTCCTCCTTGATTAAGAGCGCCATAGCGCTAAGATTGCCCCCAACAGCAGTATATTTCTTATTGTTATTGAATCCAATTCGCAGATTTTCCTGCTTCCGTGTTTGCACGCTACTGAATTTGGCATAGGTATCCTCTGCCTTCGATAACTTTTAGTTATCGAACATTGCATAATGTGATGAAACTTTGCATAGTTGATTATGGAGTTTTGCACTGTCAAAAAACGAATAAATGAATACAACTTCACCATCAATTGCGCCTGCCCGACTAATAATAAACACCGATGAAAATATCCGGAAAGCCATTTTTATTACCTGCATCCTCCTTTGTATTACACCCTATATAAGCCCTGCCGTGGCTTTGATCATGGGCCTGGTTATCGCCCAATTTACCGGGCATCCTTATTTGCACCTCAATCACAAAGCCACACACCTGCTCCTGCAAATTTCTGTAGTAGGTTTAGGCTTTGGTATGAATGTGCATAGTGCCTTACAGGCCGGAAGGGAGGGTGTATTATTCACCATAGCATCTATCGCCTGCACATTTATATTCGGGCATTTTATAGGGAAATGGTTAAACATCGAAAAGAAAACATCCTACCTGATATCCTCGGGCACCGCCATATGCGGCGGAAGCGCTATTGCGGCTATATCGCCGGTGATTAAGGCGGGGGAGAAGGAAATATCCGTTGCATTAGGCTGCGTATTCATCCTGAATTCGATAGCCCTGTTTGTGTTCCCGGTAATAGGGCATTATTTTAACCTTACCCAAACGCAGTTCGGCTTATGGTGCGCTATTGCGATACATGACACCAGTTCGGTGGTTGGGGCTGCGGGTAAATATGGCAACCATGCGCTGGAAGTGGCCACCACGGTGAAACTGGCAAGGGCCTTATGGATTATACCGGTAGCTTTTATATCAACCTTCATTTTTAAAAACCAGTCAAAAAAAATCGAGATCCCTTATTTCATTGCCTTGTTTGTGCTGGCAATGGTTGCCAATACCTATATTCCGGCTACAAAGCTGGTTGGCCCGTATATGGTTATCATTGCCAAAGCCGGGTTAACACTCACGCTATTCCTGATCGGTGCCGGATTATCCAGAAAAGTACTTGCATCCGTGGGCTTCAGGCCGCTGCTTCAGGGCGTTGCCCTATGGGTTATTATTTCAGTAGCTGCTTTGTATGCGGTTATGCACCTGGCTTAATTTAACGAAGTGCTTTTGTAGTTTTAATTAGTTAGGTTGATGATGGATCGGTTTGTTTTTATAACTAACTTTATATCAGCCTATAAATTAAAAACCTACTTATGAAAAGGAATAAATTCATTGCGGCAGTATTAACATTTGCCGCCGTTCCGTTTGCACCGTTTGCGGCCATAGCCCAAAAGAAAAGTATAACCCGCGCAAGCAAGGGTTTTAAAATACAGGCCGGTGAAGGCCGCATACATGGACATATTAAGTTGAAAGGCGTAAACGCCAATATTTTAGACGTGAAAATATCCGGGAAAGATACCGACGGCGACCTGGCTATTTTTGAGCAAACCAGCCTGTCGCCGGGTAGGGGAACGCCATTGCATATCCACCCTACACAGGATGAAATATTTTATGTATTGGAAGGATCGTATTTTTTTAAAGTTGGCGAGGATAAATTTCATTTAACTACCGGCGAAAGCATCTTTTTACCCAGGAATGTGCCGCATGCCTGGACCCAGGTAAGCGACAAGGGACGAATGACCGTAACTTTTCAGCCTGCCGGTAAACTCGAAGAGTTTTTTGTAGCTATGCAATCGCTTGATCACGAACCATCGACTACTGAACTTGCCAAAATTTTCGCCGATCATGAAATGCAGCTGGTAGGCCCTCCGCTTAAAGTTGAATAGCCCTGCCTACAAGTTAAAGAGCAATAAAACTGACAGAGAATATCTTCCCAAAAATGCTTTTTTTTCCAAAAAGCGGAAAAAGACCGTGTTAAAAACCTCTTTTCCCGCTGTTTTAGGAGGCCTTTACCTATTGGCACAGCAAATGAATTGTTATTAATGTTCTTTCATAGTTGAAGAATTTTTTTATAAAGTTTAGGTTAGGCCGTACAGATCGCGAGGGTTTGTACGGCCTGTTTTATTTTATCGAAAATACCCTGAGCGCTGCCTCAAAGTCGACCAAACAATTAACTTTGTGCTATCCATATTCCCCATGAACTTAACTCATCAAATAAAGCTTTTCGGTCAACTCAGCGTTAATGAATTATACGATTTGCTCCGCATGCGCAGCGAAGTATTTGTTGTAGAACAAAACTGCGTGTTTTTGGATCAGGACAATAAAGACCAGCAATGCTACCATCTTTTGTTGTACGCCGATGACAAACTTGCGGCTTATAGCCGGCTGGTACCTGCAGGCATATCATACCCCGAAATTTCGATAGGGCGGGTAGTTACATCGCCTGCTTCCCGGGGCACCGGCCTTGGGCGCAAGATTATGGAACTTGCCATTCAAAGCTGCCATGAGCTGTTTGGCCCGGTGCCCATCCGCATTGGGGCGCAAACTTATGCGCTCTCGTTTTACCAGTCGCTCGGTTTTGTTTCGGAAGGCGAGGTGTATGACGAAGATGGTATTGAGCATGTTGAGATGGTGTTGGAAGCCAAACCTATGTAGCAATTCTTTTTAGAGCTGTTGTCAATGGCTGGCTCAGAAAAAGCAGGTGTATAGGTTATCTTCAAAACGCTTTGCTTTCCTCAAAAAATATTCTATAGCCTTTGTATTTACAAAATACAGTCTATTCGTGGGGCAAAGAAAACATCATTTTATTCAACTTATCTAAATCAAGTTTATCGAACGTTAAAACATTAAAACACTTCGAGCACAAAAAGATTCCTGCATAAAAGAATAACTTGAAATCAGCCTCTATAAATTTATTGAGATTTGTGCAACAAGGGCATTCCTTTAAAACGGAGTCGCTAAGCTCCTTATAAAATTGTTCCTGATAAGAAGGCCGGGACTTTGTATATATATTAAAATAGGCTAATAGCCTTTTTAGATTTTTAAAAGTTAATCTATTTTCTGTATCATCTAAATATTGAAAGACAATTTTGTCTGCTACAGCACTTGTATACATTAACAAAATAGGTACGGCAAAATAGAAATGCTCCCACTGGCAGTTCGTGTCTTCAATATTTGAGAAAACGAAATTTAAATTTTGATTTTCGGTACGATAATTTGGATCTGTTGTAACGATGTGTAAGGCTTGATTTGTAATGCCGTTGATTCCTCCTGCTATGCTTTTGTCATATCTCAATTTGTAAATCAAGTCGGCAGTATAGGTTCCGTTAAAATTTAACGATTCAATTGAGGCTTCAATTATTTTTAGTATGTCTATTGAGCGGTCACTTGGGTCGTATCCTTTTACATTACCGTCATGAAAAAATCTTTTTAGAAAATCTTCTTTGTTTGCAAGTAATTGCTCTAATATTAAGAGTTCGTCTGTAAAAGGCTTCCTTAATAGGGCATATGCCACGCTCATCTTACCTTTTTTAGCAGTGTTAATAGCCTCATAAATAAAATTAAGTATATCAGTTAACACTCTAATCACCAGATGTTTTGTTAGAAACTCTTCAAGTTCAATATTTTTTCCGTTTTTCTTAAGACTGTCTAACGCATTTTGAGTTTTATCCGATAAGTCAACTCTTAAACCCTCATTTCCATTAAACGAAATTTCTGTAGATTTTAACTTTAAATAATATTCATCAGAGCAAATTTCAGTTAATAAGTCATAAAGATGCGCCAATATATTATTCACCTCATGATATTTCTCGGGTAGTACTGTTTTTTCTCCTTTAGTTATTTCCAACATGATTAATAAAGTTAATATACTTAATCGGTTTAGTTTGTATCTTCTTAGCTCCTTTATCTATAGAAAAAATAATGTAGAGACTGTAATTTCTCATCTACCGGCGACCAGAGGATGTTTGACATTACAAAGAAATATATTAGATGCGCACCCTATCTGCGTAGTTGTAAATTATTTTGAACCCTTTTGCTATATTGAATATATATAACTAACAGAATAAGCATCATTAACAAGGACCCGATTTTGATATGGTTTTTCTGTACATACCGCGAGATAAAAGGATCAAAGCGATAATAGAAGCGTGCCGGGCTTACACCAAGGGAAATAATCAGCATTTTCTCTCTAAAATATTTTCTTCCCACCACTTGCATTTTTGATTTTAATATGTAGCTTTGAAAAACAAAGTGCTTTTAATGAAAGATCAAGACATTCATGCAGAATTAAGCTCTATCCGGGACCTGATGGAGCGGTCGGCCAAATTTATTTCGCTGAGCGGCCTGTCGGGCGTAATGGCTGGTATTTATGCGCTCATCGGCGCATTTTTAGGTTGGGAAATATTAACGCATGAAAGCCAGGGGCTTTTACGCAATGATACAGAAGTAATCATTCAGTTGATTGTGGTGGCTTTCGCGGTATTGGTGCTGTCAATTGGAACAGGCATCTGGCTCTCCATTCGCAAAGCTAAAAAGAACGGACAACCCTTTTGGAATACAGGTAGCAAGCGCTTGCTTATCAATATGGCCATACCGCTGGTTGCGGGTGGTTTATTTACATTTATACTCATATATCGCGGTTATTACGGTGTTGTTGCCCCGGCTACCCTGATATTTTACGGCCTGGCGCTGGTTGCAGGAAGTCATTACACCTATTCGGGCGTAAAAAGCCTTGGAATAATTGAGATTTTATTAGGTTTGCTGTGCGCATTGATGCCTGGCTATGGCTTGCGATGCTGGGCAATAGGTTTTGGTTTGCTCCACATTATTTACGGTACGGTAATGCATTTTAAATACGATAAGTGAAGATCTCGTTAGAACAATTTGATAAAGCTTTTGAAAACCGGATACGCCTGCAAATTATGAGCGTACTGGTTGCCAATGAAAGTTATGATTTTAATGCACTTAAGGAGTTGCTTAACCTTACGGATGGCAACCTGGCATCGCACCTGAAAGCGCTGGAAAAGGAAGAGTACATCCAGGTGCAAAAAAGTTTTATTGGCCGCAAGCCCAATACCAAATACCTTGCATCCGAGAAAGGCCGCGCAGCATTCAGGCTGCACCTGCTTGCCCTCGAAAATTTAATAAAACAGCAAAAGCTGTAATTTTTTTATCTATATACTTTGTATTTCAAAGTTCTTTTAAAATAACAAAAAATGAAAATCCTTAAAGCAATTTTATCCGAAGATAGGGTGATTAAAACCGGGCTGGTGCTGATACTGGCGTCGGCTGCCTTGTTTGGTATTACCGAAACCAGCTTGTTTGAACTGAATGATGGAGGCGCTTTTGGCGTGTTTTTTATCAACTATTTATTTTCTGTAACCTATTTTTTTGTTGTAGTATTTGAACGGCCAAAGCGGCTGGCTTACTGGGTACTGCTTTTTATGCTTTGGTTTATCAGCGCGTTTGCTTTAAACCGCAGCCTTAATGTGTTTGATATTTCGGTGCCCTGGCTTTGTGTGGTTATTTGCCTATCGTGCATAGCGTTAATGCTGTCCTTGTTTATGGACCAATTGACTAACGCGGGTAAACACGTGGTAATGTTTTTGTTGGGGGCGGCTTTTTTGCTGTTTGTTTATTACAGCCTTTACCTTACCTCCATGTATATTATTGGCCTTATAGCCGCCATAGCCATCGGCATCTCGCTGCATGTTTTTGCGCCGGTAGCATTGGCTGTAGTTACTTTTATTTTAATTAAGCGGAACGTGGCAGGCAGCCGGTCGTTAAAAATGGCGCTTGCTGCGGGTGTGCTTGTTCCGGTTGTAGTTTGTGCCCTGTTTATATGGCAATGGCACAGCATCAACAAACAGGTTAACCTGGCCGTTAACCACAATACTTTGGCCGAAGGTAAATTGCCGTCGTGGGTGGTTATCAGTCAAAATATTCCTAAAAACAGCATAGCCGAGCGCATTATTAAAGCCAACCTGGTTTACAAAACCGTAAACCTGCAGGAAAACTGGTTATGGAACACTGATTTTCATAAAGCATCTTTCGATGAGCCTTTAAAGCACGATCCACTTGTGGTATTGGCCAGCCTATTTTGCGGCCAGACCAATTTAGAGGAGCACGAGCGCATTAAAATACTGGAGGCCATGTACGATTCCCGGCACAAGGCGCAGGACAGGTTATGGAGCGGCGATAAATTGAAAACCACATCGGTAGTAACAAACGTTAAAATATCCCCCGAATACCGGCTGGCATATACCGAAAAAACCTTGTTTATAAAAAGCAGTGAAGCCCACGCCTGGTGGCCCAGCAAAGAGGCCATTTATACCTTTCACCTGCCCGAAGGCTCGGTTGTGAGTTCGTTATCATTATGGATAGATGGCAAGGAGGCAAAATCGAGGTTAACTACTAAGGCTAAAGCCGATTCGGCTTATAAAACTGTTGTTGGGGTAGAGCGGCACGATCCATCGGTAATTCATTGGCAGGAGGGTAATACCGTGAGCGTACGGGTTTTTCCGGTTACCCCAACCGAGGCCCGGAAGTTCAGGATAGGCGTTACTAGTCCGCTCGGGCAGCAGGGCACACAGCTGGTTTACGAAAGTATTTATTTTGACGGGCCGCCTACTACCGGCGCCGATGAAACTATCCAGGTCGCCTTTTCAAAAAAGCCACCGCTGCTTAGTATGCCCGGTTTTGAGGAATTGACAGAAGGCGTTTTTACAGCCGACAGAAAATACCGGGCCGACGACGAGATTGTTTTTACAGCACCGCCGCTGGCCAATGCGCCATTTACCTTTGCAGGGGCAGGGTACAAGCTGGAAAACTATAAGCCACAGTACGCCGCTTTCGACCCGGCAGCCGTGTACCTTGATTTGAACAGCTCCTGGAATATAACCGACTTTGATAGCGTATGGCAGGCCATCAAAACAAAAAAGGTGTATTACTATGATGGGGAACTAAAAGAAGTGACGGAAAAAAACAAGGCCGAAGCATTTGCCAGGGCGCAGAAACTGAATTTTAGCCTGTTCCCGGTTAACGAGGTTAAAGATGCCGAAAAGGCCTTGCTAATTACCAAATGTCCCGATATATCACCCAATCTTGGCGACCTGGACGACTCGGAATTTCAGCGGCGGCTTACCACGTACCTGGCAACCGCAAAACCATTGCGGGTGTTCAATATCAGCACCAAAATAACCCCTTACCTAAAAGCTTTAAAAGAAATGCGGGTGTTTGTTTATGATAGTGGCGAGTTGCCAGTGTTGTTAGATAAACTTAACCAGCACCGGTTTATTCAATCGCAGGAAGATGCCGGGCATGTGGTGCTTGATCAATCGGGCCTTATCATCAGTCAAACTACCGATACCCTGAAAAGTAATGCCCCCGATCATTTGCTGCGTTTGTTTGCCTATAATGATATCATGAAAAAGGTTGGTCCGCATTATTTTGATAAAACCTATGTGCAGCCGGATATCATCCGGGAGGCCGAACAGGCCTATATAGCCTCGCCGGTATCCAGCCTCATTGTGCTGGAAACCCAGGCAGATTATGATCGTTTCGGCATCAATGAAAATAAGGATAGCCTTAAAAATGCCTCCATGAAATCATCAGGTGCGGTACCCGAACCGGGCGAGTGGCTGTTGGTGCTGATAGCGCTTGCTGTAATTAACTTTTTAGTATACCGCGCCAAATATGCTAAGCAGGATATTTAAGCCTCCTTTTGCGGGCTGGGCTTGGGGCAGCAGCCGTTTGCTGATAAACGGCTGCTGCATGGTGTATCTCGTTATCGCCATTAAATTACTTTCCATTTATTTTTTATGGAATTCCGATCTGTTAATGGGGATAGCGCTTGCCCCTTATATATGCTGTGTAAAGGCAGGGGAATACTCGATGCGGTACTTTTTGCCGGCCTTGGTATTTAGTGCTATCGCGCTTATTTTCCCGGTTAAAACCACGCTGTTTGTTGCCTTGTTGTTTGCCGTATTATTGTTTTTTGAGAATTTTAAAGGAAAAGTGAGCCTGGTTTTGTTTTTCCTGCTCTTGCTGGTTTCGCCGCTGTTTATGTATATCAGCAATGCTATCAGCTTCCCCATCAGGATCTGGCTGAGCGAGGTGGTGGCCGGTATTTTAAGCAGCGTTGGAATTGCCACGCATGCATCGGGCAATATTATTGAGCTAAACGGCTCAGAATTTTCTGTAGACCAGGCCTGTGCCGGGTTGCATATGCTAAGCATGTCGTTTATTATATGCCTGTTTATAATAGCCCATTGCCAGCGGCAAACGGTCAATCAGCTTGGTTTTATTAAAATTGCTATGCTGCTGGCGCTTACCTTTTTGCTGAATATTGCAGCCAACCTGTGCCGTATTATGCTGCTGGTTTTGTTTAAAATACCGCCCGCCAGTGTTTTTCATGATGTAACAGGCGTTATTTGCCTGTTGGTATATGTGATACTCCCCTTGTTGTGGCTGGGTATTTTTTACCTAAAAAAATCGCCAAAAGTGGAGAAGCACCCGCGCCAAAAGCAACTTATCCGTCTGGTGCCCGATAAAGTAAGGTATCCTTTTATTCATTTGCTATTTGCCGGGGCACTCATCGTCATCTCGTTCAATTTAAAAAGCATGGATGTACTGAGTAATAAAGAGACCGATGCGGCAATCCTGAGTGGCTACAAAAAGCAAGTGCTGGAAAGCGGCGTTATCAAGTTTGATAAGCCCGGCCAACTGGTGTACCTGAAGCCCACACCCTTTTATGCCCCCGAACATAACCCCATGATTTGCTGGCAGGGTAGTGGATACAATTTTACCAGCATCCGCAAGCAAACCATAGCCGGGCGCTTGGTATATGCGGGCGTCCTTACCAAAGGAGCGGATAAGATATACTCGGCCTGGTGGTTTGATAATGGCAGCCTTAAAACCGTTAGCCAGCTTGAATGGCGATGGGCGGCAGCGCAGGGCAGCAAGCCATTTTACCTGGTGAATGTAAATGCCACAAGTGACGCTGGATTGCTAAAGGCTGTTGCGGGGTTGCCGGGGATAAGATGATAGCAGAGAGGAGGGCTTTGTTTGTTTCACCAAAAGTCGGCCTATTGTTATATTATTGATACAGAAAATTGTAAATAGGTATCTTTCAATATATTTGTTTTCATGAAGCGTACCGCCCTTTTTGTAGCCTTATTATTTTTTTATACCTGTGTAATTGCCCAAACGTCGCCGCCTACCGATATCGGCACTATTCAGCAAAACCTAAAAAAGCTTAACACCCTCGGCAGCGTATTGTACGTAGCCGCTCATCCCGACGATGAAAATACCCGCCTGCTGGCCTACCTGGCACAGGAAAAACATTACCGCACGGGCTATTTATCGCTCACCCGTGGTGATGGTGGCCAAAATTTAATAGGCAACGAGCAAAGCGAATTGCTGGGGCTTATCCGTACGCAGGAGCTGCTGGCCGCCCGCAGGGTTGATGGTGCAGAGCAGTTTTTTACCCGTGCCAACGACTTTGGTTTTTCCAAAGGGCCCGAAGAAACTTTAAAAATTTGGGATAAAGAAAAAGTTTTGGGCGACGTGGTTTGGGTTATCCGCAAGTTTAGGCCGGATGTGATCATTTGCCGTTTCCCTACTACAGGCGAGGGCGGCCACGGGCATCACACCTCGTCGGCGATATTGGCCCAGGAGGCTTTTAGCGCCGCTGCCGACCCAGCCAGGTATCCCGAACAATTAAAATATGTAAAACCATGGCAGGCCAAACGCCTCATGTGGAACACTTTTAACTTCGGCAGCACCAACACCACCGCTGCCGATCAGTTTAAGATTGATGTAGGCGTATACAACACCACCCTTGGCAAAAGCTATGGCGAAATAGCCGCCGAAAGCCGCAGCAACCATAAAACCCAGGGCTTTGGCTCGGCTAAGCAAAGGGGCGAATCGTTTGAATATTTTAAAACTATTTTGGGCGATGCCCCGCAAACCGACCTGATGGATGGCGTAGAAACCGGTTGGAAGCGTGTTAAAGACGGCGCGGATATTGGCGAATCGATAAAAGTGATCAGGCGGAATTTTGATGCGGAAGCGCCCGAAAAATCGGTAACCCCTTTAGTGGCATTACTGGGTAAGGTTGAAAAGGTATCAGACGTATACTGGCGCACACAGAAGACAAAAGAACTGGGCGATTTAATAGCAGCCTGTGCAGGCTTGTGGTTTGAGGCTTATGCCGCCGAGGCTACTTATGCGGTAGGGGACAAGATCCAGGTCCGGTCGGTAGTGGTGAACAGGTATAATGATAAAGTGAAGATTAATAAAATAGGCGTTGGTAGCGATGTGTTGGACCTGGGATCGAAAGTTATCCCTGCCAACCAGCAGCAGAGCTTTGAAGGTTCAACTATAGCCGATAAAATAACGCAGCCTTACTGGTTAGCATCAGATCATAAGATAGGCACCTACAATATCCCTGATGATGCAGTGGCCGGCAATCCTGAAAATCCGGATCTGCTTACCGCCAGTTTTCAGTTTATTATTGAGGGAAAGCCGGTAAACTTTGAGCGCCGCCTGGTATACAAATATGTTGACCCGGTACGCGGCGAAGTTTATCAGCCATTGGAAATTACACCGCCGGTTACCGCTAATATTGACGGGAAAGACTACATTTTTAACAGCCAGAAACCGCAAAGCATCCAGGTTAAACTTAAAAGCTTTACTGTGGCCAGCGGTAACATCAGCATAAAACCTGTAGATGGCTGGAAAATAAGCCCGGAAAAAATTGAGTTCAGCGATAAAAATAAAAACGATGAGTGGACGGTTTCTTTTACAGTAGCACCGGCCGATAATAAGCCAAAAACTGCCGACTTGCAGGTTATTGTGATGGCAAACGGCAAGCCGTATTCCCTATCGTTACGCAGGATAAGGTATGATCATGTGCCTGCTATTACCCTGTTCCCCGCGGCCGAAGCTAAACTGGTAAACCTCGACCTGAAAACCGGTGGAAAAAAATTAGGCTACATCGCCGGTGCCGGCGATTTGATGCCCGAGGCGTTGCGCCAGGTAGGTTATGATGTGCACATGCTATCAGAAAACGAGATCACGAACGGCGATTTATCAACTTATGATGCCATTATTACCGGGGTGCGTGCCTACAACGTAAACGAGCGGCTTGCTTTTGAGCAGCCTAAGCTAATGGATTACGTAAAAAATGGTGGGAACCTGGTAGTACAATACAACAATAACTCGGGCCTGGTTACCAAACAAATTGGCCCATATCCCTTTACCGTAGTTAACAGGAGGGTTACCGACGAGGATGCGGTTGTAACTGTTTTAGACCAGCCAAACCCGGTACTCAACTATCCTAACAAAATTACCCAGGATGATTTTAAAGGCTGGATACAGGAACGCGGCCTATACTTTGTAAGCGATGCAGACCCCAAATACAAATCCATTTTCCAGATGAATGATAAAGGAGAATCGCCCCTTAACGGATCGCTCATAGTTGGCGATTATGGCAAGGGCAGGTTTGTTTATACCTCGCTGGCCTTTTTCAGGGAACTGCCCGCCGGTGTACCAGGGGCGTATCGTTTGTTTGTGAATTTACTGAGTAAGCCGGGAATTTGAGTTCTGAGTTCTGAGTTCTGAGTTCTGAGTTCTGAGTTCTGAGTTGACATTATGTTAAATGGTTAAAACAATCATACGTCAAGGGAACTTTCCGTAATGACCAATGACCAATGACCAATGACCAATGACCAATGACTACTACTCCTCCGGTTCATACTCCAGCCGTTTTTGGAAGTATAAATCCCAACTGTGTTGTTGCTGGCGGTTGGTCATGTGCTGGGTGTCTTCGTCGTAATTGGAGTTAAGCTCCTTGTATTTGGCATCTATGCGATTAAAAAGCGCCATGGCCTCATTGCGATAATTGTAGCTAAAACGGGTTTTGCTTATCTGCCTTAGTATCTCCTGCTGCTCCAGGTAAGCAATCAGGTAATGGCCCTGTTCGTGCTTCAGTATTTCGGAAAGCATCGCCTGGGATGTTACGCGGCTCCTGTCGAGCCATGATTTGTAGTTATTGAGCAGCAGGTTTACGGTTGCCGTAAGGATATAGGATCCGCTGCGGTTGCTGGCCTCGTATTTAAAATCGATGGTACAGTTGGTATAGGCTACAACCCCACCGGCATTTGCCCGTGGGGTGCCCAAAAAGTCATTTACAGTTAGGGGATGATAACGCTGGTACTGCTGCGCGCTGGCGGTTATCGTCATTAAACATATGGCGGCGGCGCCAATCAACTTCACTAATCGTACTTCCATTAAGTGCAGGGGTTAAAACTTTCACTTTTTGACGTCGTCGGTATGTAAAAGGTTTAAGGCCATCATTTCTTTTAATGTATGCTGCATGGCATCGGTTGATCCATCCAGGAAAATCACGTTTCCTTTTGAGTTTTCAGAGAAGTGTTTGATAGATTCTGTCCACATGGTAAATAATATTACCGAGGTATCCATGTTGGCGCCGGCCATTTCTTTGGCGGCAACCGTCATACCGCGGGCAACTTCCTCGCGGAATAAGGCTATACCCTGACCGCGCAGCTGTGCAGCCTCGCGCTCGGCCTGGGCCGAAATCTTGATGGCATTACCCTCTGCCTCCGCAGCTTTGGTTTTGGTGATCAGCAGGGCCTGGCCTTCGTTTTCGGCTGCTGCTTTCAGGTTGTTTGATGCCACAACCTGGCTCATAGATTTCATGATCACATCATCAAAAGTGATGTCGTTTAGCTGCAAATCCTGCAGGTGGTAGCCCCAGCCTTCCAATATTACGTCCAATTGTTCCTTTACATGCTCCACAATATCGCGGCGCAGTATTAGCACCTCGCTCTGGCGTTTGGTAGCCACAAAGGCACGGATTGAACCTTCAACGGTGCGGATAAGGGCCTGCATCAGGTTACGTTCGTCAACAAATTTAAAAGCTACGTTTTTGATGGTCTCTTCCTGCTGGTCCAGAACCGAGTACAAGAGCATTGCCTTAAAGTAAACATTAGCCTGGTCAAAAGTTACCGCCTGGAATTCCAGTTCCACCGAGCGGTTCTGGATAGAGATTTTGGAGTAGATGTTTTCGATAAATGGCAGCTTAAAATTAAGCCCCGGCGTAAGTATGCGGCGATACTTGCCAAATACAGTAATTACCACTATTGTGCCCTGTTTTACAGACACAAAGGATGATAGTATGATTACCAAAATAATAAATACAATGAATAAAGTGATGATTGAACCTGTCATAAGGGCTTATTATTAATTAAATAAATATAGGTAAATTATTGGTGTGCTATTTGTTTTTATAAAAAAGCTTATTAAAACAGCATACACTATCATGAACTTAAAACGTACTTTCGGGGCCATACTTACCGTACTCGGTATCATAGGCTTAATTTATGCAGGCATTGGTATTATAAACCATAGTAGCCAGGTTACCACACTAATTGTGGTAGGTATAATAGCTATTTTATTTTTCTTTACGGGCATCAGCCTGGTGCGCAATACTAAAGACGAGGCCTGATAATAGTCTTAAGTTCAAAGCCGGGAGTCTTTAGTCAAAAAATAATAGCATTACTTCAAACTTCCGGCTAAAGGCTATAGACTTTGGACTTCGAACTTTGGATTTTCCGCTAAGCCATCACTGATACCATTTGAAGCACCTGCCCGGCAAGTGTCGCGTTCCCGGTTATTTCAACCCGCGTTTTTACATCGTCCGGGCGGATGCTTTTAGAAAACAACTTCCAGGCTATGTCTGGCGGAATTTTTACGGTAGCGGCAAAGCTCTCGGTATCGGCATCTTTCAATAAATGCCATCCGTCTTTTATTTTCTTAAGGTACCAGTTACCGCCAATGCCGGATGTGATGGTGATTTTTATGAGGGTATTTACCGGGGCTCCAGTATTTTTAAAAGTATGGGGTAATCCTTTGAAAAAAGTATCTATAAAGGGATAAAAAAACTCGCGCGTCATGATACCATCGCGGCCGGTTGCTTCCCTTATTTGCTGCTGGTGATGCCATTTTTCGGTGTATTCACGGGCAAGGTGCATCCAGTTAAGGCTTTCCTGTTCGCCCGCCCAGCCCACAGAAAATATGGCGGTGTCATTAGGGTTCAATGATTCATAATAAGCAGATGCCAACCGCCCGGTTGTTTTATGCAGCAGGAGCAATATATCGGGGCTTATTCTTTTGGTAGCGCTCACCCAATCGGCATTGAGTTTGTTCAGCCAGTCAACCAGGTCGTAATAGTTGTTGTTGGCAGGGGCAAGATCGCCAAAATATTTATCGCGCTGAATGGATAAGGCGCGGATGTTACCATCCAGCAGGTGCGATACCACATCTTTTACTTTCCAGGCTTTGGCCACCGTTTGCTTATTCCAATCTGCCGGGGTTAATGACTCCAGCAGTTCCATCAGTTTTCCATCCAATGGTTTAAAAAGATGCCTTACTTCAACGCGGTTTTCCATGGTGATAAATATTTGTTTCCAATAAGAATAACTCCGTTGTCATTTCGAACGAGGTACGAGGAGAAATCTTTTGCGACATACTATTACAACATGCTTCGTGAATGCAGGATGTCAAAGATTTCTCACCATTTCCCCGCATGGCCAACCCTCCAAGGGTTCGAAATGACAATTTCATATATTAAATCTGCAGCAATTTTCGAATCTTCTATACCACTTCGCCCAATCCCAACGCACCTTCCAGTTTTTCAACCGACATGTCGATACCATCTACATGGTGGTGTGCTTTCATATAAAAGCTTTCCCGCTCGGCCAGTTTGCCGGTAATAAATTCAACCAGTTCATCGCCTTTTTTGCCTTGCAGTACCGGGCGAACCGTTTTGCTGTTCTCCAGCCTGTCGGCCAGTGTTTTGGGCGATAGTTTTACGTACAGGGTTTTGCCATTGGCATTCATCCAGTCTATATTGTCAAAAAAGCAAGGCAGGCCGCCACCAGTTGATACCACTACGTTTTCGGGATATTCGGTTTGCTTCAGCAAATCTGATTCCATCTGGCGGAAGGCATCTTCACCAAAACTCGAAAAATATTCGGCTATGCTCATGCCTACGTTAGCTTCCAGCGCGTGGTCAAGATCAATAAACTCGTAGCCTAATTTGGCAGCCAGCTTACGGCTCCAGGTGGTTTTGCCACAACCCATAAACCCGACTAAAAAGTACTTCATAATATTTTTTCTCCTAAAAAACAGATGTGCAGGTGTCCAGATTAGCTTCGTTTAGGGCTTCGCCGTTTCAAATGTGCAGATGCATATGTAAAAATGTACTTACTCATTTGTCTGGAATCTTTCATTCTAAAAAAGTCCTTGCTATACCTCAGCTTAATTTTACCCGCGGATCTATCCAAACGTAAATTATATCTACCAGGATACTAATCACTACAAATATAAAAGCAATAAAGAGTATTGAACCCATCACCACCGGAAAATCCGACATTTCGAGCGCATCAACCGTAGCTTTGCCCAGGCCGTTGTAGCCAAAAATGTATTCCACAAAAAAAGATCCGGCCAGCAGCGATGCAAACCAGTTGGCTATGGCGGTTATTACCGGGTTTAGCGCGTTTTTTAGCGCGTGTTTATAAACGATGGTATTATTGCTTAATCCCTTGGCTTTGGCCGTGCGGATATAATCCTGCCCCAAAACATCCAGCATGGCATTACGGGTGAGCTGAACAATAATAGCCAGCGGACGCAGGCCGAGGGTGATCATGGGCAACACCAGGTTTTTAAGCGTCATCACCTCGCCCCGGAACGGGTCGTAACTGTACAAACTGCCCGACATGTTGAGGCCGGTGTATTTACTCAGTTCAAAACCAAATATCCAGGCGATGATGATGCCTGCGAAAAAAGCCGGCGCAGAGATGCCCAAAGTGGAAAAGCCTATTGCCAGCTTATCAATCCAGGTATCTTTATGAACGGCACTCAGCACGCCTAAAAATACGCCAATAACAATAGCAAAGATCATGGCCGTAGTGGCCAATACCATGGTGTTAGGAATAACCTCCAGCAGCAAACTTGCCACATCCTTACGGGTTTGGTATGATCGGCGCAGGTAAGGCCATTTTAGCCCAAGCACTTTGGTATTGCTTACCGAAAATAGTTTTACGTAGCGATAGCGTTGCTGTTCTTCGGCAGTATTCAGGTGGATGCCTACGGGCGAAAGATCATTAATGTAATATAGGAATTGTACCGGCTTTGGCTTATCCAGCCCAAATTCCTTGCGTACGGCTTGTAACGATTGCACGTCGGCGCGTTGCCCTTGCGTCATGCGGGCAGGATCAACGGGTAAAATATTAAACAAAAAGAAAACCACCAGCACCACCCCCAGCATTACGGCCAGACCGTAAAATAATTTGCGGATGAGGTAGCTGATCATGGTTATTGTTTTTGAAAATACGTTTTCGCCAGATCGTCATACTTAGGTACCGAATGGTAGTGCCATTTATTAACGACGAAGCCATTCTTTAACAGGATTACACCCGGATTGGAGCGAATCATGGTTTTAAGCGGTACGCCATCGGCATAAAAAACCTCGCTGATCATCCGGTGCTTTTTCACGAACGCCTGCGCGCTTTGCGGCGAATTTGCGGTAAGCAGCATGGTGCGGATATTAAAGTTTTGGGTGGCGTTTATTGCAAGTGCGTTTAGTTTGTTTATCGCATCTTCGTCGGTTTTATCCAGATCATAAGCTACAATGATGATACTGTAAAAAGGGCTTGCCAGCAACTCTTTGGTGAAATCGTTACGTTGGGCATCCTGGATAGACAGATCGCGGATTGGTGGTTCGTAGCCTTTTGTTACCAGTCGGTTTTCCGGGTCGCCGTCGGTTTCCCAATTGGCATCTTTCCAGATGCCGGAAGTCAGGTATTCCTTATCGGTCATTACCTTGGTTTCCTTAGTTTTCTTGTTTTTTAGTTTATAAGTAAGCACGAAAACATCTTTAGGCGCGTTGGGCGGGGTATCCATTTCGGCCGAAATATTGGCGCCAATTTTATAAGGCAAAAAGTCAATCACCGGCAAAAAATTATAGGTATACAGCCCAAAACCTACCGATACAAGTGCAGCGCCGATAAGCCATTTGTCGCCGGCTTTTGCGCTAAACAAAGGTTTTATTTTAGCCCGGTTTACAAATATTACCGCAACCAAAACCAGTAAAACCATATCCTTGCTAAACGATTGCCATGGGGTAAGCGGTATCGCATCGCCAAAGCAGCCGCAGGTTTGCACCACTTTAAAAAAGGCCGAGTAAAAAGTTAAAAAGCCGAAAAAGATAATGAGCAGCAATAGGCCCCAGGCTACTTTTACCGGCCGTACGCCAATAAGCAGGGCAAAACCCAGGATCATTTCCAGCGCGCAAAGCAAAATGGCGATGGTTAACGACAGATCATTCAGGAACGTGATATGGAAAACCTCGAAATACTCAACCAGTTTATAAGAAAAGCCCAACGGGTCGTTGGCTTTTATCAATCCGGAAAATATGAACAGTAAGCCTACCGCTATCCTGCAAAACCAAATTAAAGCGTTCTTCATTTTACTCCAAGTTTTATAAGGGCAAATACCGCGTAATTCAGCATGTCCTGGTAATTGGCTTTTACCCCTTCAGATGCTTCGGTAAGGCCCTGGTTGTCTTCAATTTGTTTAACGCGCAGTAGTTTCATGAGTATCAGATCGGTTAATGAGCTGATGCGCATATCGCGCCAGGCTTCGCCGTAATCGTGGTTTTTGGCAAACATGAGCTCTTTGGTTTCCAGTACCCTGTCGTCAAACATGCGTTCAACATGGTCAACTGCCAACTCCTGCGGGGTTTCGGGCGAGCTATCCAGCTGCATCATGGCTATAACGCAGTAGTTTACAATGCCAATATATTCGCCGGTAATATCGTCGCCCACTTTCGAAATTTTTTTTTCTTCGAGTGTACGGATGCGTTGTGCTTTAATAAAAATCTGGTCGGTGATAGATTGCAAACGAAGGATGCGCCAGGCGGTACCATAGTCGCGGGTCTTTTTCATGAAAAGGCCCTTACAATTGTTTATTACCGCGTCGTATTCTGCTGATGTGTTAGCCAATGGTCTGAATATTTTAAAGTTGGGG
>Ga0307515_10003634_pt1 | contig 32404 bp, 32 predicted proteins | sample 17_EM_MG_FD_194513 | JGI IMG/M metagenome (GOLD analysis project Ga0307515, IMG submission 194513) | Populus trichocarpa ectomycorrhiza microbial communities from riparian zone in the Pacific Northwest, United States - 17_EM | ecosystem: Host-associated > Plants > Roots > Unclassified | place... | reverse complement strand
TGAATAGAGTAATTCAGAAGTCGCCTGACTCCGTTAGGAAGTTTATTCAATAGGATCTACGGCCGTACCCCTGTACGTACTTAAGAATATAAGTATAGTTACTTAGGGAGTTGTACCCCCGTAACACCCAGAAACTCAAAAAAATGAAATCAAGGTTTCCTTGGAATATAGCAATTCTGTACTGTTCCAGAGTGTTCTTTGAGTTGTCACGATGCTGTTTTCAAGTGTCACAATCAGTGTACCCTCTTCTGCGAACGTGACAATGAGCACTTGACATACCGTTCACAGTTTCTCTGGTAATATCACAATTCATCTCTCGGCATACTCCTACATTGCCCAATACACTTTGCCCTCATTTAGATGATAGTACTCGCTCCGTACGTTTAATGATGTGTGTTGTACATCTCTTAAAAGCCCCTCCTGGCTTAATTTGACCAATGATAGTTACCATGCAGAAGTGGTTCACAATATTTGATGTGTGGATACAAGTTTGTCACTACTTGCAGTTCAACCGTCGCGGGAGGGTTATGCATCATTGTGATTATGATGTCACGCAGTTGAGATCAGACTTCAGTAAACCATCAGTTCCATTTCATTTACTACTATTATGATATATCGACAAAACCTAGAATAAAATAGCACACAAAGAAAATCCTAAATCCAATCACTGACACCATTCCTATCCTCCATGCGACATCACACCCTGTACAATGATTCTTCCATCGACTAATCCCGCATTCGCAACACTGGTCATGTTGGTGAAGCTGGTTATGTTGTTGCTGTTGCTGTTGCTGTCGCTGCAGGGGACGGGCTGGCTGCTGCTGGCAATGGCAGACCCACCCATAGGCCAAACAGCTGAGAATCGCATGCTAGCTTCAGTAGCAGCAACAATGCTGCTGGGACCATTAAAAGAATTGTCGGGCTGCTCTATCAGCTCCTCCGGGACGTAAGCAAGGAAGTCTTCATCAAAGTGGCCCTAATCATCGTAAGGTTGTGCCATCGCTGGGTCCATATCATTTGAGTGGATCATTCGGCGAATCATGCTGTGGATATTGTCTATCTCTTAGGGTAGAACCTCTCGCGAGGAAGAACAAAAATCCGCTTCAAGACGACGAAATAGATCTTTCCATGCACTCATCACAGCGTGATGAATATTTATTGTATCGCAGATACGTTGTGCTCCACCTCCTAGACCAAACTCTAGCGGGACCCTTTACTGGCCTGTTTTCCAGGCTGACACACAATGGTGAATGGCTGTCGCGGTGAGGGCAACAAATGTCTGGTGGATTTCATCCATCAATAATCCATCTTTCATTCCCATTAGTCATATGCCATAGAAGTCTGTCCAGTGAATAAGATCCACAATTTCAGTCGCTGCAAATCGAAATGTGCACTCCAAAATTGATTGTCAAGACAACGATCAAACAAGAAGGGAACTTTGAACTGACCTCACGAACATTTGTGGGGCATGTAAACCTGACTTTGGCCCACAGCCAGACTACCATTTTCGGGATACGTGTAGGCGACTGCATTTCAAATTCGTAAACAGAGTTGATTGTGGTCCCGCAGAGATAAACAATTGCTGCATAGGAGCAAGTAATTGTTGGAAGAGCCTGATGCACCACATCAGCGATGAAAACAATTGTTGAGATGATTCATTTACCACTGAAATGGAGGGTTATGGAGGGTCTGAGTCTCTCTGGGCTGGATCAATCCTGGCGATATCCTCATAACACCAACAATGAATCTGGGCTGTCTTCACCACATTCGTTGTAAAGGGATTCACCATCATCGGAAAATCGATAGGTATAGGCTTGACACGTGCCATGACCATTGCCAGAATGCTTGAATGGGTTGTCTGGGTGATGTATGCTGTGCCAACGATGAGGCCTGTCAGATTGTCAACAAAGGGCTTATATTGCCACAGATTTCCAGCTCTCCATGCAACTAATTGCTCACCAGCTTCATTTGAATCCTTCCTCTAGTAAATATATACATTAGCAACTGGATTCAATCATTCAAACACTGAATCGGATACCTACTTGGATGCCAGCGTCGCAGGCTCACGTTCATCCTCTTCCTCTGAAACGATATTGACCAGATGACACTCAGGATGTAGGTGTTGCCCCGATGTAGGAGTTTATTGAGTTGCAGCAACTAGTTTCACACGTGTTGACAGGGAGGAGGTATATGATGGCTACTAGCCCATTGCTTTCATCGATGGTCGCCAACGAGGCTCGTTGTGGGATTCTGAATTGTCACCTCAATGATTATTGCAATTGTTAGGTATGGTGCTGAGATCGTCATCAAGAACTTCATGATGGATAGATTGTCAGCTTCTCCTGGTGCTGAATGGAAGAGGAGGAGGAGGAGAAGTGTGGCGCCTTCTTGTCAGGATTTAAAAAGGCGGTGAGTGATAAGTACGAAAGAATTGAAGAAGTCACTGCAGGAAATGTGAATCAATGTATAGTAAATGAAGCAAAGCGTAGTGTGAAGTGAAGAAAATGTTGATATGATTGATAGCAACGTCGTGATGCCTCTTTGTATCATGTCGATGATTCAAGGATCATGGCTTTTCCCACCAGCCACACTTTCAACTCCTTGGATGGTGGGAACTCCAACTAAGAATGGCAGGTGACAAGTATGGCGCAGGGTTGTTGATTGGATTCCAATGAGAATCGTCGTTATCACAATGAGCAAAAGAGGATTCGAGTTTCGGTAAGCGTTCGGGCTGACTTCTGAGGGGTCACGATACCGCACAACCAATTACCTGATAGCCATACATGGAGTCCTATCACTGCCACTATGCCTTTCCCAAAAGCAACTATCTCAACAATTAATCCCAACATCGTAAACTCTCAATACAGCCCGTTCATGCCTGAATATGAATGCTGGAATAATACAGTAAACAAAACACCATAAAGAGACCCAAAACCTGACCAAAAAACTGCAAATTATCACCCATCTGTCCTCCCTCCAAAGTGCCAGCAAAATACCCACCCAAAACCCGAATCCTTGAACAACTGTCCAGCCAGTGTATTCCATGATAACAACAACTGATTTGCAACTGGGCGGCTGTTTATAAACATCCTATTGGCCAAAGAGCCTGCAGCGGGAGCATTCACAATGTGATTGTGCATGCAGAGCCAAGCCACAACCACATCACCAACAACACTTTGGTCATAATGGGCAAAAGGCCAAGAGCACAGTATCGGATGACTTCAAGGTATCGCTGCTGTCTGATAATCCTCCTTTGAAGCTTCTGTTCAGACATTTGAATACCTGTTTTTGTTGTCGGCAAGCTTCTTGGATCTGGGCGCCGTGTCCCAGCATCATCATCAGGTTCCGCCCCAATATCGTCAATCATATCCTCAGCTGGAGGTGGGAGGATGTCATCCAGAGCAAGGTAGCTGTGGCCACCACGCATAGGCGTCTGCGCAACAGCTGTGCCGCCGGCTTGATGACTGTGGAAAACACTGCGAAAACGTGTTGGGTTGTGTAATTTCATCGCCACCTTCACTCATCCGGCAGCAGTATTGTTATTGAAGATTGCGGTAAAATTTCTGTCGTACAGACCACCATCTCTGTCAGGCTCCTCCTGGCAGCCCCTAACCACTCGGGTTGTCCGGCTGGGGTCTGGCAGACGGACGATTGCAGGATTCACCATTGACACAATGGTCGTATCGACGATTGATGTAACCATCGGTTGTATACATTCATCATCCCCAGGCCAGTGCTTTGAGCATAGCTGAGTGTCGTTTCCACCCATCCTCTTCCCAGCAATGTCGGGATCCACATAGGCAATGGTAAAGCAAAATGGATCCACGAGGGATTCAGTCACGTGGTGCCAACACCCCTTCATCGGCGAAGACCTGTGACTGAAAGTTTCTTCCTGGTCGTCATCTGTATCTACACATCATCGGGAAAACAGAATGCAGCTTTGGGGCGATGAAATACATACTAATGTGCACGAGTTTCCATATCTTAGTCGTGGTTATGTTGAGCCCATTCTTCCTTCAGCCAAGGCCACCCTTAGTGAACTGTTCTAGTGTTGCCTTGAGTTTCTGACCATTGAGGCTAGTCTTGTCTGCGATGTACCATTTCCAAAGCGGTCTGTTAGATGCCAGATCACTGATTGGAGTAACGCAATGATCGATTAGGAGATCCCCATGCTCAGGGCCGGCACCTTGCTTGTTGATGATGCTCAAGGACTGGGCAATCTCCCTTACACACTCCCTCACTTTACTATCTATCTGTTGTGTTGTCAAGCCACCCTTATCCTGCCAAATCTGCATGGTTTCTGCTGCCCATTGCCTGACTCCGACACCGGCGTTCTTGGCAAAGACATGGACTTGTAGAGTCGGCATCTGGATTTTATTAGCATCTGCAATGACTGATTTTGACAACCCGAGGGCATCACATTGTATCATAGGTTCTCATCGGTGGTCAATGTTTGAGTGGTGCATATCAAATGCTGGTTACTGTAAACAAGCATCAGGAGTGTTGAATATGTCATCAAGGGTGATGTGATGCGGTAGAAGAGGTGAGGAGGGTGTGTCAAAAGTTCAGGAGATTGTATGTAAGGTGGGTAGGCAAGGCCAAGATATCTATAGGCTTCGAGGGTTTTCTTGACCCGGCGACATCACCTGGGCTGGAATTCAGCTAGCAAACAATTTGCTTAGCATCGTCTAAGTGACCTGATTCATCGACTGAACGCTTAAGTTCATCTCAAAGACAAATTACAGCATGCTCTGCAGTCATATCTCAGTCGTTTGTCCTTGCTCTAGTTATTGTTCCCCACAATGATGTTGCTGGGTTGGTATCTAAAGAGAATGCACAGGGCATGTAAGGTATGAACTTAACACAAAGTGACAACCATAAATCAGACAATGGGTGTAGGAGGGTCTTGGGAAGGTGCAAAACAATCACCGTGACGAGCTGAATACAGATCCAGTATCCTTATGGAGATCCAAGGGATGTTGCAATGCAGAGAGCAATTGTACACTTTGCAAACATGTGAACGAGAATGTGAGAAATCCTACGAGAGTGGTAGTACCCCTTTTCGGACAAAGCAAATTGAGGTGCGGATTTTTCCCAGGACCAGCCAGCTTGCAATCTCATGAATAGCTAAAAGCCAGTTGAGATGCTGATTAACGTTTTTGCGACATTTCATTTTTCTAACACAACATGAATCTTTGTCAACAGTGTCCTTACTGCTCGAAGAGGTACTCCTACATCGGCGCTGATATCACTCACAGCAGTCGTGACCACAATGAAAGAATAATATACATACCAGGCGAACAACTGACAGATGATGACTTTACAATTGCATCAGCACAATGTATTTTGGTCTCTGAAAGCCTCCAGGAGTGTCTGAGAGGATGTGGAATGTATACTTAGAAGCGTCAATTTCAGGAGAGTATTAGACCCCAGCAGGGCATTCCGGCCGGCTTTCAGAGTAACTTGGATCGCTGATGACTGCTACAAGAGTAACATGCGAGTGATCATGATACGTTTGGGAGCACGTCAGAGTGATGGTGAGAACTTTGGGTGCACCTGGGAGTGTCGCCAAACCAACGTGGGAATCACAAACAAACTCTGAGAGATGCCTGGAATCGTATGGATAATCATTTGGAGGACTGCAGGGAGTATCTGAGACTCTCGGGATGTACATGAGCAATCGATCTTGCTGAACGGCGAATGTGATGCATGGATTATTGTTCATTATCACTGCTGACTCATACTAGCTGTCATCTTCTTCAACATTGTATTTTTTGCCTCGCTACATTAAGGAAATAAAAGAAAAAGGCGTGTAATTGAAACGCAGGTACACTGAAACAATACCCCGACTAAGCGATCAAATGATATCGATCAAACATGGTGTCGATGTCATCCACTACTTCTCCCATCTCATCAGGGCCAACGGAAGCAGAAACACACAATTCATCACTGGCGCAAAGAAGCTGGAGGCGCTCCTTGTATTTGCTGCTTATTCGTGCCTGGTGAGGGGATGAAATGGAAATCTAATGTCGTTTGGCTCAATTTGTGATATCTAACAGCGGAGTAATGAGATATTAGCTAGCTGCGAATCTAAATGGGGATTTGAAAGACAATATGATACATTCAGATGGAAAACGGGAACAACTACCAGGAAATCAGGAGCGCCAGATGGGGAGTGTTGTGTACAAATCAGCTGTTGGAGATGCGCAGAATGAAAAAGAAGAGGGTCAAATCCAAGCTGAGGAGCGTCGAAAGGGGGGGTAAGAAGTGTGGAATGAACTAGAGGAGCGCCAATCTAGGTAGAGGTGCACGTATTGGGATTGAGGAGTGCTATCCCACCGGAGGAGTGCTGAAAAGTGGTGGGTAAGGAGTGCGGAATGCATCATAGGGGCGCCTGTGGGAATTGAGGAGCTCCCATGCCCGGCTGCGGAGCAAGGGAAGGGGGGGATGGAGTGTGGAATGGGATAGAGGGATGCCAATCCAGAAGGAAAGTATTAAGGAGCGCCGAAAGGGGAGGAATTGACTGCGGAATGAAATGGAAGAGCTTCAATCTACGCTGTGGAGCGCCGACGAGAATTGATGAGCGCCGCAGGGGGGGTATAAAGCGGCGCTCTGATGTGTGACTGATAGAGCAATGGCTTCCAGAGAAAATTCTGTCACTGGGGATGGGCCAAATGTACCTCGATATGCATCTTGGGAAAACATACCTGTGGCCTTCGTTCCACTGGCATATTCAGACAGCACACAATGAATAGCTGCGGCTGGCAGCGCTAAAGTCCGTGGAGCAAGAGATTGGAAATACCAGGATGTTGTAGGCTGGCGCCCAAAGCTATTGGCGGTGGAGAAAAATTGACGGTATATTAGATCAAGCACTTCCATTCGGGTGAACCACAATTTCATATCATCGATGACCCTGGAGAGGTAAGCATCGTCGAACAGGAGCTCCTTTACCATGATCCGAAGCTGAATCTCAAATCCCAAATGCAACCAGTGACTACAGGCAACAGTTCGATGCGCCCCTTCTGCCAACCGTCCTTGAATAGTACTAATCTTCAGTTCTAACAATGGATATTTCTGAGGGTAGTCAATATCCGTAAGTCTGATAGAGGAGCATTGACCACAATTCAAGAGTGATAGCTTCTCTTGTTTGTGGATCAATTTTGAGAGATCGACCTCCCGGCAATGGATGTTACGGGTTCTCTTCTAGCAGCGGTAATGATACATGAATGGATTGTATGCAAGTACATGTGATTATTCGTATAGAGATATGAGGTCATATGCAAAACACCTACTTGTGAAACAACATCATGTTTCTCAGCTGAGTAATCCTTAGCGGGATTATACTCAGACCGCATGTCGATCAATTAGTCAAGCACACCTTGATTAGCGGATTCATTTATGATGACGCAATTATGTCGCCATTACTGGGAAGTGAAAAACCTTCAGCAGTGCGCATAATTATTGGCCACACCTACTATATCTTATCTAGCGGGACGACACACAGTTAAGTTGTGCTTACGCATGATTACATCTGCAGCAGACGATAACGCAATATGCGAGTAAGAGGGAATCTGAAAGCTCATGCGCTAAGCGGTGAGATCAACTTGCGGCTATCCCTGCTCTACAAAAGGTCGAGAGCTAAGCATGCGGTGTCTGAGGGATTCATGACATTGGCTGAAGATAAGAGGCCTGAAGCGACCCTGCTCATTGGTTTGAGTTAGTATGCATAGCGACGTCATACCAGTTTAATCAATACGAGGTATGCATGTCATAAATCTACGTTGGCAGAGTATCGGTTGGTCACGGATTAAATCTCTGACGCAATGCCAAACCTCGTTATCTAAGGTGAGGCAATTAATAGTGATGAGCTATTGAATTATATTGCGATAAGCACTGATAAGACCGCGAGTCGTCAGATGTTCCAACTACTCAACACATGGGAAGCAAGATGTCTAAGTTGAAGTTATGAGTTGTCATATCAACTGCGCGCGATATCTTGATATCAGGATGGCCCAGCTTGGGGGCGTAATGCCGTAAAACCACTCATACATGAACACGATAACCTAAAGGGAATTCGTGGCATTATCAATGAGTCGTTAATTTGATCTCGGCGATATACTATCAAGCAAACTATGAGTCATGGCGGAGACCCGAAGGCAAGCTTGACCTGAGGGCCCGACTATATAAGAACTCGCATTGTCCCCAACAATGAAAAGAACCAAGCTCTAGCAGCAATCCACAGTCAGACAGTACAAGCGAAGAACACTTTAAAATATTATTAAGATTTCTATTTACAAGAAACTTCAAGATTACTTCTTTAAATCATCTTCGAGAATATTCTCTCAATGTGCTCTACCAGACTGACACAATCTCAATACGCACATCAAGCGGTCGTCGAAACTATCGGAGATCAGTTACAGTACTTCAAAGATCGGCATTTGATCCACATCAACCGAACGGTTTTATTGTACACCGTTATACTCGGTATCGAATATGACGTGCACCGGTACATCACTACAGGGTTGTTGCCCTTCGAAGAATTCTCTGAAGAGCGACCGTGGACGGACGAGGAAAAGAGGTGAGCTCTTACTAGTGGAACTAGATATGAGGTTGAGTCTTGGGAAAGACGAGGAGAAAGGGAAGTTTAGATAGGCGGCTTTATTTAGTCTAATAAATGTTGTATTGATTATTGGGGGTAAATATCCCCGTAACAATTGACACACCGATGGTGTACATGCAGGACCACCTGCTAATGCCTGCTGACAATCCTGGGTGTGAATGGCTAGTTTCCAAGCTTCTTCAACCGTCGAGTACTTGTCATCGGACAGTATTGGCCTAGGATACTTTGTGAATACTATTGCCTCCATCAACCTTTTCGCTACCTCAAACATGGCCTTTTGTTGTTGGGGAACCATCTGAACACTACTGGCCTTGGGTTGTGGAGCAATCTGGTCTCCACGTGAGTTGTTGTGTAGCACCAGTGCCCGGGTGGATGGTACACAGTCAGACTCCGAAAATTTGTTGGGGAGGGTGGAATCTTGGCGTTTGAGCAGTGGTGGTGGCATTGTCGCAGGTGGATTTCGGGAATTTGGAAGCAGAGGGCGTGCAATGACAGTATCAGCACAGCTCCACATCTTTGGCTGTGGAACCCATGTCGTTCGTAACGACTTCTCACGGAGCGCCTGGCCGAGACTAAGGACCTCCTGCATATGATCCAAATTGTCTTCTTCGATGTCAGATAATGAGGTGGACTCTCCGGTGGCCTCGCTTTCGTCATCGCTGATCTCCTGATCACTATCCTCATCCTGATTGATTGATGATATCTGGGATATTAGTCATCCATAATACGATGCACGAAGGTTGATATTTGGAAGGCAAACATTCGATGGGCAATCAAGATTGGCTGCTTTCTTGAATGTGAGTGCTCTCTCTAGGTGTACTTCCTGATTCCTCTGTGAATAGTGATTCCTCACCTGGCTGGGCGTAGGTTCCATTTGCTGTAATGAACATAGAAAGTTGGGGAATGTAGGAGAGAGTATATAACAAGCAGAAAATATAAGATTAAGCACAACAGAATAACGGGAAAAATGGTGCAAGAATATGCACAGAGCCGAGGAGGATGCAATTCGAGGCGCGCCTTGAACGGGTTCTGGAGAGACAATCTCAATGGTTCATATTCATATCCAGGATGGCAGTCCAGAGTTGCGATTTCGGATGTTGTCATGTACGCCGGATTTGATGGATTCCTACTGCCGAATGTTAGCAACTCTTATGAACAACACTCTGTAAGGATGCAAGAATTGGAGGTTCGCTAAAGCCAACGCACATAGACAATAAAACTCACGACATCAACTAGCCTTTGGTGCTGGCCACCAACTGAGCACTGAGAACCTGAATGAAAACATGAGCCCCTGCATATGACTCCTCTAAATGTAGTCAGTATGCGTGAAAGTTCGAGCACTTGAGGTGACTGCAAGGCATAGAATTGGTGCAGCATTCAGAATCTGCAGAACTCAATGGATTTGGGACCTTGTGAGTGACGGCTGAGTTGCAAGGGTTCATACTCGAGTATGTTGTATCTTCGTGTGTAGTATATCCGCCGGAAGGACACACGTAGTGTCACGACATTCTATTGTATTAGGATGCTGCAGCTAATCTTGCTGTCAATAAGGCAATATCGTAAGCATAACTTCCCTTTCATGCGTTCATCTGGGCTATGTCTGCTGAATAACCTTCACAACAATGTTGCAGTTAATGGAGGAGGGAGAGAATTCGGTACTCAAAGGAGAGATACAGGCGTCGAGAAAGAATGGTGAGGTACGATGGATGATTCAGGGGCAATCACATTGATTCAAGCACTCGTCAATGCCAAGACTGCTAACAAATGGCTCATAAATACTCACTCACATTCTGATTTTGCGGCCAAATATCTATACTACAATAAGATGAATGTGTAGTGAGACATCAATCTCACGGCGGGCCGAGGAATGATGATTGCATGCATGCAGTTCCTGGGAATTGAGGTGCACCAAAGTTTAAATGGTTCTGCTTGGATTCAATGGCAGAGGATTGCAGGCTCGCCTTACTCTGACAGTTGATTTTACTCTTCGTAGCTGTCTTTTGTTGAGTCAAGCTTTGAAGACGAAATTTTCAAACTTTTCTCGATGAAATTCCATTCACATAATCTATTTTCAGATATCAGTTTTGGCGGCCCAAACATACATTTAGTCAGAATACAGTTAAGTCTTTATTCTAAGCTTCGAGAACTTAGGCCTCTTTGAGTAAGTGAGGTACATGGGTGAGTGGGGAAGTTGCCAGCAATCTTGTAGAGTCCGCTGAGCAGAATCAGTCTACGGAGTTTCTGGCTCTTGAGCTGCAGCTCTTTTGACAGAGCCCGAATCTGCAGAAGCTATTTCAGGATTTGCAAGCATTGGTCCAAACATACTACTTAGTCAATATCGAGTTAAGAGGGGTTACTAATTGGCCAGGTCTTTGCAGAAGCAATCTTCCTCCAATGGACAGTCGACACGGAGCTGACAGTTCAAGGTATGTTAGCAGCGGCCTTCACATCCCGATCAAGCATAGATTCATATAGGAGCCGATGCCAAGCGGGATGAGCCGCCTGCACCTAAAGCTGAAGTGTCTTGATAGATCAGTGTGCACTGCGTCCACTGATTCAAAGTCGAAGAAAACATGATGAGAATGAAGCAAACAACAATATGCAGTTCACTATGGACTGGGGTACATGCACATTGGTGCCTTAATTGTCGCTCTGGAGGCATGCCTGGGATGGAATGATATATCAATAATGAGTCGTAGCCTGTCAAAGTTGGCTTCATAAATATCCAAGAAGCTCATTCTGGACTGGATTGGCAGATCTCAGTTGTGCCTGAACTTCAATCATAGGCCAGGACATACCCAGCACCAAAAGCTGCAGCTTAGACAAGAATACCAAAGCCGTGTCTCAGCATCTGCCTCTGGGATGCAGATCAGAGGTGTGCCAGAACTTCAATTAAATGCCAGCAGACGCTGCGGCTTTGCCACAAACGAGTGAGCCAGTGTCTCATATTCTAACACTAGTACTCAATATTGCCTAGTCTGTTTGAATTGCGAAATGGGATTGAAGTATATGCTGTGATAGATCTGTCACAATGATATGCTATTGATTCTCTGGTGCACCGGAACTTCGACCATAGGCCAGCAACAGCAATTATGCAGGGATCAATCGGTCATAACGATATGTGGCCCAGACTATCTGGTGCACCTGAACTTCGATCATATGCCAGCAAAAGCTTCAGCTTTGGCACAAATTAGCGAGCCGTGTCTCATACTCTGACATAAGTACTGAATATAGCCTAGGCTCTCTTATTGCCAGATGGAATTGGCAGATATGTAATATGCCAAAGAGACTCTGGTGCACCTGAAAGTGGTTGAACTATGCATTTTCATGCCGTTTCATTCGAAATGCATACGTGGCTTCAGGCTTCCGGCGCACCTCAGATTCGCAACTGAGGAATTATCTGAAGCTCTTTCCTCGATAATACTCAAAATTCGACTCATACCATTTATCATGGGACAGGTCAGCCGCGGGACCTTGTAATGTAGCGTATCAATTGACTTCATCTCATATTGCTCATTAATATTAATCAAGAACGCCAATGATATCCCACTCTAGCCATATCTGATTTACGACACAACGATTCTAACAACGGAACTTCGATTCACTTTGAAATTGCAGAGAGAAAGGATTGATTTATGCAGTATAGTGTGCATTACAAATGATGTTTTTGAATATTTGTATCAGTTAAGAAGATTATGTTGCTTGAATGTCTAAAGAGGCATACCTTGATGAAAGTGTCCTAACACTCTAAGATGGATGGTTCATCAGACTGCAACGTGTCTCCATTCGCTGTCAGCTGCTTGGTATGGTTCTCACGCAACTCCAGGATCCGGTAAATCATCAACGTTGTCATCCTCGGTCTACCCATCAAGCCGTGCAGGACTCGTATTTGGGCCACTCCAGAGAGTTCGTGGAGATCACGCGCATAGGTATCATAACCGCCAGGACACGTATTCAGTAACCATGAGTGTGGTACTCTGTTTGGCCCCAGCCGCACAACTCGTGCAAATGCCTGCCGCTGCTCATTCAATACCCAGAACTTCTGAGTTATTACTGTATGGTTTGCTGCTGAAAGATTTGTGCATGTCCCGCCAATGTTGTTTGTGGTTACCAATCCAATGGGATTTCATGAATCCTGGAATTTGAGGTGCATTTCTGTGCGTTGGTCATTGTCCATTTCTGCATACATGTGGAATATATCCACATGATCCGCAAAATACTTGGTTAGCCACCACTTCAAATGACAAACTTGGCCAGGAAGAGGACAATATAGCAACCCCTTTTGTGGAGTGGGTGCACTGTGCAGAGCATTTTCATTTCTCTCTTCGGGAAGGAGTGTCTCTCTTGATGTGTAGTCTTTGCCAGGTCCGGGATACTCTGCAGTTTCATTCACAAGCATGGGCAGAAATGTCTCTCTCAGCCAGCGGAAAATCGGAGAATCCACCGAAGTGTCGAGTGGCCATTCATCGTACAATTGTCCAGAAACGTTGCTGCAATCCTCCGTGTCTCCCAACACTAATGAAAAACATGCTAGCCACCATCGATAAACCCTTCGTGCTCCTGAAGCACCCCATGAAGTGTACCTCTTCACCAGGGTCATCAGATTTGCTTACTCTTGCTCTGTCTACTCAAGATCAATGAGGTGTGCATTCTCCTTTGGTATCCGGACGAGTGGTTTTCCATTGGCAAGTGTCGATTGCGACCACCACCTTATCATCCAAGGCTTGCAATCTGTATCATCCGGTGCGCCACATCTTGTTGAGCTTCTTCGTCATCAGTCCACATAGCATGCATCAAACCCTTCACTGCAGAATACAATGCCTCCGCACCATGCTTTTCCATCACAGTATCATCCGCTGGATCTTCAGGCGTACCTGACAACAGCCACATCTGGTGTTGGAAACGGTTCCGGATAGTCACTTCGTGTCCGGGTCCGCGTCCAAAAGGAACTGTTGCCAAAATGGTGGTGCGGAATATCAATAGACCAGAACCGTCAACTCTGGTATGGTTCGTTGGTAAACTCCCAACATCTCTCAATTGGGCGGGTTGTTAGCGGGTCCATCCATAGATTCACATATGGCTCTTGTTTTTGAAGTTTGTTAATAGTATCTTATCAATATCGCGTTTTCAACAACCAATGATAGGTTTTTGCATGCTTTGCAGCTTGCAATATCGATTAATTTGAAATCGGTGTTTTACCTTTGATAAATTGTATTTTTGCCCATCAGGGCGGTCAATAATTCCGTTCTGAATGCGAAGATTTGCACGATGCCTTGATTACCAAATATGTAATACCTAAAACTGTTGACGCTTCGTTGACGCTCAGTTTCAGGATGCGACAGGGAGCATTTCTTTATTGTTTCTGCCAGTACAGGCTGCCAATATTTGATGAATGGATGCCTGCAACAGATCAGAACATAAATTACCCATGATGCGAAGCTGAAAATCCTTGACGCTCCATTGACGCGGATTCGCAGGATGCGTCAGAGACTATGTTTCGGTAGTTTTTCCCAGTACAGGCTGCCAATATCAGATAAATGGATGTCAGCAACCGATCGGAACATAAATTATCCAAAATGCCAAGGTAAAAATTGTTGATGCGCCGTTGACGCTCATTCTCAGAATGGGGCGGTGATCGTGTTGCTGTCTATGTTGCCTATAAAAGCTGCCAATATATCGGTTATGCATAAGAGCGACCAAATCACTGTGTAATTACCGTACTTACAAAACCACAAGTTGTTGATGCTCCATTGATGCTCACTCTCAGAATAGGGCGGTAACCATGTTGCTGACACTTTTGCCAATAAAAGCTGCCAATACATCAGTTATGCATAAGAGCGACCAAATCACTGTGTAATTACAGTACTCACAAAACCACAAATCGTTGATGCTCCATTGACACTAATTCTCTGAACTGGGTGGGGACCGGGTTGCTGTCTCTTTTGTCTACAAAATCTGCCAATACCTCGGATATGCATAAGAGCAACCAAATCACTGTGTAATTACCGTACTTACAAAACCACCAATCATTGACGCTCTGTTGACGCTGATTTTCATGCATTGCGCATTCAACATCTGCTGCCATCGATAATAGTTTTCATCATGATTTGAACATATTGGTAGTCTTTCTGACAGATTGACACTTGGCCCTTTGGCAAAGCCGAGCGCAGTAACATTCTTGTACTGTTCGCTCTCACACAACTAAACTTCAGGTATCTTGCTAAAAGCTTCATTGTGCCTGCTATCCATCTGTTTATCAACCGATATTTACAAGCTACTGCTCACTATTCGCCCATTATATATCTCTAATCAATACTCTCGGTCAAGATACATTGAGAAGCTGGTGAAACATTGATCCATTCTGTCCTACATTTTCCACACTCCGTTATTCCTCCGCATTTCGATAGCAATAATGGCCAGCAACGGCTTGTCAGCCTGAGTCTTTGACTTCTGTGTTGGCCGAATCAATCTGGGTACATTTGGCGCGGCGCTCAGTTCTCACCTCTCTGGGCATTCCGGATTCTCGATGCTATTGTCGTGCTGTGTATCAGATTCAAAGTCCGCCGAGCAATTGTCATCGCTGTGATTTGGATCCCTAAGTCCCAATTCCAGGGAAGCCAATCTTCAGTGTCCGAAATGCTTTCAGGTGCGATAGCCTCATCACTTTTGACTGGATGACGGTTGATTCATCAGATTCGGCGGACATTTGATATTTGAGTACGTCCTCCAGGGAGGTCCTTTGCAGCGAAAGGTGGTGGCAAAGGAGATCATTCTGATAATTTAAATGCAACCGGACTATCATGTTGAAAGAGTCATCATGATGCTTTGACGATCTCTTCCGTGTCTGAAATCTATCCCATGGCAGTCATCTGCTTGTTTTGAGTGCGAGATTCTTTCTGGGTAGCTTGTATGTTTTGGCTGCCCTGCCACATCCCCAAAAAGTCGTGAACCTTGGCCATTCTGTGCAATTGCCTTTCCTCCACCTCTTTCTTCATTTCCTGGTCGTTTTCTGCGTTCGTTGGATCCAATTCTGGGTCACCACTGGCCAATATCCCATCATTGGCTCGAGCGAACTGCCATACACTGACTGTCGCGTGAATGGTCTCGCCTGTGGTTAGTGACTACCTCCAGCCGATAACATCTCGGCGAACAGAAACACTGGCCGCCACTCCAACACAATGTACTATGATAGAGAATATATCGTGCGCCATGTTGGAAAGATCGGCATACTTTGAGTGCGTTTCATCCTGTTGACGCCACCAGTCAGTTATGTGCAGCAACCAAAATGTACAGCTAATCTCCATTGGATCGCAGTGGTAATCATTGAGATTGGGTTTAATTTGCCCCCAGTTCATGGCTGCTTCAGGCGGCGAATTTGAAAAGAGCCTGGTGGCAGTCAATTAGCATGCTGCGCGATCGCTTTGTCCAGGTGTCGTCTCAGCCCCATTTTTAGGCGTTGAGTACTATTCATCATTGCTGGACAAATCCTATGGATCAAAAGATGATTGACAGGATCCTGAAGATGTTGTAGAGTGGATGAGATTGCTGCTCGGGAAGCTTTCTTGCATATTGACTGGCACACGTCGATGTTTGGCACAGAATTCATTCTCCACATACCTCACAAATGGTTCTTGGAATTGGGTAGTATATGATGTCTCGTCCTCAGGTTTAAGATGCATTCCGTTGTCCGACATTCCAAACGATCGCAACTTCCAAAGAGGATGGAGCATATGTGCAGCAATAAGAAGCATGCACGTCATGGGAGTTACTCCAGTGTAGTATTTGGACTGCTTCTGTCGAGCTAACTTCACTGCGAAGAACAAGTCTTCCTTTCATGGATTCTTAATTCCAGGCCAAGCTCGTATCATGCAGTTCCTGTGATTGAACATGTCATTGTACACTGAATAACGTGATGCAATGTGACTATATGCCTCTTCGACAGCCACAGGGTCCAATATCGAAATAGCCTCAATACCTCCATGACATACTTCACATTGGTCCATTCATCTTGAGTTGTGAAAAGTGGCCAGCAATCAGGGTATTTTGGATTTTTGAGCCACTCGCGGGTGGATTCCCTTAATCGGTAGGTGCGCTCGAGCTACTCCTGTGTTGGGGTTCAACATGACTTCACATTAATAATCGGTTGTACCGCGATGCGAAGATTGGCTTTTTGACAGTCAATGAACCCGTTTCGACGACCAGGTGTCTGCGTTATCACCATAGCAAGCATTCTCCGCTATATGAAGATCAATCGCAGGACTTTCAAAATATCATGAAATACGTACTTTCTCAATTATCTCTGCTAAACCTGGTTTCATGGCCTACACCTTGTTGATTCTAGCGTTGTCCTCTTTCCGAAGTCTTTGACTATTCCCAATATCTATGCTTTCATTCTCTCCAAATTGCTGATCGCGCTCATGTGCTTCCCAAGACTTGGTGGCGCCTTGTACACCCAGACTGCTCATGAATGCACCTAACGCCAGCTGTATGACGTGCGCCATGCATGTCATGTGATTCCGCAAAGCAGGCCACTGGATTGCGGAGGCCTCGAGGGCTGATTGCAGCTCAAGTGTCATCGAGTATTTTGAGGAGGAATCATTGGTCTTAATACCAAGCACATGGCTGTCGGCAAGCTCAAAACGATCCAGCACGCCCTTCAATTGTAAGGCTAGCCTAGCTCCAGTATGTTGGCACTTGACCTATCATCCTGAATTGGCTTTCGAAATGGGAAAAGGACTGGGGATCAACGTCATCGAACAAGTGTTGAACTTCACGCAATGCCCAATTTCAATCCTTGTAGTGACCAAAGACAAACGTTAAGTCCAGTTTGTTCGGTGATGACCATCCGTCCAAAGGTAAACTACCTTTATCTCGTGATGGCAATTGCTTCTTAATAGCAACTACGGTCAGTGCATATTGCCTGTGGCAAATGTTGCTAACGGTCGTAGCCGATGGCAGCACAAAGTCATCACGTAATGTCATATATGACCATCGTAGCTATAGATTTGATATTGCGTTCCATGGATATAAGCTAGAACAAATCATAATATGAGGTAGTGATTCCACGTGTGTTGGTGAAATTTGGAAGTTTCTATGTCCTAACCTGCCAGTTTGGAACGTTTTCTCTGTCATTTCGGTCAATATGGATCAACCTGGATGTCAAATATGATCTACCTCTGCGAACTTACTATTGGGATTCCTCGACTTCCTTATCTCTTCAGGATGGCCAAAGCTGTTTCATCAACCATCGAACTAGACAATTCAGTAACCTCAGACTCTGTTGATTTGTTTAATTTTGCGATGTGAGCTTTCGCCAGCAAATGTTTCCCCATTGACCTGGTCCCATGTTCTGATGGATGGCGAACAACTTGATAACAAACGATACATATGATGCCGGGGCTGCTGGTCTCCTCAATTCCACAGTGCCAATAGAATCGTCACGAATGCGCATGTCTGGAATTATTCCAATGAATAGGCCGCTTCGAGCCTACATGCATTGAAGCCCAACAAGCATCGAAGATGATTTGCAAAGTATCATCAGCAAAAAAGATTTCCGTCTGGGCGGAATGGCTGCGTGAAAGTGGACGCGCTCCATCCGAGCCGTCAGAGACACCCTGGCGGCGGATTGCTCCGCGCCCGGCGCCAATACCAGACGTGGTGTCGCATATTGCCCTCCGACCGCAGTTTCGCTGTTTCTTCTCGCTCTATCGGTATCCTTTTGTACACGAACACTGCGGCGTTGTGCCCAACAGTGACCATACTTCAGAATGGAGTAGCTGAGACCGCTGCGCAGCTCTGCGGGAGAGTTGGTGCCGTATTCTCAAAGCAGTGGTTCTTATGCTTCCATAAGCACAAGCATTTTGTATATCATATTTGTCTTTGTTACAGTCACAAGATTCGCTACCTCTTAATATGGCATGCATTATTTAAGTATCTCTATATATATACATACGGTCAGTCTGGCCACAGATGGTAGTCGAGCGCAATCAGAGAAGCATCTGCAGATGCCCAATGAGAGCACCGAGAGATGTACCACTTGGAGGCCGTTGTGGTGATACGACAGAGCTAGACGGCTGTGAGACCACCATCCACATTCAGCCTCACCTCCTGAGACATCCAAACGGAATTCGTGAGCAAGAACGGTTCTAGCTCGAGGGGCCTATGAAGAAAGTGAGAAGATATTCTACTCGGCCGTGAGAATCAACGCAATTGCATGGATCCAGATGAGATGAAAATGAGATGATGTCTATCTACCCTGGGGTCTCCCACATATGTACTCCCCATCGCTCAGTCCACCTCCGTTACCCCTGTATCTTCGTACACCCGGCGTTGATCATTAACAATGTACTTGGAGGCTGTGATCGAGCGAGTTGCGAGATGCACTTGGAGGCCGAGATCGAGTGAACTCAGAGATGCACTTGGAGACCAGGATCGAGTGAACTCAGAGATGCACTTGGAGGCCGTGACAGAGCGAGTTTGGAGATGCACTGGGAGGCCATGATCGAACGAGTTTGGAGATGCAATTGGAGACCAAGATTTAGTGAACTGAGATGCAATCGGAGACTGAGATTGAGTGAACTCAGAGATGCACTGGGAGGCCGTGATTCAGCGAGTTTAGAGATGCACTTGCAGGCTATAATCGAGCGAGATTAGAAGAGTACTTGGAAGCGGTCGATTTGGAGGGAGGCGTGACGGCAGCTGCGACTCTATTCATTGGTTAACTTGTAATTGTGGGAATGTAGAGAGTTGAGTACAACAACATCCGCCGAGAGATGGGAAACTGGCTGGGAGCGTTAAACTGGCTGAGAGCGGGAGACTGTCGATCTTGGGATGATGCTGTAGTTGCTGTATGCTGTTCTCGGTGTTGAGTCATGATCATGGTATGGCGAGATAGAGAGGGATGACTCAACTTCGTGATCTCAGGTGATGGTAGAGTTGAGCACAAGAAAGAGAGAGTTCAAAGGAGATGGGGGAAATCATCATGAGAAACTGGGACTTGAGAGAATTTTGTGTGCAAGTCAATTTACCATCCCCGATATGGCAGGTACGAGTCCCGATCTGGGCGGTATTAACACTGATACGAGGTGTTCCAAACCCAATCAGGCAAGTCGTACCCCGGATTCCTCAGGTCCGCTCGTATCATCCATATCGTTCGCATCTTCATCCCCCATCTCTCTCTTCCTCGTCCACAACTCCACTATCATTGCAAGAACACATAGTTATGTCATCCCTCTCGATCTCTCCATTCCATCATCATGAGTTAACACCAAGTGCAGAATACACTGAAGATTGTCTGTCGTCCCATCATTCTCTCGATTTCGATTTGACCCCTGAATGTAGCTTCAACTCCCGCCGTACCTCCCTACAGATCCAATGCCACCAGCCAGTTCTCTGTAGGAGCTTCAAAGGTAAAGTCACCTCGTCACATTCCCATGGTTTCGAGTTAACTAACCGATGAATTGAGTCACAGCGCCTGGCGCGCCTCCCATCGACCGCCTCTAGATCGACCACCTCTAAGTACTCCTCTAATCACCCTCGATCATAGCCTGCTGCAAGTGCATCTCTCAACTCACTCAATCACAGCTCGGAGTGCATCTCCGAGTTCACTCGATCTTGGCCTCCAAGTGCATGTCCAAACGCACTCGATGACGGCCTCCCAGTGCATCTCTGAGTTTACCCCATCTCAGTCTCCAATTGCATGTCCAACCTCGCACGATCATGGCCTCCCAGTGCATCTCCAAACTTGCTCTATCAAGGCCTCCAAGTGCATCTTTGAGTTCAATCGAACTCGGCCTCCAGGTTCATCTCCAAACTCGCTCGATCACGGCCTCCAAGCGCAACTCGGAGTTCACTCGATCTCGGCCGCCAAGTGCATCTCCAAACGTGCTCAATCACGGCCTCCGAGTGTATCGCTGAGTTGACTTGATTGTGGCCTCCATGTGTATCTCTGAGTTCACTCGATCGCGGCCTCCAGGTGCATGTCCCAACGTGCTGGATCACCACCTCCAAGTACATTGTTAATGAGCGACGGCGGGTGTACAGAGATACAGGGGTAACGGAGGTGGATGTTCACTCAATCGTCATCTTCATATGCACCTCAACTTGCTGACAATCACCACGTGCTGCCAGTCCAGACATACCGTGTGTAGATAGGGAGCTATATCGATACATTGAGACATAGATGAGAATACGAACTGAATGGATACGTTTTGAACATCGTTGAACGATAAGTAGTAGCTATGATTTCCAGGCGCACCAGCAGCATTCCGAAAGAAGATGATTCTCCCAGAATGCTCCACTGTGATTCAACGTGCTCCCAGGTGCTCCCAGGTGCACCTGGAGGCCACTACATCAGTCCAGTGAACTCAGACATGTCGCCTGGGCGATGGGAAGAGTGTAATTCTCCGCCAGAGGGTACGAGGTTCCGTCAGAGCCATCAGAGCCGTCTGGAACGCCCGGGTGTTTCTGACGGACACTAGAGTTCTTGCTGATGAAGGTCGCACAAATAACAAATGAAGACAGGTTCATGTTTGGAAAAGATCGTAATCTCGAGCAATGAGGTGTTCAAAGATTTTAAATCCGACATGGCATTGAGGATTAGAAGACAGGGTAATCCGACTCGAACGTCTGCTGAAAGTAACGATACAGTAAAGCAGACTGCGGGTTCTTAAATATCGACTGTACAGGTAGAAGCAAAAAAATCAGATCTGTGAGACATTGCAGGCATATTTGTGAAGTTGTATACAAGGACATATTGAAAAGACTGACCGTGTAAGACTCAATTCAGTAACAATGCGATTCAGTTCATTGCTGTGTAGCATACTGAGCCCCCACAGGAATTGTTGACACTCTGTGAGTGCTCAATTGTAGGAGGCGGATGCGATATCGTCAATAGCATTTTTGCCTGTTAAGGCAGCTGATAAGTTGAATATGGACTAACGTCGTTCCATAGCCCTTAGAATATCCAAGATGCATGACCAGAAATCGTTGATGCTCCATTGACGCTGATTCTTAGGAGGTGGTAGCGATATCGTCCCTAGCATTTTAGCCCAGAAAGGCGGCCAATGCATTTATTATGTGTCAATGGCGATGCACAGCGCCTTGGGTGCCCATGATGCAAGACCAAAAATTGTTGACGCTCCGTTGCAGGTCATTTTTAGGTGGCGGTAGCGATGGCGTCACTAGCATGTCTGCCGATAAAGGCAGCCGATCAGTGGATTATGGGTTAACGCCATTCCCTTGCCCTTAGATTGTCTAAGATGCAAGACCAGAAATCTTTAACGCTCTGTTGACGCTCATGTTTTGGAGGTGGTAGCGATATCATCAGTCGCATTGTGGCCCTTGAAGGCAGCTGATACAATGATTATGGGTTATTGCCGATGGACAGTGCTTTCAGTGTCCATGATGCAAGACCAAAAATCGTTGACGCTCTGATGACGTTGATTTTTGGAGGTGGTAGTGATATCGTCACTGCCATGTTTACCTATCACGGCAGCAAACACTCCAATCACAGCTTAATGTCGTCGCAGAGCTGTTGGATTATCTAGAATGCAAGAACAGAAATCGTTGACCCTCCGGTAACGCTCATTTTCACGAGATTGTAGCGATGTCGAAGCTAACATCGATGGCCTCACAGGCGGCCAATACTTTGATTATGTGTCACAGCAACCATGTCTTTTATTTGATTATCTGTCTCACAAGACCGATAATCATTGACGCATCATTGATGCTCATTTCCAGAATGGGTCAACGAGCGTGACACCATCATTTTTACCTATAAGATCTGCCAATACAATCACTTTGGAAGGATGTGACTATGCAACCATTCGATTGCTGAAAATGTAATACCAAAAATTGTTGATGCTTCGTTGACACTCAACTTGATTACATACTACCAGCCAGTGGATGCGCAACAATTGTATGTAAAAATGCATATAGTCGGCATTGGCAGCCAATACATCATTTCTATGTATAAACATTTGCATCCAAATGCTTCCAAGCGTCTCAATTTCTGATCCACCACTGGACACGATGTCTGAGTGATAAATGACATTGTCCTATCACATTCCAGCGCTTTCGGCCGGGAACTCACCGCCTATCAATCCGTAAACTAGCTTTTGATATATGTAGCCCGACTTCCTCACCTTTCCTCATCCTGCTCATTCACCGCGATTCCCTTGACCTACCATAGGCAATTTTCAATATCTTGACCATGTGCACCAGATCTGTGCAGAGAGTTATGCAGTTAGATGCATGATCGTATGCAGCATGACGGTCGTCATTCATTGAGCTTCACATTGCGCTTTGACCGCTGCATCTATCACTCATATGTCATCACTGTCTTATAATTGGTTAGTGAGTTTCATCTCTAATTTAGTGTTAATTTTCTGACTTACCAGTAACAGGCAGGACAATATCACATTCATTGGTCGTCAGTCGATGAGATTTGAAGTATAGAACATTGGCATTGCCCATCTGACCCTTGAACATGCATAGACGAATTATCATGTCTCACAATTTGGTCACTGAAATCAAGTTAATGCTGACACGTAGCAAAATAGGTACAGATAGTACATTTCAAATTGATACATCGTCACAAATGCCAACTAACCCATTCATTCCTCTGGCGACGGAGGAGCCCTCACCATGTCTCTGTCGGAATCTGAATTCTATATGGTGATTAGCTTCGGACACAGTACGGAGAGGTTACAGCTCACGGGTTCGAGATGCTGTGATTTCTCAGTCGGGGATGAATCGGGGATTTTGGCTGGCCGGAGGGACGGAATGCATCTGTGTGTCTGTGGTTTCCGCGAACCTAACCTCATTTGACTACTACCTGGTCGAGAAGTCACTTGCGGCATTTGCAATTCCCCCGGGACGCTATCGAGAGTCTCCATAGGCTCCTCAAACGTAGGCGGTGCTTGTGACGCGGCATCATCTGCCATTTGAGGTTGAAGGAGAGCCGGAACCTTCCGTTCTGTCGTCCCTTACTTCTTATCCCTCTCCCGGAAGTAGTCGGCCGCATCTCCCCAGCCTTGTTGCGTCGATTCATCAAGCTTCATCTACTTCTGTCGAATACGCTCCATGAGATACTGTACCATCTGGGATATTGCGCTCATCACCCAGCCTGGTTCATCATCTTCACTAAGCTTGCCCCCCGCAGGATCTTCTTCATCATCACCCTCGTCGGCCCCATCCTCGTCATCGTCAGAACTTGCAAGACCACTCAGACTATCTCCGATGGCGTTCAACATCCCCTCAAATATTGTTTCCGGCTTCGTGGTTGTGAATCCCGCCTTTTCAGCATTTCCCAAATCATCTTGCACCTGTTGAATTGCTGTCTCTGTGTCTCGAACTCGCTTTCTTCCCCCAGATGTGTCTCTTTTCACATGATCCTCAATCCATTTCTCCTTCTCTTCATTGCGTAAGAAGTTTAGTTTCTCTTCGTTTCACTGCAGCAAGCATCTTTTTGAATCACAAGCTGCGCAACGCTCCAATGGCTCGGACCCATTCTGCTTCCAAGCCACTCTTGTGTTTATTCACTTGATGACCTCATCGTGTGGAGAGGTTTGTCGATTTGCCGTATTTGCCAGCCAGTAGTGGCGAAAGGTTCTTATTGGGAGCATTGACCATGATATTCTGTGTTGACTGTGTTGATGGACGAGATGTTGGATGGTGCAAAATATGGACCACATAGAGGCAAGCTGCATCTTTTATGACGAGGTTGGTACACTGAATGGACTTGAACAAAGCACAATCTGTGTCTCGACCGTCACTACATTGGTAATAGCAATGCTAGCCATACATCATGACATGATGTTTAGTGTCTGCTGGATGTACGATTCCAGGGATTCCTTGAGACAATCATCAGCAGACGTCTGTTCCGTTGAAGAATGTAGAGTGTTTATCACACAAAGACGAGATCTTGGACGTTGTTCACGATGATTTATCGGTGTAAACAAACACCCATCATAAGACAGACTGGGAGCAAATTGCAGGATGGTTGGCAACCCGTGCAACGGGCAGCTATGCGCAACAGGATTCATCTTCTGTAGAACGAGCAAGTTGACTGTTATGCATGCCAGTTTGACTTGAAGCTAACAATATATTACTCAGGACTTCCCACATCTTTTCGTTATCTTCTTACTCAGGACTTCCCACTTCGTTTCGTTATCATCATCTCTTGACTTGCACAGATGCAAGTCATGGCGCCACAAGCACCTCTGCAAGGTGAGAGTGGAACAGAATCGAGCAGAATGATGGGCACTTCATCAAATACGCCACCTGCTGAGACCCAACTACAATGCAGACACTGATCTGTAAACCGTGACGCTGCAAATGCAGCCGTTGAAAAGATGACCCTGGACGCGCAGTTGAGGATTGTCCGTGAAACCGGAAGCCGTAAGAATTTGAAGCAGCATGCGATCAGATGTAAGCGTACTCATATCGAGGTACACGGCTGTCAGCTAATGATATAACATACAGCTGGAGTACGTAGAGAGCTGCGTGACCAATTCATAGCCGCCTGTAGTGGGAAACCTCCATGGTCGGCTAAGGCGTTTGTACACACAGTCCGCGAATTCAAACATGATGATGTTGTCAGCACTGGGATTTTCACCGACAAATTCAGTGATGAGAATTCCTGAGAGTGGACCAACCAGGCTTTAACCACCTTAGAGGATGCTACGGAAGCGTATATGGTTGAAGTGATTGCTGAATCCATTATGTAGATGCAGCAACTAATTTCTTGTAGGTTATGAACATGTCTGCAACTATGGCAAGGCAAGGAGGTCGGGTACAGCTAGAACAGTCTGACATGCGCCTTGCCTTGACTATGGCCAAGATGGCCAAAGTAGAGTTTTCGCATGCCACAATAGAGGAAACGAGATTCTTGATCAAGAAACCTCGGGCGGAAGTCCGTGAAGACAAGAAGCGGGGAGTGGAATTTCCTCGGCATAAAAATGTGAAGACTGCGATGGAAAGACACCTGGCTATGCTTCGGGAAAACCAGAAGGACGGCTGCCTTGCTTGCCAAAATGTCACAGCACAGAATCCCCAGACATGCTGGAGACGCAAAGGCGCGGGTGCACCTCCACCAGAACGACTCAGACAGCCGTCACTAGAACCGACGCCACATCCATCCAAAACGCCACCTATTCCAACCGGTAACTATGAGGGAGTGCAGTTATCCGAAATCGAAGGTGTGCCACCTGGATATGTGTATATACATACTCCTCTTCCCAGTGCTCAATTTTTCAATCTTGATGCATATGCCAAAGATTGCAAGCATGATAAAGATTTCAATCCAGATATGCTGACTGATGAAGGAACATCCACTGGTTAGTACACTATCTGCTGCGTGGAAATGCAGCTGACATCCAATTTACAGACAACAGCGGCCTATTGAGCAAACCTGACAGTGAAGATGAGCATTGATCGAATGGAACGGGATTTTTGAATTTATCATTATCTACAATTACCAGACACTTTAAAGTATATCTTAAAGGATATATTTGTATGTATTATTGAAGAACAATGTATTGATGAAGGAGAAAGTACATGAAGACAGTACAAAGGCTGCCAAACAACATTAATGACATATTAGGCCAAATCAAATGATAACATATTGTGGATAATCTCATGGCAAAATGGGCGTCAACGGTGCATCAACAATTTTGGGTCTTGCATCATTGTGAATCTGTGTGGCAATCGGTTGCGGCCATTCATAAATGTGGTATTCGCTAGCTGTTTTGGTACAGAGCGAGGCACACGGTCCCTGCCCCATTGGAAATATGCGCGTCAATGGTGGGTCAACAATTTTGGTCCTTTCAACATGTGTAATCAACACGCGATGCATTGGTTATTGTGTATACACGATGTTCTGAGAGTTTTTCCAAGCTAAAACGGTCATGAACTCTTCGTTGCATCATTGTAGATGAAATTAGTTGTTACTGTCTGGGAGGCTGTCGTGGGAACGTCGCTCGCTTATCTGCCTAGAGAGGCTACCAATTTCTCCTAAATAGAGGTTTGCAATCATGCACCACTTGGATTACTCAAGCTGCAAGACCTTAAATCGTTGACGCTCATTTCACACTGATTTTCAAAATGGGGCAGGGAGCGTGTCGCTTCTGCTTTTGCCTCTACAGGAGGCCAATACCTCAGTTGTGACTATCTGCAACCAATGCCCGCTCTGAATACCCAGGATGCAAACCTAAAATCATTGACACTCCGTTGATGCTCATTTCCCGGATGGGTCAGGGAGCATTTGTCTACCTGGATTGAGCACAAAGGCAGCCAGTACATCCAAAAAAAACAATGAGGGATGATCATTGATATTTTACGATTAACAGTAGGACATCTGAAAGCGACCATAAATACAACAACCCGAAATGCACAACCGGAGATTGCACATGACGGATCTAGGCAAACCTGGCGAATCCCACGGGTTGACCGGTAAGCGGCAGGGTTTGAACCGCCAAGAAGCAGCGGGTCGGGTTTTTGGACGCTTTTGGTACCAAACTGAATCATTTGTCTGGTCCAAACCCGGACCGCTGGTGGGTCACTCAGAGCTGTTGCTAACACCAGCCACATCATCTGAAAACACCAGTCATAGAGTGAATGGAATCCTGGCGTTGCAGTGACTTGAAGTTTGAATTCAATTCTCGCATTCATCGCAATTTGCCCGACGACACTATTTTTATTCTTGTACTGATGGGACTTATCAAATATGCCAAAACTCCATGCACAGTATAAGAGTTGGCCATTACTTGATGGGTTCTCTCCGGATGTTAAGGTATCTTAAGAAACAAGGTGGATATTCCATCGGTTTTCTGGCTCGTCAATACTGGTGAATAGATCCTTGTGGGTGAGATTCGCATTTTCCGCGTGCAATAAGTATACAAGTTTGAGTTCGCATCCATAGGTAATCTCGTCGATGATACTCTTGAACTTCTCTGCCACTCCAGGGATTGTGATCACCACAAGTGGTTCAAGCGCTGATATAAGCGCAGGATGCTACTGGGGTGGAGTGGTCATTATCTCTGAAAGGCGGCGGGGCACTGATTTCTGTCTCCGGAATCCATACCACTCCCATTTTTCACTGATTATCCCAGGACAGTAGTTCTGTGCCATATTCACCCACTCATCAAGGGTATTCCCCACCAAATCGACCGTGGTAACCCCATTACAACTGTCTCAGTCAGCAGTGTACATATTATTGCTGCTGCCCCGGAGGTGAATGTCTTGCCGGTGACCCATTTCATCCGCCCGCAGTGCTCCTCGCATATCAGAATCCCAAACCCACCTCCTCACAATGAACCATATGGCACAAACCTGGTGCGCCAGAAACTTCGTTCCAGGCAGGCCTGAAATTGAATACTTGTGGGCTGGAACACCGTTATCTGTTGATTCACAAATGGGATGGAAGTTAAGCAACCTGACTGCCTGATCAAGACACTCGTGTTGAAATTGGTTGTTGATTGCACTGAGAACAGTATTCAATTCTGAACTCGTATTTTCTGGATCGAGGACCTCCTCACCATCCTCCACTTCCTCCTGAACCTCCCTGGCACCGGTGTCTGTGTCCTTTTCGTCCTCAATGATCACTTTCAGTTGCTCCAATGTAAGCTGGGCAGATGAGCTCATATTCCAGCGCTCCTGAAATTCATCCCAATGTTAGGTATTTCACAGACAAGCAACCATTTGAATGAATCTCTATGGATGGAATACAATCAATTCAATTCTTTCAATCAGAACTAACATTAATACATGTATCATTCTCTTGCCCACCATCCTCCTCTCCCACCTCTCTGCCACCCGCTTCAGAACCTTCCAACGTCTATATAAAATGATTAGCAGTTGCGCATGTCTAGCCTCAACACCGCTAGCAGGGATTACCTTTGCCGGTCTAATTACGTGCTCGGCAATCTCCTTCCCTGTAGCTCTCATCATTTCTACCACAATTATCTTCACATTGTGTCCAAGTTTCAACTTGAAAGCATTTGAAAGACAACAGTTGTATGAAATCTGGCCATATATGGGGTCATTGACCATTTGCCCATGTGTATATCATCCCACATACTCTTCTTCCAATTCATCCTGCTCCAAGGTGCACTTGAACATGGAGATTAGAATGTATGGCCCCTCTTTCGGGCCTCAGTTGTTGTCGATGAAATCAACCAGCTCCTCCCAGTACCTCACATCTGTGTATGAAGCTTGGAGTTTTTGGGGGCTAGAACCATATCCATACCATTCGACACCCAGTGAATCACCATCATGAACGTTGTATTTGGCAACTTGGGGTGGTTACATTTCTCAATTGTGCTCACCCTCTCGCCCAAAGACATCGCCGGTCCCTTGTTGCCTCGCATTCCTTTTTTCTTCGCCTCTCGAATTTCGCTTGTACATTTCTTCACATTCATCTCCACCCACTGCTGGCAAATCCATTCAACATTATCGAAATTAACCAATGGCAGCCAATTCTCCAATGTCTCCAAAAATCTTCAAACTCCATCACCCAGTGGAGGGGTCCATCTCGAACCTGTCTAAAATGGTTCCGCCCCCGGATTATGGACCGATGCTCCTTCTCCAGAAATCCAGCCACCCATACTTTCTTCCACTTGTTGAATGCACTGTAATTTGCCTGCCCCATCGGTTTGGCAAATTGCGTGAAGAAGAATTCGGTTTGCTTCACACGGATTGGCAGTTAGCCTTCTGCACCACCCAATTCTGAGGAATCATCACTCCTATCATCTGCATCATAATCGTCGTAGGAAATCTCCGGCAATGGGGGCAACTCCCCAATCCCTGCGACATCTGTGATTGGAGGTTCCACTGGCGGCTGGAATGATTTCATTGGGAGGCTAATCGGGGTTCCCCCATGTGCGCCAGTAGGAGGTCCAGGTGGCGGATCAGAGGTGAAAGATATTGGCCAATTGACTCGATTGGTTTCCAGCAGTCCTGGAGGCACTCTCGGTGCCACTGGAAATAACGGCCCTTGTTCTGAACACTCCGGAGGGGGGGAACATTTGAGACCCGCCATAACCCCCTTGGTGGAGGTCATATCCCTGCCTCTGAGGCTCATAACTTGGATATCCTTGTCTTGCGCTTGTGGTTGGTTGCGAACTGTGTGTCATGTTGAATAGAGACTTGTGATAAAACTGCGGAGCGCCTGGAAATGGCTGCTGTGAAGGAGGGTAACCATACTATTGCGGAGGATGATCTTGATCAGTGGGTTTCCCAAATTGACTGTCTTTGCCGATGGCAGTGTGTGATCCATTATCCGAAGATCCTGAATTGTCGTCACGGCGGTGTTCTGAGCCAACTATGCCACCCTGGGGAGCGATGATTACTGTCTTCTGTGGAGATCCGTTCGTCGACATGCTCTCTGTTAACAAAGATGGTTGTAAACTACTATAGATGCGAGATGTGATGTAGAATTAATCAGAGTATAGTTGAGTACATTGCACGTAGCAGTGACCTTCAGAGGAATGAATGGATTCTTATATCCGATTCTGTTGTCACAAACTGTGGTGTTTCACTACACCTTTGATCCATGAAACCAACCTGGGCTTTGAGAAAAAGAAACCTTAATCACACACATCCCGCCTTTGTTTGTTTTATGCTCGAATTCATATACTAGGATATGGGATAGGTGCTCACCTTCGTACGCTTCCATGACTTCACAGGTCATAGATGGGATATGATATGATATCTCCAGGGACCCAACAAGAACTATATCCAGTATGAAGGTTACAGCGACTAGGGATATGACACATAAGTTGTGGGTGAACGACCTTGCAACCTAATTCAATCGAAGGCCTGTGAGTCGAGCAGCAACAGTGATTGCTTTCTACTGAGCTCCTTGCCTATATATCTGAGTTCTCCTCATAATCCACGCTCCAGTCAAGGATCATTACTGAAGCAAACATCCTACCAGCCTTAGCAGGTCTCGATGATCATTGCCCGGGCATCCAGCTAGCTAGGAAACTCACCTATTCATTGTAATATGACGATCTACCTTCATTATGAGCTTCTCAGAGACTCCAGCATAGGTATAACTCACAATGCTACAATGACGTAGTATAAGGCCCGATTGTGGTGATGACAAAAGAAACCTCCCCCCCGCATTTGGCGGGGTGCGATGCGGCTGTGAATTTGTAACGCTAACCTGAGTTAGCTCGGTTTCACACCAATATCGCTGAGGCTCGATGTCACCCCCGGAAGCATCATGGATATTCATCCGAATACGGGTTGAGTGACCATTTCTCAAATATGGTCAACACTCGCCGGAAACATGTGAAGTGCTTTATCTGCAAAGGGACATTATTCAACAAGAAACGACTCGAGGCTCACTATCAACATTATCACCCAATATGGATGTATGAAGGGCTACTACATGATGCGATTATACCACCTGCAGGCTGGGATCAGCCTGAGCCATCATGGTTCGACTTCAGTCAGTGCACCTGAATGGCCATCGATGAGCTTAATCAACTGATTGATCTACCCATAAACAATGGACCTGGTGCACCACCAGCTGAAGATACTCCCGACAAAGAATCTATAGACCCCCAGCAGCTTGATCTGACTTGTACCCCTGATACAACAAAGACGAAGGCACATAGGCAGGTAGTTGGTGTGGAAAATGCAGGGGGGAAAGCATATGGCAAAGCAACTGGATTTTACAACAAGCATCACAAGTACTCATAACAATGGAATCCAAAGCATCGATTTCGGGGAGCACACGACTTTCAACAGGCACAATCATTTAGCCAGCAAACGAAAACTTGGATAGATCAACATCTGAGGTGTGGACTGGACAACTGCAATATCGAATCATTTCAATCAGCAGATGCTCTACGAAAGATCCTCTCAAGACTCGATTTAGGGCGTGGCGATGATAGTTGGATTGAAGATCATTCACATATCTTCGGAACATTATACTACAGGGATATTTTCAAATGAATCCAGTTCCTTGTGGCTCATCACTGATTTCAGGCGTACCCCAATTTTGCAGCAGTTCACCTTGTAGACTCGGAAAGTTGCCGAATATAAAGCGAGATCAACATGGACAATTGATGCTGGGATAGGCATAATCAGCTTCCTGCCGGAGTGACGATTGTGCCAGTTACTTGTGCATCCGACAAGACCCACTTAGCCAATTTTTTGGGCGACCAGCATACCTGGCCGCTGTATCTCACGATTGGTACTATTCAAAACGATGGCTGCAGGACACCTGAACCGCGCGCCCGGATCCTCGTTTGGCTGATCCCCTGTCCCCCGAAAGGTGCCAATAATACTGACGAGTCATCGCATTCCGCGGTTGAAACAGTGCTGTCCCCACTCAGGAATCTTGAGATATCTGGCCCCAGGTCGAAATGGAATTGTGTGGATGGATTCCGAAGAGAATGTTACCCTCATTTGGCTTCCCAGGTTGGGGATCATCCGGAGCATTTTGTGCCTGCTCAAATCTCATATGGCTCCTGCCTGATTTGTGAAATTGCTAAAGATGCGCCGATGGGGCATTCGACGTTTCGACCACTTGATAACCCAAGATGTCAGCAGGTTTACTTGGAGCGTCTGGATGACACTTATATTGATGTTCTGCACACGCTTGGTGTTGATGCAATCCGCCACCAGTTCTGGCAATACCCTCTCTGCAATGTCGATCGCCTTTGGCAGCCCGATGAATTGCATCAGCTGCTCCTGGGTTTAGTTAAAGACTTATTGCACTGGCTGCTCAAATACCTGAAAGCTAGAAATGTCAAGGATCAATTTGACAAT
>Ga0307515_10003633_pt1 | contig 32411 bp, 32 predicted proteins | sample 17_EM_MG_FD_194513 | JGI IMG/M metagenome (GOLD analysis project Ga0307515, IMG submission 194513) | Populus trichocarpa ectomycorrhiza microbial communities from riparian zone in the Pacific Northwest, United States - 17_EM | ecosystem: Host-associated > Plants > Roots > Unclassified | place... | reverse complement strand
TGTCTTCTTCAGGTACTATCTTCTTTATCACTTCATTGTTCTTTAATAATACATATAAATAGATCCTTTAAAACATGCTATAAAGTGTCCAGCAATTGTAGATTATACTACACTCAAAAATGACATTCCTTATGATCCATGTTCATTTTCACTGGCAGTTTCACTCAATTGGCTGCTGTTGTCTGCAAAATGGATGTTAGCTGTATTACCATGCAGCAGATAGTGCACTAACCAGTGGATGTTCCTTCATCATTCCACAAATCTGGAATAAAATCTCCATGGTGCTCGCTATCCTTGGCATATGTATCATGATTGAAAAATTGCGCGCCGGGACGGGGAACATGTTTATATTCATATCTGGCAGGCAGATTTGGGATTTGGGAAATTTGAGCTTGAGTTTTGTCACCGGATGGCAAAGGTGGCGTTCCGGGTGGAGGTGGCGTTAGTTCTGGTGTCGGCTGTTTGCGTTGGAGTTGAAGAGGTGTGCCTGTGCCTTTGCGCCTCCTGCGTGTCTGTTGATTCTTTCCGGTGCCATTTTGTCAAGGAAGGCAGCCATCAGTTTGATGTTCATAAACCATCGCCGGGTGTCGTTCTATCGCAGCTTTCACCGTTCTATGCCCAGAAAACTCAATACCCTGCTTCTTCTCTTCCCAGACTTCTGCGCGAGGTGTCTTGATCAGGTGTTGTGTTTCCTCTATTGCGGCGCGCAGACACCCTCCTTTGGCAGTTTTTGCCATATTCAAGGTGAGGCGCATGTCTGACTGCTCTAGCTGTACCCAACCTCCTTGCCTTGCCATAGCAGCAGACATGTTGAAAACCTACAAGATATTAGTTGCTGCTTCTGAAAGTGAGAATCGGCGATTACCTCTACCATATACGCATCCGCAGCCTCCTCTAAGGTGTTTAAAACCTTTTTTGTCCATTCCCGGGGACGCTTATCACCAGGTTTGTACGCGAAAATGCCAGAGCTGACAACATCATGATGTTCAATATCCCGTACTGTGTGGACAAACGGCTTCGTCGACCATGCGGGTTTCCCAATACGGGTAGCGAGATATTGGTCAAGTAGCTCCCTTCGTATACCAGCTGTTCATTATTCAAGCAATTGATGGCTGTATACCATGATATGGACATACTCACATCCAATTGAGTGCTGCATCTTGTTCGTGCTGGTTCCGATTTTACGGACAATATTTAAATCTGCATCCTGGGTTATGTTTTTGGTGGCTGCATTCGCAGCTTGGCGGTGGACTAACTGGTGTCTGCCTTGTTGCTGTGTACCTTCTACTGACGCATTGAATGAAGCGCCTGTTGTTTCGCTCGATTCAGATCCACTCTCGCCTGTCTGAGGTGTTTGTGTAGCTGTGACTTGCTGGTGTGGAAAAGGAAAGGAAGATGATAACCAAAAGAAGTGGGTAGTTCTGAGGAATATATAGTTAGCTTCAAGTCAAAATAGACTGACCGACCGCCAACTTGGACATTCTACTCATGATGAATCCGCCTGCATATAGCTGCAGGTTGCAGGGGTATCCAACAGTCCCGTGATTTGCAGAGAGTCGGTCCGATATTGTATGTTTGCTTACAGCGATAAATTGAAGTTCACGACAGCCGAAATCTCATTAATGTTACATATATACAGGATATTCTTCGACGGATAGGAGGTCTGGTGATGTTTGTCTCAAGAGATCCCCTGGATCGTAAATGAAATTGACACTAAAAATGGAGTCATCTTGTACAGTTAACATGACTATTCCCAATTTCGTGACGGTCAAAGCACAGAATTTGCTTTGTTCAAGTTGATCAAGTGTACCAACCTTGACATAAAAGATGCAGCTTGCCTCCATATGGTCCATATTTGCAACATCGGACATCTCTCCCAATAACAGTCAACACGAAATACAATGGTCAATGCTCCAAAGAAAAACCATTATCCTCACGCGGCGGGCAAATATGGCAAATCGACGAAGCATTCCCCACAACGACGTCATGAAGCAAATCAAGGGAAGAGCGGGTTGGCGGCAGACAGGGTCCGAGCCCTTGGAGCATTGCATAGCTTGCGATCCAGAAAGAAGCTCGCGGCGGAGATAAACCAAGAAATGCACTTTTTGAGCAATGAAGAGAAAGAGCAATGGATAGAGGATTATGTGGAGAGAGACACTGCAGTGGCAAGAAAGTGAGTTGAAGACGCAGAGACAGCAATTGAGCAGAAGCAAGAAGATATGAGCAATGTTGAACAGGCAGGATTGACCACCAGAGAGCCTGGAAAGACATTTGAAGAGATGCTGAATGCTATCGGAGACAGTCTGAGCAATCTTGCAAGTTCCGACAATGAGGAGGATGCAGACGATGAAGAAGGGAACGATGATACAGAGCAGGGCAAGCTGAGCGAAGATGACAAACCCAGCTCGGTGATGGGCACAATCTCCAAAACGGTACAACACCGCATGGAGAGGTTTTGGCAGAAGCAGATGAAGCTTGACCAATTGACACAACCGGGATAGGGGGACGCAGCCGACTACATCCGCGAAAGACATAAGCAGTATTGAACATCCAAATTGAAGGTTCCAGCGGTCTTCAGGTCCCAAACGGATCATGTTGCAGCGACACCTCCACGGACAACATTTGGAGAGCTATAGAGACTCTAGATATCCTCTCCGGAATATCGCAAATGCTACAATGTACTGCTTCACCAGGATGTAGCCATATGACGGTAGGCTCAGGGAATCCAAAGTCGCCGGAGAGCATATCTTTGCTCCCACCCAGCGAGGAGTCTGATTCGTCACTGATAACGTAGGTGACGCCAGTTCAACCTGTAAGCGCCTACCACTGCATCTTTCCTCCCGAGCTAATCACCATACAGACATCGGATTCGGATAAAGAAATGGTGACAGCTCCTGCATCTGCGGGGGAATAGATAGCTAAATTGAAATTTTTCACGATGTAGAGCTGTGGAAAGCAATTTGTGTTTCTATTTTGCTACATGTCAGCTTTCTATTGATTGCAGTGACCAAATTGTGAGACACAATAATTCATCTGTGCATGTGCAAGGGTCAAATGCAGTGTTCTAATGTGGTAAAGTCCAAATCACGCCACAAGACGACCAATGAGCTGGTTATCGTCTTTCCTGTTACTGATAAGTGCGAAAGCAAAAACTAAATTACTGATGAAATTTACAAACAACTTTTAAGTAAGTGATGTCATACAAGTCATGGATGGAGCGGTCAATGCGCAATACGAACCTGTATGCATGCCAACCGTCATGCTGCATTCATCCATGTATTCCAGTGCACAACTATCCGCTTAGCCCTGGTCCACATGGTCGAGATTTTGAAGATTGCTTATGGTAGGTCATGGAAATCGAGGAAAAGGAGCTGGATCAGGAATGGTGGGACAGTCAGGCGATATTAATCAAAAATTGGTGGCTAGGTCTGCATGCCGCTAATTGCCGGCAGAAAGCGCTGGAATGTGATACGGCTACGTCATTTATCGCTCATATCATGCATGAAGTATTGAATCAGATAGTGAGGGGCGACAAAACATCGGGATGCAAAATACAATACGTACAAAGGAAAGATTGGTTGTCAATACTTCCAATATACGCTTGGACTGCAATGATTGAGCATAGAATCACAGTTAGGCTGTATGTAATGTGAGCTTCAACGGAGTGTCAACGGAGCGTCAATGGAGCATCAATGGAGCGTCAATGGAATGTCAACGGAACGTCAATGATTCATAGTCTTTCACATTCTGCAATCAAACGGCTACATTGTGACATCCTGACAAAGTGAATGTATTGGACGTTTTTCTGGTTAAAGGACAAGTGAAACGCTCGGTGCCATACCCTAGAAATGAGCGTCAACGGAGCGTCAACAACTTTTTGTCTTGCATCTTGGATAATCCAAATGCTGGGCAATTACTCTCACTCATTATCGGAGTATTGGCCGCCTTTCGAGGCAGATCAGCTAGGGACGACATTGCGACTATCTCCAAAAAATGAGCGTCAACGGAGCGTCAACAAGTTTTGGTCTTGCATTTGGAATGATCCAGGGGCTGCGCAACGACATCTACCTACATTGCATGTATCGGCCACCTTTCAAAGCAAAAATGCTAGAGAGGACATTGCGACTATCTCCTAAAATTGAGCGTCAACAGAGCGTCAACAATTTTTGTTCCTGCATCTTGCATAATCAAAGGGCTGTGCGTCGGCTTTGATTCATAATAGAAGTAATGGCCACCTTGATAGCCAAAAATGCTAGCAACAATATCACTACTGCCTCCTAAAAATAAGCGTCAACAGAGCATCAACAGTTTTTGTGCTGGCGCAGTTACCTACACAGCAACATACTCCATTGTGTTGTGCCGAAATTGAATTATTAACGGTCAGTCTTTCCAATACGTCCTTGTATACTACTACACAACTATGCATGCAATGTCTCACAGGGCTTACTTCTTTGTTGCTTGTAGCTCTAGAGTCAATATTTAAGAACCAGCAATCTTCTCGACAACACCGTACCTATTGACATCCTTTCAATTCCAATCACCCAGCCATCCAATTCCTCCCGCCATGTCAGATTCACAATCTTTGAATATCTTGTTGCTAGAGGTAATGATATCTTCCAAAAATGAAGCTGTCTTTATTCGTGATTTGAACGACCTTACACTACAAATCATATTCGATGCTTGGTGGGCTTCTATGAATGTGGGCTCAAAGTGTCCCATTGCGTGGAAGAATTTTAGACATGCGCCTTCATGGTGGTTCTATTTGCAGTGCCGAATTGAGGAGACGGGCAGCCCTAGCATCATCTGTATCGTTTGTCATCAAGTTCTTCGCCATCCATCGCAACTTGGGACCAGCTTAATGGGCAAACACTGGCTGGCGAAAGAGCACATCGCGAAGTTCAACAAATTGACAGAGTCGGAGGTTACTGAATTGACTAGCTCAATGGTCGATGCAGCAGCACTGTCCATATTGAGGAGGCAAGGAAGTCATGGGATTACAATAGTAAGTTCGCAAGAGAAATCCATTGGCGACATTGACTTCTAACCTATATTGACTTTATTAACAGACAATACGCTCCAAACCAGCAGCTAAGGACTTTGTAACCGCTGAATTTCACCAAGACACTTGGAATCGCTACCTGATGTTAGGATTTATTTTGGCTCATATACCATGGAACGCTATATCAAACCTTGAGCTACGGTGGTCATATAACGTATTACGCAGCGAGCTGGTGCCCCCGTCAGCGAGCACCCTTAGCAACATTTGTCAGAGGGAATACTCACTGTCTGTGCATGCAATTAAGAATCAGTTGCCAACAAGAGATAAAGTTTGTTTAGTTTTGGACAGGTGGACTTCAACAAACCAATTAGCAATAATGTCGGTCATTGCATATTATATGGATCGCAATTGGGCAATGCAGGAAGTGCAACTCGGTTTCGATGAGGTCAATAGCCTCTTCTTTTTCTATTTCAACAGCTAATTCAGGATAATAGGTCAAGGGTCAACATACTGCAGCAAGGCTAGCCACACATTTGAAGGAAGTTCTAGATCGTTTTGAGCTTACTGACGGCCGCCTGCTTGGAATTACAACTGATAATGCCTCTTCAAATCACTAGATGACTCAGGAACTACAATCCACACTTCCGGCCTCAGGAATCGAGTGGCCTGCATTGAGAAACCACATACCACGCATGGCGCATGTCATTTAGCTTGCTTTAGGTGCATTCATGAGCAGTCTTGGTGTCTAAGGCCGTACAAGGTCGTGGGAAGCACATGAGTGCGATCAGCAATTTGGAGAGAATGCAAGCACACGGTTTGGGAAGAGTCAAAGACTTCGAAAAGAGGGCAACGCTAGAATCAATATGGTGTCTGCTGTGAAACCAGGTTTGGCCAAGATAATTGAGAATGTACGTATTTCAAGATACTCTCAAAATTCTGAAATTGACCATCATACTGCAGTGAATGCTAGATGTGTTGGTTATGTTGACAGCTGGTCGTCGAAACGAGGTTAGTGACTGTCAAAAAGCCAAAGTACGAATAGCAGTCGTTCCTATTATGGATGTGGAAACACGGTCCAATTTGACACTAGAGTTGCTTGAGCGAGCCTATGGACTACGGGAATTCACCCACGAGTGGCTGAAGCATCCGAAATACAGCGATTACCGGTCACTCTACACAACAGAGGATGATTGAACAATTGTCAAGTACGTCATGGAAGTGATAATGCCATTCCGATTCTGGACTCTGTGGATGTTGAAATGACATACGGTCACACTGCATAATTTTATCACCATCTATAATGACATGTTCGATCATATGATGGCATTTTGCGAGCTTTAGTTAAGAAGAAAACTCAGTGGAAGGAAGATTTATACTTCGCTGAGAAGTTTGCGCGACAAAAGCTGTCCAAATACTATGCTGAAGTCACTCCAACGACGGGTATGCTTCTTATTTCGGCACATATTCATGATCCGTTTCGCAAGGTGCGCTCGTTTAGGAAATGGGACACGGGAACTGATATCAATCCAGAGGACGAGACTTCTTATACTACCCGATACCAAGAGGCATTTTTGAAGTATGTGGAGAACGAACACTTCTCCAAACTCAGACAATTGTCGGTCACTAAACGTGAAAAACTTCAGAGCAATGACTTCATCCATTCTGCAATGCCTTCTCAATCTGGTCAATCATTATTTGATCCATATGATTTGTCCAGTGGCGATGAAGAAGACTTAAAGCCGAAAAATTTGGCCAAAACGACACCTGGACGGAGCAATCGCGCAGCATGCTTATTTACTGCCACCAGGCTCTATTTGAACTCGCTGCCTCAATCTCCAAAGAACTGGGGGCAAGTTAATCCGAATCTCGATGATTACCACTCCAACCCAATGAGGGTTTGCAGTACATTTTGGATCCCGGATATCGCGGAATGGTGGCAACAGCAAAGGGAAACGCACTCAAAGTACGCCGATCTCTCCAATGTGGCATGCGACATATTCTCATTCAAGCTGCATGGTGTCGGAGTGGAGGCCAGTTTGTCCCTTGGACGAGATATCATCCGCTGCAGGCAGTCAAAAACCACAGGCAAGACCCTGCGGGAAAAGATTGTAGTAAGGCAGTATGCTCGCGCTAATAATGGGATATTGGCTGGCAATGACCCTGTATTGGATAGGTCAGAAACTGATAACAACTTGGAATTGAAGAGAGAGGCATTTAAATTGTCAGAAAGATCACCGTTGCCACCAGCTTTGTCTGCAAAGAAACTCGCTGGAGGACGAACTCAAGTATTGAATGTTCGCAAAATACGGAGAATCGACCGTCATCCAGCCGAGAGTGATGACGACAGTGCACCCGAAGGCATTTCCGACACTGACAATTTGCTCAACTCGAACGGTGACTTGCATAATCCAAATCAGAGCGAAGACGACTGTGAGGCAGACACTAAATCAGATGTACAGCAAAACAATTGCTTCAAGATTTTGTAATGCCCTGAGCAGTGGGATGTGTGTGCCGCTCCAAATGTGCCCAGATTGATTCGGCCAACAGGGAGGTCAAAGACAAAGACTAAAAAGGGGTTGGTGACGGTCAATGCTACCGAAACAAGGAGGATCAGGGGAAACAGAACAAAGTAAGACAGAATGCGACAATATGTTTTCAGCATGTTCTTTATGTTGCTTGACCAAGAATTTCACTTAGAGAATTATGAATGGGAGAATATTCACCACTTATGTCTAAATGGTAGTTGATAAACAGAACCATAGCAGGCGAAATGCGTTATTCAACGTGATACATACCTTTTAATACAATGAGAGCGACCCATGCCAGAATATTACTAAGGCCACAGGATCCAAACATAATCAGCCCCAAAAGCATCCAATAAGTTTAAATAATCATCAGTACAATTATCAATGGCAGCAGATTGTGACTAGACATTACATTAAAATGAGCGTCAACGGAGCGTCAACGATTTTTGGTCTTGTAAGTAAGGTAATTGAATATTCAATTGGTCACTGCCATGCAAAACAAACATGTTGGCAGGCTTTATAGGCAAAACAGATAGCAACTCAGTCACTGCCCCATTGTGAAAATGAGTGTCAACGGAGCGTCAACAATTTTTGGTCTTGTAAGTTGGGTAATTCAGTATTGATTTGGTCACTACCATTCAAAACAAATGTGTTGGCAGTCTTTATAGGCAAAACAGATAGCAACACGGTCACTTCCCCATTCTGAAAATGAGCATCAACGGAGCGTCATCAAATTTTGGTCATGTAAGTAACGTAATTACGATTCAATTTGGGCGCGAATACACACAACCAACGTATTGGCAGCCCTTATAGGCAAAAACGATCGCGTCACGGTCACTGCCCCATTCTGGGAATGAGCGTCCACGGAGCGTCACCGATTTTCGGTCATGTATGTAAGGTAATCACAAATCAATCTGGTCGACGAATCACATAACCATCTTATTGCCAGCCATTATAGCCAAATAAGTAAGCGACAGGGTCACTGCCCCACTCTGAAAATGAGCGTCTACGGAGCGTCAATGATTTTTGATCATGAAAGTAACGTTATTACAATTCAATTTGGTTGCGAACACACATAACCAACGTATTGGCAGCCTTTATAGGCAAAAAAGAAAGTGACACGGTCACTGCTCGATTCTCAAAATGAGCGTCAACAGAGCGTCAATGAATATTGGTCATGTAAGTAAGGTCAATACGATTCAATTTGGTCGCAAATACACATAACCATTGTATTGCCAGCCTTTATAGGCAAAAAAGAATGTAACACGGTCACTGCCCCATTCTGAGAATGAGCATCAACGATTTTTGGTCTTGCATCTTGGCTAATCTAAATGTCGCTTGGTGGTACAGATTCATATGCCAAGTAATGACCGCCTTTTCGGCTAAAATAGCACAACATTTCTTTGCTACCCCATCATGAAAAGAGCGTCACCCAAGCCTCAACAAGTTCAGGTATTGCATACAGGGTAATCCGGGTATCGCACAGATATTAGAGCTCATAACAGAACTATTGACAGCCTTGTAACATAAAAACACAAAACAGAGATGGAAAAATACTGATTCCAAAATACTCAATATTGCAATGTGCAAAACATGCAAAAAGTAATTGTTGGATGTTGAAAATGCGATTTTGATAAGATACTATTGTTATACAGCAAAAACAAGAGCATTATATGAATCTACAGATGGACCCGCTGAACAACCCACTGACAACCTGCCCAATTCAGACAGGTTGTGAGATGTGCTTCAAACCGTACCCGAATTGATGGTTCAGGTGTTTTGACGACCCAGACCGCCAATTTGGAAACGGGTCGGTTCCGACCCGTACCGGTACCTGAAGCCCCTGTTTGGAACCCTTGCTAACACTAATCCAAATCCACTGAATATCACTGTCTAAATCCATAATTTCCCTCTACAGTCAGTCTACAAGTTTTGGTCTGATAACAAAGTATTCCATACATGAAATATGCATAAATATGTATTCTTTCTCCACCCTGTCTCCAATTTACCATATCTCCAACAATTATTGTACTATTGTGCAAAATGATTGATTTTCAGTATCGATTTTGGCTAAAACTTATGCAAAATACCAAACGATAGGGATATCAGAAATTAGGGACAGGGAGGAGACAGTATGCATTGGTGTGTATATTTTGTGCATACAGTACTAGGTGTTAAAATCAAAACTTATGGACTTCATTGGAATATAAGTTGTAGAATTTGCACTTTTCATTACATTACTGTAAATATTACTTACTCAGCCATGCTATACAAACGTGGCCTTGCTATTCTTGCTCTGCCTGCTGTACATGCTCAGATTGACTGCACTCAGTCAGCTTGACCACACTTACTCATCCAAACTACACTTACTCAATCTTTCTACACTTGCATTTTGTAAAAAGTATAATTGATTAATTTTGGCTGGGGAAGCTCATTTGTATAAATAGATTGGCTAGCCCTTAACAATAGACATTTTGTATACTGTACCATACAACTTGACAGTATAATGATAACAGATAATCTGAGGCTCAGCAAGTATCTGTATATCTAAATCACTATTCTTGTACTTAAATCTATACCAATTGTGCTACTCATCAACTCACATTTAAGATTACTCAACACTAGATTTGCAAGTATATCCTAATGTGTTCTCATTGGTAGCTATATATTTGTATTACTAACTTTTCACACCATAAGACTTTAGTACCCCCTCTTACCAGCAATTGGTAATTGGGTAAACCAAGCTGGATACTTTATCTATTTGATGATTTACATGCAATTATTTACAGGTATTAAATAGACTCATTAACATTAAAAGTATATAGTTGACTAATAATATTTCTATAGGAAGAAAGAGCAATTGAGTTGAATAATAATCTGTACTGTTTAACTGATATTTCAATATTGTAGTGTATGTAATTGGCTTATATTTGCTAGGTAATCATTTGGATAGATGTGGTTACTAACTCCTCAAAATGAACTGTGTACACTTTGAATATTTGGACTTTGTAGCAACAGTTCAGCATCTTCTGTAACTGGCAATCAGTTATCGTGTTGATGAGCAGATCGAATTATTTGTTGTATAAAACAGTAAATATTGTGATATCATGGAGTAAAGTGTGAAAGTAGGATATGATAGTTCAAAAATATGCTAACAGTAAGCCTTAGTGAAGCAATCAGACTGCAGAAAGATTAACACTCCATATTCTTTATTGCTGAGACATGCCAGTGGCAAGTGCAAAATTATACTGCAATTTGCTGTAATTTAGAGTGATACAAAAAAAGAACATCTGATAAAATTGTTGATATATGAATAACAAGTTTGAGAGGACAATATCACTTCGAGATCTTACTGAGCTCAATGTACCATACTATTCGTCACAACTGTGACTATATCAATTCACTAGCAGTCACTCACCAACCCAGAGCAGAATGATAATGAGCAATCACTGCCAACTTCAATATCGACACCAAATCCAATGCCAAGACCCATACCAACTGTACTTCTAACGCCAAAATGAGACCTAATTAACCAAATTCAGTTATTGTGCCTTGTACTTGGTATGGAGATGATAATGACAGAATGAAGATGATGAGTGACAGCTATACATCAACTGGTTGGAGCAGTACCTTGATGGAAATGGACAGCAAGCTGGTAACATTCTTTATCTCAACATGAGACAGCTATATAACACAACATCAACTAATATACATGATGACAATAGTGACACAGCACAATGGTTGAAACTGATAGAAAATGTAATCCATTCCAAGTAATGAAGGGAATTACAGAAACTAATTGACATTACAGAATATAACAATGATACAATATGATAGTAAACTGGTGGCAGGATAATTCACTATGTTAAAGAAGTGGTTCCCTCTGCTGAAGCTTCAAATAATATGGTGTCAGTCAATTGATAATAATCAAGTTGCTCAGGGCTGTTTTTACACATGTGAATTTGGACCGTGAAATAATCAATGAAACATTTTCTCTATATAATAGATAATCTGTCTATCAAGTAATTTGTTGAGTATTGGAGGATTTCCTATTGTTCTTGCTTTACACATTCACTTGTTAATAAAAGCACCTGACAACATTGGACAATTGTTTTCAGATGTATATTGCTTTGCCTGGTGAACTTAGAGTCTGAGTTTAAATTTCAGAATATTCTGTATTGCATATTACTGCAATCCAACTACACAGTAAAGGCACACAAACAAAAGCTTGGCTGTAAATGTATGCTATCGATGTATGATTTCTCACCAGTGGACACATGTAAAGATGAAGAAGTGAGTTGTAAGATATTCAATACTGATCTACGTGCCATAGCGGTGAACACTATACACTGGCACATACCTGGACTCAGATCATGTGTCGCTGTTATGTCATCCCCTTCATTTCGCACAGACCTCCTGGGCTGCCTAAGCCACAATTGAACAAGAAACAATTGCAAAATAAAGAATAACACAATTATTCTAGGTATACAGTCAGATAGATCCAAAAGTCTCACAACCAATCAGTTCATGTCATGGTGACTGTTTGGTGGATCAGGCACACTGGGATGATCCACCTACAGTGGCAGGTCATAATAACCCATCCAGACATTATGTGTACTCAGCTAACATCCAAACAGAAGTAACCAGAATCAAGACAAAGAGTAACAATGAAAAGACAAAGCTGATTTAATGTCCTCTGTGTAACCACTTCTGTTCTCTGCATCGTTTTTGTGCTAGGAGGTTGGGTTGCTCATGCTAATACTCATCAACCAGATCTCAGGTATTTTCACTGTATTCTGCTGGTTCCCAGCTCATGCATATACGGTTGTAGCCATTCCATTGGATGACATAATGCAGCTTCCAATAGCACCACCTACAGTTGAGTATACAGTCAACTTTCCAATAATCCATTTCTTCAATTATCAATGGATATCAATCTAGGGATGGTTTGCCTAAGGCCGGCTGGGAATAATTGTGAAGAATGACCTATGGAAAACATTGTGATTATACATCATACTCAGCAAGTCTAGTTTGTAAGCATTGTAGTTGGTGATCTTACTTACCATAAATAGTCCAGTGCATTTGTAATTGAGCTTCTGTCAAGATCAGGATGTTTGCAAGTTTCTGAGCAAACGCAATATTTTGTCACCAACCACAAAAGTCATCTCGGTTGAGCAGGCAAACATTATTTGCCACCATGAAGCCTCGAGTATGGTTTCCCAGAAAATCTGGTGAGACTCTTGCATACCTGCCATCCATGACTGTGCCTTTCCCTGCAATCTGAAACTGAAAGCCATAGGCTGCTTGAATGACATCATAGAATGGTAATAGTGGTTTGCCCAGAACTGAGTCCTCAGCATGAAATAGAGGAGTGAGTTATTGATTGCAATTTCCACAAATGGTAACTGGTTGACCCTAGTTTCCTGTTCGCTGTTGTAAAGGACTCAGATACAGTGCTGAATCAATTTGTGCTGCACCGAGGTGTGACCATCTGTGTGTGATTAATTACTCATCGAGTGTCAGTGACTGTAACTGATGTGGGTGCAAACACTGACCCGTAATCAACAAGTGAACTCATTGCCGCATTTGTGGGGATATTGTCTGATACACCATTTTGATAATCGCATGTTCAAAAAACATTCACATTAGCTCGGAGCAGTTAATACCCTTGCTACTGGGGAAGTATCTTGCCTTGGTAGCCAAACAGTCAATGACTATAAAGATCCTGGCGTATTCCGATGAGGTTGACTACCCTCAAGTGGATGACAAGATCAATGATAACCTTCTCTCAGGGACAAGACGGTCATTGTGGCAAGTTGAATTGATAGCATGCATGACGCGGTGCTCTAATTGGGTGTTATCACTTGGAGCCAACAATGTATTTCCACATTGCTAACTCCATCACAAGCCAATACAAATCACATTCTAAGAGCTCAGTAGTCTGCAGGGCTCTGAAATGTCAAGATTAAGGATTGTTGTGGAAATAGAAGGTTACTCAACTGCAGAGATCCCTGGGTACAGATATCCATCGCCAATATGTCAGGTGTCTATCAATTGATCTCCATTGCTTCCAATTGGTCATTGCAACAATGGCCAAGGTTAGCATAATTATTGTGCTGATAAGCTGAATCTCCTAGATTACGTTGATATCTGGTAGATATTTACCAGATTGATCAGTGAAGGGGGTTACTTCGATGGTGGCTTGAAGCTGTTTTTATGAACTTTCATAGCATATCACATAGTCGGGTCTTCTTGAATGTCCATCTGTTTGGTTGATCTTAACTTCCAGGTATTGAATTACAAAGTCATATTTTGAGAGAATCTCCACTCCAAAAAGATGTTTGACATTCGGATGCTTTCTAGATTGAGGTAGTGGTATAGTCCGAGGTTTCAATAATTTGCTATCTTCAGGTAGTATTGCCATTGCGTCATAGGTTTCTCAATGGCCACAAGCTCCCAATTGTAGGAGTTGGAGTTCTGCTCTGCAAATGAGAATTTTCGAAAGTCAACGTTCACTGGTCAGAAGACCCCAAACCCAACATTGTGCCTTAGAATCTTGGCGATCCCAATACAGCTGGCATTAGTCTACACAATAATTGGGTTTGCCAGTTTCAAATACTTGATAATGGGTGTATTTGTAAAGACCTGAATCATTTTCCAGAAGCCAAGTTTGCCATCCTAAGTCAAGTTCCATTTATGCAGTTGCAATATCATGGAAATCTCAGCTTTGATTTGTAGGTCTGATATCAGTGTTGTTGCCTATGCGTATTTCCAGATGAACTGCTTATAGAAGATTGGCAACCCAAGATGCACCAGTTGATCCCAAAGGGCACCAGAGTTGCGCAGTCCTCAATGATTGAGATTCAATCTGACCTGAAGCCACTTCCATCAGAGCAGATTGACAAATCGAAGAAAACTGACACTGGTGTCTCCACACTGGCGCTCTTCAGCATTGCTGTATGGCCCCAATTCTCATGATTATTCCAACATTGGTTGTACCTGCCCTTCATAATCCTCCTCTTTGGTCTAGTTAATCTGTATATCATCAAGGTAGCCCATGGGTTAGTCATCGATGCAAGGGGGTAAGCGGTTAGTGATACAAAGTTGCCGGGAGTTGATGCGGGTATTAGCCAGAATAGAGTTACTCATTACTTGAACCTCCCCTATACGTTGCGAAGAGAGGTATTGAACTTGGCACCCTCAATGATTCCGATCAGGTGATATTGATTTCTAATGTCAAGTTTTGTAACAATCGCAGCTCCACACTGTCTGTCAAACAACTCCAACATTGGTGGGAGAGAATATTGGTACTTTACCATGGCTTAATTGACAGCTACGTAGCCTATATACCACTGCAGTTGGCCATCCTCATTGTTTGCCAGTAAGATTGGTGTAGCCACAGGTGATAAGGATTACTGGATGAATCCATTACCTAGGGTAGTTTCCATGTACCCTGTGTGAGCTGTGAACTAAACATCCAAATGATTGTAGATTTGCCTATATCGTAAATTGCAGCCTGCTTCTGAGTTGATTGTATAGTGAATTGCCCATTGCAGTAATAAAGTGTCTGCCGTATTATTGCAAAATACGGAGCTATGATTCATGTATCTCATAGGGATATGAACTTCATTGTCAGTAGGTATATTACCAATTCCAGCATCTGTTCATTTGCCTCTCTCCCTGACTTGGAATTGGGGAAGATGATGTGGATAGGACACCTGGAACAGGTGAATAAAGCAGAAAACCCATGTATTATCCAAACCCTGTGAGTCCAGCAACATCCCATTGTGACTCAGCCACAGGGTAGCCGTCATGTGAGGATCAGAAAATGATCTGTTGCTGCAACTACCGCCACCTGTCCCTATGTACTTGTCCAGTGCTAGTGATGATCATCCCAATCTAACCTAGATAATCCGGAATGGTAACCTGCATGATATCGCCCTGGAGTCCACAGTGGTCCCTGATTTGGAAGGCTACTTACTTGATAATTCTGGTGCTAGCTAACGTATTATCAAACAAGATTACTCTAAGTATGTCATTGTCTGGAATAGAACTATCCACACTGCTGTGGTGAAACGGAGGAGCAAGAGGGCAGAGAGTCCATCATCAACACTCGGCTACACCTCTCGCAGAATTCCGCAAGGAATTTGTGAAAAAGAGTGGTTCTGGCTTGACGAGAGTAGGCAGAGGGTGGGTTGATACGATACTACCCAGCTGTGAGGATTCACGCAATTCGGTGGATCCACGGAATTTCGGCAAGAGCGAGTGAGATCAAAAGAGGGGACAGATAGAGTGTGTAATTCGTTGTATGATAAGATGGTCTGAGATGAGATCTATCTACCCAGAGGTCTCCCAAATATAAACTCCCTGTCGCACGGCACATCTCGGTTACCCCTGCTTCTCCACACACCCCTGTCGCCCCGCTCATCTCCGTCATCCCTGTATCTACACACACCTGCCGTCGTTCAGTCCTCTGCTAAGCTGAATGGCGGTGGTGGTGGTGAGAACCAGATTTTCCTGCCACAACTCCTCCCTGGCCCTTTGTGCGAAGCACACCTCTCCTCGTCCATCCCGTAACACTTTATACCCAAATTCGAAACAACATTAGAGTAACATGAACCCAAAGGAAAGACACAGACATAGACCCAAAGGAAAACCATAAATCCAAAGGACAACCATAAATCCAAAGGAAACCCATAAACTCAAAGGAAAACCATACACTCAAAGGAAAACCATAAACCCAATGGAAAAACATAAAGGCTCTCACACCTTGCGCACCCGGTTTCTCCGGCCACCCTCCTTGTCTGCCTTCCTGTTGGTTTGACCACTTGGGAAGTACGAGATGTTGCCAGGCCGAAGATGAAATTGCACTATCACCTCACGCATCGCGTACATGGCTGCTGCGACTTGTGCGCAGGCCTCAATATACAACTGGGGGTTTTTGTTTACTGCTTGTTGGAAGATTGGCACGGCTTTGTTCACCATTGTTCTCAGATGCTGTGCCAACATCTTCGTCTCGTCGTCCAACAGTCACAGTCGAGGCCAAGCCATTCGCGGAAGCAGGTCACATGATCTTCATCCTCAGTGCCATCGTTGTCATCAGAACTGCTACTTTCGTTGCTGGGAGAGGCAGGCTGGTCAGGCTTTCATGTGCACTTCTAAGTTGGATTGGTAGGCTACTCTGGGGTAGTTCCGGCCACTTTCTCGCTTGGACCTGGCAGGGTTATCCCGGCCTCTCTCTGGGTGGGTGCCGGTGGAAATGTATCAATGTCTCTTTCATTGGGCGCTGGCAGGGTCGCACCAACCTCTTTCTCGGTTGGCGCTGGCAGCATTGATCTGGCATCCTTCTCGGCTGGAGCGCTAGTTCCATCTTCAGATCCATCCTTGGCCAGGTGCATCAAAAATCCCTCCTACGTTACTCCCATCCTTTTCTGTTTCATTTCGCTTGGTTGATGGGGTTGGGGGTGGAAGTATCTGGCACTCATTGGGGGATGGAGGTGGTACGGGTATCCCATGGTTGGCAGGCGGTATCCCATGGTGAGCAGGCAGTATCCCGTGGTCGGCAGGCAGTGTCCCATAGTTCGCGGGTGGTGTCTCGTGGTCTGCAGGCGCTATTCCATGGTTGGCAGGCGGTACTGATAGTGAGATGGAATGAAGTCGGTTGGCGCTAATGCTGTCATCCATGCCAGGGTAGTAATGAAAGGGCATTACTAACCCCTGGTACGATTTCAGACCCATAGCTTCATAGTCGATTCCTTCTTCCAGCAGAGGGCAGCCATTATCTAACAACATTTTAGCTTCCTGGAAGACTCCGGAGCTGTACGACTTGTTCGCTTTCGATTTCCTGTTCAGCTTTGTGAGACAGTTGACGTATGCATGATTGGGGCATCTCTTTGTTAACCCAGGATCCCTGGATGTTCAGTTGGCGATCGCGGTTGATCGCTTCCACTTCACACATCCGCAGGAGTCACTCAGGATTTCCTGGAGTTCAGGATAGAGTTGCCATAGGTCTCACAGCTTCTTTGTTGCCTGTAATTTCCTCTGCTGGGCCGAGTGATGTTGTTTTATCATCTCCCTTACCATGCGAGTGTGGTCTAGAACATAAAGGAAGTTGTTGTATCGCTGGTAGTTCAACTTCTTCAAGTCAAGGTTGCTCCCCGCGAAGTTCGACAGCCAAGCGACCTGAGCATCAGCAGCATTGGTACTCTCGCTAAAGAGATCATGCAATTCGAGCTTGAAATTAGCTTGGCTTTGGGGGGGAAGCTCCTGAGCGGCAATCTCCACGGCTTCTTCTAGTGATTCAACAGGCCTGTTCGAGAACAACTCGCTGCTGTGATGTGATAATGGCGCTGATCAGCGGGATACGTGACGGGGATCACTCAGGATGGTAGAGATATTGGAGGAAGAGGCATAAGTATTAATGGCGCTGGTGTTGGCTGCGCTGTAGGTAGCTGCAGTATTGATTGCTACGGTGGTGGCGACTGAGGTGGCGGAGTTGAGGATTGTAGCGGTGGTGGTAGTGGTCAGGGACGCTTCGAAATCCTTCGCGTTGCGCAGTGCTACAGCCATGTTGTTGATTGATGTAACCATCATCAGGGTTGTTGGTCGTCAGTTATGGTTGAGCTGGCGACATTGGGCACAGTCATCGGTGTGCAGAGGGAGATGAACGGAACGGTACAGTGGTTGTCTTTCCTTACGAATGTTGGGGGGGAGAGCTCTGTTTTATACCTCGAGGGGTGCTTTGGGCCAGATCCTTCTTTTTCCAGTCTCTATGTGGTTCCTGATTTCCCTAGTATGCACTTCTGGTATTTCTTCACAACTTCTTTGCTTCTTCCACTCCTCTTTCCCTGCTTGTACTCAGCTGTGGGGTGTATCGCGCTCATCATTCATGTTCTCGGTGTTGAAATTTCAACCCACTCCTGCGATAGTTGTTGTCTTTTATGTCTCGAGGTTACCAGAGGGTTAGGGGAGAATGGTAGCAATTTTTTGTGTAACATGGGTGCAACTCATCCAATAGGAATATTTCATCACCCTCCATCTCAGCTATCCATGCAATTGTGCGGATTCGATATTCTCTCTCCATCTCACAACTCGTATCTTCAATTCTTTTTGTTATCGTCCATGCCATGGATCTCCTCCCTTCCCCACTTCTTCCCCCCTTTGCTTCTCCCCCCATCCGTCAATCCCATCATTGCTTGCAGAGGTTGTCTCCGGGCACCCAATGTGCAGAGTTCACTGCATCCACTAGCAACTTACACTCCGCCATATCATCTTCCTGTACCCACAATCGTTTCTGCAAGTCTTTCCACTCAACTGAGTACATCCATCATCCTTTTATAGATTTCCATCCTGCTACTGCCTGGACCTCCAATTCGTTGAATTCTTCAGAGTCCTCCTCTTTTGTGGTGTTAGGCATACTAATTTCTCGAGCATGGTGTACGCCCTCAGTGCGTGTGATGAACTTCCTGAGTCGACTAATCTCTATCCTGCCTGCGAGCTCTGCTCCATCTAGTTCTGCCAGTCAATTTGTCCCAAAGATCTGGGAAATTTCTGTGACTCTGTAGGGTCCTTGCCACCTAGCATTCAGTATGGCGCAGTGAGATGGCTCTATCTTGCTTTCGTGCACATGAGCTATGTCGCCAATTTGGAGCTCTTCAGCTTGGAGGTTAGCTTCTTGCTCGAAGCATTGTTTGTTGGAACATGTTGACTCGTTCCGGATTTCTGTGGCAGCATCAATATCTTCTTGCCGTCGTTCCCACTGCTTTGCCTTAGCCACCATGAGCGATGCTGTATCATCGATTCCTTGGGTCCAGTTGGCAGTATTCCATGCTCAGTTCTCCAGCTCTATTACATGTACTGCATCTTGGCGGAACATAAGGCAGAATGGCTAATATCTGGTTGTAAGGCTGACATTGATCCTGTCGGCCCAATGCACTGCCGGTAGGTGGTCAATCCACATCTGTTTTGGTTTGTCAGAGCAAGCTGGTAGTTTGGATAGTGCATCTGCAATTGGTCTGTGTCCTCGTTCGATTACTGCAATAGTGGCAGCATGGTATGGGGTTATGCTGATCGTCCGGATATTGAAAAGTTTGAAGAGGAGGTCCATCGATTGCGTGTACTCTGCACCTCCGTCCACAACCTCACTTTCCGTTGTCCGGAACCAGCAAAATACATCTTGGTCAAAGAAGTCGCCTATCTTCTCTGATGTGCCCGGTTTTGCTGGTCGTGCCTCTGCCCACCCACCGAGGTATTCCCTGGCTACCAGTAGTAGGTGATACACGTCCTCCGTTTTGGGCATGTAAAAAATATCCATTGTGACTCGCTCCCATAGGTGACTAACAGTTAGGCTTTTCAGGGGTTTATCATACCGTAGCGGCAATCTCTTCTCAGATGGCTCGCATGTTTTCAACGAGTCTTTGACATCGACGTACATTTCTGGCCGCCAGTACATCTCAAGTACGTTTCGTAACATTCCTTCTCTTCCACAGTGCCTGCTCAGTTTGTGTGCAGCATTCATTGTTTTCCATTTCTGCTCCGTGCTCACTAACACCTTTAGAAGGGGTTGATTGGATTTCCACCTGCGGTAGAGTACTCCGTGTGAAACGAGGAATTTCGTGACTTCCCGCCGAAATTGGTACGTTTCCTTTGGAGTTCTTCTTTCCGGCAGCTTCAGGTTCCCCAGAAATTTGGCTATCTCCATCCATCTCCTGGGGTATGGCTCTGCCAGTCTTAACCAAACAAATGGTTCGTGTGCTCTCTCCCTCCTCATTTGTTCCGCTCCTCGTTCCAGTCATATTCCCTGTAAGCTTGCTTCAATTGTTTGCTATGAATTATCCTGCACTTCTGGCTCAGGCTCCCCTTCCCCTCGCAGCTGCCATGAGAGCGCATCAGGACCTCTATTCAGTCTCACAGGGACGAGTTTCAGGTGAAAATTGAACAGTCGTATCCACGTGACCCAGCGGGTGACTTGTGCTCCTCATAGGTCGTTGGTGGGCAAGTTTAGTTGATGCACAAATGTGTTAGCGTCTGTCTCCATGAGGGATCTGACCCCAAATACTTAGTAGCGAAATTTCTTAAGTGCCTTCATCAGCCCACGACACTCAGGTTTCCCTGCGCCTTATTTCTTCTTGGTTTCATTCCACAGTCCAATTTCATAGCGACCAGGGTGCCAATCGATATTTTCGTCTTCCTGCTGAATTATCGCCCCCCACCCCTCTAGGCTGGCGTCAACTCCAATGACTATTTGCCCGGCACGATCACAAATGTCTAATAATCTTCAACGCAGGAGTATTGTAGAGAGCTTCCTTCAGGATTTCCATAGCTTTCTTCTCCTCAGCCTCCCATTGAAACTGGACATCCTTCTGCAAGATTCAGAACAGGGGCCCTACAACTATTGCATACTCGGCGATCCATATTTGGTACAATGTGCAACGCCCCAGAAATGCCCTACACTTAGTACGGTTCTCGCACCAGGGACAATTGCACACCTTGTTGCCCTTTGACCCCTCTGGCCACCTTCCTGCATCCCCCCAGACATATTCAACTATTTGTACCCCTTGCCAGCACCAGTCAGATATCTCTCCAGAAATGGTGGCTCCAGCTCTCTCCATATTGGCAAGTATGTTATTGAGGCTCTGGAGGTGTTCCATAACAAATGTTGGAACTGCAGGAAGCCCTTCCACCTCCTCTTCTTCGTATCGACTCTTTGGGTCTTTCACTCTAACACTACTGATAAATATTTCCGCAATTGATCCCAGGTGAGTGTTTGGTATTTTCTGAGATACTCTGACAATTGCCGATACTGAATTGGTAGCTCCCTGTACTACCCTGGTCGGCGAATAGATGCCTTATGTGGTCTGGAAGACCTGATAGTCCCGGCAATCCTCGTGCAACATTTTTTCGTCGTACTTAGTGTCAAATTCAATCAGTGAAGATATGGGCAGTCCGGAGAAGGTTTCGGAAAACCTCTCGATGTTCGGCGTTATCCCTGCCCCTTCCAGGGTCTGCTGTTGCTCTCTCACGGCGGGGATGGTTCAGCAGTACTTCCCATTCATCCTTCCAACAAAGAAGTGAGCATTCCTGTTGGGACCCCAAGCGGGCTCGAATAAGCCCTGCCAAACCCTCTCATCTATCATCTCTATTTCCACCGTAACAACTTTCTTCCGTATGCGGAATACAGCATCATGCCAGACCTTGTGATTGGCCTCCAGCCGGATATGGTGGGGTGTCTCGACCCCGTTGCTGATCATTCGCTGTTCCTCCCATGTTCATGAGAGAGCGCACTCTCTATTCGACAGCATCTCCAGCAGGGCCTCCGTTTCAATTGGGATCAATATGTTCCCTTACTGTAGCTCTCGTAATATCTCAGGTGTCAACTTTCCCCCTCTTGTTCCTGGGGGGGATGTGGGAAGAAACCTTTTGTCCCAGGGGCTGCGTATTGGTATGGGCAGGGCGATAGATCTTTCTAAACTGTCAAGTCTGGCAACTGGCATACATCCATCTGACAAGGTAACAGGCTTCGCATCCTTGCCAACCCATTTGTACTGTGCGTGCACCCAGGCAGCTTGGGTGTCCTCGTCTAAGGTGCACTTCGCCGAATTAAGGTACGTGGAAAGGGTTGTATTTGACCAAGTTCCGAAGCAATGCTACTTTTAGAAACACAAGGAAAAGTCCTGGATTCTCTCCCGGTTACCCTCCTTTTGTTCACCAGAGCCTACTCTCCCATCGGACAACCTTCTGTTACCATCCTCCTACCCAGCTCTCTGACTACCAGTCCTTTCTCCTCTTCACACTCATCCTCCCAAATCACCCCTCATTCCTTTAGCTTCCTCACCGCCTTCGATAGCTCCCTTTTTCTGACTGACTGTTTCCCTTCCTTAAACGTTTCCTTCTCTTTCCCATTTTATAATCCTTCCACTTTCCCTGCAAGCGCCCTCTTCCTATCCACCAACTGCTTCACTTTTCCCTTTCTACTATTCGCGCGCTTCTCATTCCCATCTGTCTTCTCCAATTTCTCCAACCTCTTTCCCTTGTAGTGCCAGGCCCTATCCTTCCTAGTCACCCTTACATTAACTAGGCATATAAGTTTGCTGAGATGCTGGCAAATCAATCCCTCCTGTCACCCGGAAAGGTAGCGACAAATGTGACCTGTACTGACCCAAGAACAGCTGAGATGATAATCTCGAATCTGTCATCGTCCAGGTTGCTCTCGGACTTGTGAGTGTGTGTTTCCCAGGGGCGACACTGGATGACCTGTTCGGATCCGAATTCTGCGAAAAACATAGCCATCGGAATGACGATACCTGGACATCGCTGGGCAGGGAGTCTCCCACCTTCACCAAATCAGACCGATTGACATCGGCAGTGATTATCTTCTAGTTGGCATGTTTGCACCCAATGTTCAATGATCTGGCAACCTGTTCACTCATCAGGCAGATGTCTGATCCGCCATCGATGAGCATAGGAAGTTCATGCCCATGTATCTTTCCGGGAACAGTGTGAGAGGCTCTTGTGTTTCTCAGTTCTGCGCATTCAGCGTGATCTTTCCGGCCAGAGAAGGCAGAAACGAGAGCGATTGCGATTCTCTTTGGTGTTGCGAGGGTCCTGGCAGCAACTCTTTTGTCTTTTGGAACTGATACTGTTTTCGCCTTTAGGAGCAGTCGCAATGTCAATTCGCCAGTCTCTCTCTCCTGACTGCCTAGGACAGTGTTATCTAGTTGGCTGCTTCCGAGGACATTGTAGTTTCCAGTATCCAGGGCTGCTACTTCCTTTCGCGGCACATTGTGAGCCTTTCGGGTCTTTGAAGTCGTGATTCCACAGGGGTCTGCCTTGGCCGGTTGCTTGCGGAATGCTACCGCCTGCCTGATAGTTTGCTTTTCCGGATCACTAGCACTCGTTGTGACCTCCGGGACCTCCTTGTCAATACGTGCCTGCTTGTCATCACCCCTGATCACCTCATCTGGCCGCTTCCGTCTCTCGAGAACAACGGCATATCCTGCCTGGGAGCGCATGACTGCCAACCTTTTTTCTCTCTCTTCCTCGTCTAAATGCGCGTCTCTCTCCTCCTCCACGTCACTTTGCTCCTCTTCTTCTGCACTGCGTTCAGCTTGCCCCACTTCTAACTCATCATCCTCTTCACTCTATTCCTCGATACAGTCTCCGTTACATTCTTTCTCACCATCCTTACCTCTAGACCGACCAGAGTAGTACCCATCGATTTCCGACAGCTGTTGGGCGATTCCTGAGCGAAAGGCAGTCACCTGCGCACTGGCCCTCTGAAACAGCTGAGATCTTGCAATGTGTTGCAGCTGAGGAGGCTGTTGTACAGCTGTAGTAGTTACTGCCCCTCCCTGCTTCCCTTTTCGAGCTACTTCACAGGCGTACTCCCATGTTGACAAGAACCTTCTTTCTGTTCGATATCCAGATATCTCTCCTCCATTTCTTCCTCTTGCTCCTGGGTTTGGTCTTCCACATGTATTGAGGTGGACGAAATGTGTTTCCTGGTCGGTGTGCCCATCAGGACAGAATGTGCGGATATGTCCTAGCTCATTAGAATAGATACAGAGTCATAATTCTTACCATGGATACTGCTGGTAATTCGGACTCGTTCAGAAGTCAGCGGGTCTGGTGGGTGTATTCTGAGGTGGGAAGTTCATTTCCGTGTGCAGAGGTGGATGGTCTGCTTGGAAGGGGTACGCTCTGACAATCTGGTTGCCTTCATATCTGGGCTCATTCGCTTCGCTCAGCTGGAAAGTCCATCATTCAAAGGCCTTGATGATATACTCCATTTTCGTATCAATCGTATTGTCCGGGTCAGCGATGGGAATTTCCTCCACGGCTTCTGCTGGTGCCGGGGTCTTTTTGCTAGGGATTGCCGGAAGGTTCACCACTACTGGCATCTGTGGGAGCGGAACTCCAGCTGGGATTGAGTATGGAGAGACCCCCAGCGCTGTACATGTTCCTTCCGAATCCAGGAGGATGAGGGCATCGGCAGTTACACAGTTGTCGGCGACCTGCTTTCGGAGTTTGTTGTATTTGAACGTCGAGGGTTCTCTGGGATCCAGTTCGAGTTTTATCACCGCTTTCCCTCTCAAATCTCTTGGGAGGGCTCCGAGCAACATATCCACCTGTGAGTACTTGGCCAAGCCTCCCATGTTGATCATAATGTGGCTGATGTTGTCGTAGGCAAGGATGAAGGCTTTGAGGCCAACATTCCCAACTTCCAGCTTGTCTTTACATAGTCGCTACAAGTATGATCTTGTGTACATATAGACCCTGCTATCGGCGTTGCAGATGGCGTGCTTCAGTTCCATTCCCACTGCTCCCGGTCTGTGGTAATGGATACACTCGTGATTATGATTGTGTCCGGGATCGTTTCCGAGCAGTGGTACGGGATTGTTGCAATGGTGTCTTAAGCCGCCAGGTCGATCCCATAGCAAGACGAGAGACTGTCCTAAGCTTCAATGATTTTGGTGATATCTGCACTTCTGAAGACTAGAGTGTGCACGGTCACCGGTAGTGGCAGTTGCTTCTTTTCCGTCCCAATGGCGAGCGCCAAGGACCCGATGAGTTTGCTTTGATCGTGGACATGATTGGGCGAGGCATTGGCGGAAGGTCTAGTGCTGGTGGAGGATCTGGCATGGCTTAAGAGTCCCGCACTGGAGGAAGCGGTACAGCCACTGGAACTGGCAGCGGATGTATATTGAGAGTGTTCAGTTGCCATCTTGGTACTGTTTGTAGTGGTTTGATGGTGGGATAGTAGATTAGGTGGTGAATTGCCAGTGATTGGTAATCTAAGGTCAATTGCTAGATGGTGAGTTCTTGGAAGGGGAGTTGGGTTAATTGACAATCTTTTTGAGGTGCGCTCTTCCTTTTTGTTCTTTCCCTAGTTCAGCTTTACCACCTCTCAGTCTTCTCTCTTAGCTTCCTGCCAGGTTGTCCATCTCTCGGTTTCTGTTCCCTATGACTTCACACCCCACGATCAGTAGTATTCTCATTAGCATTGTTCCCAATCTTACAAGCATCGTTAATTTCTTTTCTTTGTATTTCTTGGGATTAGTGTTTTCCTTAGTTTGGGAGTGGCATCCTTATTTTGCTTGTGTTTTCTCGTCCCGGTATAAAGTCGGGGCCCATTGTCACGGTGCTAGGTTGGTGACTGACGTCCAAGTGTGAAGTCGGTGGTTTTCGTCCCATCTGCGAGGCCAGTGCCACTGGTCCCAGTGTGAGGTCAGTGCCATTCGCCCCGGTAGTCGGCCGGTGTAACGGGCGGGGTCGGGCGCAGGTGATATGGATGTTGCGGAACTGAACTCGAAGTGCGTATCGAGAGAACAAGAATCAGAATATCTTTCAAAGTCGTACTACTGCTTGCTATACAAGAGAACGAGTAAAGAGAGAAGAAAAGGAAATCCTCCAACACCATCGACACTCTCTTTGTATAATTCGTCTGCCACCTCTCGAACCATTCTTCATGCTCCGATATACCATCCCAATCTTATCCCATGATCTTACACACCACTCCGTTATTCCTTATCGTAACAACCACGCCACATCGTCCGACGTCGCAACACCTCTGACCACTTCTTTATCTTACTAAATTAGACCGCCACCATCTCGCCGCTTCCTCCGCGTCTTCCAACGTCTCCGCCTTTCCGTAACACAATTCCTTCCGCACCACCCGTATCTTTCTTCTATTACTCCCAGGTATCACTGTACCTGCCTGCGCCGTGACACGAAGCGCCTGCCAATTCGCCGGATTTAGATCCGCTCCGACCTGGCCGAGGTGGTTGTGGATTCAAGATTTGGTGGTGTGGATAAGGAAAGGAAGATGGTAACAAAAAGAAGTGGGAAGTTCTGAGAAGTATATAGTTAGCTTCATGTCACATTGGAATAATCAGCTGCCAACATGTTCGTTATACTCAAGATGGATTCTGCTGCGTATAGCTGCAAGTTGCAAGGGTTTCCCACAGCCCAGCGATGTGCCATATGTTGGTCCATGGTTCCTTGTTTGTTAACAGGGATAAATTGCACTGTACGACGGCCGAAAGCGCATGATTGTCAGCTATGAATAGGACTTTGTTCGAGGGAAAGGACTTGTGCTGATGTTTGTCTCAAAGAATCCCCGGGATAATACATGAAACTGAAGCTAACAATCAAATCATGTTGTATGGTTAGCCTAACTATTCCTGATTTATCAATAGTCAAAATGGAGGTTTTGCTTTGTTGTAGATGAGTAAACCTACTGACCTTGACATAAAAGACGCTGCTTGCCTCCATATTGCCCATATCTTGCAACATCCAACAACTTGCCCAACAACAAAGGCAACGCTAACTACAATGGTCAATGCTCTGAAATACGACTTTGCGCCACTTCCGGCAGGCAGATACTGCAAATCGACAAAGCGGTCTACCCAATGATGTCATCAAGCAAATGAATGCAAGGGCGGTTTGGGGCCAGAAAGAGTCCAAGTCCTTGGGCCATTTCGGAGTTTAAAATCCAAAAAGAAGGTTGCTGCGGAGAAACGATGAGAAATGCACTTCCTAAACAATTCAGCGAAAGACAAATGGATTGAGGATTATGTTGAAAGAGGAACCACTGGAACAAGAAAGCAAGTTGGAGACGCAGAGGCAGCGGTTCAGCAAGAGCAGGAAGATATGAAGCATACTGAAGTCGCAGGAATGACCAACAGAGAGCTCAAAAGTCTTTTGAGGAGATGATGGTTGCTATCGGAGACGTTCTGAGTGATCTTGCAAGTTCTTACAATGCGGAGGATAGGGATGATGAGGATGATAAAGAGACAGAGCAGGGCAAGCTGAGTGAAGATGACGAACCTGGCTGGGTGATGGGCACAACCACCAAAATGGTACAGCAGTGCATGGACAGATTTCGGCAGAGGCAGATGAAGCTTGATGAGTTGACACAACCAGGATGGGAGGATGTAGCCGACAACTTTCGTGAAAGAGATAAGAAGTACAGCACATCCAAATTGAGGGTTCTGGCCATTGTTCAATGTCAAACGGATGATGACGCCATGGCACCTTCACCATCAACATTTGGAGAGCTTATGGAGTGTCTGGAGATTTTCCCCAGAATATTGTAATTGCCTCAAGCGACCTCTCGACCAGGAAGTAGTCATATCAGCCTTATTTCAGTGAAGCCGCAGTCAAACATGAGCAAATCCGGTCTTGAGCCCACCGCAGAGCATTATACGTTATCCGTGCTGAGAGCGAAGCCTGTTGAACCAATTAACTTTAACCCGTGCATATAGCCTCCAGTGAATCACCATATAGATTTCGGATTCGGATGAAGACATGGTGACGGCTCCTGCGTCAGCGGAGCAATAGATAGGCATAGTGTAATTTTTGACATCATATCTTGGAGAAAAGCAAGTTATTTACCAATTTTGCGACCTGTCAGCTTTTTCTTGATTTCATTGACCAAAATGTGAGACATGATAATTCATCTGCGCATATGCAAAGGTCGAACGCACCAGTTGAAAGTGCTAGAATCCCAATCAGGAGTGAAAATGGCCAAAATGTGTGATGTGTTGTACGGTGGCATGTGCTCGAGTAGTCGAGTGTGCGCGGGCATATGCGAAGGTTTGTCTATTGTATCGTGTAACGAGACATGTCGCATCGACATAAGGTCGATCGATGACTAATGGTGCTAACTACAAAAGAGGCAAGTTACATCATAGTCCTTGGCATAGTGATATCCGTACTTCCAATCAGCTCAACACTCCTCCAGGACGGCTATCACGTCCGTTTCAAACAACACAGTAAACAAAGGAGAAGAGGAGCCAATCAAACATTGTGGATCTCCTCGAAACAAACGTGCCCAATCAATCAATTTGCTTTCCGACGGCATTCCCGATGCCATTTCCAAGTCCAATACCATTCCCGTGACCATTTCCGAGCATACCGAGGCCATTTCCGAGGCGATTCCCGAGTCCAATTCCGATCATTCTCATCGCAGCACACTGCTTCAAGAAGGCGGGCTTCGGCAGTGGCTTAGTGAAGCAGTCGGCGAGCATCTCCGCAGTCGGTACGTAGCTCAAGTCGATCTCTCCATCTCTAGCCATATCTGCAGCAAGATAGGACTTGGTCGCAATGTGTGCAACTGCAGTTCCGCGGTAGATTCTGTTCTTGATGCTCGCGATCAGTGACGGTGAGTCGGAGAATACGTGAGGGATAGTCGGGATGCCGAGCTCGTTCAAGAGATGCGAGATCTGTGTGAGTCTCATGCAGCCTACTCCAAAGGCATAGTATTCGGCATCGGTCGTGGACTGGGCAGTCGACTTCTGTTTTCTCGATCTCCAGTCGACCGCTCCTCCGAAGGTGATGACCAGTCCACTTGTCGATTTATAGTCATCCGGGCATCCAGCATACTCCGAATTGACATAACATCTAAGTGCACCTTCTTCTTCTCCTCCGAAACGCAGTTGCCAGTCCTTCGTGCGGTTGAGGTACCTAAACACGTGTTCGAGAGCTATCATATGCTCATTGCTCGGGTCGTGATTGTACCAGCTGAGAACTCCGATGGCATATGCAATATCGGGCCGAGTGGCGTTCATCGCGTACATGAGGCTTCCGATCATCGATTTGTATATGGTCGGATCGCAGGCTTCTTCGTCGGGCTTCCTCTTGTGAAGCTTCATTGCCATCGGCGTGGCAACTGGCCTGGACTCGTCCATTCTAAACTTCGCCAAGATCGTCTGAATGTAGCTGTGCTGATGGATGTCAATTGTGTGATGCTCCCGATTGCATTCGATGTTCATGCCGAGATAGAAGGAGACACTCCCGCGATCATGCATCCGGAACCTCTTCTTCATCTGGTCCATGATCTGCCCAATCAAGCCCTCGTTAGCAATGATGAGGAGATCATCGACGTACAGAACGACTGCGGCGACGACTATTCCGTGATCCTCCTTGTCATGGAGCACGAACAGTCCTCCGTCGACGCGTGATGCCACGAATCCAATCGAGATCACGAAGTCCTTAAAAGTGCCATACCAAACGTGCGAAGACTGTTTCAGGCCATAAAGAGACTTTCTCAAGCGGAGTACCATCTTCCGCGAAGTCTTTGATCTTGGATCATAGTATCGGCTCCCAGTTTGGACCAAACGAAAATATCCCTGCGGCGGGTGCATATAGATCTCTTCCTCCAAGTCGACTCCCAAGAAAGCCGTGCATACGTCCATTTGATGGATCTCGAGATCGTACTTGGCGGCGATGGCGAGTGCCAGCCTAACGTGGCCCAAGCGAGCAGTCGGTGCATACGTAGCCTGGTAGTCGATGCCTTCGATTTGGTGATTTCCTCCACAGACTAGCCTGGCCTTGAACCGCTGCACATTGCCTGCTCCATCGCGCTTGATCTTGTATACCCAGTGACTTGGCAAAGCCTTTCTCCCTTCCGGAAGCTCCACGAAATCTCCAAAGACTTGATGCTGACCAATTGCATCTAACTCTTCTTTCATCGCCGTATCCCATTTGTCGGCGAGCGGAGACTCGGTTGCTGCTTTGTAAGACTTTGGATCGTCGATGCCATCCTCATGATCGTCGGAGATCGCAGCTGCGGCGTAGATGGGAATCATATCCTCGAATTCCTCATCTTCGAGAGCCAATTGTGCAGACTCAGCCAACGTATCCTTCCCAGCGCGGTTCCGGCGACTACCTTCGGCCGGCGGCTTCCATGCATCTCCAAGTGACGTCTCAAGGCCAGCCAATTCTCGTGACTTCTTTGTCTTTGGCTTCGGAGGCTCCGGAGGTGGATCGTCGTCCAATGACTCCTCCGTTTGACGTTCGGTTGGTTGCTTCTCTATGGGTTTGGGTTTGGGTTCCTCGATGACATCTCTGTAGAAGTGCTCGTTCAAGATCGCTTCGTCGGCAGCATTCGGTGCTGTGTACCGCTTTCCTTCTCTGAATACCACATCTCTGGAGCGGTGAAGCGTCCTGGCCAATGGATCGTATACGAAGTACTGCTTAGTCGATATGCTGTACCCAACGAATATGCTGGGAGTGGCTCTGTAATCCAGCTTCTTTCGTTTCTCTTTCGGAACGTGGACGAAGGCCAAGCATCCGAACACATGGAGATGCTTCAAAGATGGCCTCTTTCCGGATCCATGCCAGGCCTCGTACGGAGTCTTACCAACCACGGCGCGTGTCGGAGTGCGGTTCTTGAGATAGACCGCCACTGAGACTTCAAATGCCCAGTACTTCTTCGAAAGTCCGGCATCGTCCAGCATGCATCGTATGCACTCCATGATTGTGCGGTTCGCCCGTTCGACAACTCCATTTGACTGAGGAGTGTAGGGCGTAGTCGTTTCCATTAGTATGCCCTCTGATTTTAGGTATTCTGTGAACTTCTTGGAGGTATACTCACCGCCTCCATCAGTACCAAATCGCTTCACTTGCTTGCCCGACTCCTTTTCTCTAAGAGCCTTCCGTTCTTTGAATTTCTCAAGGGCTTCCGACTTGTACTTCAATATGTACTCATCCGTATGCCTCGTGGCATCGTCGATGAAGAGCAGCATATATCGACCACCTCTGATGGCTGTTTCCAGTGGACCGCATATGTCCGAGTGCACGAGCTGCAGAGGCTCAGTGGCATGGGAGGTCGTGGGAGTAAAGGGCTTCCGAACTAATTTGCACTTGATGCATCTCTCGCAATCGCACTTCCCGGTCATCTTTGGAGCATCGGTGACGACCTTCGGCAAGATCTCCAAAGCCTTGAGACTGACGTGTGCCAGGCGGCGGTGCCATAACATCCGTTTCTCTGCATCGTGCCGAGATGCATGCCCAGTCGTCTTAAGTGCCAGCAGGCAGCTGTCGTCGATATCAGTGTATTCGGTCGATTCCAGAGCTCGATCCAGAACGAATAGCCCATCGACCTGAGGTGCAGTGGCAATCAACTTGCCTTGGCGATTGTAGAGGTTGAGACCGTAGTGATTCACCGGTTCGACTTTGACATCCTTGTCCATGATCTGAGACTGTGAGATGAGATTGAACGACCCCGGCAAATGTACCACTTCTTGGAGTATGATCGTTTCCGTCTTTCCATCTGGCAGCTGGCAAATCAACCTAACACTTCCATATCCTGATGCAAACGATGTGACCCCATTGTATCCCTTCACCTTCCTCGTATTCGGAGGATATTCGGTGAAGTTGATGAACATTGATCGATGGCCGGAGATGTGAGTCGTGCATCCGCAATCGATGAACCAATCACTGGATGAAGCACTTGAGCTGGCCACCATCCAATAGTTCTCGATCGATGTCGTGAGAGTCGAAGTAGTCTCAGTCGATGCTTTTGCTGCAGTGTCGGCAGCATTTGGAGGATCGCCGCGTTGCTTGCTCAAGCAGTTGTCGGTGGTATGCCCTTGCCGGTGGCAATGAACGCACTTCCGGAAATCCTTCTCTTTCCTCTCGTCCTTATTATCTCTCTTATCCCTCTTTGGACTTCTGCCGCCTTTACCGGCTTTACCGCCATTACCACCACCTTTCTTTGCAAAGAGCAGAGCTTCTGGAGCGAGCCCTGTCTCTCTCTTGATTGCAGCTTCCTTTTTGACGAGCTTGGTGACGATCTCATCGGGGGTGGCGGTCATCGTGGTGTTTTTGTCCATCATGAGCTCCAGGAAGACTTTCCACTCGTCGTTCCTTGGGATTCCGCGAAGGAGGTAGAAGATGTGTTCCTGCTCACTCATCTTGGCGATTGTCTTTGCACTGCCCGTATCGGCATCAGTATCGGTGGTGGATCGTGTTGTCGGTCCTGCGCAGAGATTGTAATTCTTGACTTTCCGATCGATCCGCGATGCGTAATTGTCGACATCTCCGCAGTCCTGTAGCTTGATGCTCCAAAGGTCTTCCCTAATCTCGAAGATGTTGAGCTTTAG
>Ga0307515_10003632_pt1 | contig 32412 bp, 28 predicted proteins | sample 17_EM_MG_FD_194513 | JGI IMG/M metagenome (GOLD analysis project Ga0307515, IMG submission 194513) | Populus trichocarpa ectomycorrhiza microbial communities from riparian zone in the Pacific Northwest, United States - 17_EM | ecosystem: Host-associated > Plants > Roots > Unclassified | place... | reverse complement strand
GTTCTCGTTACGCAGGAACGAGAAGTTGAGTCTTAGGATAAGACGAGGAGAGAAAGAGATATTTGGATAGGCGGCTGTACTTAGTTCAATAAATACTGTATTGATTATTGGGACTAAGAACCCCCGTAACATACATTGATCCACTAGTTTGCAATATATACAGCCTGACTTCCTCACCCATCCTCATCCAGTGTTAGGGGTTCTCCCTTAACAGTAATAATGGCGCTTGTAGAGGGCGCGAGTAAAACACATACCATGTTTTGTCCTCTAAGGCCAGGATTATGCTCATTAGCGGGAGAATAATCGTTACGGGAAGCTTTGCGCGTGGCAGTTGGGCAGGGCGCCAAGCGTCGCAAAGAGCTTCTTTCATTTCCTGGAAACTATGTGGGACTGCACATCAGTGCATGGCAGTCGATAGTTAAAATGCGAGTAAGTGGGCTCTTCACTGCCGGACCGTAATGGCAGGATACCCAGTGCGGAACACCCCGGTGTCATGAGACTCGCTCCACCTAAGCATGACGTGACTGAGGGATTTCTGGCATTGGCTACGGCCAGAAGCAAACACCTTGCATTGATTTGCAAGGCAAGGGTGGCGAAGTCAGGACATACGATTTTTCAGCAGAAATTGGTATCCTTAAGCCTGAAAGTTTCTACCGAACACACTCAATGAGATGAGGTGTCTAAGTTAAAGTTATGATCCAAATGATACGTGTCCATTCGGGGGCGTGTGAGCATTTCCGAAAGGCGCATGGGAATAAGACGCAAGGGTATCTATCGGGCATCGCCAATAAGACCCAAAGATAAGAGGCTATTATTAAGGGATCATATGATGAGATAAGCTATAGTGTGAGGGATTAATGTATAGTAGGAAATGGTAAGGGATCATCGATAGCGATGATAGGCCGAGCTATCATTCCATGGGACTATAAAGCGACCCGAATTGTTCTGATGATAGGAAGGACAACCGGCTTGAGATACGAAAGACGGATACCTACCAGCGAACAAGAATCCTTATTTATTATTGAGTTTTTATGATACGTATACCTATTTCATCTATACCTAGAATCTATCAGCTTTGTGTAGCAGCAGCCCCACGCCTTGCTGAAGTTTCATTTTATTAAATGACAATTACCTTCGAAAACGACAACGATATTATTGTGTATGCCCTTGAGACAATTATAGCATACACCAGAGGGACTCAGCATATCTTTGTGGCGAATTGTGTTTGGTGGCTAGCGTCTGTCACTCGACTAGAACAGGGGTTAATTGTTCATATCGATAATCTACATAAACAATCAGAGGTATCGTTAGCAAAGGATCAGGAGTCGACGACAGATTTAACAACTTCGACTCAAGAAACGAGACAATCCTCCCCTATTGCTATAGGTCGACAAGCTAGAGGGATATCAACAGTACCTCGAGATATTCAAGAGGAATCTAGAATCATTGACGAGAAGCGTCATATACATCTGGATAGAGCGGCTCAAGTTTGCGATACGAATATTGACGTCAGTGATCTGGATCTTGATAGTTCCGAAGACGGATGACAGCATAGAGTTGTGAAACATATTAAGCAAATCATTCGGAAGTCTCGAAAGGAAAGATGGGAGTTGAACGGTCAAAAGCAAGCTGACCCGTTATCCAAGACAAGATCGGGGAAAATCCCAGCGAAACCCTTGTTAAAGAAACAGAGGCAGTGTTACAGTCAATTGCAAAACCAACTATAGTAAATTACTCGAAGGATAGGAAATAGGATCTACGGCTGTACGCACCCATAGTACTTAGCGAAGTATTATTGGATAGGTGTTGTACCCCCGTAACATCCAGCTCTTTCTCATCAATTTCCATGTTGTACCATAAGTAATTTTCAAAATCTTGACCATGTGCACCAGGTCTGAGTGGCGAGTTATGCAGTTCGATGCATGGATTAATGCAGCATGACGGTCGTCATTCATCCTGGTTTGCATTGCACATTGACCCCTCCTTGTATGATTTGTCTGACATCACTTACTTCTATTTTCATACTAAATTTTGTCACTATTTTATTTTTTGCTTTCTCACTTAAGCATAACAGGCAAGACAATATCAGGTTTGTTGGTTGTCTGTGAACATGATTTGGAGTCTAGAACTTTCACATGGCCTGTACGACCCTTGCACATGCACAGATGAATTATCATCCTTCACAATTTGGTCACTAAAATCCAGAAAATGCTGACATGTAGTGAGATTGGTACAGGGATTGGTTTTCAAAGAGCTACATCGTCACAAACGGCTATTTTGCTGTTGATTTATCTGGCGACGCAGGAGCCATCACCATTTCATCGTCCGAATCTGATTTCCATGTGGTAATTAGCTAGGGAGGTCATATGCAGGCGTGAAAGCTTACAGGTCCAACACCCTTTGATTGCTTTATTGGTGATGAATCGGGCTCCGGAATGGGGGCAAGAGATGCGATGTGTATGTGTGACTGCGGTTTCCTCCAATGTAGCCTCATATGACTACTTCATGGTGAAGAAGTCCCTTGCAGCATTAGCTATTTTCCAGGGATGACATCAAGAGTCTCCATACACTCTCCAAATGTTGTTGGTGCAGGTATGGCTGCAACCTTGAAAGTTTGTGGCTTAACGACAGCCGGAACATTCAATTCGGCCTCCCCGTACCGCATAACTCATTCATGGAAGTAGTTGGCCACGTCACCCCATCCTGGTTGCATCAACTGGTCAAGCCTCATCTGCTTCTGCTGAAATCTCCTCAAGTGCTGCAGTACTGTTTTGGAGATTGTGCCCAGCACACAGCCAGGTTCATTATCTTTGCTCAACATGCCCAGCTCTGTGTCTTCTTAATCATCTCTTTCGTCTTCCCCATCCTGCTTGTTGTTGGAACATGCAAGATCGCTCAGACTGTCTCTGATAGCATTCAACATCTGCTGAAATGTTGTTTTCGGGCTTTCTGGTTGTCAATCGTGCCTTTTCAGCATTTCTTATATCTTCCTGCTCTTGTATAATCTCTGTCTCTGCATCTTCAACTCACTTTCTTGCTACAGCGGTTTCTCTATCCATATAATCCTCAATCCATTGCTCATTTTCTTCGTTGCTTAAAAAGTGCGTTTCTGATCTTTTGACTGCCGCAAGCTTCTTTCTAGATCGTACGCGGCGCAATTCTCCTAAGGCACAGACCCTATCTACTTCCAAGGTGCTCTTGCCTTTGTTCACATGCTGATGTTGTTGTGTGGATTGCTTTCTTGATTTGCTTTATTTGCATGCGGGAAGTGGCAATACGATCTTTTTCGGTACATTGACCATTTTATCTTGTGTTGACATTGATGTTGGGTGAGATGTTGGATGTGGCAAGATATGGACCACATGGAGGCAAGCTGTGCCTTTTATGTCAACGTTGGTATGTTTGATCTACTTGAACAAAACACAATTTGCATTTTCACGGTCACTACATTGGGAATAGTAATGCTAACCATACAATATCACTTGATTTTCAGAGTCTGTTTCATGTAGGATCCTAGGTATGTCGTGAGACAAACATCACCAGACGTTCTTTCCATCAAAGAATATCCTTTTTATACATCAGCAAACACTAACTTTCCTTCATTAAATTAATTTAGTTTACTGTACCCACAAACCCACAAAAATGATATTGAGGTTTCCCTGAAATATGGCATTGGGTTAATGTTCCAGAATGTTCTTTGAGTTGTTGCGATGCGGTTTTGAAGCGTCACGACCACTGTACCAACTTTGGCGAATGTGACAATGAGCACTTGATGAACGGTTCACACTTGCTGTGGTAACATCACACACATCTTTCGGCATACTCCTATGTCTGGAAAAAGATATTCTGTTACCTGTAATCAACCATAGGCCATATGGCCTACGGTAATCTCTGGTAACACCGATAACACCAAATAATACAAACTACCCCAGAGGCATTTCCTATAACCACCAATAATACACCTGTCATTTACCAATAACACAACTGAAATATTGCTGTAATTCAACTGTAGTGCATATAATATATACTGCAATTCATGGATTATACTGTATATTCATTACAATTCCTTATTTATTTACTACTCTGACATTGCCTTTCGCATCTTTAACATATACTCTCTTAACTCTCACATGCTCTCTTGGACAACTCTGACCAGCTTTCTCCCTCAACGCTAACATCCTTACTCTTACAACTCTGACAAGCTCGCTCCCACAACTCTGACATGCTCGCTGTCACAACTGATATCAACTCTGACACACTCACTTTTAAAGGTCTGCCATGCTTGGTCTCACAGCTCTGACATTCTCACTCTCACCTCTCTGCCAATCTGGCTTGGCTGGGAGCAAGCTGGTAGGGGTGGATCCAGCTTCGCTGGTAGGGGTGGATCTGGCTTTGCTGGCAGGGGTGAAACTTTCTTCACTAGTAGCAGTGGATCTGGCTTTGCTGGTAGGGGTGAAACTAGCTTTGCTGGTAGGGGTGAAATTGGCTTCACTGGGAGCAAGCCGGTAGCGGTGAATCTGGCATTGCTGGTAGCGGTGAACCTGGCTTTGCTGGTAGCAGTGGTCCTGGCTTTGCTGGGAGCAAGCTGGTAGTGGTGGATCTGGCTTCACTGGTAGGGGTGAAAGTGGCTTTGCTGGTAGCAGTGGATTTGGCTTTGCTGGGAGCAAGCTGGTAGCAGTGGATATGGCTACACTGGAAACAGTGGATCTGCATTTCCTGAAACGAAGTTGGTAAAAGTGAATTTGACTTCGATTGTCATACTGAATTTTGCTTCAAATAAAGCAGTGGATCTGGCTGCGCATCTGGGAGTGGATCTGGCTTCGCTGAGAGTTGGCAGGGGTGTGACATACAGCCCAGGGAGGAAAAAACGAAGAGTAAAATACCCAATGGTGGTAATGGTGATGGTGATGGTGGTGATGGTGATGGTGGTGATGGTGATGGCAGTGATGGTGATGGTGGTGGAGATGACGATTGTAAAAAGGGGGTTGATAGAGTGCATGAAGTATAAGAAATTTACTTCATTGTGTATTTCGATATTACATATCTTAATACTCGCATAGCGTTCGCATCACGCTTCCCTACTTGCCAAAGTATATGGTAGGCAGACATAATCCATTGTAACCAACGGTACAACCATGGTAATGGGGATTTTATACCTCTCTGATAGTTGCACCGAAGCTTGTCCCGACGGTACATCACCCAATGTGATTTGCCCTCACAATGACTATAGTACTCGCTCCGTACGTTTAATGAAGCATGTAGTTCTTCTTTTTAAACACCCTTATGGCGTAATTTGACCAATGATAGTTACCCTGCAGAAGTGGTTCACAATACGTAATTTGTTGATACAAGATTGATCAGTACATTGCAGGCGTTCAACTGTCACAGGAGGGTGATGCATCATTGTGATGAAGCTTTCACCCATTTGAGACCAGACTTCAATAAACCTTCAGTTCTATTAGATTTACTACTATTATGATATATTGGTGAAACCTAGAATATAATAGCACACAAAGGAAATCCTGAAACTGATTACTGACACCATTCCTAACCTCCATGCGTCATCACACCCTCTACAATTGTACTTCCATGGACTAATCCCGTATTCTCAACCCTGGTGATTTTGGTTCTGTTTGTGATGTCTTTGCTGATGCTGTTGGTGTCGCTGCAGGGGATGGGCTGGCTGCTGCTGGTGAGGGCAGACCCGCCCATAGGCAGCACAGCTGAGAATTGCATGGTAGGGTCAGTAGCAGCAACAATGCTGCTGAGAAGATTAAAAGAATTGTCAGGCTGCTCTACCAGCTCCTCCAGGAAGTAATCAAGGACATCCTCATCAAAGCTGCCTTGATCATTGTGAGGTTGTCCCAGTGCTGGGTCTCGACCAGTTGAGTGGATCCTTGGGCGAATCCTTCAGCAGATATTGTCTATCATTTTGGCTTGAACCTCATGCGAGGAAGAATGACAATCCGCATCAAGACGACAAAATTCATATCTGCATACAATATTAACTGCAGAATCATTGTATGTTGCATTGCACATATGTTGTGCTCCACCTCCTGGACCAAACTCTGGTGGGACCCGAAACTTGCATGTTTTCCCGGCCGACAGACAATGCTGGTTGGCCGTCGCAGTGATGCCAATAAGTGTCGGGATGACTTTATCGATCAATGATATGTCTTTCATTCCCATGTGTCGTATGCCATCAAAGTATGTCAGGTGAATAAGACCCACCATTTCAGCTTCTGCAAATCGAAACTTGCACCCCTGAATTGATCATCAGGACAATGGTTCAATGAGGAGGGAACTTTGAACTTATCTCACAAATATTTGTGGGGCATGTACAGCAATCCTTGGCACAGAGCCAGCCTACCATTGTCCGGATCCCTGTGGGCGACTGTGTTTGAAATCCCTTCATACGGTAGATTGATATCTCGCAGTGATATAACATTCCTGCACGGGATCAAGTGATCTGTGCAAGAGCCTGATGCACAATGCCAGCATTGAACACATTTGTTGGGATAATTCATTTACCACTGAAATGTAAGCACGTGCAGGGTCAGAGTTTCTCTGGGCTGAATAAAACCTGGCAATTTCCTCATACCACCAAGTATGAATCTGGGTGGTCTTCACTGCATTTGTGCCAAAGGGGTTCACAAACATCGCAAAATTGATAGCTATAGGCTTCACATGTGCTACGACCATCGCCGGAACAGCTGAAAGAGTTGTCTGCGCATTGTAGTCCTCGCTGACAATGTGGCCGGTCACATTGTCAACACAGGGCTCATAACACGACAGATTTCCAGCTTTCGATGCAACTAATTGCGAACCGGCTTTGTTTGAATCCTGCCTCTGGTAAATATATACATTAGAGGCTGAATTCAATCATTTAAATACTTAATCGAATGCCTTCTTCGATGCCAGCAGTGAAGGCTCACGTTCGTCATCCTCCTCCAACATAGTATAGATCTCCCAACACTCAGCATGTAGTGGTTGCACTGATATAGCAGTTAATTGAGTTGCCGAGACATGTTTTCCAAGTGTTGACATGAACGAATCTTTTGATGGCTGCTTGTGCATGGATTTCCTGGATGGTCGCCAAACAGGCTCATCATCAGATTCTGAATGGTCGTTGCAATATTCATTGTAATTGTGAGGTATCGTGCTAAGATCGTCATCAATATCCTCATAGTGGAGAGATCGTCCGCTTCTGCTGGTACTGGAAGGATGAGAAGGAGGAGGAGAAATGTGGCTCCTTCATTTAATGATTTGAAAATGCGACAACTGACAATTATGAAAAAATTAAATGAGTGACTAAATACAATGTGAATCAAGGTATAGTAAATGAATTGAAGGGTTGTGTAAAGGAAAGAAAGTGTTGATATGATTATAAGAAGTGTCATGGTGCATCTTTTTATCCTGAGGATGATTCTACAATATTGGGTGGTCCTGCCACCCATGCTTCCAACTCCTTGGATGGATGAGAACTCAAAACTAAGAATGGCAGGTGACAAGCCTGCCGCAGGGTTGTTGCTTGGCTGCCTTTGACTTGAATCTTCATCCAAATGAGCAAAAATGTGATTGCGTTTCACTAATTATTCAGGCTAACTTCTGCTGGGCAATGAAACCAAATGTTACAGGGGTAACAACACCTATCCAAGATACTTCATTAAGTACTCAAGGTGCGTACGGCCGTAGATCCTAATCTATATTATCTTCTGATTCGGAAATATCCGCAGGATCACTTCCTTCTGAAGATTCAATTTGCTTCGGGTAGTTCCTATTCTGAGGGATTATATCAGTTCCCTTATCTAGTTCAATTCGTCGGATGCAAGTCTTGACTCGATGATTACCTTTCCTATCGAAGAGCCAAGCCCAACGTAAGCACTTGTTCGCTGCTTTCCTTCTTGAAATCTCGCTATCATCAATCCCTTCTGTCTTGCTATAATCTTTCCGCTTATTGATCGCAATGTCTTTAGATATCTTCATGGCTTTCCTTTAGGATCTCCTAATTCTCCCTGATGGATTGATTGGACCAGTTGTCGTTTCTCCGGAGATCATCAAAGCTGCGATTTCTCTTATCCGCTTAGACTCTCCTGAGTATTGCTCAGTACAGTCTAATACTTGATCAATCCGTTGATCCTCAGTAAGGTCTTTGGGGGTAGCCGAAACTTCTCGGGGAAGTTGCTCTCGTACTGTCGTATCTTCTTGGCCTTGGAGCCGATCGAGATGGGAAACCAATCCCTGCTCAAGTCCAATAATCACAGCTAGCCACCACACACACTGCGCCATGAGGATGTGCTGGGTTCTTCTTGCGTGAGATATAACACACTCCAAAGCATATATGATAACGTCTTTATCGTTCTCAAAGGTTATCGGCATTCAGACGAGGAATACTTATCAAACGTGAGGGGCTGCCGCTACACAAAGCTAATAGATTATAGGTATCATAAAAACGCAATAATCAATAAGGATATTTTTCCGCTGGTAGGTATTGTCTTTTCGTTTCAAGTCCAGTTGTGTTTTTTCATTGCCGAAACAATGTGATCCTTTTATAATCCCTTGGTCCCCCATACCCTTGGTCCCAACTGGAACTATGATCATTGCACAATGATAGCCACATATCTGTGCGTCTTAGTTCGATGCGCGTTGGATATCCTTGTGGCTTATATCTGAAGAACGCGCATATCAGAAGTGGCCACGTATTCCCGAAGGTCAACGTGTTATGCGTAATATCATATATGTCTCATAATCAGACCATAACTTCAACTTTGACATCTCGCTATCTTTGAGTTTATTTAGTAGTTAATCTCAGGCTTATCGGATACCAGTCCATGCTGCAATAACGTTGATCCTGACACATATTGTTACGGGGGTAACAACACCTACTGACAATATACTTAGTAACCTGTATATGTACTTAGATGCGTACGGCCGTAGATCCTAATCCTTATAATGAATCGTCGGATGATTCTTCAAAACTGCTTAACTCGCTGCTTTCTTCCTCGACCGGAAGTAACTGAGGAACTTGCTTTATCTTCGGGTGTCCCTTAGCCTTAGGATAACTCGCTGTTCCTTTTTCCAGCTTAATAGGTCTTCTGCAATCAGCTGCCCGATGTCTGCCTTTCCTATCTTCGGGCCAAGTGCAACGCAGACACTCTCCCGCTGATCTCCTTCTACGGAGCTCGACTGAATCGATCCCAACCAATCTTGATTCCTTACTATCCCTGTTCCGACTTCGCTTTCCTTTCCTTAGAATGTTCTTCGAATCTGGAACGGGATTTATGAGCCCGGTCGAAGTTCTTCCTGTAGCTTTTAAGGCGGCGATCTTTCTTTGCTGTCTAGAATCCCTTAGGTATTCTTCGCACTCCCTTAGGATCTTATCTTGTCGATCCTTTTCTGGAATATTCCTAGGGTCCGGAGATGTAGTCTTCCTATCTACTGTTTCGGGTTCCTCAGGAGTAGCTCCTACTTCAACCCGGGACTGTAGATTATCGATATAGGTAATCAACCCCTGCTCAAGGCCGATAATGGATGCTAGCCACCAAACACACTGCGCCACAAATATTTGTTGAGTTCTTCTGGCGTGGAAGATAACTTTCTCCAAGGCGTATATAATAACGTCGTTGTCTTTTTCGAAAGTAACAGTCATTCGTATCGTAGTACTTCCAAGGTGCGGGGCTGCCGCTACACAAAGCTAATAGATTCTAGGTATAGATGTAATAGATATAGGTATCATAAAAACGCAATAATAAATAAGGATATTTCTCCGCTGGTAGGTATCGTTTTTTCTCTCGCTGTCTGAGCTTGCCTTTTTCATTGTCGGAACAATGTGATCTCTTTATAGTCCTGGGCTACCTCATAACAACCCCCTGTTACTCGTTGCCCCCCTAGAACTATGATTAAATCCCTCAATGATAGCCACTTATCTGTGGGTCTTATTGACAATGCCCGATAGATATCCTTGCGACTTATTTGTTGGCGCCTTTCGGATGTGCTCGCGTATCCCCGTAGGAGACACGTATCATATCGCTCATTAATCAGACCATAACTTCAACTTTGACATCTCGCGTTTGATGAGTTTATTCGGTAGTTAAATCAGGCTTATCGGGATACCAGTTCCGCGCTGATAACATAGAGTATTATGACACCGTAGTTGCAATACACTCATGCAAACCAATGCAAGGTTATCGCTCCTGGCTTTCCGCCAATGCCATAAATCCCTCAGTTACGTCATGCTTAGGTGGAGAACGTTTCTCTCATAACACCGGGGTGTGCCGCACTGTGAATCCTGACTGTTACGGTCAGGCAGTGAAGAGCCCTCTTACTCGCATTAACTATCAACTGCCGTGCTTGCTCGCAAGCATGTCCCGCATAGTTTCTGGAAAATGAAAGAAGCTCCCGGGTATTCTCGGCTCACTCCGACTGACTACCCTAGGCACTTCTCGTGACTGATATGAACCCCCGCTAAAAGGCATATCACTGGGCCGTATGCTTGTAGGTCTTAGCGTGGTATGCGCTATCCGACCGCATCAAGTCCCATTATCACTGTTAAGGGAGAACCCCTAACACATATCATATGTTGCAATCCAGACTCATGCAAATCAATGCAAGGTGTTTGCTTCAGGCTAAAGCCAATGTCAGAAATCCCTCAGTTACGTCATGCTTAGGTGGAGACAATTCTGCAAATACCGGGGTGTGCCTTGCCTTTATTCCACTCATTACAAGATGGAGGATCGGAGCTCACTGACTCGCAATAGACTATCAACTGCTGTGCACGTATGCTTGTGCATGTCCCGCATAGTATCAGAAGTGGAAGAAGCAAGCTTCTCGTAACGATTAGGAACTCCCACTAAAGAGCATAATCCTGGTCATAACTTGGATGACTAAGCATGGTATGTGCTTTCCTGGTCCAATCACAAGTACCATTAATAATGTTAAGGGAGAACCCCTAACATCACCCCCTTCTCTAAGATCGGTGACCTCAACGATGCTCCGTGGTAAGAAGTAGACTTTTATTTCTCTGCCCACACATCACAAGTGTGTATCTCTTTAAATCTTTTCCATACTTTTTCCATCTTATGCCAACTTTGCTAACATTTCCCTAACAGCCCTCACAGATATATTATTGGTAACATCGTCTTATTTTTTGATGTATTTGTTTAACAAAGACGTATCGTTGATAAACATCGTATTCTCGTTTTGTTCATCAAAGATGTATCGTTGATCAACATCGTATCGTAGTTGCAGCGTTACCAAACAGGTATGGTTAATAACGTCATATTATTTGTCGTAGTACAGAATAATTGTTATAATCTGTACTTTTAGGTTCCTCCTCTTTTACCCTTCTCTTAGACTTCAAAACCCGTAACATCACCCCCTTCTTTAGGAACGGAGTCTGCTACGTTCTCTGCCATCTTTGCGATCCTTGCACCGCAAGTCATTCCTACACATAGAATCAGTACTCAATTGCTTGAATACTTATTCCAATACCACATGTAGTGTGATCAGAATAACTTGTACCGCAACTCATCTCTTTCAGTGATACATATAAACGCTTGATCATTGACACCGATCGTTCCATTTGCACGGACAGTAATACTGGTCGACGTATTTCTACGCGTGCAGGAATAGCCGGTTGACGTATTTCACGCGATCGATACATATATTCAATTCTTGATTTACTCCAAAGATCCATTTGAGTACCATACTCTTGCATGGATTTAGTCTTGACTTTAACATCTTGAAGTGTAATTCATTTACTCCCATATTTCATATACGTTTCAGCTTTCAACGGTTAACGTATTCTTACTCTGATGGGTACATATAAATTGTACTTCAAAATGCTTTCGGAAATATCACCATATGTTCAAGAAACATTCCAAGACGATCAACCATCTTCGCCATGACAGTATCACCCGCAAGAGGGTCAGATGGGACAATCTCAGAATGCACTCGGAATCATATAATTATGTTTCCTAAAGTTAAGACCCATAATGCAAAATTATGTTATATAAGATAATGGTATCTCAAGTCCTTGTATACGAGAGTACCTGGACATTACGTAGTACATGTCTGGCTCTTTTTAAGAGTGTAATAACAGATGACAACTGTAATTCCGAACCATAATTGGGTAAGAGATACTTAGTTTGTTATGTATTCGTAAGTGTCGAGAATACCTGAAGTCACCATACATGTCTTCGTTTCTCATTGTCAAGAGTAATTTAAATATCGATGAAAATACCTGAAGATACCGTAGCGCATCTTCGTTTCTCTTTGTAGAAGGTAATTCGAGTATCGTTGAGAATTCCGGAAGATACCATAGCGCATCTTCGTTTCTCTTTGTCGAAGGTAATTCGAATATCCATGAGAATACCTGGAGATGTCATACAAATCCTCGTTTCTCTTTTGTCGAAGGTAATTCGAATATCGAGGAAAATACCTGAAGATACCGTAGCGCATCTTCATCTCTCCTTGTCGAGGGTAATTCGAATATCAATAAGAATAGCATTTGCTCATTTACTCTTCCAAGTAAATTCAAGTCTTATTCACCTGTAGGTTAAAGTTCCCACTCAAGTATCCTTGAAAGTACATATAAATTATTAGTATCAAAATTAACATGTTAATCCTAAAACTAAAATGTCTTTCGGAAGAATGTTATTAACACTAGCTTCGCAAGACTATGGGACATAGCCATGGGATTCTGATTAGCCTGAATCCTGGCCTCCGTCTTTAAGGATGCCCATCAGGCCTAATAACATAACATCCTAAATCTTGCTCTTAAAATATATTCATTATCTTTTCCATTGAAGATGATATCATGCTTTGAGTATTTTTCGTAATAATCGTGTCGAAAATAATTAAGCTGAAATAAGTAATACCTCTCCTGATGTTATTTGCTCTTCACCCTCGAAAGGGATCTCTCTCGGTGTATACCATACTATACGGGAGCTTTTATTATTCAGAATAGGCATCTTACACTAGCGTCATAATGTCGAAAGTAATTATAACCGAAGTAGGAATACCTGATAATACCATAACGTATTTATCGTTTCCTTTTATTTCGGTTTTTTATCGCGCAAGATGATATATTTTTCGTTGAGCGCTCTGATTCCATAGTTTTACACCCCCTGAACAATGGTGTTTCTTTGGACGCCATTCATAATACATCACTCCTTTCTCCAGTAAATCAATGTTATATGGGGCCTTCCATACAAGGTGGTATGTCAAAACAGACATTTTGACCCGAAGGCTGAATATGGCCTGGCTTCTCCTGTCAGAATTCTTTCACCAGGAAGCCGCAGTTACCGAAGTGATGAATAAAGGGAATATTATGAAAATAACATCGAAGATATTCTAAAAAATAATATGGACGAAGTAACATTGAAGATATTTATTTCCAAAGCAATATTATTAAAATAATATCAAGAATATTTATTACCAAAGTAATATATAAAGGTAATATCGCTGAAGAAACATCGATGATATTAAGTACTGAAGTAACATGCGAAGGTAATATCATCGAAGCAATATCGAGGATATTAATTACCGAAATAGTATATAGAGGTAATATCGATGAAGTAATATTGAAGATATGAATTACCGGAGTACTCTGTAGGTAATATCAACGAAGTAATATTGAAGATATAAATTACCGAAATAATATATAAAGGTAATATCGATGAATTGATATCGAAGATATGAATGACCGATTTAATATGTTGGTAATATCAATGAAGTAATATCGAAGATATAAATTACCGAAGAAATATGCAAGGTTAATAGCGACAAAGTAATATCGAAGATATAAAGCAACCACCGTGGAATTGGTGGTGGTAGCATTAAAACTTTGCTTCGCACCATGGTCTTTAACGTCACCTGATGGTCTTGTATAACTTCCTAAAAGTGACATCCTAGACGTCTAAGGCAATTATCTCATACTCTGCATTAGAACAACACTTGCTGGATGTCCTTATCGGGCTAATGATTACTCTCGATGTCATCGCTAAGTTCATCATCGGGCTAATCCTCAAACCATTCCCGGGACTCAGTCTGCTTTGGGTCTCTGATATGACCATAGGTTGACCACTTGTCATCGACATCTGGTTCCTCGTATTCTTCTGCTAAATCCTCAGAATACTCATTATTCGCACCTTCTTTCCCCCACTGTTGTTTAGCCTCATGAAGCTCTCTTTTGAATATTTTCTGGTAATATTCTTTGGCTTTGTCCCAGCCATTATCATGCCCTTCCTGGAGCCCTTGGTTATAACCGTCGGTATAACCGCTTTCTTTTCCTTCGTTATACATCCTCCAATTGCGAGGTGTATATTTACCAATTTTCACATATGCGAGTTGAATAGATTCTTCGAAATGAATAGTCCATTCATAACGTAACGATAAGCAGTTTTCTTCGTAAACAACGTTAGATTGCATGAGCATGGGTTGCTCAATAAAATTTTGTAATTAAATCATTATAATCAACAGCACAATGATGATCAATATATCGTATAGTCGCTCCATCGGAGGACAGGTAAGATCTACCACTGGCTGCATTTTGCCAATGATTTATTGTTGCCGCAATAACACCACTCGGTTATATCTTCATTTTTGCTATCGCAATCCAACTCATCGGCCCACGAGCGATAATCGTTCCAGTGATCTTTATATACTAGATCGTCGATTGCAAGTAATTCGGCGTTAGTAGCTGATTGGCGATAGTATTCAACCCAAGGTTTGGGTGCCTCGGGATCTGCGTGGAATATTGAATTATTCCAATCGTTATCCGGTACTTCGGATAATATTGTTTGTAACGAACTGAATATATTACGAGACTGCTATTGGAACAAATTAGGCGTATATCCGGCTAAATCGAATATATTAACTGTCATCTATCTAATTTCTTCTGAATATTATAGCTTCCGATAGCCTACCACTAATTGAATCTTGTTGATAATATTCCTTCTGTCTTTCCTGAATATTAGGTCATGTTAAATAGTCTGGAATATAACGATGCCGATTAAGCTATTCGTGTGTTGTATGTTAGAGGTTCTCCCTTATCAGTAGTAATGGTACTTGTGATTGGACGGGGAAAGCACATACCATGCTTATTCACCCAAGTTATGACCAGGATTATGCTCTTTAGCGGGAGTTCATAATCGTTACGAGAAACTTCGTTCTTTCACTTCTGGTACTATGCGGGACATACACAAACATACGTGCACGGCATTTGATAGTCTATTGCGAGTAAGTGGGCTCCGAACCTCCTCTCGTAATGAGTGAAATAAACGCAAGGCACACCCCGGTATTAGGAGAATTGTCACTACCTAAGCATCACGTAAGTGAGGGATTTTTGACGTTGGCTTTAGCCAGAAGCAAACACCTTGCATTGATTTGCATCAGTCTGGATTGCAACATATGCTATGTGTCAAGATCTACATTATCGCAGCACGGACTGGTATCCGATAAGCCTGAGATTAACTACCGAATAAACTCAAAGATTGCGAGATGTCAAAGTTGAAGTTATGGTCTGATGATGAGACATATATGATATTACGCGTAACACGTTGACCTTCGGGAATACGTGGCCACTTCTGATATGCGCGTTCTCCGGATATACGCCGCAAGGATATCTCACGCGCATGGAACTAAGACGCACATATATGGGGCTATCATTGTGCGATGATCATAATTCCAGTTGGGACCAAGGGTATGGGGGACCAAGGGATTATAAAAGGATCACATTGTTTCGGCAATGAAAAGGAAAACCGGACTTGAAACAAAAAGACGATACCAACCAGCGGAGAAATATTCTTATGTATTATTGCGTTTTTATGATTCCTCCATCTATTATATTATACCTAGAATGTATTAGCTTTGTGTAGCAGCAGCCCCGCACCTTCGACAAGTATTCTTTGTCTGAATGCCGATAACCTTTCAGAACGATCATAACATTATCATATACCCTTTTGAGTGTGTTAAATCTCACGCAAGAAGAACCCAGCAAATCTTCGTGCCGCAGTGTGTGTGGTGGCTAGCTTTGATTGTTGGACTTGAGCAGGGATTGCTTTTCCATATCGATAGGCTCCAATGCCAAGAAGATACAACATTACAAGAGCAACTGCCCCGTGAAGTTTCGGCTATCCCTAGGGACCTTACTGAGCATCAACGGGTTGATCAAGTACTAGACTGTACTGAGCAGTACTTAAGAAAGTCTAAGCACTTCAGAGTAATAGCAGCTATGAAGATCTCTGGCCAAACGACAACTGGTCGAATTAAGCCATTGAGGAGAATCAGGAGATCCTTAAGGAAAGCGAAGAGGATATCCAAAGACGTTGTGACCAATAATTGGAAAAATCATACCAAGGCAGAAGGCATTGACGATAGCGAGATTTCCAGAAGGAAAGCAGTGACCGAGTGCTTACATTGCGCTGGGCCCGTCGATGGAAAAGGAAATCATCGACTCAAGGATTGTGTCCGAAGGATTAATTTTAATAAGGGAACTGCTGTATTCCCTAAGGATAGGAACAATCAGAAGCTAACAGAATCTTCAGAAGAATGTGATCCTGCGGCTAGTCCCGATTCCGAAGATAATATAGATTAGGATCTCTGGCCGTACGCACCTTGAGTACTGAACGAAGTATCTTGGATAGGTGTTGTTACCCCAGTAACATTGTAACCGGTATCCTAAATGGTACAGTAACCGTAAAACTTGGTTGTTTAATCGAGCACAAAACTAATCCGTATTTTCGGGACTTAAGCAAGTCTGCTCCTTGCTTCTTTCATCGTTGGTATGCTTTGAGCTCTTCTTCTTGCATGTATATAATAACCCAGGAGCGGTATGGTTATTTATTATACTGTTATGTGGGTAATAACACCTATCCAATATACATCGTTAAGTACTCAAGGTGGGTACGGCCGTAGATCCTAATCTCTATTATCTTCGGATTCTGAACTATCCGCAGGATCACTTCCTTCTGAAGATTCTGTTGGCTTCTGGTAGTTCCTATCCTTTGGGATTATAGCAGTTCCCTTATCTAGTTCAATTCATTGGACGCAATTCTTGACTCGATGATTTCCGTTCCAAACGAAGGGCCAAGCGCAAAGTAAGCACTCATTCGCTGCTTTCCTTATTGAAATCTCGCTATCGTCTATCTCTTCTGTCTTGCTATAATATTTCCGCTTATTGATCGCAATGTCTTGAGACATCTTCTTGGGTTTCCTTAAGGATCTCCTTACTCTCCCTGATGGATTAATTCGACCACTTGTCATTTCTCCGGAGATCTTCAAAGCTGCTATTTCTCTCATCCGCTTAGACTCTCTTAAGTATTGCTCAGTACAGTCTAATACTTGATCAATCCATCGATCCTCAGTAAGGTCTTTAGGGGTAGCCGAAATTTCTCGGGGAAGTTGCTCTTGTACTGTCGTATCTTCTTGGCCTTGGAGGCTATCGATAGGGGAAACCAATCCCTGCTCAAGTCCAATAATCAAAGCTAGCCACCACACACACTGCCCCACGAAGATTTGCTGGGTTCTTCTTGCGTGAGATATTTCACACTCCACAGCATATATGATAACGTCGTTATCGTTCTCAAAGGTTATCGGCATTCAGACGAGGAATCCTTATCAAAGGTGCAGGGCTGCTGCGACACAAAGCTATTAGATTCTAGGTATAACATAATAGATGTACATATCATAAAAACGCAATAATTAATAAGGATATTTCTCCGCTAGTAGGTATCGTCTTTTCGTTTCACGTCCGATTATTTTTTTCATTGCCAAGATGATGTGATCCTTTTATAATCCGTTGGTCCCCCACACCCTGGGTCCCAACTGGAATTATGATCATCGCACACTGATAGCTAAATATCTGAGCGTCTTAGTTCCATGAGCGTTAGATATCCTTGCAGCTTATATCCAAAGAATGTGCGTATCAGAAGTGGCCACGTATTCCCGAAGGTCAACGTGTTACGCGTAATATCATTTATGTTTCATAATCAGACCATAACTTCAACTTTGACATCTCGCTATCTTTGAGTTTATTCGGTAGTTAATCTCAGGCTCATCAGGTACCAGTCCGTGCTGCAATAACGTAGATCCTGACACATATCATATGTTGCAGTCCAGACTCATCCAAATCAATGCAAGGTGTTTGCTTCTGGCTAAAGCCAATGTCAAAAATCCCTCAGTTACGTTATGCTTAGGTAGAGACAATTCTCCTGATACCGGGGTGTGCCTTGCCTTTATTCCACTCGTTATGAGATGGAGGTTCGGAGCCCACTTACTTTCAATAGACTATCAACTGCCATGCACGTATGCTTGTGCATGTCCCACATAGTATTAGAAGTGAAAGAAGCAAGCTTCTCATAACGATTATGAACTCCCACTAAAGAGCATAATCCTGGTCATAACTTGGATGACTAAGCATGGTATGTGCTTTTTCGGTCCAATCACAAGTACCATTATTACTGTTACGGGAGAACTCCTAACACCGAAATACCAATTACATGAAAGCCATTCAAGGAGTCCTATCGTTGCCACTATGCCTTTCCCAACAATGAGGGTCTCAACAACTAATCCCAACATTGTGAACTCTCAGCACAGCCATTCATGCATGAATATGAGCAATGTAATAATACAATAAACAAATCACCAAAAAGAGATGCAAAACCTCTCCAAAAATCTCAAAATTATCACCCATCTGTCCACCCTCCAAAGTGCCAGAAAAATACCCACGCAGATTGCAACTCCTTGAACAACTGTCCAGCCAGTGCTTTGTATCCTCCCAATGATGCATTTGCAGCTGGGCAGCTGATTGTACACTTCCTGTTGACCAAGGTGCCCGGAGCGGGAGAATTCACACTGTGATCGCGCTCCCGTAGCCAATCTGCATCCTCATCTGCAATGCCACATTGCTCCTAATTCTCCAAGAGACCACACTCACGACTTGGCATGACTTGAAGCAATTGCTGATGTCTGATAATCCTTATCTGAAGCTTCCTTTTGAACTTTTGGAAGCCTGTTTTGGTTGTCTGGAAGTTTCTTGGATGTGGGCACCGTGTCTGACCATCATCATCCAATACCTCCCCGATATCGTTGATAATACTCTTGGCTGGAGGTGGTAGGATGTCATCCAGCAGATTGTAGCTGCGGCCACCATGAAGAAGCGTCTGGGCACCAGATGTGCCATCAGCTTGTTGGCCATGATAAATGACGCAAAAATGCATTGTGTTGTGAAATCTCATTGCTGACTTTGCCCACCCAGCAGCAGTATTGCTATCGAAGTTTGGTGTAGCATTACAGGCATGCACACCACCATCTTCTTTAGGCGCCTCCAGCAGCCCCAAAGCTGTCAGACATTCTGGCTGGGGTCTCGTAGTCCGCTGATTGCAGCATTCATGATGGATGAACCGGTGGTATCTATGATTCACGGAAGTATCGGAAGTATCAATCCATCATGACCAGGCCAGTGGCATTGGAACAGGTGACTATTGTTTGCACCCACCCTCTGCCCAGCAATGTTGGGATCGACTTAGGCGATGGTAAAGCCAAACGGCTCAACAAGCAAATCACTTGAGGTATTGCAACACACCGGTATCAGTGCAGACCTGGGACCCGAGGTTTATTCCTCATTCTCTTCTGTATCTACACATCTCTAGGAATTGTAAATGCAGCATTGGGGCGATGAAAAACATACGAATGTTCACAAATTTCCTCTTCTTAGTAGGAGTTGATTCGACCCTATCTTTTCTTTAGTGATTGCCAACCTCCCAGAGCTTGTCCAGTGCTCCCTGGAGTTTCTGACCATCGGGGATAGTCATGTCTGCTATGAACCATTTACAAAGCTGCGGTTGAAATGCCAGAGCAGTGATTCAAGTAATGCAATGATCAATCAGGAGATCCCATTGCTCCGTGCTAGCACCTGGCTTGTTGCTGATGCTCATTGACTGGGCAATCTCCCAGATGCACTCCCTCACTGTATTATCTTTCTGTTGTTTTGTCAAGCCACCATTCTCCTGCCGAATCCCCATGGTTTCTGCTGCCCATTGGCTCACTCCAACCCTGGTGTTTTTGGCCCAGTCAAGGACTTGTAGAGTTGGCATTTGGATTGAATTAGCATCTGCCACAACTTATGTCGGCAGCCAGAAGGCATCGCGTTACATTTCTGGTTCTCAACCATGGTCAATGATTCAGTGGTGGCTATCAAACGCTAGTTACTATAAACAAGCATCGGAAGTGTTGAATATATGATCATGGGTAATGTGATACATTACCAGACATGAGGAGTGTGGGTCGAAGGGTCTGGAGATTATAAGTAAGGTGGGCAGGTAAGGTGAACGTATATCTGGGCTTGGAGGGGTTCTCTTGATCCGGCGATGTCATCTTGGCTGATATTCAGCTTGGAAACAATTTGCTTAGCCTTATCTAAGTGCCCTGATTCATCGACTAAATGGTTTAATTAATCACAAAGGCAACTGAACATATGCGCTGATGTCATATCTCACTCGGATGTCCTTGCTGCAGTGCTTGTACCCTGGAATGATGTCTCTGGGTCGGTATCACACAAGAATGCATTGTTCATGTAAGATATCAACTTATCAAAACGTAACAACCATAAACCAGGCAACAGGCTTAGGAGGGTCACGTGAGGGTGCAAAACAATTGCCGCCACAAGCCTCATGCAGATGCAGTATGCCTCTGAAGATTCAAGTGATGTTGAAAATGACAGAAAGATTAAACTCATCGCACTTGTGTGAATGAAGATGAGAGAAATCCTACAAGAGTGGTAAGACCAGTTTTTGGAGGAGGTAAATGACAGTGAGGCTTTATCAGAGGACCAGCCGGATTGCAATGGTGTAGCTAGCAGAACAACCACCGAGACTTGTCTTCACATCGTTGTGACATTTCATTTTGCTCATGACACATGGATCTCGGTCGACGGCGTCTTTACTCCTCGGAGACATACTCCTTCATCGGAGCTTGCATCACTCACCTCCATGGCGACCAGACAGAATAGATACTATATGTCTCAGCTGGATAACTGCCAGATTATGGTTTCCGATTGAGCATGACAGTATTCTACTTCAATTTTTTCATGAACGGCGCTGCGACCCTGTTCTCCACCATTCCTATAATGATTGCAGCAATACAGAAGCTGACAACGAAAATGGGTACATCAATTGAGAGCAACCCCCAGTTTGGAAAAGTATTTACGGTACTCCCCACTACGACTACTGTCTAGCTGGTAAGCATATCAGTTACAAGTATTTCGATATCTTCAACCATGAAATATATCTATGGACTATGGTAAATATTTTCTTCCAAGGAGGGGTATCGATTCGCCCACTGGTGCATCAAGCACAACTCGAGCAAAGCTGTATTCTACGAGCTTTTCCAGAAGCCTACATTGGCAGCCATCAGAAACTTCAATTCATCCCACAGTTTATTCGAAAGGTTCAACAACATGTCCTACAAGGTGGGCATCATCCTTTGGATATCGGCCAAAGTGTGATAGAATCACATGGCCAATACAACCAACATTTGCGATGATGAGTACACATATATCTTTAACCGCAATCCTGTTGAATGCATTGACTTCCTCATGCAGCAGACTGCATTTGGGTAACATATGTCATATGCTACCGCAAAGGAATTCGATGATGCTGAGGAATATATCTTCTCACAGGTAAAATCAAGTGACTGGTGGTGGGATGAACAGGTAAGTTAGTTGACTTTCGTCATAGCTACGATGATTTTGACTGCTGCAATAGCTGTGGTGGTCTCTTGGAGCAACAATTGCCCCTTTATTCGGCAGTTCAGAGCAGTCACATCTTACAAACTATCCGGGCAACAAGAAGGAATGGCCAGTATATATGAGTGTCAGCAACACTGACTCCATCAGCAAAATGTATTTTAGTCCCTGGAAGCCTCCAGGAGTGTCTGAGAGGATGTGGAGTGTAAACTGAGATGCGTCAATGTCACGAGTGTATCAGACCCTAGGAGGGTATTCCTGCTGACCTTCGGAGTAACTGGGAGTGCCGACGACAAGACTGCCAGCACCTGGGAGCGCTGGCGACAAACCTGGGAGCACCTCGAATCACTGTAAAGCAGTCTGGGAAAAACAGTATCTACTTTGGGAATGCTGCTGGTGCGCCGGGAGATCATAGCTACTACTTATCATTCAACGATTTTCAAAACTCATGTATTCAGTTTGAATTCTCATCTATGTATCTATGTATCAATATATACCTACCCATCTATAAGTGGTATTTCTCGACTGGCTGCAGGCGGTGTTTGAGAGCACTTCGAGGTGCACCTGAATATGAAGATCAAGTGAACCCACAGATACACTCCAAAGCGGTGATCAAGCAATTTTGGAGATGCGCTTGGAGGCCATGATCGTGCGAACTTGGAGGCCGTACTTGAGCGAGTTTTGAGATACACTTGAAGGCTGTGATCGAGTGGGTTTGGAGATGCACTTGGAGGCCGTGATCGAGCGAGTTTCGAGATACACTTGGAAGCAGTGATCAAGCGAGTGTGTAGAAGCTCTTGGAGGCCATGATTGTGCGGATTTAGATGCTGTAATCGAGCGAGTTTGAAGATACACTTGGAGGCCGTGATCGAGTGAGTGTGGAGATGCACTTGGAAGGCGCTAATCGAGTGACTTTGGATGAGTACTGGGAGGCAATCATTGGACAGTGCACCGAGTGCTGAGAGTCTTTTCATCAGTTAGTTAACTCGCAACCGTGGGAATGTGACAAGGTGACTTGACCTTTGAGCTCTCATGGAGAGGCATGCCGGAAGCTGAAGCTACCTTTAGGGGTCAACTCATAATCATGAGAATGAAGAGAAGACAAAAAATCTTGAGTGGATGCTGTACTAGGTGTATGCTGTACTCGGCGTATGGTATACTCAGTGCCAACTCATGATCATGACATTGCGAGATTGAGATGGATGACATAACTTTGTGTTGTGCGATGATAGTACAGTTTTGGATGAGAAAGAGAGAGATGGGGGATGATGATGAGAACGATGTGGAAGATACAAGTGGATATGAGAAATCAGGGGTACAACATGCATGATTGGGTTGGGATGACCTCGTATCTGTGTAATTACATGCAGGATCGGGACTTGTATCTGCTGTATCGGGTATGGTAAATTGATCAACACACGCAATTCTCTTAAGTCACAGTTTCCCATGATGATTCCCCCCATACCCTCTCATCTCTCTCTTTTTTGTGCTCAATTCTACCATCACGTAAGAACACAAAGTTAAGTCATCCCTCTCTATCTCTCCATGCCATGATCAGGAGTTAACACCGAGTACAGCATACACCAAGTACTGCATCATCCCAAGATTGACTGTCTCCCGCTCCCAGCCAGTCTCTCATCTCTTGGCAGACCATGTTGTACTCAATTCTCTACATTCGCACATTTATGAGTGAACCAATGAATTGTGTCGCTGCTCCCGTCGTGCCTCCCTCCCGAATTACCATCTCCAGATTAGCCGCCTCCTAGTCCTCCTCCAATCTCGCTCGATCATGGCCTGCAAGTGCATCTCCAAACTCACTCAACCACGGCCTGCAAGTGCATCTCCAAACTCGCTCGATTGCGGTCTTGAAGCGCATCTCCAAACTCGCTCGCACACTGCCTCCATTTGCATCTCCACACTCGCTTGGTTGCGGCCTCCAACCGCATTTCCAAACTCACTCGATCACCGCCTCCAACTGCATCTCCAAAATTGCTTGATTACAGCCTCCAAGTGTATCTCCAAAATCGCTAGAATACACCATTGGAGTGCATCTCTAAGTTCACTCGATCACGGTGTCGTGAAACGGTAGAGCTAGAAGGCCGACAGCCCATCATCAACACTCCGCTGCAACTTTCATGGTATCCGAAGGCAATTCATTACAATGTGCAGTTCTTGCTCGAGGAGCGTAGGACGAGTGTGAGAGGATGTGTAGGTATACCCGGCCATGACAAACCACAAAAATTGCGTGCATTTATGAATCAATGGCAAGAGTGCATGAGGATCGACACAGATTGCGTGGATCTACAAAGCTCGGTAAGAGTGCATGAGACCAAGAGCTGGGCACGATTGAGTGTGTATTTCATATAATGAGATGATGTCTATCCACCCCGGGGTCTCCGAAATATATACTGCTTGTCGCTGAGTCCATCTCCGTTATCCCTGTAACTCCATATTTATATATATATAGATATCTAGATAATAAATGCCATATTATGATGTAGTGAATCTTGTGACTGTATCAAAGACCAATATGATCGATGAACTGCCTTGTGGTTATGGAACCCTAAGAACCACTGGTGTGAGAATACAGTACCAAGTCTCCAGCAGACCTGCGCAGAGGTCTCAGCAGCTCCAAAATTTGACTATCCTAATGGTAAAATCTCGTAGCATCCTGAATGCACCTCCATCACTGCAGGTGCTTTCAGGAGCACATGAGAATGCTCTTGCACAGTCTGAGAGCACTTTGTAAAGCTCCAGGGGGGGCTAGGAGCATCTGGAAGTACTTAGAAACACTTGTGAGGGCTACAGGAGTGTCTGGGAGGTGTGTGTATGGAGTCCGGACCGAATTACATTGTGCTGATGTTGTCGACTAGATGAATGCCTTCGAATCTTGCAAGCCTCCTTGTTACCCTTATTCCCATTGCTCCAACATATCACTTTAAAGGCCCTGGAAAAACAACTGCCCTGGAGGAACAACAAATCCACAATCGAGAGGATTTGAGGAAGGTCTTCGAGCTAATTTCTCGTCATCCGCAGGTGCCTTTCAACACTGGAAAGCATATGCTTGGTGCAGGCAGTCATACGCGGCAATGTTATCCTGTCATCTGTGCATGGATAGGTGACAACTTCGAACACATTCACTTGCACTCAATCAAGCAGCCCCATCCAGCAGTTTGCCAAGCTCCGAAATTGTCGGTTAGAGATGGGAATTCATTGTCATTGCAATTGAGAGACAATCGGGTATTCTTCCAGAAGATGATACACGTGACCCACGGAGATGAGACCGAGATACAGGAAGTAAGAAAATATCTGGATGATCACAAGGTTCAAACTTCAGAACGCATCTTGTACAATATGAAATGCATCTCCCGGATGACTATTATTGTACCCGGTATTCTTCACACCATCTATTCTGGTAGGCTCCAGCATTGGATGCACTGGGTAATGTTCTTCCTCGAACAACATTCCATGATTGACAAATTCAACTGGCTCTGGGCGTTGATGCCTCCAGATCCTGGTTTCACTCGATTCATCAAGCCATCCTGCCAGGTGACGCAATGGAGTGGTACGGAGACGAAAGCACTTGGGCGGGTGATTGTTCCAGTTTTTGCGGTAACTCTTTCAAAACATTCAGTGAGCCACAGGATTCCCTCCACAGATGCCCTGTTGTGCATCAAGAACATAGAGTATTTCCATCTTATGGCACAGTACCGGTACCATACTGAAGCCACGATCCAGTACATGGATAATCATCTCGAGGAGATTCATTGCCCGGATGATGTTTTCAGTTGATTCTGTGCCAGTACATCTGCCAAGACGGTCTCAGAAGCCTTCAAAAAGCACCTTACTTTGGACAATCAGGAGGAATGGGAGTGTAACCCTGCTTGGAACAATCATTCTGTGGCTGCAAAGCGTCGTAGAGTCAATGCAAATAAAACACAGTTGCAGTAAGAAATAGCACAACATCTTGCCGACCAATCAGATTTCAACTTTGTGATGATGCATCTCCTGAACCTCCTCTCTGACCTTATCTGCCAGCTTGGCAACCTCTGAAATGGACGCTCTGAACTCCCAGAAAGAGTGATGATGGATCTTAAACAAGCATAGTGGCAATCAAATCGTCATAAGGCCTCCTATATTTTGCGAATGAAAGCCCAAAAGGAGGTGTTGCAGTATCGAGAGCTGAATGCAAACACTGAAAAGCAATGTTGTGATGAAGACATGCCTCGAACCAAAGTGCCTATCAAGCGAACGATGAGAAACCCGCAACCAGAAATCACAACCCTTGGTGACTTGGCCGGGTGGTGTGCAATGCCAAAAGGCAAACTACAGAATCATGTAGCTTGGTGTTTCAAGAGATTTGCCAACTTCACAAACTATGTTGATCTTGATCAGTATGTCGGTGGTCTCAATAATGCAACATACATCCAGTACAATGCAGTAGCAATTCCAGAGGCATCATTTCAATGCAATGAGCAGGCAGTCAAAATGGTTTGTTGCATGTTGTCCACAAGGTGGAGAAAGCATAAGCTACCAATGAATGATACAGTGCATCTCGGCATGGGGCCGAGTCCTGATAGACACTTCAAGTCGACCGCTGGACGCATTCTTGTACCACTCAAGTGTCTATTTGCCATTGAGGATGCCGAATTGTGTGTTAATGGGCATCTTCTCTTGGTTCAGACATTCACAACTTGGCCAATATGTTAGACTTCAGGTATGGTGATTGTCAAGAAGAGACATCATCAACCAACGATTCGACCCTTGAACAATCGAACCTTCCATTGTAAGCATTATGTTGCCATCTGAACCACTTGTATTGTCCCTATAAGGGTGATCCAAGGGGCTGTACATCTTCTTCCGCTGACTCGACTGCCAGATAGAACAAGGTGGTACTTGAGCAACACCATTGACTTGAACACTGTCAATTTGTTTTACATGTAGATTCTTCGATTCGATGCGTGAAGTAATCGTTGCAGCAATGTATTGATATCTGCTCAGTGTTTACTCTGGGTGTCTTGATCTTTGATATGGGAGTTGTGCAAGCTTGTGTATAATCGATGTCTCAAGGGATAAAATTGTCAACAATATTCTTGAAATCGATGGAACAGTTCAAAAAACCGTCGAAACAATACAAATCTAGAGGACCAACATGAAAAAATCATCGGCAGTAAATTATGTTAAATGACTACAAAAGTTGTTGAAATGTCCAGACAATGTGATCACATTATTGAACACTTCCAAGCACGGTGGAAGAATGTATGTAAGTTGCTCAGAGTATTTGTGGAGAATGTGGAGAAGGATCAGTGTGAGGGGTCCATTGTCAGAAACTAATTTCGCTCTCTGCTGATGTAATTACTTCGGTTATTGCAATATATTGCAATACAGCACAATTGAAGTGTTCGATCTACTGAAACAAATGCAATGCGATATGTCACATCAGCAAAATGTAAAACCGTTCAGAAATCATAACTCCATGACTCAGCTATTCTGAACAGCCACAACCATCCTTCAAGAAGCTCCCGTCCAGGCTGAATGCAATCTGATATCCTTCCCAGGTTCTCTAAGAGAACTTTCAGGTGCTCCTCAATGCTTCTGAAGTAGCAGAACAGAATACAAGAATATGTTAAAGAGTATGAAGTCATCTTCAGAATGCTATAATATCATGCCTTGAAGTTGGTAAATTTTCGGAGCTGCAGGGACTACAGCACGCATCTCCAAGACAATTCCGGTGCACTCTGAGCCCGACTCTCCGGGAGTGAAAATACATAATGTCCATATCAAATTGCACAATTTGATAAACTATCTCACAGCTACACACCTGAATCGGGCCTTGCAATCTAATTAATTTACAGTCCAGTAGGTATCTATAATGACATGATTATTTACAAGCAATAAAATATCAATGCCACTCGATGCAGCAGTCTCCCACACCTGACATGCGAGTTCAACTATTGCTCCAACGGCTACAATATGCATTTCATTCATTGGTTTGACAACCCAGATGACCCTGTCAACACAATCAGCCCAATCCTGCAGATCGTTGTACTTTGTTGGAGTCACTACCCCATATTCTTGAGCTTGATGACGTATTATGCATTGTTGAGTCATCTTAAACCTCGTACAAAAGGTGGACATTGCTTTCCCGGCGGGCAAGTGATTCTTAAATTGGAGGATCTGATTCCATGGAGTCCAGCTGAAGTATAATACAGGAAAACAAAGAATTTGTCCTTGGAAGGTGTTATCAAGGTCACTCTCTTCACTTTGCATATACTGGACTGAGATATTATGAGATTCAGGCATAATCCCTTGGTAGGCATTTGTATATTCTACCTTTGAATCAAGTCCTAGACACTCAACACAAGTAGGGTTGTGAAATGGTTGACAGTAATACAACAGCTCATTGTGGAATTTAATAAATATACTGTCTATGATTGCATTCTGATCATATCCGAGCACCAGTCCACTAACTGCATGTCCCCAGCTCTATTCAACTTGTACATGGAATAGCAGTCCACAGTTGGGTTTTCCACAATCTTCTGCTGCATCGCTGCGTGAGGTTAATGTGATACATCTGCACACTCTGTGGACATGGGTTTCTTCCAAATGATATACCTGGTGTGATATGAGGCAGATAAAGGGCTCGTCCTGAATTTTTTGCAGACTTATCAGATGGGCTCGGCTTGAATATCGCTGTGCATCAGTAGCGGATAGTAGGTTGAGAACTTTTGCAGAGTCAATATCATACCAGCCTTAGAGTGCAAGATAGGACAGTGTCTCCTCCTCATAGTCAAGACCAGTACACCAGTCATTATGTGTTACGGGGTCGGTATGGCCTAAGTAACTGTACTTCAAACTACATGTTAAGACTTAAGTATGTACTCAGTCACACTCTGCCGTAATTCTTATTTGTAATAATTTCCTATCAGTATCTCCACTCAAATTGTATGGGCAACCGATAAAGGTCGTATACACAAAAAGGACAAAAATGTAAGATTGTATCAGATGCTGCCAGATAAATAGCAACTAAATCGTTTCATGGTGTGATACAATATTGACAATACATATATCTCATAAAATTAATCTTGGTGATTAATTCGTAGAATTAATCTCGGTCATTGATTAACATTGCAAAGTATATTAATATAATGCATCTTGGTGATTGATTAATATCGCAAAGTATATTCGTATAATTTATCTTGGTGATTGATTAATATCGCCAAGTATATTCGTATAATTGATCTCGGTGATTAATGATTATTATGGTGGTAATATTTTGCCCGTTTGATAGTGCAATCGATATTGACACGTATCTTCACAAATCCTTCTTGTGCTAATTCCTGGATAAATCTGGTGTTTCGATACTATTGGCAATATTACGTCTCGTGTGTAATCTCCCTTAATGTGATTCTCACATATCTTTTATGCTCAGCTCGAAGGCGAACTCCAGTGCGCCTTCACTGTGTTTTGCTTTGTTTGCTGAAACGTTCCTGAAGCTTGAGAATAGTAGGATTTTGATATTTTGGTTGATTCTTGAACACTCATCCAGACCTCATCATATTTAGCTGCTTGGGCTTTTTGGATCTGTATTTATTCCTCAATTTCGGTAGAGGTAACTCTTCCTCAATATCGGAATTATATCTAAGATCCAAATCAGGAATAGCAGATTCCGGGATTGCAGTTTGGGTATCTTTCTGATGTATCAATGGAGTAACTACGCAGTCCCCGATGTATTCTGATGGGAATGTATTATATTCGAGATGAAACCTTAATATCTCCATATATTGGATAATACTTGCCAGCCACCAAATACACTATGCAGCAAACCAATTATCTTCCTTCTTAAATCGTCGTAGCAATAGTGCAAATGCACAAACGATAATATCGTGATTATTTGTAAACTTGTGCTCTGTTATGGGGCAGGGGAACCGCGTACAATCCTAATAGATAATACTAATATACTTGATAAGAATAGTAATAGTAAAAAATAAGAACTTGAAACTTATAATATTTCAGCTTCGTCTTTCACAGGTAGGTACTGTTCGTAACTGTGGGGCTGCCCTTCCAATACCAGAGCATTGCTCTCTCTTTATAGCTTTTCTTGGACTACTGAAGTTTATGTCCAAACCTTAGCTATTATCTCATCTGTCATAACATAGAGTACTCTTTTATTACGAGCCAGGCTCTATGATAGAGGACCACACCTCCCAAGGGGTATCTTGTAATTGCATGATTGGTTTTGAAGCGTTACGCTCCTGATAAGAATCAGGCCATCATCAGCAATAAGATTTACTCAAATAGTAACTTCAACATACATATCTTGCAACTTGTGTATTTCGGATAGTCAAAACCTCTCCATCGCCTGACGTGGTTATCTGGATGGCTTTAAACAGATTGCTTAATAAATTAAGACACAACCTTCACCATGTAGGCTATTTGGTTTATCTGCTTCAGAGTCTTATGTGGCAACCCACCATTGCTCTGTTGACATTTGACTTGACATATTACACCAGTGATATTGAACTAATATTAATTAACCATACTCGTTTGTTCTCAGCCAGGGAATCAGAGGCTTATCGGGTCTTATTAACTTTGCCCAACGTCTTCATCACTCAGACACACCATGCTAAGGCTGAGACTATTCTCTTTGGCCGGGGAGTACCCAAGTGATTCTGCTCCACAAGGGATTGGCTCGACATCACACTTGATCGCATATTGGCTATTGTCTGCCTGACATGTTTGTCGCACCTTTGCAACTGCCATGTCTGGTCCCCTTCGCTCAGTTTGGATTAGTGTGGTAAGAAATAACTGGCACCATTAAAAGCCCTGAAGGCTTATCAGCTGGCCAAGGTTACTACATCATCAAATCAGGTCTACCGTAGTATGTGAACTTTCATTGAATCCGCCAGCAATGAGGCTCGCTGTTGAATCGACACGAGGCATGTAATCACCTGCTAAGGAGCATACTTATGGCAGCTAACTACTTCACTATGAGATCGGTGTTATGTACTATATGGTACTGTAACCCATTATGTAGATCTCGAAGTAGACTATTACCAATACCTCTATTAGGGGAGAACCCCTAACATTATGCTTGAGCATCTGTCAAATGCAATTGACTTGGTTGCTAGATCGATATGCCTCTTTTATGTGCGCGATATATTGCTGTTCAGAAATATCAGGGGTAAAATTGTCACCAGAACCCATTTGCCAAATTGACTCTGATAGATGGCTCACAAAATGCATCGTTGGATATCTGAAATGTATTACACCTTGTTCAATTGTTTTCTGGAGCACCTGAATGCTGATTGTCACCCACCAAGCTTCATACTCGATCATGCGGATGGAGAATCCCTACTTGAACTGCTTCTGTTCATTTGAAGTGATGCCATATATATCTCTCTTCAGCTGGTTAGTGACATGCTCTGTATCAGCCAAGCTCCAAGTCATGGCATCTGTCTCAGCATCGGATAGGCAGATCTGAAAGTGCTGTCGCTTGTCAGGAGTCATGTTTGCCACCCTGTACGCCTCATGTTCTTTGGCGGTTTTCATTAGGGCAAGTTTTTTGGCTTCTGGGACTGATTGCCTTAGTCCCTACTTCCTGCACAAGTTGTCACACATGATGTTGGAATAATTTATCGAAAAGCTTGCATTTAACAGGTGTCGCTTGATGGATCTCGCGCTCCAAACACTCTATTGCCGTCTGACAATCAACATCTAACAGTGTGGTTGCCGCTTGTTGGGCTCTATTGAGGTGCGGCTGAAATTGCCTACATTTTGTTGTGGAAACCTTTTCAGCCCCATACTCAAGGGCCTCCATTGCAGCACAAATCTTATGAGTTGTTTGTTTGCATAACTGATGGGCTTCCCTAGCTAACCGGTTATCTACTTCGGTCTTTGCAGACTTCAACATTTCCTGTTCTCGAAAAATACCCTTCTTTGGGGATAATCACCTGAGTGCATCATCATGTGATTTGAGGGATATATCCAAGTGATTTTGTGGGCTAGCAAGTAGGGACAATTCACATACATCAGCAACAACTCTAGTTTCCGTCAGAAACACCCGGGAGTTCCGGACGGCTCTGACGGCTCTGACGGAACCTCGTACCCTCAGACGGAGATTAACACGCTACCCGTCGCCCAGGCGACGGGTCGTGTTGCATACATACCTCCTTTACTTTGTGGTGACGTTTATGCACCATCAGAAGGACATGTGTGTTACAACGTACCTCCTTTACTTTGTGGTGAGGTTTACGCACCATCAGAAGGACACGTGTGTTACACTCTTCGCAGGGGCTGCAGTTATGCTTAAGCCGGTTACACAACGCCTGGTGATATTAAATCATAGCTACTACTTATCGTTCAACGATTTTCAAAACTTATGCATTCAGTGTGTATTGTCATCTATGTATCGATATAGCTACCTATCTACAGACGGTATATCTGGACTGGCAGCACGCGGTGATTGTCAGCAATTCGAGGTGCGCCTGAAGATGACGATCGAGCGAACTCAGAGATACACTCCGAGGCCGTGATCGAGCGAGTTTGGAGATGCACTTGGAGGCCGAGATGGAGTGAACTCAGAGATGCACTGGGAGGCCGTGATCGAGCGAGTTTGGAGATGCACTTGGAGACCGAGATTGAGTGAACTCACAGATGCACTTGGA
>Ga0307515_10003631_pt1 | contig 32412 bp, 27 predicted proteins | sample 17_EM_MG_FD_194513 | JGI IMG/M metagenome (GOLD analysis project Ga0307515, IMG submission 194513) | Populus trichocarpa ectomycorrhiza microbial communities from riparian zone in the Pacific Northwest, United States - 17_EM | ecosystem: Host-associated > Plants > Roots > Unclassified | place... | reverse complement strand
CCGTGCGCAGCAGGTACAGCACCGCGCAGAACACTTCGTACAGGTCCACCGTCGCCGGCTTGGTGCTGCGCCTCACGCTGCGCAGCAGTGGCTCTATTTCGGCAAACTTCTCTCGACTGATGTCGCTGGCATACGGCTTTCTCTTCACCCGTCAATTCTCGCGGATCAGAAGATCGTAAACACGTTCTCAGATCTGAACCCGCGTCCCGAGTTCGACCACACAGTTGTGCGGCAGCTTGAAGAAATCGGCGACGCTGCCGGCATTGCGCGACATGGTGGCGAAGAGTGCTTCGCGCCAATGCGCCATGCCGGCCCCTTTGGTGGGCACGACGATCTCGCGGCTGAGGAAGTACGAGATCGCACCCTGGTCGATGACCAGGCCTTGTTGCGAACAATGCTCAAGCGCCTTGGGGATGTCGGGCTCATCCATGAATCCGTAGCTCACCTGCACACGCCAGAAGCCACTCACCAGCGGCATCACCTGCACGCGCTCGGCGGGCTGAACACGCGGCACTTCCTCGAACATCACCGTCAGGATCACGTTCTGTTCATGCAAGACCTGGTAGTGCTTGATGTTGTGCATCAGCGCCTGAGGCACCGTGTCGGGGTTGGCCACGGCGTACACGGCGGTGCGTGGCGTGCGGTGCGCCCCGGCGTCTTCGGCCAGCGAGGTGATGAAGGGAAGGAGCTCGGGGTCGTCGCTGCGGATGTGCTCGATCAGCAGCTCGCGCCCGCGCTTCCAGGTGGCCATGACGGCGAAGATGGCCGCCCCCATGACCAGCGGAAACCAGCCACCCTGCCAGATCTTGAGCGAGCACGACACGACCAGCACGGCATCGACCACCAGGAACAAGGCGGTGGCGGCCAATGCCAGCGCCAGCGAATACTTCCAGACGTAGCGGACGACGAAGAACGTCAGCAAGGTGGTGATGAACATCGTGACCGTGACGGCGATGCCGTAGGCCGAAGCCAGGGCCGACGAACTGCCGAAGCCCACGGTGGCCAGCAGCACGGCCACCATCACGACCCAGTTCACCAGGGGCACGTAGATCTGGCCGACTTCTCTTTCGGAGGTGTTGAGGATGCGCATGCGCGGCAGCAGCCCGAGCTGGATGGCCTGCTTGGTCATCGAGTACGCACCCGAGATCACCGCCTGCGACGCGATCACCGAGGCCGCGGTGGCCAGCAGCACAGCGGGAATCAACCAGGCCTGGGGGAACAGGCGATAGAACGGACTTTCCAGCGCAGCCGGGTCGCGCATCAGCAAGGCCCCCTGGCCCATGTAGTTGAGCGCGAGAGACGGCAGCACGAAACCGGTCCAGGCGATGCGGATCGGGCGAGCGCCGAAGTGGCCCATGTCGGCATACAGCGCCTCGGCGCCGGTCAATGCCAGCACGATGGAACCCATGACCACGAACAGGTGCCAGCCGCGCGCCTGCACAAAGGCAACGGCCTCGAGCGGGTTGAGCGCCGCCAAGATGCCCGGTTGCTGCACGATCTGCAGCACGCCCGTCAACCCGAGCACGGCGAACCAGACGCTGATAACAGGGCCGAACAGTTTGCCCACCGCCTCGGTGCCGAAGCGCTGCGCCAGGAAGAGGCCCACGATGATGGCCACCGAGATCGGCAGCACAAAGGGCTTGAATGCAGGCGTGATCGCCTCCAGGCCCTCGACGGCACCGAGCACCGAGATCGCCGGCGTGATGACGCTGTCGCCATAAAACAGCGCAGCGCCGAGCACCCCCGTGAGCAGCAGCAGCGTGCGGCGCGCTGGCGTACCGCCTGCTGCCAGCGCGGTGAGCGCCATGATGCCGCCTTCGCCGCGGTTGTCGGCCCGCAGGATCAGGATGACGTACTTGAGCGTCACCACGACCATCAGCGCCCAGAAGATGACCGACACCGCGCCGACGATGCTCTGCGCGTCCAGCGGCACGCCGTTGGCGGAGTTGAAGACTTCCTTCATCGTGTACAGCGGGCTCGTGCCGATGTCGCCGTAGACGACGCCCAGGGCGCCCAGTGTGAGCATGCCCAGACCCTGTCGGGTGCCATTCGTGTTCATTCTTCTGCCCGGGCGATGTGGATGTGGCGTTTATAGGTGATCTTCAAGGCTTGCATCGAGAGGCCTGCCTGCAGCGGCAATGAGCAGAGAGCGGGTCGTTGTCGATCCGTGGCCCTGAACGCAGCCCAGGCGGACTGTGAGGCCTGGCGCGTGCCGCCGGCTTTTTACGATGTGAACCGCACTGTGTGAATCTGCACTCGTTCTGATCGCGAACCGGCGCATGGTGCGCTTCAAAAGGGTTGTTTCTACGGCAAACTAGGGTTAACCCTCTCGGGATAACCCTGAATCATTTTTGCCTTTCCCCTTTGCACATGAGCGAACAGAAGATTGAGTTCTACAAGAGCCCGGCCGGCGGCTGGGGCGCACTCAAGAGCGTCAGCAAGGCGCTGCTGGCACAAGACATCCCGCTCAAAGGCGCCAAGACGCTGCTGTCGGCCAACCAGCCCGACGGCTTCGATTGCCCCGGCTGCGCCTGGCCCGATCGCAACCACGCCTCCACCTTCGAGTTCTGCGAGAACGGCGTCAAGGCCGTCGCGGCCGAAGCCACGGCGCGCCGCGTGACGCGCGAGTTCTTCGCGCAGCACACCGTGACGGCGCTGGCCGACCGGAGCGACTTCTACCTCGAAGACCAGGGCCGCCTCACCGAGCCCATGGTCTACGACGCCGGCACCGACAAGTACGTGCCGATCGGCTGGGACGATGCCTTCGCGCTCGTCGCGCGCCACCTCAACGCGCTGCCCGACCCGAACCAGGCGATGTTCTACACCTCGGGGCGCGCCAGCAACGAAGCGGCGTTCCTCTACCAGCTCTTCGTGCGCGAGTACGGCACCAACAACTTCCCCGATTGCTCGAACATGTGCCACGAGCCCAGCGGCTCAGCGATGCGCCCGCAGATCGGCGTCGGCAAGGGCACGGTCACGCTCGACGACTTTGAGCGTGCCGACGCGATCTTCATCTTCGGCCAGAACCCCGGCACCAACCACCCGCGCATGCTGGGCGAGTTGCGCGCTGCCTCGAAGCGCGGCGCCAAAATCGTGAGCCTGAACCCGCTGCGCGAGCGCGGGCTGGAGCGCTTTGCCGACCCGCAAGACAAGCTCGAGATGGCCACGATGGGCTCCACGCCCATCAGCACCCACTACTTCCAGCTTCGCGTGGGTGGTGACTTCTCGTTCGTCAAGGGGATGATGAAGCACGTCGTCGAGCAGGAAGACGCCGGCCACCCGGTGCTCGACCATGCCTTCATCGCCCAGCACACCCTCGGCATCGAGGCGCTGCTGGACGACCTGCGCGCCGAATCGTGGCCGCTGCTGGAACAGGAGTCGGGCCTGTCGGAGGCGCAGATGCGCTCTGCCGCCGACGTCTACCTGAACGCCAAGAGCGTGATCGCCTGCTGGGGCATGGGCATCACGCAGCATGCGCACTCGGTGGCGACGATCCAGATGATCACCAACCTGCTGATGCTGCGCGGCAACCTGGGCCGCCCCGGCGCAGGTGTGTGCCCTGTGCGTGGCCACAGCAACGTGCAGGGCGACCGCACGATGGGCATCTGGGAGAAGCCGCCCGCCGCCTTCCTCGATCGCTTGGGCAAGGTCTTCGACTTCGAGCCGCCGCGCGAGCCGGGTGTCGACGTGGTCGAGTCCATCAAATTGATGCTGTCGGGCACGGGGCGGGTGTTCTTCGCGCTCGGCGGCAACTTTGCCGCGGCCACGCCAGACACCTATGAGACCTGGAAGGGCTTGCGCCAGTGCGACCTGACGGTGCACGTCACGACCAAACTCAACCGCAGCCACATCGTGCATGGCCGCGAGGCCCTGATCCTGCCGTGCCTGGGCCGCACCGAGATTGACGTCCAGGCAGCCGGCGCGCAGGGCGTGACGGTGGAAGACTCGATGAGCATGGTGCACATCTCCGTGGGCATCAACCCGCCGGCGTCCGAGCAGCTGCTGTCCGAGCCCGCGATCGTCGCGCGGCTGGCCGCGGCAACGCTGGGTGCGCGCAGCAAGACGCCCTGGCTTTGGCTGATCGAAGACTACGCGCGCATCCGCGACAAGATCGAAGCCGTCTTCGACGACTTCAAGGGCTTCAACGAGCGCATCAAGGTGCCCGGCGGCTTCAGGCTGCGCAACACGGCCGGCGAGCGCGAGTGGATCACCGAATCGAAGAAGGCGCAGTTCTACACCCACGCCGTGCCGCTGGACACGCCGGTGCACCGCGCGCACGAGCGCCAGCTCGACAGCGTCGTCTTCACGCTCTTCACCACGCGCTCGCACGACCAATACAACACCACGATCTACGGCAACGACGACCGCTACCGCGGCGTGTTCGGCCAGCGCCGCGTGGTCTTCATCCACGCCGCCGACATCAAGCGCCTCGGCATGAAAGACGGCGACTGGGTCGACCTTCGCACCGCCTGGAGCGACGGTGTCGAGCGGCGCGCCGACCGCTTCAAGCTGGTGGCCTACGACATCCCGCGCGGCTGCCTGGCGGCCTACTACCCGGAGACCAACCCGCTGGTGCCGCTGTCGTCCACCGCCGTCATCGCCGGCACGCCGACGTCGAAGTCCATCCCGGTGATGCTGAGCCCGCACGTCGCCGCCAACTCGACCCAACGCGCCGAGACGACGTTCGCCAGCGCTTGAACCGACGCGAGGTGATCTTGGATCTTCTTCACGACACGGGCCTCGACGATCTGTCGATCGGCATCCTGAACGAACTCGCGTCAGCGCAGCCCAACGCCGGCATGTCATTGCCGCGCCTCGGCAAGCAGCTCGGCGTGGGCGTCAGCGTGCTGATGCGCCGGCTGTCTCTGATGGGCGACGCGAGGATAGGCGGCATCCCCGGGCCGGGCTGGGTGCGGGTCACCCAGCTGAGCGACCGCTGGACGGCTGCGTTGACGGACGCGGGACGGGCGTTCTGCGCCGAGCACCTTTGCTTGAGTTGATGCACGAGCCTTCTACTCGTTCGGGCTGAGGTAGGTCACTGATCAGGCCTTGCAAAGTGCAGTAGCCTGCCGCGATGGACTCCTTGATTGCCGCGGCCGCCCGCGCCCTCGCTGCCGGCGACTCGCTCGGCGCCCTCAAGCGCGTTGGCCTGCGCGATGACCCGCCGGCGGTGGCACTGCGCGGCATCGCGATGGCCCAGCTCGGCGAGTACCCACGTGCCCGCGAACTGCTGCGTCGCGCCGCCCGCGGCTTCGGTGCCCACGAGGAGCTGGCCCGTGCGCGCTGTGTCGTCGCCGAGGCCGAAGTGGCGCTCGCGATGCGCGACCTCGGTGGCTCGCCGCGCACGCTGGCGGCCGCCGCGGCCCGCCTCGACGCACGCGACGATCACGCTAATGCACTACACGCACGGCTGATCGCGGTGCGCCGGCTGCTCCTGCTCGGCCGCCTCGACGAAGCGGCCACCGCCCTGGCCGGGCTCGATGCGCGCGGCCTGCCAACATCGCTGCTGGCAGCGGCCGAGCTGGCCACTGCCGAGCTGGCGCTGCGCTCACTGCGCACGGCACCGGCGCTGGCCGCGCTCAAGCGTGCCCACGAGGCGGCCGAACGCGCAGGTGTGCCCGCCCTGCTCGCCGAGGTGATCGAGGCACGCGCCGCGTTCGATCGCCCCGCGGCGCGCCGCCTCGAAGCGGGCCAGGAACAGCTGCTGCGCCTGGACGAGGTTGAAGCACTGCTCGCCTCGGGCGCGCTGGTGGTCGACGCCTGCCGCCGTGGCCTGCGTGCAGGCGCCACTTGGCAGCCACTGGCGGGCCGCCCGGTGCTGTTCGCGTTGGCGCGCGCGCTGGCCGAGGCGTGGCCGGGTGAGGTCGATCGGCAGCTGTTGATCGAGCGCGCGTTCCGCGTGCGCCGCCCCGACGAGACGCACCGGGCGCGCCTGCGCGTCGAGATCGGCCGCTTGCGCGCACTCGCCGCGCCGTTCGCGCGCATCGAGGCCAGTGCGAACGGCTTCGCGCTCACACCGCAGGCCGAGCGCGTCGTCGTGCTGTTGCCGCCGATCGATGGCGACGGGGCGTCGCTGCTCGCACTGTTGGCCGATGGCGCGGCCTGGTCGACCTCGGCATTGGCGCTGGCCCTCGGCGCCAGCCAGCGCACGGTGCAACGCGCGCTTGTCGAGCTGGAGACGGCCGGGCGGGTGCGCGCCATCGGCCTTGCACGCGCACGGCGCTGGCTCGCGCCGCCGCTGACCGGATTCACGACAAACTTGTTACTCCCTGCTGCGCTGCCACTTGGGTAGATTGGGTTCCGCGGTGCCATTCCGAAGCGCGCCGAAAGGAACCCAGCCATGCCTCTCATCACCGGCAAGCCAGACAAGCCCCACTCGAAAGCCCCGGCGCGCGCCGCCGAGATCGTGCGCGAGTACGGCCCGTTCGCCGACGCCGACAACATCCACGGCGTCACCCACGATGGCCAGCGTGTCTGGGCCGCCACCGGGCCCAAGCTCTTCGCCTTCGACCCCGAGAGCGGCCAGCCCACGCGCACGCTCGACTGCACCGGCGACGCCGGCACCGCCTTCGACGGCACGCACCTCTACCAAATCTCCGAAGCGCGCATCGACAAGATCGACCCCGCCACCGGCGACGTCGTGGCGTCGATCCCCGCGCCCGGCCATGGCGGCGACTCGGGGCTCGCCTGGGCCGAAGGCAGCCTGTGGGTGGGGCAGTACCGCGACCGCAAGATCCACCAGGTCGACCCCGAGACGGGCGCTGTGCTGCGCACCATCGAGTCCAACCGCTTCGTCACCGGCGTGACCTGGGTCGACGGCGAGCTGTGGCACGGCACCTGGGAAGGCGACGAGAGCGACATCCGCCGCATCGACCCGGGCAGCGGCGCCGTGCTCGAGCGGCTGGAGATGCCGAGCGGCGTCGGCGTGAGCGGCATGGAGTCCGACGGCGCAGGCCTGTTCTATTGCGGCGGCGGGCCGAGCGGAAAGATCCGCGCCGTCAGGCGCCCGAAACGCCCGAAACGCGAGTGACCCCGTGCGCCCGGCGAGGGCGCGTTGATCCACCCACCACGGCTCTTCGAGCCCAAGGAGCACACCATGAACACTGCCACTGTCCCCACGAACACCATGAACCATCCCACCGTGTCCGGTGACCAATGGGTCGCCAAGCGCAAGACGCTGCTGGCACGCGAGAAAGAGTTGACGCGCCTGCAGGACCAGATCGCCCAAGAGCGCCGCGCGCTGCCGTGGGAACGTGTTCAGAAGAACTACGTCTTCGACGGCCCCGAGGGCCGGCGCACACTCGCCGAGCTGTTCGAAGGCCGCCGCCAACTGATGGTGCAGCACTTCATGCTCGGCCCGGGGTGGGAGCAAGGTTGCCCGAGCTGCTCCTTCATGGCCGACCACGTCGACGGCATGAACGTGCACCTGGCGCAGCGCGACGTCACGCTGCTCGCGGTTTCACGCGCGCCGCTGGCCGAGATCGAGCGCTTTCGCCAGCGCATGGGCTGGCAGTTCAAGTGGGTGTCCTCGTTTGCCAACGACTTCAACGGCGACTTCTGCGTCAGCTTCACGCCGGAAGAACGGGCCCAGGGCGAGGTCTACTACAACTACGGCCTGCAACCCTTCCCGGCCGAAGAGGCGCCCGGCATCAGCGTGTTCTACAAGGACGACGCAGGTGCGGTCTTCCACACCTACTCGACCTACGGCCGCGGCGTGGAGGTGATGATGGGCACGTACAACCTGCTCGACCTCACACCCAAAGGCCGCGACGAGCGAGACGTCGACTACAAGATGGAATGGGTGCGGCACCACGACCGCTACGAGCCGGCACCGGGTGCGAAGGCAACACCGACTGCCGGCTCGTGCTGCGCAGCCCACACCTGAGCCTGCACTGCCTCGCCCGCACGGATGCGCCATGGCAAACCTCTGGCCCTGGCTGGCCATCGCCGGCCTCGGCGCCTTCCACGGATTGAGCCCGGCGAACGGCTGGATGTTCGCCGCAGCGTGCGGCGTGCGTGCGCGGAACGCAAGGCAGGCGCGGCGTGCCCTGCTGCCCATCGCCCTCGGGCATGCCGCATCGGTTGCGGTGGTGGCTTGCGCCGTGGCCATGGGGATGTCGATGGACCGCACGCTGTTCCAGCGCCTGGCTGGCGCGCTGCTCGTCGGCGTGGCCTGGTACCGACTGCTGCACGGCACCGGGCAGCGCAAGCCCATCGGCACCGAGGTAGGCCACGCCGGTATCGCGCTGTGGTCCTTCTTGATGGCCACCGCACACGGCGCCGGGCTGATGCTGGTGCCGGCGCTCGCGCCACTGTGCCTGGCCGACAACCCGGCGCGCGAGATCACCGCGTCGGGCTCGCTGGGGCTGGCACTGGCAGCGGTCTGCGTGCACACGGCGGCGATGCTGGGCACGACCGGCGCCATCGCCACCGGCGTTTACCACGGCGTACTCCGCGGTGCCGCGAAGTACCCCTGCCTGCTGAGCGGCGGGGCGCCACGCCAGGCCTGGACGGCAGCGCTGGCCCTCACCGGTGTGCTGTTGATGGCGCTTCGTTAGTGGGCTACGGAGCGCAACCGTCATGACGTCTACGGCTCCTGCTGAAAGCCTCCTCGGCTTGGCTGCGTTCCATGGTGGCTACCGATTTGCGAAGACGAATACTGCAGCCACAACGACGACGAAAACAAGAACCGCTGCTCCTGTTCCGATGCTCCAAGTTGCGTCGTCACGCAGGTCATCTGAAGCACGTGACCACAGGCGCTCTGCCACCTCACGCCCGCCGATAAAACCTGTCACCGCGCCCGCAAGAACGAACCACTTTACGGGGCCGGACAGAGACCAGTGACCACTGCCTATGCCATAGCGAGGCGAGAAGAAATCGAAACCAAAGTAGAGCGCTGCACCTGCAGCTGCGCCAAGAACTGCTGCGGCGATACGGTCAAACATCCGAGCCTTCCGAAGGTACGTGCTTGTTCAGCAACGTTTGACATGCCGGGCCGAACCCGGCTTTTGCCAAGGCACGTCCGCTCGAAGGGCCTGGCACGTGTTTGCGCATTGCCTGTCGCCTATGCGCTGGACGCGTGTTGATTGCGAGACTTTTCATAGCACCTGTCGCAAAGCTTCCGCGTCTGGTGCAGATATCTTTTCTCCACCTCATAGGCGTGCTTCTGATCTGAAGCAGTGAAGACGCAAGGCGTCTCGCACAACTCACACCAATAGAACTCGTCGTAGTAGTGAGCTTCGGCATTCGGCTCATACGACCGTGACCGTTTGCTGGCTTCCGACCAGAGAGACTGATTGGCCGGAACGGCGGCGTCTTTCGATGAGTGGCGCCACTTTCTTGAGCACAGGACACAGAGGCCGCCCGTGATCACTGCGGTGACGGAGAGCATTTTGGTTCCGCAGTTCGTGCAGCTTCGTTGAATCGACAGCATGGACAGGCCCAATGTTCGAGGTAAGGGCGCTGCTTCAAGCGGAACCATCAACTGGCTTGGACATGAAGCGAACCCAACCAATGCGGCCTTGCGTTCTGCTGCCAAGATCAACGAAGCCCGCCTTGGCATAAGCGCTGCGGGCTGACTGGTTCTCCTCATCGACGGACAGTGCAAGCAACGGTGAATCGGGCCAGTTTTGGGCTACCCATGACGACAGGGCGCTGAGAGCGGCGGACCCAATGCCTTTGCCTTGGCAGGACAGATCAATTCGCATCGCGCTGACAGTCGCAGAAGTAGGGTCCGCCCACGGCGGTGCACTTGCGCCGCGCTTCAGCACCAGAAAACCGACAACGGTCTGGTTCTCGAGGATCGCCAAACCAGCGATCTGATTGTCTTGATCGGCTTTGCAGCTTTCGACCGAGCGCTCAACGGTGCCAGCGAATTCGACTTGCTGTGAGGTGACTGCGAGCCCTAAGACAGCTGCCTGCTCCGGTGGCGATAGAAGCTGCCACCGCTTGAGTGAGATGGATGAACTCATGAGGAGGGAGATTTTGAGGGCGGTTTCAAGCTTGAAGTACAACACCTGCGATGCGCCCTTCGTCGCACCGTGATTGCCACCGCGCCAATGATCATTGCAATGATGCTTCCGGGAAAGCTAAGAATCTTGATTGCGATTGCGCCAAGAATGAAGCCAACACTCAAATAGAGAGTGTCTTCGTGGCGGTGATCCGCATATACCGAGAGGCTCATTGACCCGATCGCGAAGCAGATTGCATGGGTCGTTAGCCACTGAACCACAAGCGGGTCTGAAAGCGAGAAGATGCCCGGGGAACTCCATTCGCCTACGGCACCAGGAGAAGGCGCCTTCACGAGGCCGACTTTGTCGAGCCAATGCAGGACATACCCCCTCTGAAATGCCAGCAGCGACTCAAGGCGCTGAGCGGCCAGCGAAGCGGCAAAAGCCGCGGAGCCAAAACAGACAGAAAGTACTCCGAACTTGACAGGCTCTTCCATGGAGGCGGGTTGCGTAACGTATGACTTATGCGAACCGCCGACGGCGGGTTCACTCAAAGGGTTAGCGGCTCGGCACGAAGCCGGAAGTGCTCGTCAGGTTGGCTTGCAGCCACCATAGACCATCTGGCTCTCTATACGCCGTATGTCTTCGTGCTCTTTGTTCACAGTTGCCGACTGATCAATATTCGATTCCCGGCTACTGCGGACAGTCGCATTGCGTCGACCAAAGGCGTCAGCCCGCTCCTTGTTCAACTTGGCGCAATCGACCTTTCTAACCATGAGTGGGTTCTCCGATCTCTGCAAAGCCGGTGCTTGAGAGCTGCCTGATCGCATCTTTTCAGCATCTGCGCGCATCTTTGCTTCTTGGACCTGTTGCTCGTTCGGCCCAGGCGCTATTTCTAGTTCCTTGCCTTGCCCTGTGCATGGGGATGATTGATATACCGTCTTGCCGGCTACCGTGCACTTGAAGACCCCCTGCGCCCAGGAATGGGAAGGCACCATCATCACCAAGCAAAGTGCCACTTCGAGGTGAATCGGAAATGTGAGTTTGAGGAGTTTCATTTTTCAAGCAGTTGAAGTGGCAGGTTATCAGGAGGGTTCGGGGCGGCAAACATTTCAAGCCAGGATCAAGTCATTCGCGCAACCTCCCGAACCACGCCCTAGCGGTAGCGCGCTTCCAGCTCGCGCGCCAGTGCCTTCTCGCTCACCAGGCGGGTACCACCGAGCCAGAAGGCCTTCACGCGGCCACGCGTGTCGAGCTCCAGGCGCGCGGGCTCGCCGTGGCTGCCGAGGCCGGGCGCTTGCGCAATCACGCCTTGCAGCGTGCTGCCGTCACGCGCGCGCCGGCCGGGCGTGATCTCGCTTGCATCGAGCAGTGGGTTGGCGAACGTGGGGTTGGCGACCAGCACGCGGTCGGTCATCGGCAGCAGGTCGACCGCACCCCACAGGCTCCACCAGCGGCCCGCCCAGTCGGCGGTGCGGCGCGTGGGGGCACCGTGGCGTTGGTGGCCTTGCAGGATGTGCAGCGCGCCATCCACCCAGGCCAGCGAGGGGCCATCGGCCGCGTTCGTCAGCACGGTGATCGCAAGTTGCTGCGCGGGCACGGCCACCGTGCGCGACAGCGTGCCGGGGAAGCCGCCGGTGTGGCCGAACCAGTCCCAGCCGTGGAAGCTGCCGGTGAAGACACCGAGGCCGTAGCCGCGCTCGTCGCCGGCCTGCGGCACGCGACGGTGCCGGCGCGTCATCTCGCGCCGCGCCGCCACCGTGAGCACGCTGCGCTTGGCCTCGGGCGCCAGGCTGGCGAAGAAGCGCGCCACGTCCGACGCGGTGCTGACGAAGCCGGTGGCCGCGGCCAGCGCATGCGTCGACATGCCGGCCGGCACCACCACGCGCCGACCCAGCGGCAGGCGCGAGCTGTGGCCGTGGGCGAGCGGGGCACCGCGTGCGATCGGCACGTCGGGCGTGGTGGCGTCGAGGCCTGAAGCGGCAATGACTTCGCGCGTGATCCAGTCGGCATAGGGTTCGCCGGTGATGGCCTCGATCGCCAGGCCCACCAGGCCGAAGCCGTGGTTCGAATACTTGAAGCGTGTGTTCGCCTCAAGTGTGGGCGGCAACGCCAGCGCGGCACGCAGCTCGAGGTCGCTCAGGAAGGGCCGGCGCTCGGCCCACTGGCTCGCATCGGCACCATCGCGCACCAGCCCCGCGCCGTGCGACAGCAACTGGGCCAGCGTCGTGCGCGCGACGAGCGGGTGCAGGCCGCCGACGTAGCGGCCCACCGGGTCGTCGAGCTGCAGCCGCCCCTGGTCCCACAAGCGCAGCACGCCGGCGGCGGTGAAGGTCTTGGAATGCGAGGCCACGCGAAAGCGATGGCGCGGTGTGAGCGCGGTGCCGGCGCGCTCGTCGGCCAGGCCCAGGGCCACATCGAGCACGGGCTTGCCCTTGTGCACCACGGCGATGGCGCAACCGGGTTGCTGCGTGACACGCATCTGGTGTTCGAGCCAACGCGGGATGTAGTCGAGCGCGGTAGACAGCCACTTCTCCATGGGAGGCTCCTTCTTGCGAAGTGGTGACTATAGAAGTGAGGGGGCTGGGCGGACGGCGCCGACCGCGGTCATCGAGCACATGGGCGCAGAGTTGGTTCAGTGCGCAGTCGATGACGGCGCCACGAGCCCCGGATCGCGTTCGACACGGTTGCGTCCGTTGGCCTTGGCGCGGTAAAGAGCAGAGTCGGCTCGATGCAGCAGGCTGTGCATATCGTCATGCATGGGATCGAGCACGGCGATGCCGATGCTCACGGTAATCGACACCTCACCGCTTGCGACTTGCACCGCGTCTGCCGACACGGCGCGCAGGATGCGTTCCGAGGTGTGGTGGGCGTTGTCCAGGTTGGCGCCAGGCAGCAATGCCACGAACTCCTCACCGCCCCAGCGCCCCAGGTGGTCGCCATCGCGCAGTTCAGCCTGCAGCCGTTGCGCGACCGCGGCCAGGCATGCATCGCCGATGCCGTGGCCGAATCGGTCGTTGATCGACTTGAAGTGATCGATGTCGACGAACAGCACGCCCAGCCCGCTGCCGCCGGCGCGAGCCTCGCTCGCCAGGGCGCGCAGTTGCATCTCGATAGCGCGCCGGCTTTGCACTCCCGTCAGCATGTCTTCCTCGGCCATCTTTCGAGCGACGTCGCGCTCGCGCCGGAAGCCGAGCACACGATCCGCGATACCCAGCGTCAGGGCCAACGCCTCCCACACCGCGCCGAGTGCGTACAGGTACACGTCGTTGGCCGCGATGTCGACCAGGCCCGCCGCCTGCATGCTGCGCACTGACGTGGCAACGGTCAACGGAATCCAACCGGCAAGGAAGTAGTAGCCGTAGCGATCGCGAGCCAGCGCCGCACGCACCCCGAGGCCGATCATCAGCAGGTTGGTCGCCAGCAGCACCGTCACGATCACCATCCCGAACCGGCTCGCCGGCCACGGCCATGCCGCGATCACGACCGCAGACAGCAGCAAGGTGGTGCGCAGACGATCCATCACCGAAAGCAGGCGAGGCGCATGACGCCCGATGTCCAAGAAGTCGCGCGCGAAACCAACGGCGAAGCCGATCGCCGCAGTGGCCGCGGCCCACTGCCCGTGAATGCCGAGGCGCCCAAACCAGTCACCCCCTGGCGCTGCATAGAGCAGCCCGGCGCTGGCGGTCATGAAGAGGATCAGACTCAGCAGATAGCAGGTGTAGTCGGCAAACATCCGCTCGCGCAGCGCGACCCAGTAGCAGCCGGCGATCACCGCGAATGCGATGAGAGAGGCATACATGGCGGCCGACACGATCAGGCGCGTTCTCTCGTACTCGCGCCATGCCTCCCCGGCGACGATGGAGAAGTCGACGTTGACCCGGTGGCCGTGTGCAAGGTGCAACAGCAGCGGCGTGCCGGGCTCGAGCGATGCCGGAAGCGGGAAGACCAGCGCGATCGCGGAACCCTCGCGTTCAGGGGGGTGAACCTTGGAGCGCTCGATGCGCGTTCCGTCCGGCAAGACGAGCCGCACCGATCCGGCAACCTGGCCTTCGACGACCAGCAGCGGCTTGGGCGGCAGCGCGCCAGGCGTGATGCGCACCCAGCTTCCGTGCTCCCGGTACGGCAGCATCCTCTGCACACGCGTGCCCTCGGCCTCCCATAGCGGCGGCACGTCGCTGCGGTCCGACACCGGCGGCAAGGTGTCCGCCGGCAGGTCGGCCGCGATGAGTGTTGCCTTCAGCGTGGTGGCCTGCGCCCAATCCGGCTGACCGGCGTAGGCAGCGCCAGCCCCGCAAAGCAGGAACGCAAGGCACAGCAAGGCGAGGCGGCGTAGCGCGACAGTCATGAGCGTTGGGGCGGATTGAAGGTCAAGCCACTGAGCCTAACGTCCCGCGCGCAACTTTTGGGAGGGCTGGACGACGCCAGTGCGACGGATTGCACGGTCGCCATTCCGTGCCATCGACGCCCGGCACGGCCGAGACCGCGTGCGAAGGGTTGCATCCGAGAATCCCGAACGGGCGTTCTCGACCCGAAGCAGCCGGACAGATACCGGAATGCGATGCCTGAGAGCGGCCGTTCGGCTACCCGCAGTCAACGCCAGCACCGTTCTGCCGGAGCATCACGTCCGATGCGAGCGACCACGGTCGTCGAAAGGGGCAAACGTCTCCGCAATCCAGTCGATGAACACACGGAGCTTGGTACTCAAGTGTCGATTGCTCGGGTACACCACATGCAAAGGATGACGCGGCCGCGTCCAGTCGTCGAGAACAGTTCGCAGTGCATCGGTTTTCATGTGCGGAACGACCATGAACCTGAAGGCCTGTCCGAGCCCTGCTCCGGTCAACAGTGCGCTGAGATGGGCGGTGCTCTCGTTGACGCCCACGGCAACCTGGCCGTTCACCACAACGTGCTCATCTCCCTTTCGAAAGTCGAGCGGAAACGCCTTCCCAGTGAGCGACGAAAAATACCCGACGATGGCGTGACCTGGCACGCGCGTCTTGTCCTTTGAAGTCGGTTCGCGAGGCACGAGTTCGGAAGGATGCTTGGGAACGCCACGAGCGCCCAGATAGATGGGGCTGGCGCAGGTGCACCAGTCGAGGTCGGCGATGTGCCGCGCAACGAGCGAGTTGTCCGCGAGCTCGCCGCCGCGGATGACACAGTCGACGCCTTCTCCGATGAGGTCGATTGGGCGGTCGCTCACTCCAAGGTCGACATACAGCTCCGGGTAGCGCGCGCGGAACGCGGGCAGCGCCGGAATGAGGATCATGTTGGCCAGCACCGACCCGATGTCGACTCGAATCCTGCCGCTGGGCCGGGTGCGCGCTCTCGCCGCTCGCTCGTCCATCTCCTCAAGATCTCCGATCAGGCGCTTGGCTCTTTCGACGTACTCGGCGCCCTCGGGTGTCAGATTGACTCGACGCGTCGTCCTTTGAAGCAACTTGACGCCCAGGTGACGTTCCAGATCCTGCACGAGTTTCGTGACGGTCGCACGCGGGATGTTCATGGCGTCCGCGGCTTTCGAGAAGGCGCCCACGTCGGCGATACGCGCGAACACGCGCAGGGCAAGCAGTTGATCCATGGTCGATCGCGAATGACAACGAGAGTGGCGATCATTATTCAGATACATGGAATAAGTAGTCAAGATGGACCGCTTTATCCACCCGATTGCATTGCCTAAGCTTCGTCCACCCTTTCACCAACTGGAGCAAAAGACATGGGCACAAGACTTTCAGGCAAGGTCGCCGTCATCACCGGCGCAAGCACCGGCATCGGTCTCGCAGCGGCCAAGGCGTTTGCGTCAGAAGGCGCATTCGTCTACATGACCGGCCGTCGTCAGGCAGAACTCGACGCTGCGGTCGCCGCCGTGGGACCGAACGCCACGGGCGTGCAAGGCGACTCGAGCAAGCTGGCCGATCTCGATCGTCTGTACGACAAGGTTGCGACGGATCACGGTCGCATCGACGTGCTGTATGCCAATGCGGGTGGCGGCAGCATGCTCCCGCTCGGCACCATCACCGAGTCGCACTTCGACGAGACCTTCAACCGCAACGTCAAGGGCGTCGTGTTCACGGTTCAAAAGGCGCTCCCGCTACTGAATAAGGCCGTGAACGGCGCTTCGGTGATTCTGGCTGGATCGACCACCGGCATCGTTGGCACGGCCAGCTTCAGCGTGTACAGCGCGACCAAGGCCGCGGTCCGAAATCTCGCGCGCAGCTGGGTACTTGATCTCAAGGGCAAAGCGATCCGCGTGAACACGCTGTCACCTGGCCCCATCCATACGCCTGGTCTCGTGGACCTTGCTGGGCCCGATCTCGCTCAGCAGCAAGGACTGCTCGACTACATGACGACCCAGATTCCCATCGGGCGCATGGGTCAGCCCCAGGACGTCGCGCAGGCGGCGGTCTTCCTGGCGTCCGAAGACTCGTCATTCGTCACCGGCGCCGAATTGTTCGTCGACGGCGGACTCGCGCAGGTCTGAGTCACGCCACCACCGCTACGGCTGAAAAAGTCACTTCCTACTCCATTCATTCGACAGGACATCATCATGAAGAACGCCACCCGCCTGCTTCAAGACTATCTCGCCACCATTCAGGACCCCGCGGCCGCAGCAGCGCTGTTTGCCGACGACGGTGTCCTGGAACTCCCGACCGTGAACGCGCGAGCCCAAGGCCCGGCTGCGATCGAGAAGTTCCTCAGGGGATTTCTCGCGATGGTGCCGGGCTTCAAGTTCCACAACATCCGCATCCTGATCGACACGCCCGACCAGGCCTTCGGTGAGTACGACGTCGAAGCGCGGGTCCCCGCAACGGGAAAGACCTACAAGCAACGCTACGCCGGCCGGCTCGTCGCCGAAGACGGGAAGATCAAGCTTCTGCGCGAGGCACTCGACACCCTCGAGGCTTCGAGAGCTTTCACACCTGACTCCGAGCCGGCGCTGAAGGCTGTCGTCATGGAATACATCAAAGCACTCGACAACGGCGGAACGACGTCCACGGGCGGGAGCGTCCTGGATCTCTTTGCCGACGATGCACAGGTGTACTTCCCCAAGTGGGGCGTGGCCAAAGGCAAGGAAGAGATTCTCAAGCTGTTGATGGAATTCGGTCCCACGCTAAAGGCCATCAAGCACGACTATGACGGCTTCATCTGGACGGTGTCGGGGTCCCGCGTCGCGGTGGAAGGCACCAGCAGCGGCGAGCACCGTGATGGCCCTTGGACCTCCGCTCGGTGGTGCGATGTCTTTGAGATCAAGGAGTCGAAGATCCAGCGCCTGTTCGTCTATCTCGATCCGGACTATGCGGGCAAGGACACAGCCCGCTATCCGTGGCTGGCGGGCAAGAGTTAACGGCAATCCACCCCTGGTGGGGGCGAACAGCATGGGCGGTCGCGTGACCATCGCCGCGATCGACCCAGTTGCTACCTTCATATCCGATAGAGACCCGTCGAAGCAATGAGCGACTCCGGCAACTTTGGTCGATTGAACACCCCGAGACCCGTCGTTCGCGACTGGCTGCTCCAGGCCAACCTTGACCCCTCCCGCCCTCCACCCCCGCCCCCACCTAGAATCCCCACCCAGCCACCAACCGAGCCCCACCTTGGACCTCAAACTGCCCATCACCATCACCGACGAGTTGAGCGACAGCATCATCAAGTCGACCGGCATGCTGGATCTGGCCAGCGGCGAGATCCGCAGCGTGGAGTACGAGGACTACGACGCCTCGACCATGGGCCTGCCGGCCGAGAACGAGGAGTACGAGTTCACCTCGGGCACGCTCTCCAACGGCAAGAAGGAAGTCGAGTTCGGCATCCAGGTCGACCTGATGAGCGGCCAGTATTCGGTGACGCCCAACGAGCTGCTCGAACTCAAGGGCCGTGCGGCCAAGCTGTTCACGCTGGCCCCGGGCGAAACCACGAGGCCAGAGGCGTCGGGCCGGCAGGCACCCGTGAAAGCGGCACCGGCCAAGCGCAAGCCGCGCTGAACGCGCCCGTTCACCGGCCAGCGGTTTCCCACGGCAAGGCCATCTCGGCCACACGCGTGCGTGCCAGCGCTGCGACGTCGGCCGGCAGCGCACAGCTGCGCCGCAACTTCGTGTCGAGCTGAGCACCCACGATCTGGGTGACGGCACAGCGCTCGCCGGTGCTCGCATTGAGCATCTCGTGCGCGAAGCGGATCACCTTCTCTCGCACCTCGAGCACGGCAGAGCGGATGAACACCACGTCGCCCGCCTGCAGTTCGCGCAGGTAGGCGATGCGCTGGTCCACCGCGGCCATGCCGCGCTCGTTCTCGCGCAGCCAGTTCGGCGACAGCCCGAGCGAGGTGAAGATCTGCCAGGTGGCCTCGTCGAACTTGCCGACGTACCACATCACGTTCATGTGGCCCATGTGGTCGCAGTGCCAGGGGTAGACGGTGCCCCGGTAGGTTTCCATCAGCTCACTCATGCTTCATCTCCCAGGCATTGCGCCGCGGTGAAGGCGTCAGCGTGAACGTGTCGAACCCGGTGGCGGCGCCACCGGCCCGAACGGGTTGCATGCGCTCGGCGAACAGCAGCTCGAAGAGCTCGCGCGTGCGCGGTGTCATGTCGCCCCAGCGCGGCAGCAGCAGGTCGCTCGCACCCACCAGCACCTTGGCATAAACGGCTTCGTAGACACGCTTCACCACGCCGGGCGACACCAGTTCGCGATCGTAGCCGGGCGCGATGCCGATGAGTTGCCAGCCCAGGCGTTCGAAGGCCTGCTGCACATGCGGGATCTTCAGCGTCGCCATGCCGTAGATCAGCCCCATGCCCAGCGTCTGGCCGATCGCCTCGATGAGCTCGATGCTGTACTGGCCCAGCCCTGCGCCACGATGCTCGGGCGCGACGATGGCCAGGCGCCCATACAGCGTCTGCGCCTCGTGCTCGGACTCGCAGGCCAGCAGGCCCACGATCTCGCGGCCGCGCTTGATCAACACCACGATGAAGCTCTTGCCCGCCTCGCCCGCGAACGCCACCTTGCGGTCGTAGAACTCCGGTTGCACGAAGCAGCTCGCCACGCCAACGCTGATCTCGGGGTACCAGCCGAGGATGCTGGCGATGACGTCGGCCGTCTCGTCGCGCGACATCATCTCGAAGCGATACGGGCAGGGCGGATGCACGGCGCTCAGCGCCTCTTGCACGGTGTTCCAGCTCATCGTGTGCCTTCTGTGTCGAGGCTCAGCTCTGGCAGTCTTGCGGGGTGCGCCGCTGCAGCTTCTTCTCGGTGGCGTAGCGGTCGGCCGCGCTCTTGACCATCGGCTTGATGATCTGCTCGTCGGCCTGCATCCAGTCGCTGCTGAACGCCCATTTACTGCCGTCCCAGGTGTGCATGCGGGCGTAGTCGGCACCCATGTGGTCGACGCAGCTGGTGCTCACCGGGCGCATCACGCCGGTGAAGCCCAGGTTGTCGAGCTTCTTCTGGTCGAGCGCCAGGTTCTCCAGGCCCCAGCGCACCTGTTCGCCATGCATCACCTGGCCACGGCCGTAGCGCTCCTGCGCACGCCGCACGCCTTCCACGCCCAGCATGGCCGACAGCATGCCGCGCATGTAGAGCACCGAGCCCACCTCGTCGCGCGGGCCGGTGCCCTGGCCGGCGTCGTGCACACGCTGCAGCGTCTCGCGCACCACCGGCGCATTCGGCTCGGCACCATGCTGCAGCGTCACCGCGCTGTAGCCCTTGGCGCTATCGCCCACTTCTTTCACGTCGGGCTCGGCGCCAGCCCACCACACGCCGTACATGCGGTTGCGTGGGAAGCCGGTGGCCTGCGCCTCTTTCAGCGCGGCGGAGTTCATCACTCCATAACCCCACAGCAGCACGTGGTCGGGCCGGTTCTGCCGCACCTGCAGCCAGGTCGAGCGCTGCTCGATGCCGGGCGAGCTGACCGGCAGCAGCAAGAGCTCGAAGCCGTGCATGCGGGCACGCTCCTGCAGCAGCGCGATGGGCTCCTTGCCGTAGGGTGCGTCCAGGTAGACCAGCGCGATCTTCTTGCCCTTCAGATGGTCCAGCCCACCTTCGATCTTTGCGATGTGCTGCACGAGGATGTCAGCCGCCACCCAGTAGGTGCCGAGCAGCGGGAAGTTCCAGCGGAAGACGCCGCCGTCTTGCGACTCCGAGCGGCCATAGCCGGCGGTGATCAGCGGGATCTTGTCGATCGGCGCCTTTTCGGTCAGCGCGAAGGTGATGCCGGTGGACAGCGGCTGGAAGACGGTCGCGCCGCCATGCTTGGCCTTGAGCTGCTCGTAGCACTCGACGCCGCGCGCGGTGTCGTAGGCCGTCTCGCATTCCTCGAACAGGATCTTCACGCCGTTGATGCCGCCGCGTGCGTTGACGAGCTTCAGGTAGTCGACATACCCGTTGGCCCAGGGCGCGCCGTTCGGTGCGGTGGCGCCGGTGCGCGCCGGCAGCACGGGGAAGAACTGCTCCAGCGGCGCGCGTGCGGCCGTGGCGGTGAGGGCGGTGGCGGCGAGGGCTGCGCCCAGGCAGAGCGCACGGAAGTTGCGAGGGGTGTTCATGAACGGTCCTTTGCCGAAGAAGAGGCAACATTGGTGGAGAGGGTGGCCGGCACGATGCGGTAGACCGCCTCGATGCGGCCCTGCACTTCGGCCCGGCCGGTGCGGACGCTGGTGGGGTAGCTGGTGATCTCGCCGACGATGCCGCGATAGCGGCCGGCGCCGCCGATGATGGTGGCGCGCGTCACGCCATAGGCGTCGCGTGGCTGCGGGCCGGTGACTGACTCGAACACCACCTGGTCGCCCTGCGGCGTGGTGAGCACGCACAGGCGCCGGTCCCTCGGCGGGCCGGCCACGTCGTGAACCAGCACGCAGCTTCCGCTGGCGTTGTGGAAGGCGCCCGAGGCCTTGTCGGCGTGGAAGACGAGCTCGCTCTCGAGCGCCGAGACCTTCGGCTCGTCACCCGGTAGCGCGGCGGGCTGCACGACGGCCCGGCGTGCGAAGGCGCCCGATTCGTGGCGGGTTCCGGCGCTCTCGCTCGCGGTGGCCGGCGAGGCCGCGGCGAGCAGCGCCAAGGTGGACCACAGCATCGCGCAGAGCCGACCCGGTCTGGCGGCGCGCGAATGGCGTGGTGCATGAAAGAGGTCAGAGCCCATGAGCGAGTCTCCAGAAATGACGATGAACGCATTCTGGAAATGGGAGCCGTCTGGCGCATGGGAGCTGTGTCCCTGCGCGGCCTCGCGCAACGGTGTTCCCTCGGGACGCGTGTCCCGGGCCGCAGTTCAGCTGATGGTCTGCGGCCCGACTTCGAGCTTGTCGCGGTCGGCGCGGCTGCGCTGCAGGTCGTCGAGCAGCGCGATGTAGTAGCCGAGCGGCGGCGTGCGCTGGCCCGGCACCTTGGCAAGGTCGTCCCAGCGGCGCAGCTGCACCGCGTCCATCGCGAAGGGCGTGGACTCGAAGGCGTCGATTTCGGCCGGCGTCATCGCGCCGCCTTGCAAACCCAGCGAGTGCACCGAGGCCGGCGACAGCCCACCCAGGTAATCGGGATCGGTGGCCACCAGGTAGCGTTTGGCCGCCACATGCAGGCAGATCGGTTGCAGCACCTCGGGGCCGAAGCGTTGTTCGAGGAAGGGCAGGGCGCGTGTCTCGTGGCGGTCGTCAATCACGTCATCAGCGTCGCCGACGCCGTCACCTTCGAGCGGAAAGTGGCCGAGGTCGTGCAGAAAGGCAGCTGCCACCAGCGCGTCGTCGGCATGCGCCCATTCGGCGAGCTGGGCGCATTGCAGCGCGTGCTCCAGCGCGCTCACGGGCTCGTGCCGAAGCGATTCATAGGCCTGCGCACCGTGCAGCAGGAACAGGGCTTCGATGTCGTCGCAAGAGAGAGCGTGGGCCATGAAAACTCCTTTGCTCGCGGTGTGTCTTCAGATCACCCGCTTGCGCAGCGTCGATGACACGACATCGATGGCCGACACGGCCACCACCAGCATGATCAGCACCGCCGCCGTCTGCGAATATTGAAAGCCGCGGATCACGTCCCACAGCACCATGCCGATGCCGCCCGCGCCCACCATGCCGACCACCGAAGCCGAGCGCACGTTCGACTCGAAGCGGTAGAGCGCGTACGAGATCCACAACGGCATCACCTGCGGGATCACGCCGTAGACGATCTCGGCCAGCGGGTGCGCGCCGGTGGCGCGTATGCCTTCCACCGGCTGCGGGTCGATTTGCTCCACCGCCTCGGAGAAGAGCTTGGCCAGCACCCCGGTGGTGTGCACCCACAGCGCCAGCACGCCGGCGAAGGGCCCGAGGCCCACCGCCACCACGAACAGCAGCGCGAACAGCATCTCGTTGATCGAGCGGCATGCATCGAGCATGCGGCGCACCGGCTGGTGCACCCACCATGGCGTGATGTTGTCGGACGCCAGCAGCGCTAGCGGCACCGAGCCGACGGTGGCGAGCGCCGTGCCCCAGACCGCGATCTGCAGCGTGATCACCATCTCTTCGAGGTAATGGCGCCAATCGGAGAAATCGGGCGGGAAGAAACCACGGGCGTACTCGCCCATGTTGCCCGCGTCGCGAAAGAGATCGAGCGGCCGCATGTCGGCACCCTTCCAGCTGCCGGCGAGCAGCGCGATCAGCACGCCCCAGATCAGCAGCGTGGACAGCGGCGTGCGCGGCGGCCGGATCGGCTGCCGCACGCTCGCCAAACTCAGGGACGACATGCGGCGCGCCCTCTTACTTGACGCTCGCGATCTGGCGCGCGAGCTCGGCCTGGCGCTGCTCGATGTCTTGCAGCTTCTTGACCTTGTCGTCGGCCGACATGGCGGTGTCGGCCTCGACCTTGCCGCGCTCACGCGCGAGTTCGAGCTGGCGGATCGGCGTGAGCTGGCTGTTGTCGGACGCCACGAAAGCCGACCAGGTGAGCGTCTTCAGAATGTCTTTCTCGCGTGCATCGCGGCCGTAGGTGACGAAGAACTCGCGCAGCTTCTTCTTGGCGTCGGCATCGAGGTCGCGGCGCCAGACCAGCGGGTCGCTCGAGATCAGCGGCGAGCGCCAGATCTCGCGCAGCTCGGCAGCCTTCTCGGGCTGCTTGATCTTCATGCGGTCGACACCGTCGCTGGCGACCGTGGCCACGTCGATCTGCTTGTTGACCACCGCGAGGATGTTGCTCTCGTGGTTGGAGCGCATGGAGCGCTTGAAGTCTTTCATCGGATCGACCTTGTTCTGGCCCCAGGCATAGAAGCCCGGCACCAGCGTGCCGCTGGTGGAGTTGGTGTCGCCCATGCCGAGCGTGAGGTCCTTGCGGTTCTTCAGCACGTCGTCGAGCGACTTCAGCGGGCTGTCCTTGTGCACGATCATCAGGCTCCAGTAGCCCTGCGCGCCGTCGGCCTGCGTGACCTTGCCGAACACCTCGCCCTGGGCGCGGTCTACCGCCTCCATCGCCGACTTGTTGCCCATCCACGCGACCTGCACCTTGTTGAAACGCATGGCCTCGATGACGCCGGCGTAGTCGGGCGCGAAGAAGGCATTCACCTTGAAGCCGGTGGCCTTCTGCATGTCGTCGAGCAGTGGCTGCCAGGCGGTCTTGAGGTTGGCCGACGACTCGGTGGAGATGATGCCCATGTTGATTTCATGGGTCTGCGCCTGGGCAGCGTGGAGCCACAACGCAGCGGTGGTGGCGATGAGGGCGAGGCTGGATCTGCGGTTCATGGTTGAACTCCTTGAAAAAGTGACTGAGGACAACGCACGTCACCGCCCGCTCATGGGTGGTGGCATGCACTCGGCGATTCAAGCCGCCAGCAAGCTGGCCGGCACGGGTTGAAGAGAAGGCGTGCTCGCCTCGGGCGCTTGTGGCGGCAGCAGTTCGTCGCTCTGCGTGCCATAGAGGTCGCGCAGGCGCTGCGGCGTGAGTTCTTGCGTGGCGCCGTCATGCACCACCTCGCCGGCGCGCAGCGCCACGGTGCGCGGGCAGTAGGCAAAGGCATAGTCGACCTGGTGCAGCGAGACGATCACGGTCACGCCGAGCTCGCGGTTCACCTGGGCCAGCAGCTCCATCACGCGGCGGCTCGACTCCGGGTCGAGCGAGGCGATGGGTTCGTCGGCCAGGATGATCTGCGCGCCCTGCACCAGCGCCCGCGAAATCGCGGCACGCTGCTGCTGCCCGCCCGACAGGGTCGACGCGCGCTGCCACGCGCAGCGCTCGATGCCCACGCGGCACAGCGCCTCATGGGCACGCTGGTACTCCGCCTGCGGAAAGCGATGCATCAAGCCGCGCCACAAGGGCAGGCGGTGCAGGCTGCCGGCCAGCACATTGCTCATCACCGACAGGCGATCGACGAGGTTGAACTGCTGGAAGATGGCCGCCACCTTGGCGCGCGTGGCACGAGCGTCCGGCCCGAGCCGACCACCCTGCTGCAAGGTGCTGCCCAGCACGGTGATCTTCGAGTGGCTGCGGGCATCGGCGCGGTGCAGGCCGTTCAGGTGGCGCAGCAGCGTCGACTTGCCCGAACCCGAGGCACCGAGCAGCGCCACCATCTCGCCCCGCTTCACCTGCAGCGACACGTCGCGCAAGGCCATATGGTCGCCGAAGCTTTTGCGCAACTGCGACACCTCCACCACCCAGTCGCTCATGGCCACTCCTCGACGCAACGATCGGACGATTGTGGAAAGCGGGTGTGACGGTGGCGTGACGCCATGCGCGCCGCACGCAAATGAAAAACGCCTCCCGCAGGAGGCGTCTTGGAGCAAGTGATGACAACGCTCAGGGCAGCACGAAATCTGCCAGCTTCTTGTCGAACTTGATCAGCCACAAGCGCGTGGGCCGCTCGCTGTCGGCACCGCGCGTCAAGCGCGCGCCGACCACGCCGGCCGGGCAGCCGGAGACGATGGCACCGGCCGCATCGACCGTGCAGTCTTCGATGCTGCCGGCCACGGTGGCACCGTTGGCGTCGAGCAAGATGGTGCGCAGACCGAAGTCGTCGTCGTTGACGAGCGCCAGGGTGTGGTCGTCGACCAGCGTCAGGCCTTCGGCCTTCTCGGCCAGCCAGCCGGCGACGTTGAGATCGAGCAACTCGGTCTTCTTCAGCGTGACCACCGTCGAGTAATCGGCATCGTTGGAAGCGGCCTGCGTGATGCTGCTGACCTCGAGGTTCTGGTCGAGCGCGGCGATGTTGGTCGCATCGGCCGGGATCTCCACCAACATCAGCTTGTTGAAGACCTTCGCATCGCTCTTGCGCGCGCCCTGCTCGATGACGATGAACTTACCGTTGCCCAGGCTCACCACGTCACCGAGCTTGGCGTTGCCGGTGCGGTCTTTGTCATAGAGGCTGCCGTCGATCGGGTAGGCGTAGAGCTTGGACGTTTCCGTCGTCGGGTCGAACTCGAGCCAGCGGGTGAACTTGGCGATGTGGCGCACGTCGGTGTTGGTGCCACCGGGCGGCTTGGCTTTCAGCGACTTGCCTGCCCCGTCCTTCGGGTCGATCGGGCTTTGCAAAAAGCCGTGCAGCTTGCCGCTGGCGACGTCGAGCGTCAGGCCTTCCATGCCGCGGTTGACGCGGCGCTGCGCGAGCACCGCAGGCAGGTCGGCGGCACCGGTGCCGGGGCCGTACTTCTTCTGGATGATGCCGGTGGCGATGTCGATCTTCGCGACGAAGGGGCCGTACTCGTCGCTCGTCCACAGCACGTTGCGCGCGGTGTCGAGCACCAGCGTCTCGGGGTCGAGGCCGTTGGCGTCGTAGTTGGACTTGCTCGCGTCGAACACGTAGGCGTCGGTCAGTGGCGTCTCGCCGGTCGAGCCCAGGCCCGATTGCGGCGGCAGGCCGCTGACCTTCTTGTCGGCGCTCACCTTCAGCGGCGTGCTCGACTTCAGCACCGCGCCGGTCTTGCCCACGCTCACGAGGCCGAAGCTCGGTGCGAACGAGGGTGCCGGGAACACCTTGCTGATGTTGACCGTGCCGGCGGCCGCACCGGGCACCGGCGCGTTGGGGCCGTCGCCATTGGGGCCGCGGTCGGTGATGGCGTAGAACTCGAGCGTGCCATCGGCCGCCTTGCCCTTGAACGCGAGGCCCGAGCCGTAGGCGGGCAGGAAGCCGTCGGCGAAGTCGGCCTGGATGGCGGCGTTGCTGCCCTCGTAAGGCACGTTGAAGCTCTTGTCGGCCCGCAGCTGGTAGCGGGTGATGCTCACGCCGACGCTGCCCAGCGTGTGGGTCTGTGTCGATGCTTCGGCGACAGGCGTGCCCAGCGCGGAACCCAGGGTGTTCTCGAAGTGTTCCCGCGCCAGCATGCGGCGATTGTCATCGACGACGCGGGTGTTGTACGGCGCAGGCAGCGCGGCCAGCGTGGTGTTCAGCGCGGCGTTGAACGTGGCAGCCGGAGCGCTGAAGTCCAGCGTCTTGCCGGCCAGCGCAGTCTTCGCGGCGGCGGTGAGGTGGATGCCGTTCGACGGGTCGAGGTCGTCGTCGAGCGACTGCAGTGCAAGCAGACGGTTGACGACAGCGTCGGCCTTCACGTCAGTGCTGGTGATGGGAAGATCAGCCAGCGTGAGCGGCGTGATGGTGGCGGCGCACGGTGCCGAGCCGAGGGCCAGGCCGCCAGCGCTGAAGCTCAGCGTCTGCCCGGCCTGGCAGCTGAACTGGCCGTCGGCCGTGGTCGCCGTGGCGGCGCCACCTGCAACGCTGTAGTCCAGGCCAACGACCGCAGAGTCGAGGAAGGTCCCGACCGTGGTGGCGGGCTGAGGCGGCGGGGTGTCGTCGTCGCTGCCACCGCAGGCGGACAGCAGCATGGCAGCCGCAGCGAGCGCGGCCCAGGTCTTGTGGTGGTGTGTGTTCATGGAGGCCAGAGAATCCACGCGACATGCGCAGTCCCCAGGCATTGAACGTTCGGCGTGTGAAAGCGCTGTGACAGAGCGTCGCGCGCGGACTAGCGTTCACCCTGGCCTATCGTTCACCCTTGCGATATGGCTTCATCAGCGCCTGCGGATACGCGGCCCGCCGCGCCATCACGATCAGCGCGGCAATCGACAGCAGGTAGGGCAGCATCAGGTAGACCTGGTACGGCACCGCGATGCCGAAGAGCCCGCTGCCCGATTGCTGCAGGCGCAACTGCAAGGCGTCGAACAATGCAAACAACACGGCGCCGAGCAAGGCCTTGCCTGGCCGCCATGACGCAAACACGACCAGCGCCACGCACACCCAGCCGCGGCCGTTGACCATGTTGAAGTAGAACGCGTTGAAGGCCGCCAGCGTGAGGAAGGCACCGGCCACGCCCATCAACGCCGAGCCCGCGACGATGGCGCCGATGCGCACGCGCGCGACGCTCAGGCCCTGGCCTTCGGCCGCTGCAGGGTTCTCGCCCACCATGCGCACGGCCAGACCGATGGGCGTGCGGTAGAGCACGTAGCCGATCAGCGGGACGAGCAAAAGCGCGAGCAGCGTGAGCGGCGTCTGCGCGTTCAGGACCGGGATCGGCAGCCAGGTCATTTCCGCGAACGGCTGGATCGTCGGTGGGCTGTCGACCTTGGGAAAGCTCACGCGGTAGGCATAGCTCGCGATGCTGGTCGCGAAGAGTGTGATGCCGAGGCCGGACACATGCTGCGACAGGCTCAGCGTGACCGTCAGCACGCCATGCAGCAACCCGAACGCGGCGCCCACCGCTGCTGCCGCGAGCACACCCCACCACAGGCCGGCACCGTGATACACCGCAAGCCAGCCGGCGAACGCTCCGGCCACCATGATCCCTTCGATGCCGAGGTTGAGCACGCCGGCGCGTTCGCACAGCAGCACGCCGAGCGTGCCGAGGATCAGCGGCGTGGCGATGCGCAGCACCGCGACCCAGAAGGGCACGCTCAGCAGCAGGTCGAGGGTTTCAGCCAGCATGGGAGGCTCGCCGGTTGAAGACGACACGGTATTGGGCGAAGAGCGTGGCAACGAGCATCGACAACAGCGAGACCGACACGATCACGTCGGCAATGTAGGTCGGCACGTTGACCGCGCGGCTCATGCTGTCGGCACCGACCAGGATGCCGGCGACGAACACCGCGGCCGCCACCACGCCGAGCGGATTCAGGGCGGCCAGCATCGCGATCACGATGCCGCTGTAGCCGTAGCCCGGCGACATGTCGAGCGTGAGGTAGCCGGTGCGGCCGGCCACCTCGATCGCACCCGCGAGGCCGGCGAGTGAACCCGACAGCAGCGCCACCTTCACGGTGACCCACCCAACCGGCATGCCGGCGAAGGCCGACGCGCGCGCGTTGGCACCGACCGCGCGAATCTGGAAGCCGGTGGTCGTGAACTTCAGCAGCGCCCACAGCAGCACCGCCAGCACCAGCGCACCGAGCAAGCCGGTGTGAACACGGCTGCGCTCGATCAGCTTGCCGAGTTGCAACGCGTCCTGCAGCGCCACACTCTGAGGCCAGCCCATCGCCGTCGGGTCTTTCATCGGGCCGTCGAGCATCATCGAGACGAAGAGCAGCACGATGAAATTGAGCAGCAGCGTGGTCACCACCTCGTCGACGCCGAAGCGGCTCTTCATCAGCGCGGGGCCGAGCAGCAGCAGTGCACCGGCGAGAGCTGCGGCCATCATCATCAGCGGGAACAGCAGCCACGGCGACAGCTCGAAGCCGCTGCCGCCGTGCAGGCCGCCCACCGCCACCGCGGCCAGCGCGCCAACATAGAGCTGCCCTTCGGCGCCGATGTTGAACAGCCGCGCGCGAAAGGCCACCGCGGCGGCCAGGCCGGTGAGGATCAGCGGCGTGGCGCGCGTGAGTGTTTCGCCCCAGGCGAAGCGCGAGCCGAAGCCGCCTTCGATCAGCAATGCGTAGGCCTGGCCGATCGGGGCGCCGGCCCAAGCCACCAGCAGCGACGACACCGCGAGCGTGAACGCGATGGCGATCAGCGGCGCGGCGAGCTGCAGCGCACGCGAGGTCTGTGCGCGCCGTTCAAGGTGCATGAACGGCCTCGCCCGTCATCGCGAGGCCGATGTCGGTCAGCGTCCATTGCGCGGCCGGCTTGGCTTCACTCAGATGCCCGTGGTGCATCACCGCGATGCGGTCGGCCAGCGCAAAGATCTCGTCCAGGTCTTCGGAGATCAGCAGCACCGCCGAGCCTTTCGCGCAGGCGTCGAGCAGTTGCCGGTGCACATAGGCCACGGCACCGATGTCCAGGCCCCAGGTGGGCTGGTCGGCGACGATCAGCACGGGCGCCTTCTCGCCATCGGCCATCAAGGCGCGACCGAGGATGAGCTTCTGCATGTTGCCGCCGGAGAGCGCGCGCGTTGGCGTGTCGACGCCGGCCGACTGCGTGCCGCGCACGTCGTAGCGGTCGAGGAGGCTCTGCGCATGCGCGCGTGCGGTGCCGCGCTTCATCACGCCGAACTTGGAGAAAGTAGGCGTCGCAAAGCGCTCGAGCACCGCGTTCTCCCACACCGGCAGATCGCCCACCACGCCCACCGCGTGGCGGTCTTCGGGGATGCGGGCGACGCCGGCCTGCACCCACGCGCTCGCCCGGGCCGGCATCGCGCGGCCCTGCAACATCAACTCGCCGGCATCGAGCTCGCGCAAGCCGAACAGCAACTCGGCCAGCGCCTGCTGCCCGTTGCCCGCCACGCCGGCAATCGCGACGATCTCGCCCGCGTGCAGCGACAGGCTCACGCCGTCGAGCACGGCACGGCCATTCGCCCCGCGGACCGTGCCACCGCGAAGCGTGCAGACCTCCGCCTGCGGCACAGCGGCACCGGGTTCACGCCATGGCATCTCGACGCGGCGCCCGACCATCAACTCGGCCAGCATCGCCTTGTCGGCCTCGGCTGCGCGCAGCGTGGCGACGAGCTTGCCGCCGCGCAGTACCGCGATGCGGTGGGACACGCGCAGCACCTCGTCGAGCTTGTGGCTGATGAAGATCACGCCCAGGCCTTGGGCAACCAATTGCTGCAAGGTGGCGAACAGGGACTCAGCTTCAGCCGGCGTGAGCACCGCGGTGGGTTCGTCGAGGATCAGGATGCGCGCGCCCTTGCGCTGGCCCACGGACACCAGCGCCTTGAGGATCTCGACGCGCTGCCGCTCACCCACCGACAACTCGGCCACCCGTGCGTCGGGGTCGACCTGCAGGCCGAAGCGCTGCGCGGTATCGACCAAGGCAGCGCGTGCCTCGCGCCGCCTGGAGAACGGCAACCACAGCGGCTCGGTGCCGAGCAACACGTTGTCGAGCACGCTGAGGTTGTCGGCCAGCGTGAAGTGCTGGTGAACCATGCCGATGCCCGCAGCCAGGGCGGCCTTGGGCTGGCCTGGCGGCAGCGGCTCGCCGAAGACCTCGACCGCGCCTTCGTCGGCGCGGTAATGGCCGAAGAGGATGGACACCAGCGTGCTTTTGCCGGCACCGTTCTCGCCCAGCAGCGCCAGCACCTCGCCTTGCGCGAGCGTCAGCGAGATCGCATCGTTGGCCACCAGGCTGCCGAAGCGCTTGGTGATGCCGGTCAATGCGAGCGCGGGGGTCACGGCAGCTTCGGGCGGTGCGCCGGGTCGGGCGATGCGATCCAGGCCTGCAGCTCGGCCACGCGCGCGTGCTTGGGGTTCAGGCCGACGAAGGTGGTGTACGCAGCCAGCGCCTTCGCATCGGCACCGGCCTGCAGGTGCGCGTCGCCGAGGTTCAGGTAGGCAAGGGCGCGGCTGCCATCCATCTCGATCGCTTTCTCGAACCAGCGCGCCGCCTCGGCCGGCTTCTCGCGCTTGAAGTAGACGAAGCCGAGGTTGTTGGCCGCGAGCGCGAACTTGGGTTGCAGCTTCAGCGCCTCGGTGAAGGCCGCCTCGGCCTCGTCGTAACGGCGCTCGCGGTAGAGCGCGAGGCCGCGGTCGTTCGCGCGCTGGGCGGCCACGCGCGGTGCGACCGGTAGCGCGGCGGGGGTCGACAGCTTGGTCTCGCCGCCTTCGAGGTTCTTCACGACCACCTGCACGTTCGAGGGCGCACCGGGTTTCGTGGCCGCCGTCTGCACGGCCGCGGCGCCTGCGTCGTCGAGCCGCTTGTTCAATCGACTGGTGTCGGCGTCAAGCTGCTGCGTGTCGCCGCTCAAGGCCTCACGGTCGATGGGCATTTCGAAAACGAACTCGCCACCTTCGGAGCCAGGCAGGCTGCCGAAGGCCGGCGTCTGGCGGGCGATGGCCGCGACCGATGGCGCCACGTAGGCGGCCAGTTCGGTGCCGGTGATCACGCCGTCGCCGTTCAGATCGGCCTTGCCGTTCAGCGCCTGCAGCAGCGTCCAGGTGAAGACCGAGTGGCCGGCCGGGCCGTCGTCGGCGACCTGCTGGTCGGCACCGCCGGCGGTGAGCATCTGGCGGCCGAGGCGGCGCGCGTTGTCGGCCAGGAAATTGGTGGACGCGCTCGCCCCGCCGCCGCGCGTGAGGCCCAGCCCGGAGTAGCACGCGTCGACGATGAACAGCACGTGCTTGGCCGACAGGGCCTCGGCCACTTCCTGCAGCTGCGGCATGGAGATGGCATCGGATGCGAAGTCGCTCACCGCCGCGTCGACCGGGATCAGGTAGCCCACGTCGCGGCCGCTCGTGAGCTTGCGCGTGCCGCCGTGGCCGGCGTAGAACACCACAACGCGGTCGTCGCGCTTCACGCGCTTGGCATCGCCGAGCTTCTCGTTCAACACCCGCAGGATGTTGGCGCGGGTGGCTTCGCCGTCGTACAGCGCCGTCACGTTCTCGGGCTTGAAGCCGAAGCGCGAGACGAGCAGCTCCTGCATCGCCTTTGCATCGCGCACCGCATGGTGCAGCGCGGGCCACTTGGCGTACTGGTCGATGCCGACCACCAGCGCATGGCTGTCGCGGTACAGCGTGTCGGCCGAGGCGGCGAGCGCGGCTTCGGGCGCGGCTTTCTTCGGTGGGTTGACGACGAAGTGCCCGTCGCGCCAGATGGCGAAGCGGTAGCCGTCGGCCACCAACTGGTCGAGCACGACCGGCAGCGCCTGCACCGTGCGACCCTGGATGTCGTGGAACAGGATCACGCCGCGTTGCGCCTTGTCGACCTCGCTCAGCACGCGCTCGGCAATGCTCTTGGGGACCGGATCGGCCCAGTCGAGCGAGTCGACGCTCCACATCATGGAGTGCAGCCTCAGCGTCTCGACCGTGCTCAGCACCGACTCGTTGCGCGCGCCATAGGGAAAGCGAAACAGCGACGAAGGTTGCCGCCCTGCGGCATCCAGCAACAGCTCGGTGTTGGCCGCTTCGACGCGCACCGCGTCGTCGGCCATCTTCGCCATCACGCTGTGGCTGAAGCTGTGGTTGGCAAGCGTGTGACCGGCGGCCAGCACGCGTTTGGCAACCGCGCCGTTGGCGCCCAGCGTCGCGTGGCCCTGCGCGTCGACCGTGCCCAGGTTGCGGCCGAGGTTGAAGAAGATGGCCGGCGCGTCGTAGCGCTTCAGGATGTCGAGGATGTCGTCGGTGTACTTGGCGTGCGGGCCGTCGTCGAAGGTCAGCACCACCGTCTTGGCCGGCAGCGAGGTGCCGA
>Ga0307515_10003630_pt1 | contig 32413 bp, 31 predicted proteins | sample 17_EM_MG_FD_194513 | JGI IMG/M metagenome (GOLD analysis project Ga0307515, IMG submission 194513) | Populus trichocarpa ectomycorrhiza microbial communities from riparian zone in the Pacific Northwest, United States - 17_EM | ecosystem: Host-associated > Plants > Roots > Unclassified | place... | reverse complement strand
GATTAATGTAGAAGGAATGCAAGGAGAGATTTTCGCAGCGTCACCCATTGCATTGCAATCCCGATTCAAGCGTGTACCCAATGAACCCATTCCGACGTATAGTCACAGTTGCCCACAACGCCAGAGTGTTTGTTTGAAATAAGAGACCGACAGAGCGAGAAGAAACTGCGAAACTGCGATCGGAGGGCGATATGCAACGCGACGCGTGGTATTGACGCCGGGCACGGAGTAATCCGCCACCGGGGTGTCTCTGACGGCTCTGACGGAGCGCGTCCACTCTGACGGAGCCATTCCGCCCGGACGGAAATGTTTTTTGCTGATGAATTTCACAAAAGTCCCCCAAAGAATATCGGCATCGTTTTCAAAGGTAAAACTCATCCACGCTGTGGTGCTGCCACTACAATGCTAATAATAATTGATAATGATAATATAGATATAGGTATCATTAAAACGCAATAATATTTTATGGTCTTCTTCGCTGGTAGATTTCCGTGACTGTTCACTGCTAGAGCTTGTTCTTCTCATTGCCATGACAAGGTGAGTTTTTGATTCTTGGACCCTCAGTTCATGTTTGACTTCGGATTCTTGCTATGACACCATGATTGCTTGATAGCTTCTCTCCAAGAACATCTTGAATGCCTCATTGACAGTTGCCACGCTTCTCTTAGGTTATTGTGTTCATGCATGAGAGGTTTTGAAGCATTACGCACCCTTTTCGGGCCATCCTCATAACAAGATATCAAACGAACATACTGACAATGCATAACCTCAACTTTGACATCTTGTTTCCTGTATTGTTCAGTAGTTGGAACATTTGCTGACAGATAGCCTGAACAGTGCTTTATTGCAATCTTTATTAATAGTTCTTCACTAATCATTGCCTCGCCGTGATCTGGGTATTCGGCATTGCTTCAGAGGATTAATCGGCGACCAACCGAAACTCTGCCAATGTAGATAATGACACATATACCTGCGATTATTAAACTGGTATGACGTTGCGATGCATACTAACTCAAACCAATGAGCAGGGTCACTTCCGGCCTCTTATCTTCAGCCAATACCATTGATCCCTCAGACACTGCATGCTTAGGTCTTGACCATCCGTAGACCGTGGAGTGCCACAAGCTCTTCCCACCACTCAGTGCATGGAATTGCAGATCCCTCTTTCTTGCATCATGCGTTATTGTCTACTGCACACGTAATTCTGTGTAAGCACAACTTAACTGTGTGATGCCCTGCGGGATAAGATATAGTAGGTGTGGCCAATAATTATGCGCACTGCTGAAGATTTTTCACTTCCCAGTCATGGCGACATAATTGCATCGTCACAGCTGAATCGGCTAGTGCAAGAGTACTAGTGGCTAATTGATCGACCGGTGGCCCAAGTGTAATCCTGCCAAAGATCGCATTGATGACCATCATAATGTCGTGCTTTGCGTAGTCACTGTTTTGCATATGTGCTACCGTAGTTGTAGCCGTATGTACCCACTGAGATCCACTTATGTATCATTAACACAGCTAAGGGAGAACCCCTAACAATTGGAGGAGCACCCGGAGACACAGATTGAGAGAACTGAGAGATGCACGTGGAGGCAGTAATTGTGTTAATTGGAGATGCACCTGGAGGCAGTGATTGTGTGAACTTAGCGATGCACTAGGAGGCCGTAATTGAGCGAGTTTTGAGATACACTTACAGGCCACAATCATGCAAACTTGGAGGAGCTAATTTGGCAAATTTAATGATACACGTGGCGACCATGATTGAGTGAAATTAAAAATGCACTCTGAGGCCGTGATTGAGCAAGTTGAGAGCTGCACTTGGATGCCATGATTGTGGGAACATGGAGGTTGCAATTGAGCGAGTTTGGAGTTACACTTCCAGGCTGTAATTGGGCATGTTTAGAGATGCATTTTGACTCCAGGATCGAGTGAACTCTGTGATGCACCCAGAGGCGGTGATCAAGCGGGATTGGAAATGCAGTTGGAGGCCATGATCATCTGAACTTGTAGGCCATAATCGCCTGAGTTTGGAGATAAACTTGGAGGCAGTGTTCAAACAAGGTTGGAGATGCACTTCGAAGCTGAACGGGAGTGAATTGAGCGATGAACTCCCAGACAGTGATCCGGCAAACTTGGGGATGCACATTGAGGTTGTGATAGATCAGATCGGGAGATGCACTTGGAGGCCATGATTGTTGGAGATTGGAGGAGGACTTGAAGGTGGTAGATATGGAGGTAGTCAATCTGGAGGTGGTCGATCTGGAGGTGGTTGATCAGGAGGTGGTCGATCTGGAGGTGGTCGCTCTGGAAGTGGTCCATCCAGAGGTGATTGATCTGGAGGCGGTAGAGGACCTGGGAGACCTGACAGGAGCTGAGACTCTATTCATGGGTCAACTCAAAATCATGGGAGTGTAGAGAATTGAGTATAATGTGGTCCAATGAGAGATGAGAGATGACAGATGTGAGATGAGAGATGAGAGATGAGGGAATGGCTGGGAGTGGGAGACCATCGATCTTGGGAGGATGCAGTTCTCTGCGCATTCAGTCATTGGTGACACAGTATTTAGTGTATGCAGTACCACGTGTTAACGCGTGATTATGGCATGGTGAGATAGAGAGTCATAACTTAACTTCATATCCATAGGTAATTGTAAAGTTGAGGCTGAGAAAGAGAGAGATGACAGGAGCTGGGGGCTTATCATCATGACACACAGGGACTGAAGATATTTTTTGTGCGAGTCGAGTTGTCATTCATGATATGACATGTATGACTGCCCAGCTGGTAAATCCAAACACCGAATTCCTGTTAACAATGGTTCTGGACAGTCACTTTGGGTCCGGGTCCGGGTCCAAACCTACCCATTGCGAAACTGCCGGTGCGAGTTTTTAATACACCCGAACCGTCAAAATGAGTACGGTTTGATGCAAATCTCCCAAGGAGTCTGAATCGGGCGGGTAGTCAGCGGGTTGCCCAGTGGGTCCGTCTATGCATTCATTTAGGGCTCTTGTCTTTGCAGATTGATAATCGTGTCTTATCAAAATCGTGTATTCAACAGCCAATGATTAGTTTTTGAATGTGTTCCAGATTGCAATATCGATTGTTTTGGAATCAGTGTTTTTCCTTTGATTGCTTGTATCGCTAACCATTAAGGCAGTCAATAGTTCCGTTATGTGCTGGAATAGCTGTGCGGTGCCTTGATTCCCAACTATGCACGACCCAAAATTGTTCACATCCTGTTGACACTCATGTTCAGGAATGGGGCAAGGAGCATTCTGCGGTTGTTTTTGCCCCTAAAGGCAGCCAATATCTCCTCACTGGATGGCTGCAACCATTTGGAATGTAGATAACCCAAGATGCAAAGCGAAAACTTGTTGACACCCGGTTGTCACTCATTCACAGAATGGGGCAGTGACTGTGTGGCTTTCTATTGTGCCTATAAAGGCTGTGAATACGTCGGTTATGCATAATAACGACCAAATCACTTTTCAATTGCCGTGCTTACAAGACCAAAAATCATTGTCACTCCATTGACGCTCATTTTAATGTATTGTCCATTCAATATCTGCTGCCATCAATAATTGTATTCATACTGATTTGAACCTATTGGTTGCATTGCTGACAGAGTGAGACTCAGCCCTATGGCGAAGCCGAGCAAAGTAATCTTGTTGCACTGTTCGCAGTCATACTATCGAAATTTATATATCTTGCCAAAAGAATCATTGCACCTGCTTTACATCTGTTTATCAACCGATATTCACAAGTGACTGCTAACCAATTCGCCATAATATATCTCTAAATGAATCTCTCGGTGGAGCTAAATGAAGAATCTGGTGAACCATATTGATGCATTGTGTCATACTTTTTCATGATTCCCATATTCCTCCTCGTTGGCATTGTATTGACCGTCACCAACATCATTTCAGCCTGTTGATTTGTCATCCGTGTCGGCCGAATAACTGCGGGAATGTTTCGTGTGGCACTCACATCCCGCTGCACTGGGCTTTCAGGATCATCCATGCCATTGTATCGCTTCATATCTGAGTCAACATGTGCCGCACAATTCTCTTCGCTGTTATTTGGATTATCCAAGTCACCATTCTGGTTTGGCAAATTTTTATTGTCCAAAATGCTTTCAGGTGCACTATTTTGATCACTTTCGACTGGATGACAGTCGAATCTACCCATACAGCGGGCATTCAAAATTTGAGTTCTTCCTCTAGGGAGGTCCTTTGGAGAGAAAGCTGGTGTCAAAGGTGATCTATCCGACAATCTGAATGCAGCCGCACCATCGTGTTCAAACTGTTTCCACAATGTATTGATGATCTCTCCGGGATCTGAGATGTATCATACTGCAGTCATCTGCTCGTTCCGAAAGCGAAATTCCTTCTGTAGAACACATATGTTGCGGATTCCCTGTCACATCTCCCAAAGGTGGTGGACCTTGGCCATTGTGTGCAACATTCATTCCTCGACCTGTCTCACAATTTCTAAGTCGTTGTCAGTATTTCTGATATCTAATGCTGCGTCATCGCCTACCAATATCGCGTAATTGGCTGGAGCACACTGCCATATGATGACGTTTTCGCACAGTGTCTCCCCTGTGGTTTCTAACTGTCTCCGGCCGATCATGACTTGCCGAAGGGAAAACCTGGCCTCCACTCTGCCATCATGTGGTATGATCGAGAAAATATCATGTGCATCAGCAACAACTCTAGTTTCCGTCAGAAACACACGGGTGTTCCGGAAGGCTCTGACGGCTCTGACGGAACCTCGTACCCTCTGACGGAGGATTACACGCTTCCCGTCGCCCAGGCGATGGGTCGCGTTGCATAGCATCAGCAAAATGTATTTTAGTCACTGGAAGCCTCCAGGAGTGCCTGAGAGGATGTGGAGTGTAAACTTAGATGCGTCAATTTCAGGAGAGTATCAGACCCTAGGAGGGCATTCCTGCCGTAACTGGAAGCGCCGGTGACATACCTGGGAGCACCAAAGACAAGCCTGGGAGCACCTGGGAGTGCCGGCGACATGTCTGGGAGCACCACGAATCACAGTCATGTAGTCAGTTTGTATTATTATCTATGTATCTATGTATTTATATAGCTACCCATCTACACACTCTATATCTGGACTGGCTGCAGGCGGTGCTTGAGAGCAATTGGAAGTGCGCCTGAAAATGACAATCGAGTAAACTCAGAGATATACTCCAAGGCCGTGATCGAGTGAGTTTGGACAGGCACTTGGAGGCGGTAAATGAGCGTATTTGGAGATACACTTGGAGGCCATGATTGAGTGAACATAGAGATGCACTCCGAGATCGTGATCGAGCAAGTTGGGAGATGCACTTGGAGGGCATGTTCGTGCGAACCTGCCGGCCGTAATCGAGCGAGTTTGGAGTTACAATTGGAGGCCGTGATTGAGCGAGTTTGGAGATGCACTTAGAGGCCGTGATGGAGCGAGATTGGATGAGTACTTGGAGGCGGTCGATGCACGGCGCACCGGGTGATGAGACTCTATTCATCACTCAGTTAACTCACAACCGTGGGAATGTGACAATGTGACTTGGCCTATGAGCTCTCATAGAGAGTGGGCGGATGGCGGTCAATTGTATAGGGACGTACGCTGGACACTGACTCTACATTCAGGGGTCAACTCGTACTCATGCGAATGAAGGGAAGACAAACAATTTCGGGTGGATGCTGTACTCGGTGTCAAATCATGATCATGTCATGGAGAGATAGAGTGGAATGACTTAACTTTGTGTCCTGCGATGATGATTGAGTTGTGGACAAGAAAGAGAGAGATGGAGGATGAAGATGAGAATGATATGGAGGATATGAGTGGATGTGAGAAATCAGGGGTATGACTTGCCTGATTAGATTGGGAAGACCTCGTATCGGTGTTAGTTCGCGCCAGATCAGGACGTGTACCTGCCGTATCGGGGATGGTCTATTGAATCTCACACGAAATTCTCTAAGTCCCAGTTCCTCATGATGATTTCCCCCATCTGCTCTGATCGCCTCTGCTCTCGCTTTCTTCTGCTCAACTCTAACATCACCTAAGAACACTAAGTTAAGTCATCCCTCTCTATCTCTCCATGCCATAATCATGAGTTAACACAGAGTACAGCATACACCACATACATCATCATCTCAAGATTGACAGTCTCCCGCTCCCAGCCAGTTCCACATCTCTCCACAGATGTTGTACTCAACTCTCTACATTCTCACAATTACAAGTAAACCAATGAATACAGTCTCAGCTGCCGTCACGCCTCCATCCAAATCGACCGCCTCCAAGTACTTCTTGAATCTCGCTAGATCATAGCCTGGAAGTGCATCTCCAAACTCGATCGATCACAGCCTCCAAGTGCATGTTCTGAGTTCAGACGATCTCTGCCTCCAAGCATATCTCCAGACTTGCTTGATTACGGCCTACAGGTTCGCACGATCATGGCCTCCAAGTGCATCTCTCCAAACTTGCTTGATCATGGCCTCCAAGTGTATCTCCAAACTCGCTCGATGACGGCCTCCACAAGTGCATCTCCACACTCGCTCGATCATGATCTCAGAGTGCATCTCTCAGTTCACTCGATCACAGCCTGCAAGTGCATCTCCAAACACACTCGATTACCGCCTCCAAGTGCATCTCCAAAGTCGCTCGATTACAGCCTCCATGTACATCTCTGAGTTCACTCGATCCCAGACTCCAAGTGCATATTGAAACTCGCTCAATCACACCCTCCAAGTGCATCTCTGAGTTCACTCGATCTCCGTCTTGAAGTGCATCTCAAACACATGTGATCCAGTACATCTTCAAGGAGCGATGGCAGTTGTACAGAGATCCTGGGGTAACTGAGGTGGACAGAGTGACGGGGAGTATAAATTCGGCAGACCCCAGAGTAGGTAGACATCATCTCATTTCCATCTCCTCTTATCATACAATGAAAATTCACACTCTATCCTTCCCGACTTTTGGTCTCACTCGCTCTGTCCGAGATTTAGTGGATCCTCACGGCCGGGTAGTATCATATCATCTCACCTTCTGCCTACACTCCTTGAGCTTAATGTAGAAGGAAAGCGAGGAGAGATTTTCGCAAAGTCACCAATTGCTTTGTGATCCCGATGCAAGCGGGTACCCAATGAACCCATTCTGACATATGGTCACCGTTGGCCACAATGCTAGAGTGTTTGTTTAAAAGAGGAGACTGACAGAGCGAGAAGAAATGGTGAGACAGCAATCGGAGGCCGATATGCAACGCGACACCTTGAATTGATGCCGGGCGCGGAGTGATCCGCCACCGGGGTGTCTCTGACGGCTCTGACGGCGTGCGTCCACTCGGACGCCACCATTCTGCCCAGACGGAGATGTTTTTTGCTGATGTGCCACATTAGAGAGATTGGCGTACGTTGAGTGCGTTTCCCCTTGTTGGCGCCACCAGTCAGTGAGATCTGGTATCGAAAATGGTCAGCTAATCTGCATACGGTCAGGGCAGTAATCATTAAGATTCAGATTAACTTGCGCCCAGATCTATGCTCAGACAGGTGGAGAATTCAAATGAAGCCTCGCGGCGGTCAATAAATGTGCTGCGCAATCAATTTGTCTGGGCGTTGTTTCAGCGACAGTTGCTGGCATTCAGTACTCTTCATCATCGCTAGACAAACCATATGGATTGTAAGAAGATTGACCAGATCTAGAAGCCATTCCTCAGGAGAAGAGATTGTTGCTTGGTACACTTTTGGGTTTAATGACGGGCACACGTCTACATTTGGCGCATCATTCATTCTCCACATACTTCAGACATGCCTCTTGGTTTGGGTGGTATAGGAAGTCTCGTCCTCAGGATTTATATCCATTCCCTTGTTCCACTTCCTAAACTATCTCAATTCCCGAAAGCATCAAGAATATGTGCTCACATGAGAATCTTCCCAGCTTTTTGAGTAGGTTCAGCTCAATAGTTGGACAGCTTCTGTCGCACAAACTTCACGGCGAAGTATAAGTCTTCCATCCATTGAGTCATCATTGGAGGTAGAGCTTGCATAACACCATCCATATGATTGAACATGTCATTGTACCCAGTGATTATGTGATGCAGAGTACCCATATGACTTTTAGATATTCACAGGATCCAGTACTGAAATGTCATTAAAACATCCATGACGTACTTGACAATGGTCCATTCATCCTGGGTTGTGAAGAGTGGCTGGTAATCTATGTATTGTGGATTCTTGAGCCACTTGCGAGTGAATTCACTTAATCGGTAGACTCGCTCAAGCATCTCCATTGTCGAATGCCACAGTGTCATCACATCCATAATAACTAGTACTGCAATTAGTTCATTGGATTTTGAAAGTCAATGCACTCGTTTCGATGACCTGGTGTCAGCATAATCAATTCAGCAAGCATTTGCTGTTATGTGATGGTCAGTTTCAGGACTTTCAAAATTTCTTGAAATTTGTACTTTCTCAATTATCTTGACTAAACCTGGTTTCATGGCCTACACCTTGTTGATGCTAGCATTGCCCTGTTTATGAAGTCTTTGACTCTTCCCAATATCGATGGTTTCATTCTCTCCACATTGTTGATCGCACTCATGGGCTTCCATGACTTGATTCACCCTTTTGCACCCAGACTGCTAATGAATGCACCTAAAGCAAGCTGAATGATGTGTGCCATGCATGGTGTGTGGTATCTCTATGCAGCCCACACGATTCCAAAGATTCAAGGTTTGAATGTAATTTGGAAGTTATGGAGTGATTTGAGGAAGTGATTCAGTCATAATTCCAAGTAAATGGCTGTGCGTACGCTCAAATCGATCCAGAATGTCCAGGAAATCATTGGATAGCCTGGCTCCAGTATGATTACGCTTGAGCTATCATCCTTACTTAGCTTTGGAAATAGGAAAATACTAGGGTATTAATTTCATCAAATGTGAGATGAACTTCTCGCAAGGCCCAATTTTGATCCCTATAGTATGCAATGACTGGCGTTACGGCAAATTTGTTCGTTGATGTCCACCTGTCTAAAGTTACACCAACCTTATTTCTTGACGGCAAATGCTTTTTAATCAGATCTACTGTCTGTGTGGATACCCTCCCTCAAATGTTGCTAAGTGTGCTAGCGGAAGGCAGCACTTGCTCGCTTTGTAATGCATTATATGACCGTCATAGATCAATGTTTCACAAAGCGTTCCACTGAATATGCAGCAAAACAAATCCTAATATGAGGAAGACAATCCAGGTGTCTTGGTGAAATTCGGCAGTTGGAAAGTCCTTTGCTGCCAGTTTGGAGCGTTTTGTCTGTCAATTAAGTTAATATAGATATAACCTAAATGTCAAATATGAATTTCATTTGCAAACTTACAATTGTAATTCCTTGACTTCCTTGCCTCTTCAGTATGACCAAAGCCGTCTCATGAACTGTAGAACTAGTAAATTTGGTAACTTCTGACTCTGTTAATTTGTTCAACATTGCAATGCGTACTTTTGCCAGTAAGTGTTTCCCTATTGAGCTGGTCGCAGGTTCTGATGGATGGCGAAGAACTTGACGACAAAAGATCCATATGATGCCAGGGCTCCCAGTCTCCTCAATTCTGAAGTGCAATTGGAAGCGCCACAAAGACGAATGTCTAGAATTATTCCAAATAATCGGATGCTTTTAGCCTACATTTATATATGCCCACCAAGCATCAAAGCTGATTTGCAAAGTAAGGTTGCTCAAATCACGAATCAAGACATGTTCATTTTTGGAAGAGATCATAACCTGTAGCAATGAGGTATTTAGAGATGTTGAATCTGACATCGTGGTAGGAATTTGAAAGCTGGGTAATCCAACTTGAGTGACTGTCAATAATTACATTATAATGAAGTAGAAAGCTGGTTCTTAAATATTGACTCCAGAGCTACAAGCAAGAAAAAAGTCAGATCTGTGAGACATTGCATGCATATTTGTGAAGTTGTATACAAAGACATATTGAGAAGACTGACCGTTAATAACTCAATTTAGGAACAATGTAGTGCAGCTCATTGCTGTGTAACTTACTGAGCCCCGACAAAACTGTTGACACTCCATTGGGGCACATTGTTAGAAGGCGGTTGCAATATCGTCACTAGAATTTCTGACCATAAATGCAGCCAATAGTTCGATTCTGGGTTGACTCAGTTGCATAGCCATTTATTTATCCAAGATGCGAGACCGGACATTGTTGACACTCTGTTGATGCTCATTTTTAGGAGGTTATAGTGATATCATTAGTAGCATTTTTGCTAAGAATTGTGGCCGATGATTTGAGTCTGGATTAACCCCGTTGCATTGCTGTTTGAATATCCAAGATTCAGGACCAAAAATTGTTGACTATCCATTGATGCTCATTTTTGGGAGGGAGTAGCAATATCGTCACTAACATTTTTGCCCATAATGGCAGCCGATACTTGGATTATGGGTTAATGGTGTTGCATATCCAATTGTTTATCCAAGATGCAAGATCAGAAATCGTTGACATTCGTTTGACGGTCATTTTTCGGAGGTAGTAGCAATGTTGTCACTAGCATGATTGCACATAAAGGCTGCCGATACATAGATTATTGGTTAACACAGTTGCATAGCAATTGGATTATGCAAGATACAATACCAAATCATGTTGACACTCTGTGGCCACACATTTCTAGGATGTGGTAACGAGCATATCACTTTCCTTTTTACCTATAAAGACAGTCAACATTTCCTCTTTGGAAGGATGTGACTATGCACCGCTTTGATTGCCAACAGGGTAAGACTAAGAATTGCTGACGCTCTGTTGATGCTCACCTTAATGGCATACTAACAACCATTTGATGCTCAACAATTGTACCAAAAATGGATACAGTGATTATTGACAGCCAATGTATCGTATCTATGTATTATCACGTGAATCCGTATCGTTCAATGCCTCTCAGTTTCAGAGCCACCACAATACAGGTTTTCTGAACGAAGAATGACGTAGGCACACCGCGTTTCAGTGCTTTCAGACAGCAATTTACAGCATATTGATCTATCCAGCAGTTTTTGAGATATATAGCCTGACTTCCTTACCTCTCCTGATCCAGCTCCTTCTCCTCGATTTCCATGACATACCAGAAGCAATTTTCAAAATCTGGACCATGTGCACCAGGTCTGAGCAGAGAATTGTGCAGTTGAATGCATGGCTGAATGTAGCATAACAGTCGTCATTCATCCAGGTTTGCATTGCGCATTGACCGCTACTTCTTTGACTCAAATGACATCCCAGAGTGAAATTTTGTTTCTAAACTTTGTCTCTATTTCAGTTTTTGCTTTCTCACTTAACCGTAACAGGCAAGACGATATCAAGTTTGTTGGTCATCTATCAACTTGAATTGGAGTCTAGACCTTTCGCATGGCCCGTACGACCCTTGCACATGCACAGATGAAGTATCATGTCTCACAATTTGGTCACTGAAATGTAGAAAAAGATGTTAGGTAGCAAATTAGGTACACATTTTGCTTTTCAAAGAGATACATCTTCAAAACTGACCATTTGGCTGTCTATGTCTCCAGCAAAACTGGAGCTGTCACCATGTCTTTGTCCGAATCCGATTTCTGTATGGTAATTAGCCAGGGACACTACATGCAGGAGTAAATGCTTACGGGTTCAACTGACGTCAATTTCTGAATTGGTGACGTATTGGGCGCTGAGTCAGGTGGGACAGTCGCTATGCGTTTGTGTGACAGTGGTAACTTGGAGCCCAGCCTCATATGACTACTTCCTGGTTGAGAAGTCTTTTGCGGCATTTGCAACTGTCCGGGGACAACATGGTGAGTCTGCATAAGTTCTCCAAACGTTGTCGGCACAGGTGCGGCTGCAATCTGGTCTGTTTGAGGATTAACAACTGCCGGAACATTCAATTCAGCCATCCCATACATCATACATCTTTCACTGACGTAGTCGGCCACGTCTCCCCATCCGGGTTGTGACACTTCGTCAAGCCTCATCTGCTTCTGTCGCAAATTTGGCATGCTCTGCTGTCCTGTGTTGGAGATTGTGGCCACCACCCAGCCGGGTTCGTCATTTTGGCTCAGCTTGCCGAGCTCTGTAACTTCTTCACCATCTTCGTTGTCTTCCCCATCCTCCTCATCATTGGCAGTGGCAAGATCACCCAGGCTGGCTCTGAGGGCATTCAACACCTCATCGAATGATTTTTTTGGGCTTTCTGGTTATCGATGCCGCCTTTTCAGCATTTCTCTTATCTTCCTGCTCTTCCATAATCGCTGTCTCTGCCTCTTGAACTCGCTTTGTAGCACACCAGTCTCTCTCTCCACGTAATCCTAGATCCAGTGCTCTTTCTCTTCGTTATCTAAAAATTGTGTTTGTCATTTGATCTCCGCCGAAAAGTGCTGTATACATCGTAAGCTGAGCAATGCTCTGAACACCGTGACAATTTATTCCTGCAAGCTGCTCTTCCATTCACTTGCATGATGATGTTGTCGTGTGGATCACTTAGTTGATTTGCTGTATTTACCTGCCAGAAGTGGTGAAAGGTTCTGTTTCTGAATACTGACCATCATATCATGTGTTGGCTTTGTTGTTGGGCGAGATGCTGGGTGTTGTACAACATGGACCACATGGAGGCAAGCTGTGTCATTTATGTCAAGATTGTTACATTTGATCAACTTGAACAAAACAAAATCTGCATTTTGACCATAACTATATTGGGAATGGTAATGCTAACTGTACAATATGACTTGATGATTAGTGTCTGTTTCATGTGAGATCCCGGGGATATATTGAGGTAAAGATCACCAGTCGTCTTTCCTTCGAAGAATATCCTTTTTATATATTTCAAACATGATCTTTTAGCTGTTGTTTACCACCATTTACTCCTTTAAACGACCATACAACATCAGACTGACTTACTGCAAATCTTGGAACCTTTGGACTCCCCTGCAACCTGCAATAACACGCAGTAGGATTCATCTTGAGTAGCAAATGCAAGTTGGCTGTCAGTCATTCCATTTTGACTTGAAGCTAACTATATTCCTCAGGACTTTCCACTTCTGTTCGTTATCATCTTCCTCACCGTTTCCACAACAGCAGGTTATGGCTCCGGACACACTTCAGCAAGGTAGGAGCTGATCTGACTCGTGCCGACCCACCGGCACTTCATCGAATGGGCCACCTGATGGCACATAGCAGCAAAGCAGACACCAGTTAGTCCACCACGATGTTACCAATTCAGTCACCACAAATATTTCCCAGGACTCACATTTACATATCGTCCATAAAGCCGGAAGCTGTAACAATAAGAAGTAGCATGCAATAGGATGTGAGTAAATCCATACCAAGCTGGATGGCTGGAAACTAACAATATAATGTACAGCCAGTATACGCAGAGAGCTATGTGACCAATTGATAGCTTCCCATAATGGGAGACTTCCATGGTCAACCAAAGCATTTCTCTGCACAGTCCACAAAATTGAACATGATGATGTTGTCAGCTCTGGAATTTCTGCGGACAAATCTCATGATAAACATCTCCAATAGTGGATGAAACAGGCTTTACAGACCTGAGGGGAGGCTACAGAGTCATATATGGTAGAGGTAATAGCCAAATCTCATTTTTAGAAGCAGCAACTAATTTCTTGTAGGTTTTCAACATGTCGGCTACTATGGCAAGGCAAGGAGGTCAGGTACAACAAGAACAGTATAGCAAGTGCGTTGCCTTGAATAGGCAACAATGGCCGAAGAATGGTTTTCATGCGCCGCTATAGAGCAAACGCAATGCCTGATCCAGAAACCTTGGTCCGAACTCTGCAAAGAAAAGAAGCAGGGAGTTCAGTTTCCTTGGCATACACAGGTGATAGCTGCGATAGAAAGACTCCCAGCCATGGTTTGTCAAAATCAAATGGATGGCTGCCTTCCTTCTCAAAATGGCACAGCAAACAATCCGCAGACACGCTGGAGGCCCAAAGGAACTTGTGCACCGATACCAGAACCGGCACCACCTCCACCTGGAATTCCACCTGCGCCGCTGGGCAATAACAACTGAGCCCAACATTCCGAAATCGAAATTGTGCCACCTGGATATGTGTATATACATACTCTTCTTTGCACCGCACAATGTTGTAATCTTGATTCATATGCCAAGGATCACAAGCACGAGTACGATGTTATTCCAGGTTTGCTGACTGATGACGCAACATCCACTCCATAGTACACTCTCTGCTGCATGGTAATGCACCTGACATCCATATTGCAAACCAGAGCAGCCTATTGACTGAACCAGACAGTGAAGATGAGCATTCATAGAAAGAAAGGCGATTTTTGAGTATTATTATGATCTGCAATTAGCAGACACTTTAAAGTATATTTTAAAGAATATATTTATATGTATTATTAAAGAACAATGTAGTGATAAAGGAAAAAGTACATGAAGACGATAGAATGGCTGCCAAAACATCATTACTGATATACTATGCCAAATTGAATTGTTCCATATTGTGGATATGCCCATGGCAAAATGAGCGTCAATGGCGCGTCAATGATGTTTGGTTCTGTAAGCCAGGCACTTAGATAGTGGCTGAGTATTTATTATACAAAATCAAAGTATTGGCTGCCTTTATAGGCCGAAGGGAAAGCGACATGCTGCCTACCCCATGTTGACAATGACCATCAATCGACCGTCAACGATTATTGGTCTTGCATCTTGGGTAATCCAAGTGGCACTTGATCACAGACATCTATAAACAAGGAGTTGGCAGCCTTTATAGGCAGATATGTAGGAGATATTCCTGCGACAGCCTCCCAGACAATCATAACTCAATTCATTTTCAAAACTGCAACTCTGTGTCCATGAGCGTTTTAGCCGATAAAACTGGTCAAAACTTTGTATATAGACAATAACGGCCACATCGCACTTTGATTAACCATGATGCAAGGTCACAAATCGTTGATGCTCCATTGATGCTCATTTTGAAGATGGGGAAAGGAGCATGTCACTTTCGCTTTGGCCTATAAAGGCTGCCAATACATTGATTATGTATAACAACGACCAAATCACTCTTTGATTACCTGACGTACAAGACCAAACATTATCGACACTCCATTGAAGCTCATTTTTGGGTGATAGTAGCGATGTTCTAGCTAGCATTTTTCCCAATTAAGGCGGCCAACACTTTCATTATGCATTACAACGACTAAGTCTCTGATTGAATACCTGACTTGCAAGACTGAAACTCGATGATGCTGTGTTGACGCTCATTATCAGAATCGGGCAGGGTGCATGTCGCTTTCACTTCAGCCTACAACGGCAGCCTATACCTCATTTATGAATGTCTGCAACCAATCACCACTCAGATTAACCATGATGCAAGGCCAATTATCATGGATGCTCCGCTGACACTCATTTTCAGAATAGGGCAGGGAGTGTGTCACTCTCTCTTTTGCTTATCAATGCAGCCTATACCTCATTTATGAATGTCTGCATCCAATTGCCACTCAGATTGCCACAAGATGCAAGACCAAAAATCGTTGACGCTCCATTGACTCATATTCTCACCATGGGGTAGGCAGTGTGACTCTGTTGTTTTTGATTCTAACGGCGGCCAATACATCAAAAAAAGTCAATGAAGTACCAAAGTCAATATTTTGGGATAAACATTAGGATATCTGAATGCCATGATAAATAGAAAATCCCGAAAACCAGAACAAGAGATTGGAACAGACGGGTCTAGCCAAACATAGTCAAGCCCACAGGTTGATGGGTACAGGTATGCATTTGGCCTACCAAGAAGCAGTGGGTCGGGTTTTTGGACTGGTCCGGAACCAAACCACACTGTTTTTGTGGTTCAAACTCAGACCGCTGGCAGGTTACCAGGAGATGTTTGTACCACTGCACCGATTCGAGGTGTACTAAGTGCAATCTGGCGAGTCATACTCCTGGTATCTCATATTTGCTCGTGTCCTCCATATAGGTCCCATCATTATCCCCCATCTCTGTTTGTCATGCACCACTTTACCATCATCACAGAACACCCTTTGCAAAATGGATTTTAGTCACTGGGAGCATTCAGGAGTGTGTGAGAGTATGTGGATTGTAAACTTGGAAGCGTCAATTTCAGTAGTGAATAAGACCCTAGGAGGGCATTCCAGCTGGCCTTCAGAGTAACTGGAATCTCTGATGACTGGTATAGGAGTACCATGAGAGTGATTGTGATAGGTTTGGGAGAACTTCGGTGCAGGGGAGAGAACATCAGGTGCGCATGGGAGTGACGCCGAGCTAACTCAGGAATCACAATCAAACTCTGAGAGATGCCTGGGTTCTAATGGATATTCATTTCGACTGCAGGTGTTAGCTGAGACTCTCCAGATGTACAGTTGCAATCGATTTCCCTCAATGGCGAATATGATGCACAGAATATTGTTCCTTATTGCTTCTGAATCATACTAGCCAACATCTTTTTCAACATTGTATTTTTTGCCTGGCTGCATTATGGAACCAAAGAAAGAGCCAAGTGATTCAAATATAAATGTATACCGAAACAATTACCCAACTAAGCGATTGAATGATATCAATCGAACATGCTGTCCATGCCATCCACTACTTCTCCTATCTCATTGGGGCCAATGAAAGCAGGAACACTCAATTCATCATTGGCACAACGAGGCTTGAGATGCTCCTGGTATTTGCTGATTAGTCGTACCTGGCAAGTGTATGAAATTCAATTCCAATGACTTTTTGCTCGATTGGTTATATCTATCAAGGGTGTAATGAGAAGTTAGGTAGCTGCAAATTTACATAGGGGTTTGAAAGACAATATGATATATTCGGATGAACAAGGGGAGTAACTCCTGGAAAAGAGGAGGGCCAGATGGGGTGTGCTGTGTGGAAAAGAGGAGTACACAGATGGTGTTGGAGGAGCACGGAACAAAGATCAAGAGGGCCAACTGTCGGCTGAGGAGTGCCGATGGGACTGAGGAGTGCCCATACTACTGGTGGAGCGCCGGAAGTGGGGTATGCAGAGCGGCATCCAGTTGAGGTGCACGAATCCAGGTGGAGAAGCACCAATGGCGATTGAGTAGTGCAATCCCAGCAGAAGAGGGCAAAACAGCGGGGTGGGTATGGAGTGCAGGATGCAATGTGGGAGTGACAATCGAGACCAAGGAGCAGCAGTGGGAATTGAGGAGCTCCCATCCGAAGCTTAGGAGCGCGGAATGGGGGGTATAGAGCGCAGATTGAAATACAAGTGGCTCAATCAAGGCTAAGGAGTGCCAACCAGGATTGAGCAGCATCTATCCTAGGGGAGTTGTGCCACAGGGGGGTATCAAGCTGCCCACTAATGTGTAATTGATGAGTGGAGTGGCATCTGGTGTAAAATTGATCACAGCAGATGGGGAAAATGTACCTCAATACTCATCTTGAGAAAAAATCACTGTGGTCTTCTTTCCACTGGCATATGGAGACAGTGCACAACAAATAGCTGTGGCTGCCAGCGCGAAAGTCTGCGAAGCTAGTGGTTGGAGATACTGGGATACAGTAGGCTGGGGCACCAAGCTATTGTCGGTGAAGACAAATTGATGGTAAATTAGATCAAGAACTCTCAGCCGAGTGAGGGATGATTTCTTATCATCCACGACCGTCAAGAGATAAGCATCACCAAACAGGAGTTCCAAAACCTGGATCTGAAGTGCAGACTCAGAGATCGAATCCAATGGGTAACTTCAGACACCGGATCAACCTACCCTGTCTGCCAACTGTCCTAGAATGGTACCTGTTGTCAGTTTTAACTATCTCTATATTAGGGTGTAGTCATTATCGTAAAGCTGTTAGAGGAGCATTATACAGAATCTAAGAGTTACAACTTCTCATGTTGGCAGATGAATGTTGAGTGATGGACCACCTGGCAATTGTCACACCGATTGTTAGAGGTTCTCTCCTAGCAGTGGTAATGATACATGAATGGATCGCAGGAGGTACATGCAGCTACAACGAGGGTAGCAAGTATGCAAACCACCTACTCTCGAAAGAACGACATCATGTTTGTCTGCCATGTGATCCTTGGCAGGATTACACTTGGGCAACATATCGATCAATTAGCAACAAGAATTCTTGCTCTAGCGGATTCACTTATGATGATGCAATTATGTCGCCATTACTGGGAAGTGAAAAACCTTCAGCAGTGCGCATAATTATTGGCCAAACCTACTATTCCTTATGTAGCGGCGCAACACACAGTTAAGTTGCATTACGCAGAATTAAGCGTGCAACAGATGTAATGCAAGATGCAAGAACGAGGGATCTGCAAGGCCACACACTCAGTGGTGGGAACACTTTGTGGCACTTCCCGCTCTATGGAAGGTCAAGACCTAAGCATGCAGTGTCTGTGGAATCATTGGCATTGGCTGAAGATTAGTTGCTTGCAGCGACCCTGCTCAATGGTTAGAGTTAGTATGCATTGCAACGTCATACCAGTTTGATAATAAGAGGTATGCGTGTCATAATCTTCGTTGGCAGAGTATTGGCTGGTTGCCAATTGAATATCTGACACAATTCCATATAACCAGATCAAGGCGAGGAAATGAATAGTGAAAGGCTATCAATAATGTATTGCAATAAGCACTGTTCAGGCTACGTGTTGGCAGATGTTTCAACTCCTGAACAAATGGGAAGCAAGCTGTCGAAGTTGAAGTTATGAGTTGTCATAATTGCGCTTTTGATATCATGACATGGGGATGGCCTATAATTGGGGCGTAACGCCTCGAAACCACTCATGCATGAACATGATCACCAAAGGGAAATCACGGCACTATGAATGAGGCATTTATAATATTCTTGGTAATAAGCTATCAGGCAATCAGTGTGTCATAGCGAGATTCCATAGTCAAGCATGAACTGAGGGTCCGTCGATTAAACACTTACATTTTCACAGCAATGAGAAGAACAAGCTCTAGCAGCAAGCAGTTATAAAAACTTACCAGCAAAGACAGAACATAAAATATTATTCCGGTTTTCTGATACCTATATCTATATTATTATTATCAATTATTATTAGCTTTGTAGCGGTAGCCCCGCACCTGAGATGAGTATTACCTTTGAAAACAAACCCGGTATTGTATTGTGGACTTTAGTGAAACTACTAATTACTTTTGAGCGTCGTCAGTACCTATTTGCAGCACAGTGCATTTCGTGACTAGTAACATTAGTCTAATTGAATCCTGCATTATGGTACTACCTGGATCATCACGAATTTCCTTCAGCAACAGTCAAATTCCAGACTTGACCAAGGAATTGAACCAGATATTATCAAATGAAGAATATCTTCGATACAACGGGATATTCAGAGAAATTCAGATGAAAACGTCAAATTAGTCGATAATCATTATCAGGCTGATCATTTAAGATGTACCCGAAATGGAAGCATAAACCGTTTACCTAAAACAAAGAAACAACTTTAAGATGAAAGGAAGCGACTGTTACAGCTCAGGAAGTATATTGCAGAACATTGATAAGAATTGAAGATTCTGTATGTACTGTGAATACTGTTTGACATCTCAATCGAATTTGGTTGCTATTTTCTTGATTGAATCAGAAACAATGGCAATCATATGTCTCCTTTGCATATTTGATCTTTACCAATTGGCAATTTATTTCAATTGGTGATATGCATAAATTGAACTATATAGTGTCTAGGGTCGTGCATAAGGTATTATACTTGCAAGATAAGCACCCCCATAACACCCATGGTGAACCTACAGGAGCATCTGCTTATGTCCGCTCAAGATCCTGAGTGTCAATGGCTAGTTTCCAAGCTTCTTCAACCATTGAGTACTTGTCATTGGATAATATTGGTGAAGTAGTCTTTGTGAGTAAGATAGCCTTGATGAACCTTTTCGCTATCTCACAGGTAGCCTTTTGATGTTGGGGAACGTTCTGCTCTCCACCTGCCTTGGGATGTAGAACATGCAGGTCTCCACTAGACATTGGTAGTGGCAGCACCTGAGAAGATCGTAAACGGTAAGACATGTATACTGTGTTGAGGAAGGATGACTTTTGGCGCTAGAGCAGTGATGATGCCATTGCCCCAGCCAGATTTACGGAATTAGGAAGTGGAGTACATGCGATGTCAGTTCCGCTGCAGCTCTGTTTTTTGGCAATGAAACCCTTCTAGTTCTTTTTAACTTGTCCCGACACACCTGGCCTAGAAGTGGGACCACTCGCTGGTTGTCCAAGTTGTGTTCTTTGATATCATAAAATCAAGTGGACTCTCCTTTGTCCTGACTTTCATCATCAGCGATGTCCTGGTCGGTTTCCGCATTCTGCTACATTAATTATTGTGGGGAGATTAGTCATCCATAATCTGATGCACGAACACAGCTACTCGCAAGTTAAATGATTGATGGATATGGTAGATTGGCGGTGGTCTCGAATGCCAGTGCTCTCTGATGGTGTGCTCTGTGATTCTTCTATGAATAGTGATTCCTCACTTGGCTGGTACTAGGGGTTCTCCCTGTACAAAGGTAATGGTACTTTTTCAATTGTCAAAGGGATATATACCACGGAGTTACTCTAGGTCTAGTCACGTGGTATATATTACAGTTGCCCCAGATGATGCAAGTTTGCCAGTTCTGTGGTCTTTAGCGGGATTACATAGGAACCCCATGTAGATTTGATAGCGAGCCTCATTGCTAGCGGATTTATCGAAAGTTCAACTACTATGGTAGAATTGATTTGACGATGCAATAACCTTGGCCAGTCCCAAACCTTGAAGGTTAAAGATGCCAGTTATTTCTTACCACATTCATCGAACTAAGCTAGGTGGGATCGGACACGTCGACTGCACTAAAGCCACTGACGTGTCAGGCAGATGATAGCCAATATGCTAGTAAGTGGGACCTCAAGCCATTCCCGGATGGGATTGGAACACCTCGGGTACACCCCGGCCAAAGAGAATTGTCTTGGCCTACGCATGGTGTATCTGATTAATTGAGAGGTGGGCAAGCAAATGAGTGCCGAAGCTTCCGACCCCCCTGGCAGGGATATGTGAACAAAGCAAACTACTATCTGACTATATTGCTGAAGTAGTATGTCAGGATTCAATGTTGCCAGAGCAATGGTTAGTCGCCACGTAAGCCTCTGATGCAGTTGGGGCAACTAGCCCTCAAGGTGAAGGTTGCCGCTTAATCTATATGATCAAGCAAACTTGCAAAAAGCACTCCAAATAACCACATCAGCCGAGGAGTTGTTCCGAATATCCGAAATAACTGTATTGCAAAATATCTAAGTTGAAGTTACTGTTTGATTAAATCTTATAGCTGATGATGGCCCTTCGGGGAGAGTAATTCTTCCAAACCAATCATGCAACAACACAATAACCTTAGGGAAGTGTGGTTGCTATCAAAAGAGATTGGCTCACTATTAAAGTACTCTATGATATGGCAGATAAGATCATTGCAATCCTTGATTGATGATGATCACCCTATGTGGGAGAGTAACTCTTCAAAACCAATCATACAATGAAAGTAAGCTATAAAAGAACGACAAAGCTGAGGCGTTGGAAGGACTGCCCCAGACGCACGAACGATACCTACCTGCAAGAACCAAGCTGAAATAAGATTGTTGTTTTCAGTTTTTACTATAATGATTATTTTTACCAAGTAAATTAGTATTATCTATTCGGATTGTACGAGGTTCCCCCACCTCATTGTTGAGCATAAGTTTAACACCGAGTACGACATTTTTCTGAGTGATTTATCATTACTTCTGGATTGCTTTGAGATGGAAGATCGGCTATCTGCTGCACAGAGTATTTGGTGGCTGGCAAGTATAATCCAGTTTACAGAGATATTAGTATACAATCGCCAGTATAAAATATTTTCTTCCGACTATATTATTATTTGCAAGGTAAAACCCTTACCAAGCATACTACCTGGAGGATCATTGATTCCGGAATCTGATATTCCAGCCATGGACATTAATATCGACGCAGATTGTAAGGCAAATTCTTCTCAGTGGAAATTGCCTCCGAAAGCCAGAAATGCGAAACAAGCAAAGTTGAATACGACTTGTTGCGGAAAGGTATTCAAGAACACTAGGTATCAACAACTGTCGATACAACAGCTGCAAGCTAGATTTAGGAATCAATGCAAACAGCAATGAAGAAGAACATGCGAGCCTCTTAGGAATGGAGAATTCAATATAGAGAGAGATTACACTTAGACGTAATATTGCTGATAGTATCTGAAGGCCAGTTTTATCAAGGAGATAGGAAGAGCGATTTTGTCAAGTTATCTGTCAATGGAGATTGCACTATCAATGGGGAGATTATTAGCGCTACAATATGAATTAATCACCGAGATTAATTATACGAATATACTTTAAAATGATAATTAATCACTGACATTAATCATAGGAATATACTTTACGATATCAATTAATCACCGAGAATAATGATGTGAATATATATACTGTCGATATTGTATCACACCATTATATGATTTAGTAGCCATTCACCTAGTAGCATCTGAAACGACTATACATATTTGTGCTTTGTGTCTATACGATTTCTATAGGTTACCTATACATTCCATTTGGAGATATGCATAAGAGTTATGATAGGAACCATGGCCATGTACGTAGTACTTACTTACCAATCTATTGATACTGGACTGAAAGTATAGATACTTAGGTGGATGCACCCCTATAACAGCTGGGCATAGGTTCCATTAGCTGTAATGCATACAAACAGTTGGGGAATGGGGTAGAGAGTGTATAAGTAGTAAATACAAGATTAAGTGCAATACAATAACGGTAAATATGGAGCAAGATGTAGCACATAGTCGAGGAGGATGTAATTTGAACCGCCCCTGGCAGTATTCAGAAGAGATGACTTCAATGGTTCATAATCATATTGAGGATGGCAGTACAGTGTTGCAATATTGGTCGTTGTCAGGTGCACCAGAATAAATGAATTCCTTGTCAGGTGTGCTGGAAATGATGGATTCCTAATGCCAAATGTTAGCAACTCCTATCAACAACACTCTGGATTGATGCAAGAATCGGAGGTTGGCTAAAGCTGACCCAAATACATTTAAAGCAGATACACCTGAAATAGACGCACTGGAAGACAACTCGTGACATTAACTAACCCTTGGTGCTGGCCATAAGTAGCACTCTCAATCTGAATAAAATCATGTGCCCCTGCATATGGCTCCTCTAAATGTTCAAATTCTATCTGAAAGTTGGAGCATTTGTGGCGACCACATGGCATATCATTTGTGCAGCATTGAGAATCTGCAGCACTAGATAGATTTGGGACCTTGAAAGTGATGGCTGAGATGTGTGGGTTCATAGTGAGTTTGCTATCGATTACAGAGAAATATGAATCCCCATATGTGGTATATCTCCTGGAAGAACACACGTATTTTTGTAATATTGTGTTGTATTAGGATGCTGCAGTGAAGTTAGCAGCTGATAAGGGAATGTCATAAGTATAATATCCCTGTCATGCATTCATCTGTGCCATGTTTGAAGAATATCTGTCACAAAAATGTTGACATTAATGGATGTGGGAGAGAATTTGTTACACAATAGAGAGATACAGGTGTAGAGAAAGGATGGAAAGATACAATGGATGATTCATGGGTAATCATATTGATTCAAGCACTCGTCAATGCCAAGACTGCTAACAAATGGTTCATTAATACTCACTCATATTCTGATGTCGTGCATAATATCCAGTACAGTTGCACACCATTCAATCACATATCTGTTGTGAGTCGCACCACTATACTGATGACTTATAATAAATGGTGGAGTGGAAAGTTATATGCTACAATGATATGAAAGCAGAGTGAGACGTCATCTCACAAAGGTTGAAGGAATGATGAAAGCATGAAGGTCCTGGAAATTGAGGTGCGGCGAAGAATGTATCATTATGCATGGATTCAATGGCTGGGGATTGCTACCCAGACTGTTATTTGCACTCGTTGAGGCTGTCTGTTCTTGCCTGGAGCATTCAAGATTCCCGCTCTTCGAACTTCTCTCTTGATGAATATGTGTTCACATAATCTCTTTTCCGATATGAGTTTTGCTGGCCTGAACATCCATTTAGTCACAATCCAGTTATGTCTGCATTCAAACCGTTGAGAACTTAAGCCTCTTTGAGTAAGTGAGGTACATGGGTGAGTGGGAGTTGGCGGCCATCTTGCAGAGTCACTGACCAGAATCTGTTTTTTGGGATAGTTGCTCTGAAGCTCCAGCTCTTTTGACACAGCCCGAACTTGCAGAAGCTATTTTGCAATTTGGAAGCATAGATCCAAACATACTACTTGGTCAATATCGAGTTAAGTGAGGGTACTGATTGGCTAGGTCTGGGTATTCATGGTATAGTTCTGCAAAGATACTGTCCCCCAATGGACAGTTAACACAGAGCTGACAGTTCAAGGCATTTTAGCGGAAGCCTTCACATACCCATCAAACATGGATTCATATATTAGTAGAGGCCAAGCGGGATGAGCCTCCTGCTCCTAAACCGGAAGTGTCTTGATAGATGAGACTCAGCATGCAATGTGTCTGCTGAATCAAAGATGAAGAGAACATGATCAGAATGAAGAAAATCGAAATATAAAGTGCAATATAGACTGCATCCATGCACATTGGTGGCTTATTTGTCGCTCGTGAGGCATCACTGGCCTGGAATGATACATCTGCAATGAGTTGCAGCTTGGCAAAGTTGGCTTCAGTACTGACCCAAGAACCTCATTCCGGCCTGGATTGCAGTTCTCAGTTGTGCCTGAACTTCAATCATAGGCTAGGAAATACCCCGCAGCGAAAGCTGCTGCCTAGCCCGCAATATGTGAGCTGTATCTCAGCATCTGACTCTCTGGGATAGGGTTCTGACGTGTGCCTGAACTTCGATGATATGCCTGCAACAGCTGTGGCTTGCCATGAATAAGTGAACCTGTGTCTCACACTTTAACACAGGTAGTCAATATCGCCTAGACTGTCTTTATTGCCCAATGGGATTGGGTAATATGCGGTGCTGGATCTGTCATAACGATATGCCCATGATTCTCCAGTGCACCAGAACTTCGATCATAGGCCAGCAAAAGCAGCAGCTTTGCCAACAAAATGTGAGCCCATGTCTCATCTTCTCACCCAAATACTCAATATCGCCTAGATTGGCTAGATTGACAACTGGGATTGGCCAATATGCAGTGATTGATTGGTCATGATAATATATGCTCAGGACTCCCAGTTGCACCAGAAATTTGATTGTATGCCACCAAAAGCTGCGGCCTAGACACACATCAGCAAGCTGTGTCTTATATTCTGACCCAGGTACTCAATATCGCCTAGAGTGTCTAATTGCCAAATGGGATTGGCAAATATACTGTGCTGGATTGGTCATAATGGGTCTCAAGACATATGCTGAGGACTCACCAGTGCACCTGAACTTCCAATATATGGCAGTATATGCCATGGCTTTGCCATCAACTAGGGAGCCATGTCTCATATTGTAATCCAAGTACTCTATATCTCCTAGACTGTCACATTGCCCAATGGGATTGGGAAATATGCTGTGCTGGATCTGTCATAATGCGACTCAAGACATATGCTGAGGATTCTCTGGTGTACCTGAACTTCGATCATATGTCAGTGAATGCTACTGTGTTATCATGAATCAGCGAACCGATGTCTCATATCCAGACTCAGCTACTCAATATTGCCTAGACTGACCTTATTGCCTGATAAGATTGGCAAATTTGGAGTGCTCGAGCTGGCATAACGAGACACATAACATAGGCCAAGGATTCTGAGGTTTACCTGCAAGAGGTCAAATTAGGCATTTGTCAATCTTCTGACTTTGAAATGAGTACGTGGCCTCAGGTTTCCAGTGCACCTCAAACTCACAACTGACAAATAATTCAAAGACCTTCACAGCATCATTCTCAAAATTGGACTCCTGCCATTTAGCGTGAAATAGGCCAGCTGGGAACTTGGATTGTAGCTTATCAATCAACTTCATCTCGTGTTGCTAATTAATAATCATCAAGATCGCCAATGAAATCCCACACCAGCCATTTCTGATTTAAGACACAACAATTTCAATATCAGAACTTTGATTCACTTCAAAATGATAGAGAGACAGGATTTATTTATGCAGTATGGTGTTCCTTACAAATGATCTTCACCACTATTTGTATCAGTAAAGAAGATTATATTGGTTACATTTCGAAAAGGCTGTACCTCAATGAAGCGTCCGAACATTGTAAGAGGATGCTTCATCAGACTGCATTACGTACCCAATCTCTGTCAGCTGCTTGGTATGGTTCTCATGAGACTCTAGAATGTGGTAAATCATTGATGTTGTGATGTTCAGTCAACTCATCACGCCATGCAGGACCTTATCTGGGCCACTGCAGAGTGTTGATGCAGATTACACACTGGGTTATCATAGCCACCAAGACGCGGATTCCGTAACCATGTGTGTTGCATTCTCTTGTCCCCTAGTTGGAAAGCTTGTGCAAATGGCCGCCGCTGCACATTCAATACCCAGTACCTCTGAGATATTCCTGCATGGCTTGCAGCTCCCAGATTTACGCTTTTCCGGCTTGCTTTGGGTGTAGATATGAATACAGAGGGATTTGGTGAATCCCGATATTTGAGCTGCATTTCTTTGTGAGCATCATTGCCCATTTCCGCATACATGTGGAATATATCCACATGATCTGCAAAATAATTGGTTAGCCAACACTTCAAATGACGAACTAGGCCAGGCAGAGGACAAAATTGCACCGCTTTTGTGTGGGAGGTGCTCCGGGGAGAATTGCCATTTCGCTCTTGTTCCGGAAGGAGTGCCTCTCTTCAACTTTCATCTTGGTCAGGTTCGGGATACACTCCGGGTTTGTGGGTAAGCATTGGCTGAAATGGCTCGCCCAGTCATCAGACAATTGGAGACAGAACCCAAGCATGGTGTGGCCATTCCTCGTACCCTTGTCCAGAAATGTCATTGTGAAACTCGGTGTCCCCCAACTCTAATGAAAAACATTGTAGCCGCCATCTATGAACCCTCCAGGCTCCCGAAGCACCCCGTCAGGTGAATCTCTCTACCAGGGTCTCCGGATTTGCTTACCTGTCATCAGTCCACTGCCGATCAATCAGTTGTGAATTCTCCATCGGTATTCGAAAAAGTGGATCTCCATTGTGTAGTTTCGATTCTGACCATCTCCTTCTCATGAAAGGCTATCCAATCTGTATCATCTGGTGAGCCACATCCTGTTGAGCATCTTTGTCCTCAGTCCAGATTGCATGCATCATACTCTTCTCAGCCTAATACAATTCCTCTGCACCATGCCTTTCCATCAATGTATCATCCTCTGGATCCTCAGGCGCACCTGAAATCACCCACATTGTCTGAAAACACCAGTCATAGAGTGAATGGAATCCCAGTGTAGCTGTTACTTGAAGGTTGAATACAATTCTTGCTATCATCGGGATTTGCCAGCCTACTGTGTTCAGTCTACTGTGTTCAGTCTTGTACTGATGGGATTCATCAAAAATCCCAACACACAATCCGCAGTATGAGAGTTGGCCGTGGCTTGAAGGTTGTGCTCTGGATGTCAAAGTATTGTATGAGAGGAGGTGGATATTGCATCGGTGTTCCGGCTTGTCAATAGTGGCATTTAGATCGTCATGGGTGAGATTCACATTTTCCCCATGGAAGAAGTCCACCAGAGTGAAATCGGTTCCAGATGTCATCTCATCAATGACAATCTGGAATGTCTCTGTAACTCCAGGTATTGTGACCACCAGGATTGGTTCATGGGCTGATGCAAGCGCTGCATTCCCTGGAGGTGGAGTTGTCAGGATCTCTAACAGATGGCGGGGCACTGAATTCAGTCTCTGCAATGGATACCACCTCAGGTCTTCACCGATAATCCCTGGATAGTCATTCTGCGCCATATTCAGCCTAACTTCAAGGGTATTCCCCCACAGAATTGACAGCAGGAACCCCATAACAACCTTCTTAGTCCGCAATTTGCCTATCATAGCCACTGCCACCAAGGTGAAAGTCTTGCCAAGACCCATTTCATCTGCCACCAGTGCTCCTGGGATGTCTGAACCAAAACCCATCTCCTCACAATGAACCATATTGCACAAATTTGTTCCGGGCAAGACTGGAATTGAATACTTGTTGCGTGGGACTCCGTTAGCTATCATTTGGTGAATCGGACGGCTATTCAGAAGCCTCACTGCCTCATCAAGACACTCATGTTCACATTTGTTGTTGATTGTGATGAGAACAGTAATCAATACTGAACTGCAGTTATCTAGATCGAGGACCTCCTCACAATCCTCCACTTTCTCCTCAACCTCCCTTGCACCGTTGTCTGTTTCAGTTTCGTCTTGAAAGGTCTCTTTCAGTTGCTCAGATGAAAGTAGGGCAGATGGGCTCAAACTCTGGTGCACCTGAAATTGATCACAATGTTATGAATCTCACATAGAAGCAACAATTGGAACGGATATTTATGGATGTAATATAATCAATTCTATTCATTGAATCAGAACTTAGATCAATACAAGTAGCTTTCTGTTGCCCACCATCGTGCTGTCCTTCCTCAGTTCGACGCTCTTCAGATCCTTCCAAAGTCTGTGTATATTGGTTGGCAGTTGTGCACATCTCGCCTTAACACAGCAAGCGGGGATTACCTTTGCTGGTTGAATTACATGTTTGGCAATCTCCTTCCCGGTAGCTCTCTTCACTTCTAGGAACAATATTTTCTGATTGTGTCCAAGTTTCAACTTGAACACCTTTGAAAGGCAATATTTGAATAATATTTGGCCATATATGGGGTCATTCATTATTTGCCCGTGTGTAATTAATCCCATATACTCTTTATCCAATTAGGCCTGAATTGAAGGTGCACTTGAACATCGAGGTTGGAATGTATGGCTCTTCTTGTCCTCCATATTTGTCGATGAAATCAATCAGCTCTTACCAGCACCTCACCTATGGATTTCAGGCTTGGAGTTTTTTGGTGGATATCACAATATTGTTGCCATTTGACACCTAATGAATCACAACCGATAACATTGTATTTGGCAACTCTCGGATGTCACTTCTTGCCTTGTTGTCAGCACATTCGCCTAAATCTGTCACCGGTCACTGGTTGCCTGGCCTTCCCTGTTTCGTCGGCTCTTGAATTTCGCATGTATACTTCTTCAAACACATTTCAACCCACTGCCACCGAATCCATTCCGCATTATTCAGATTATTCAACAGCAGCCAGTTGTCAAATGTGACTGAAACATCTCCAACTGCTGTCTCCCAGCGCAGGGGTCCCTCTCGGTGCTGTGTCCAATGGTTCTGCCACCGGATATTAGACCAAAAGTTTTTCTTCATACACCCAGTCACCCATACTTTCTTCCACTTGTTGAACACACTGTAGTTGGCCTGCCCTATCCTTTGGAAAATTGCTTCCAGAATAATTTGGTTTACAGTACCCTGAATGGGGGTTTGCCCTCTGCACAACCCAAGTCCGACGAATTGTTTGTCTCGTCACCTGCAACATATTCTTAGTATGAGAACTGCGGAGATGAAGGTAAGTCCAGAAACCCTGCAACATCAGTTTTCCGTGGTTATGCTGGCAGCTGGAATTATCTCATTGGGTGGCTAATGGGGGGTCTCCCAGGTGCGCAAGTAGCTGGTCCAAATGGAGTTGTAGGGCTGGAAGATGTTGGCAGATTGAGTGAATTGTTTCCCAGTGGTGCTGGAGGCGCGTTTGGTGCATCTGGAGATGATGGTGCTTGTCCTGGACACTGTGGTGGGGGGAACATTTGAGACCCACCACAACCACCTTGGTGGAGGTCATATCCTTGCCACTGTGGCCCAAAACTTGGAAAGCCTTGGCCTGCACTGGTGGTTGGTTGTGAACTAGGTGTCATGTTGAGTGGAGAATGGCGATAAATCTGGGGAGTGTCGGGAAATGGCCGCTGTGCAGGAGGGTAACCACACCCTTGCTGGGGATGATATTGATTTGTCTGTTTACCAGATTGACTATCATTGCCAGTGGCAGTTGGTGAACTATTATCTGAAGATTCTGAATAGTCTTCATGGCGTTGTTACTACGCAAATATGCCACCTGGTGGAGCTAAACGTGGTGGCTCCGGTGGAGATCCCTTCTGTGAGATGCTTCGTGAACAACGATGGGAGTATCCCACTTGTGATGCCAGATGGGATGTACAATACATGGGAGTATGGTTGAGTATATTGCAACTAGCAGTGATCTTCGTTGAAATCAAGGCTTTCTCAATCCCAGTCTGTTGTGACAACCTGTGGTGTTTCACTACACCTTTAATCCATAATACCAACCTGGCGGGGAAAAAGAAACCTTAATCAGACACATCCTACTTTTCTTTGTAATATGCTTGATTTCTTATACTAGGATATTGAATAGATGCTTACCTTCGTACCCTTCCATGACTTTAAAGGTCATAGAAGAGATATGCATCAGCAAAATGTATTTTAGTCACTGGAAGCCTCCAGGAGTGTCTGAGAGGATGTGGAGTGTAAACTTAAATGCGTCAATTTCAGGAGAGTATCAGACCCTAGAAGGGCATTCCTGCCGGCTTTCAGAGTAACTGGAAGCGCCAACGACAAGCCTGGGAGCATCTGGGAGCGCCGGCGACATGTCTCGGAGCACCTCGAATCACAGTAGAGCACTCTGGCAATAACCACATGTTCTTTGAGAAATGTGCTGGTGTGCCTGGAAATCATAGCTACTACTTATCGTTCAACGATTATTGAAACGCATGTATTCAGTGTGTATTCTCATCTATGAATCTATATAGCTACCGATCTACACATGGTATATCTGGACTGGCTGCAGGCGGTGCTCAATAGCAATTCGAGGTGCGCCTGAAGATGATGATCAGGCGAACTCCGAGATACAATCCAAGGTCGTGATTGAGCGAGGTCAGAGATACACTTGTGGGCGGTATTCATGTATATTCACAGATACACCTGGAGGCCATGATCGAGTGAACTTTGAGATGCACTCCGAGATCGTGACCGATCGAGTTTGGAGATATCCTTGGAGACCATGATCGTGCGAACTTGGTGGCCGTGATCATGCGAACTTGGAGGCCGTAATGGTGCTAGTTTAGAGTTACACTTGGAGGGCATGATCGTGCAAAGTTGACGGCTGTGCTCATGCCACTTTGGAGCCAGTAATCGTGCGAGTGTGGAGATGCACTTGAACGCTGTGATCGTGCGAATTCCGAGGTTGTGATCGAGTGTATTTTGGTATACACTTGGAGGCTGGGATCGAGTGAACTTGGAGATGCACTCTGAGATCGTGATGGAGTGAGTTTGGAGATACACTTGGAGGCCACGATCGTGCGAATTTGGAAGTCATGATCTAGCGAGTTTGGAGATGTACTCAGGGGCGGTGATCATGCGGACTTGGAGGCCGTAATCGAGCGGGTTTCGACCAGTACTTGGAGGCGGTCGATGGATGGCGCGCCGGGTGCTCAGATCCTATTCATCAGTTGGTTAACTCGCAACCATTGGAATGTGACAAGCTGACTTTCCCTTTCTGCTCTCATGGAGAGCTGGCTGATGGCGGTCGATCGTGTAGGGAGGCACGCCTGAAGCTGAAGCTACATACTGGGGTCAACTCTCAAGCATGAGAATGACGGGAAGACAAACAATCTCGGGTGGATGCTGTACTCGGTGTATGCTGTACTCAGTGAATGCTGTACTCGGTGTATGCTGTACTCGGTGTATGCTGTACTCGGTGTATGCTGTACTCGGTGTATGCTGTACTCGGTGTATGCTGTACTCGGTCTATGCTGTACTCGGTGTATGCTAGTACTTGGTGTATGCTTGTACTTGGTGTATGCTTGTACTTGGTGTATGCTGTACTCAGTGTAAACTCATGATCATGACATGGAGAGATAGAGAGAGATGACTTAACTTTGTGTTCTGCAATGATGGTAGAGTTGTGGATGAGAAAGAGAGAGATGGGAATAATGATGAGAATGATGTGGAGGATACGAGTGGATACGAAAAATCAGTCGTTTGACATTCTTGATTGGGTTGGGAAGTCCTCATATCGATGTAAATACACGGCTGATCGGGACTCGTACCTGCCGTATCGGGGAAGGTAAACTGACTTCCACACGAAATTCTCTTTCGTCCCAGCTCCTCACGATGATTTCCCCAATCACCTCTCGTCTCTCTCTTTCTCGTCCTCAACTCTACCATCACCTATGAACAGGCAGTTAAGTCATCGCTCTCTATCTCTCCATGCTATGATCAGACATCAGCAACAACCCTAGTTTCCGTCTGAAACACCCGGGTGTTCCGGACGGCTCTGACGGCTCTGACGGAACCTCGAACCCTCTGACGGAGAATTAC
>Ga0307515_10003629_pt1 | contig 32418 bp, 8 predicted proteins | sample 17_EM_MG_FD_194513 | JGI IMG/M metagenome (GOLD analysis project Ga0307515, IMG submission 194513) | Populus trichocarpa ectomycorrhiza microbial communities from riparian zone in the Pacific Northwest, United States - 17_EM | ecosystem: Host-associated > Plants > Roots > Unclassified | place... | reverse complement strand
ATTAGTATAGTGTTAAACTTTAAAAATTGTGTTCTGGGAGCTTAATTAACAACCCCTATATAAAACGTTAATAGCGTTTAATTATAGAGCTTTAAACTGGCAGATTTTTTAGGAATGCCTATTATAAGTAGCTCTAAGTATAAAATCTAGAATATTTAGCAGTAGTGTAAGTATAGGACGGGGGTATATATTTACGTTCCTAAATATTATAACACGACACAATTTTTAGGTAATAAAAACTGTTGTTAATATTGCTTAACTAATACCTACTGGAGGTTCCTCCGTCCTTCCTATCTCCTCTCTTACCCGTTTCCTTATTTAATACTATCTATATTACTATATTAACCAATAGATCCCTTAATAGAGACTAAAAAGGGGTATTAAAGCGCCTCTAGCTCTTATAAGGAAGAAGAAAGAAGAAGAGAGGAAGGTATAGAGGAGGGAGTATTTATAAACGGGAGGAGGCCTATAAATGGGAGATTAGGCAGCCATAATATAGATATTAATATTGCTTAACTAATACCTACTGGACGCCCCTCCGTCCTTCCTATCTCCTCTTTTACCTGTCTCCTTATTAAATACTATTTATATTGCTACGTTAACTAATAGATCCCTTAGTGGGGATTAGGGAGGAGTATTAGAGCACCTTTAGCTCTTATAAGGAAGAAGAAAGAAGAAGAGAGAAAGGTATAAAGGAGGGAGTATTTATAGATAGGAGGAGGCCTATAAATGGGAGATTAGGCAGCCATAATATAGATATTAATATTGCTTAACTAATACCTACTAGACGCCCCTCTATCCTTCCTATCTCCTCTTTTACCCGTCTCCTTGTTAGATACTGTTTATATCGCCACGTCAACTAATAAATCCCTTAGTGGGGACTAGGGAGGAGTATTAGAGCACCTTCAGCTCTTATAAGGAAGAAGAAAGAAGAGAGAAAGGTGTAGAGGAGGGAGTATTTATAGATAAGAGGCCTATAAATGGGAGATTAAGCAGCTATAATATAGATATTGACGTTGCTCAACTAATACCTATTGGACGCCCCTCTATTTTTCCTATCTTCTCTCTTACCTGTCTTCTTGTTAGATGCTATTTATATCGCTATATTAACTAATAGATCCCTTAGTAGGGACTAGGGAGGAGTATTGGAGCACCTCTAGCTCTTATAAGGAAGAAGAAAGAAGAGAGGAAGGTATAGAGGAGGGAGTATTTATAGACGGGAGGAGGCCCTGCGAGTACGTAATTTGGTATATATTAATAGTATAAGATTCTTGTATAAAATGGGCTTAATTACTTACCAAAATATAGGGTGTCTCTGTTACTATAGTAGCTACTATAGTGGTAGAGACGCCTTAAAGATTTAATATAACTAACTACTAAGGCTATTAATAAGTAGAAGGTAGGCTACCGATGTAGTGCGAATAATATAGTTATTAATATTGTTTATAACCTGTTTTTACTTCTAGTGTACGCGTAGATCGTCCTTATATTTGGTGTAGAGCTAGTTATAAATAGTAAGCTAGTTTGGGTCTAGCTTTGCTATTAATGTAGCTATGGGTAGTATGTCCCTTAGTATGGGCTAACTTGGTAGTTTTAGCTTTAAAAGTTCGTCTTTTTTTTTTAGATGGGTTAATATACTGCTATACCTCGTTAGTTTTAGCTATGTTAGATAATAAAGAATTATTAAATCCAATTGGATGGCTTGTTAAGGATAAGGTTAATTTTTAATTTAGTAAAGGTCGTTATTTTTAGAATTTAATTAGTTAGAAAGGGTTTAGGTTAGGGTTTAGCTAGCGTCTTAGTAGAACCTTATTTAGACATTCCGAACTTTTGATTTAATTTATTAGTTCGTTTATTAGTCGGATTTTATTATAGGGAGCGCAATTAATAACCCCTACTAATAGCTCTAACTACGTCTAATTTTTAATTTATAAATTAGCAGATCTATAGGTAATAGGTATTATAAGTAGCTCTAGGTGCGGTATATATAAAATCTTAACTATAGTGTAGAGAAGTCGTGGCTGCTAATATGCGGTCTTAGTAGTATGTATTCTCGGAGGTCACGTAACTCCTTATATAAGCGATATTCGGGCCCTTAAAAAAAAACTTAAAAATTTTTAAAAATCGATTAACGCTATAGATAACAGTAATATTAATCTGGTAATACTGCCAATTCTTCTTATATACTATTATATATATATCTAATAGCTCTAGAAGTAGTAAGAAGGTAGGATAAATAGGGGGGTTAAAATTTAGAAAATTAGATTTTATGGTTAAGCTGTTTAAAAAATTAGGAAACTAAGATAAATGCTATATTCTCTACTTACTTCCGAGCTAGTATATAATTTCCTATTTAGGAAAAGTCGTTTATAAGTAGTTGCTACTACCTCCGTATAAAATCTTCTTATTATACCTCTTTGGTCTTATTTATAGATAACTAAAATCGTTTTATATTAAACCTACGTTTAAATATAAGCCCTAAAAGCTTCTTAACTTATAAGATTGCTATATAGGTTAGCCTAGCTATCTTATGTTTCTCCTTAACATCTAGAACTATTTAGTTAAGTATTAGGCCCTGGCCTTTATATACGGTAAGAGTAAAAGCTAAAGTAATTAGAAATTAACGCCATAAGTAAGAGCCTCTTATACCCTCCTATTTACGAAGTACGGAAAATATAGGGATAACTTTTTTACTATTTTGTTAAGTGAATAAGGCAGGTCTGTTGTACCTATTTACCGTAATTAGTAGTAACTAAGGCTGATCCTTTTTAATATCCGCGTGTCCCTTTTATATAACATCTTTAACTATACTAGTAGTACCGTTTACTAAGCCTAGTTCAACCTAGATATTTTATATTAGTATTACTTTTGCGCCAATACATAGGGCTAGATTCTCTATAGTATCGTACTAATTAGGAGTGACTTTCCGTATACCTATACTAGTGTTAACTAACTTAATAGCCACTGCTAGCTGTAAAAGGTTGCGAAGCTAAGTAGTGTTATACTTACCTATAGTAGCGCGTATGCTATATAGCCGAATTATATCGTTAAAGCCCGTAACCTTATTAGTAGATAGGCCCTACTTATACCTAGTTAAAAGAAGCTTCTAGGTTAATTTACTTATGGAATTACTACGTAGCTTTATAAGGGCAGTCCTAAATATAGAGCTCTTAGCGTTATTACCGCCCTGCCGTATAACTTAATCTAGGATAGCAGTTTGGTTAATTACCTTATAGGCTTCCTTTTTATAGCCAGCGAGCTCTAATGGCCTAGCGGGTAGATTACTATATAAGGCCGCCTAACCTATAGGGGGAAGCTAATAGAAGTCGCCTACTAGTAAGATGTTTAAGCCTTTAAAGTAGTTGTTATTACGTGTAAGGTAGATCTAATAGAGGCGGTAATTAATTTAGGCTAGATATACTTACCTAATTATAGATTTCTTATTAAGGATAAGATAGTAAATATCCTTAAAAGCTTGTTATAGAGGCGTAAGACTAGTAGTAGGCAATTCCTTAAAGGGGCGATTTATGTTAGCGACTCAGTCAATTAAGATATAAGTACGGCAAAAGGGTCGCGCAAGCCTATATAATTGGATTGTCTATAAACAAGAATCTAAAGCTAGGGAAAGGAAAGGAGAAGAAGAGTAGTGTCGTTCGGTGTTTTATAAGATCTTCGCGTCACGTGATCGCAATATACGGCAATCTGTGGCAATCTGTGGTAATTTGCCGGTACGAAGTTCTGCCAAGTTCTGCCAGTGCCATAACATTACCCCCCCCTCTAAAAAAGCCTACCCTTAGGCTTTATTGCTAAAAGTCTCAGTAAGAGAATCTAACTAATTAGATAACTTTAACCGCCGGTTAAAGTTCCTGGATATTTTAATACCTTATATAACTAAGAAATTTCTAGGGCGTTTTTATTCTTATATTCTTCTGGTAGTTTATTATCTTTATTATACTAGCATTCTATCCACTTATCTAGGTACTTTGGCGGTCTAGGTTTATTAAGGTAACGGCTATAGAACTTTTAGAGCTTATAGGGACTACCTATAAAGTTCTATATAGGGTACTAAGTGGGGTCTAGGTTATATCCTTTCTAACTAATATAATACTTTAACGTTCCCTTTATAAGTTTATAGGCCAGCATTTCTTTAATTTCCTATTTATTATCGCTATTAACTTAAATTGGCAGGGGAGGTTTATTCTTTTGTTTGGGTATTAGGTTATTTACAGCTTTCTATAGCTTATCCGGTAAGAAGATAGGGTGGACTTTAATTAAGTCTGGGAGCTTAACCTTATACAAGTTGCCTACTTTATTAAGAATCTTATATAATCCTGCTATCTTATAGTCTAGCTTACGGCTAGGCCGTTCTATCTTTTAGTTCTTTATTATAACCTAGACCATATTGCCTACAGTAAAGTTAGGCTCGCGCCTATACTTATTTACCTGCTATTTTATTAATTTCTGGGCCTTTTTTAGGTTTATATAGGCTACTTTCTAAGCTTCTTTTAAGCGCTTAGCGTACTGCCGGGCTTCCTTATAAGATAGTTTTTCGTATATAGTTTGGGGCCCTTCTGGTCTTTCCTAGTTAAAGCTTATATAGGGTAGGTAACCTATTTCTAGTTAAATAGGGGCAAATCCGGTAGAGTTATAGGGTAGGGTCGCTTGGGCATAGTCTATTAAGGGCAATAGTTTAGCCTAGTTATTTTAGAAGTAGTTAATAAAAGGCCGGAGTCTCTGGTCTAAGTATTAATTTATAATCTCTATTTAACTGTCTATTTAGGGGTGATATATTATAGAAAGCTTTAGCTTAATACCTAAGATCTAGGTAAACTTATTCTAAAAGGCTAATATAAACTGCGGCCTATAGTTAGATATAATAGTATCTAGTAGTTCGTAAATTCGGTAGACGTAGTAGATATATAGTTAGGCTGCCTCTTTAGCATTAATATTCTTATAATAGGGAATTAAGAACGGGCGCTTGCTAAAGCGGTTAACTAGGATTATAACTATATTATATCCGTTACGGTCTAGAGGTAGCTTATAAAAGTCTATAGAGATATATTATTAGGGGCGGTCGGGTATTAAAAGGGGTTTTAATAGTCCTAAGGTCTTATCTCGTAGAATTATGGACCTACGGTAGTTATTATAGTTCCGTATATAGCGGTTAATATCTATAATTATTCCGGGCTAGTAGTAGCGGTCGCTAATAATCCTACGGGTTTTATTTTTTCTAGGGTGGGCCATAGAGACCTAGGTATATGCTTCGGCAATAAGCTAAGTCTATAAGTTCTATTCCTCTACTACTACTAGCCGTTTACGGTGCTTAAGCAGTCCACTTTTAAGGGACTATAGGCTAGAAACGTTCTTTGCCTTTTCGCGGTACTCCTATAGAGAAGGGGCCGTACGGTTTACCTATAGTAGTTTATTAATAAGGTCCAGTTCTATGGAGTCTATAGGGTATATCTTGGTATCTAAAGAGTCTATATTTAGTTCTGCCCGTATTTAAAAGTTAAGGTACTCTAGTTATAGTAGCGCTTAGGTCTATAATAAGATCTTTACGGCTATCTAGTTATTTATATCCTATTTACGCCTTATAAGAGCGTCTGTACGGTTAGTAGCGCCTAGCCTATATATAATTAGGAAGTTAAACTAAGATAGGGTATCCGCCTAGCGCGCCTATTAGGCTATAAGGGCCTTTATTATTATAAAATATTCTAAGGCCTTATAATCGGAAACTACCTAGATAGACTTAGGGGTGCCTTTTAGTTAGGCTCGCCAGTGCTAAAAGCTAGAGATAATAGCCAACATTTTTTTGTTATAAATTGGGTAGTTTAGTTTAGCATTTACTATAGTTTTTAAATAGTAAGTAATAGGGTGCCATTCTCCGTTTATCTGCTTTTAGGAGTAAATGCCAGCTATAATACTATCTAAGGCATTGGTTTCTAGCATTAAGGGCCGTTCTAGGTTAAAGTGGGCGAGTAAGGGAGTAAAGACTAGTCGTTTCTTAAGCTCGTTAAAGGCCTACCTATATATGGTATTAAAGTAAAAGGGCTAGTCCTTGTAGGTAAGTAGGCTTAGTAGCCAGGCAATCCTACTATAGTTTTTAATAAAGCGTTGGTAGAAGTTATAGAACCTTAAGAATAACTACACCCCCTTTATAGTCCTTAGGGGTACCTATTAGTTAATCACAGCCGTCTTTTCTAGGTCTGCCTTAATCCCATTTATACTAATAATAAACCCTAAGTACTTTATATACTTAACACTAAATTCTAACTTCTTAATATTAGCTTAGAGGCTAGCTTCCCGAAGCCGTTATAGGACTTTATAGATATGCTCTTTATATTTCAGTTCGTTTTTAGAGTAGATTATAATATTATCTAGGTATACTATACAGAAGTCGTCAAGGTAGTTAAATAGTACGTTATTTATATACCGTTGGTATGTAGCTAGTCCGTTAGTTAGTCTAAAAGGTAATACTTTATATTTATACGTTCCGTAACGGGTCCAAAACATAATAAGGTTTTTTAATTTAGGGTTTATCCTAATTTAGTAAAAAGCCTAGCGGATATTAAGCTTTATAAAGATCTTAGCTCTACTTATTCGGGCTAAAGTCTTATTAAGTAAAGGTAGTAGGTAGCGGTCTTTAAGGGTTAAATTATTAAGCTTATAGTAGTTAATACAGAAACAAAGTCCTTTATTTAGCTTTTTAGTAAAGAGAATAGGTAAGTTAAAAGGGGCTTAACTAGGCTTAATAAAGCCCTTATCTAGGTTATTAATAAAATACTACTTTATGGCCTATAATTTAGCAATAGATTATTGTCGGAGGGGGCTATAGCTAAGGGTAACTACCTTATCCGGCTTAATTTTAATCTTATAGTTGTATGGTTGGTAAGGCGGGAGTGTATTAGACGCTACTTTAGAGAAGATATCTTTAAATTTCTAATATTAATAGGGCAGTTTCTATTCTACTAGCTCCTTATCTATAAGCTCGCCTTTCTCTTAGGCTAGGGCTTCTTTCTCTTTAATTATTTAATTAATTTCGTATAAGCTAGTTATAAAGGCAACGGTATTAGGCTGAACTAAGTTTTAGTAGAATCCTATAGCGCTAATATAGTAGATATTAATTAGCGGGAGGTCTATAGGTTTCTTTACGGATGTTTATTAGGCTATATTTTGCGGTATAAGGTTTATAATCTTCCTTAGCTTATATTCTATTTTCCGTAAGTTATCCTTCTAGTTTATTAGTTTAGTGTGTTATCTAATATCCCTAGCCTTTCTTTATGGCTGCGTAGGGCCTAAGTTCTCCATTAGGGACTTAGCTAGGCCACTACCGACTTCCTAAGTCTTTAGTGCGGGTGGTGTAATATAGGCAGTCTGGGGGCGGCGTAGTATACGGATCCGTTGCGGATTAAGCTATATATCCTTCTTAAAAGCCTAGTCCCTACACGTCGCATCGGCCTAGTAAACGGTGTTTATCTGCGGCCGTATAAGGTTTTCTATTATAATACTGATCTCTTTTATAAAGGAAGGCGTTAGGGGTATAGTTTCGGGCTAGATAAGCTGCCTATTCTATATATTAAGCTATAAGCCTAAATAGGCTAGCTATTTTCTCCCTAAGATTATATTATGGCTTCTAAGGTCCATAATAAGGAAGGGGACGTTATACTACCTTCGTCTATTAACGCGGAGGTAAATCTATAAGATAGTTATAATAGGTAGTCCTATCCGTCCGTTATAACCACAAATAGAAACTAATTTAGGTAGTTTTTTAAGGGATATATTTAAAAAGTCAGCTAGTTTTACAGCGCACTTTATATTAATTAAGGTAAAAGTATTTACTCCTAAGTCAGCTAAAGTAGAGGTTAAAACTTAATATTTATTATAAAATAAAGTATAAGGGATAGTGCAGCTTCTTTTACTAACTAGCCGACCTAGATCGATATATAACATATTAATCCCTTTTAACCCTAAAGAGGAGTCTTCCTCTAGGGTTCCTCTTTTTCCGGCTCCGTACTATCCTCCTAAATTAATAAAACCTTATTTATCTTTACCTTTATTAGGTAGTTCCTTATAGGGTGGCCTATTTAACTATATAAGAAGTAAGCTCCTTAATTGCTAAGGGCCTATATATAGGGGTCGCTATATATAGGCCGGGTATACACTGGGCCCGTAGTAGGGGTAGCTACGCAGCTAGCTGCTAGGTTAACTATAGGAGTTGCCGATTATGCTAGGGCACTACAGGCTATGCTCGTAGTACTTATGGCCTAGTTTATAAGGTTTCTAGTTTTTAGCCGGTTGGCGCGTGCTTTAATTTAATAGAGGCCTTAGTTAATAGCTAGGCAATAGTCTATAAGTTCCTTTAACGTCTATACCGTAGTATAAGCTAGTAATACGGCCCGCTATAGGTCTAGGGTAAGCTTATTAAAGAGGTCTAGCAGTAGGTCTTCCTAGGGGATCTAGGCCTGTCCGGCTAGGTATAGAAAGTAGGTTTAAAAGGCTAAAAAGGTCTCCGTTATTTTTATATTTAGGCTTTTATAGCTAAGGCGGGCGTTCTATACTTTAAAAGGGTCTTTATAAATAGAAAATAAGTATTTAATTATTTCTTCTTTAGAGATAAAGGGGTCTACTAAGTCTTTAGTGTATTGCGGACGTAAATACGTCTAGGCGTCTCCGCCAGTACAGCCAAAAACATAGGCTATTCTAGCTTGGGCGCTAGGGAAGTAGTCTATATTAACTTTAAGCTTATCCCGCAATTAAAGCTTTTAATTATTAAATATAGGGTTGGTTCCATTTATAAGTAATAGGGGATCCACGACCTTTACCGACCGCTTTAGTGCTATATAGGTCTTAGTAGATCTACTAAGGCGCTAGGATAGGGCCTAAAGGACTATAGCAAGTCTTTAGTTATCTAATAATGACTTATTATTAGATATAGGGGTATCTCTGGCTTTAAGCAGCTCTCGCAGTCGTTTAATTTCGGCATTAGCAGCCGTAAGCTCCGCCTAGGGGGTTAAAATGTTAATTGTTTCTTCGTCTAAGGTGTTTAAGGGTCCTATAGCTACTTTACCTGCTGCTATGGTTTGTAGTATAGTAGTAGGGGTATTGGGTAATTCTGGGTAATTTCTTTAAGGGTTCTAGTCTGTGTATGTTTTATAGGTCCTTTCCTTAGAGTTCTATTCTTTTCTTTTAGGTCCTGTCCTTATGGTCTTAGTAATGTCCTTAGGGTCCTATTCTGTGTTCTTATAGATATATTTAAGTTCCTTCTTAGGAAGAAAGAGTAGAGTAAGCTTTAGATAATGTTAGCGACTTAGTTAATTAAGATATAAGTACGGCAAAAGGGTCGCGTAAGCCTGTATAATTGAATTGTCTATAAACGAGAATCTAAAGCTAGGGAAAGGAAAGGAGAAGAAGAGTAGCGTCGTTCGGTGTTTTATAAGATCTTTGCGTCACGTGATCGCAATATGCGGCAATCTGTGGCAATCTGTGGCAATTTGCCGATGCGAAGTTCTGCTAAGTTCTGCTAGTGCCGTAACAATTTACTGGCAACCTTAATAGTTTATATATAGTTCTACCATTAATATTAAAGGCAGCTACTCTAGTAGGGGTGGCTTAAACTAATAGTAACGGCTTGCTATTAGATATGGCCATATTATAGAGTATAGTAGACAGAACAGCAATAAGATATAATTTACCGGTTCCTGCCTCTTTATTAACGTTAATTCGCAGTAGGGGGGGGGCTAAGGCCTACTTAGATCTGCCTATAGTAACTAATTATAATATTATAAATATAACGCTAACCTAGTTATAAGGAGGATAGAGTTACTGTTTAGGATAGGCGGCTTTATAGTAGAGGCTATAGCCATACTTCCTACTAATAAGTCCTTTTATTAAGCTCTGGGTATATACCCTAATATATACTCTAGTCGTAGTTATAATTAAGCTCCCTATTACTAAGCCTATTAAAATCCTTAAGTTTAACTTTGTTAATATTTTAAATGCGGGTATATAGGGCCTTAAAGGACTAATATAGCTCTAAGTTGTCTGCGAAATCGCCCTTAAACTTATTAATATTATTAGCAGTTTCACAACCTTCCTCTAGTTTCTAATTGTAGAAGTAGTTAGGTGGGTGCTAATAAGAGTTAATATAAGCCTAATAGGAAGCTATATAATTAGGGGCCCTAAATCTATTAGTATAAGTAGCTACTTCCTTATACTCCCTTTACGGGTAATAAAGAATGAGCTTTATATGGTAGAACTTAGGATACTACGGATAGGAATGATCGCCGTTATATTGCGGAAAGTACGATATAACTTAAGGCCTTACTCTTAGCCGACGCTTATAAGTAGAGTAATTAAAATAGAGTAGAAAATTAAGGAAGGTAACGTTCTTTACCCCATTTAGGCGGCGCTTATATTTCTTATAGTTAGATAGTCCGTACCCTCTTAGTTACCCATTATTAAGCTTATATATAGCGCTTTAATCGTCCTCCTAGTAGTAGTTTAAAGTTACTATATTCCTAGAGCCTTTATAAAGGGGAATGTTAAAAAGTAGATAGTATACCTCCTGTACTAACTAATTGCGTTTAGTAATAAGCTTATTTATAAACCTAACTATAACCAAACTAAAGGTATAAAGGCTATTAGCGTGTAGCTGTACTAATTAGAGTAACTCTTAGTAGGAAGTTAACTTCTTCTCTTCCTTGCTGCAATATTTGCCTATATAGTTAACTATTACTAATATGCTTATAGCGGGTGATGTATTAATATTCGCCATCCACGCTAATATTATAGCTGCATTATAACTATTAAGAAGCTTATTATTACACTATGGACAGAATATCTAGTAATATGGATTTTAATTCTTTAATATAGCAGCCTTATTATAGAGAGACTGTAGAAAATAAAAGTGGCACTTCTTTGCTCTAGTAGAGCCTTTCTTTAATCTTAAGTAGTAAGATTCGGTGCAATTACGGTGCCGTTAAAATTAATTAAGGTAGGCAGTAAGAAGCTTACTAGTATTAAGCTATTCTTTATAGCTAAGAGTAGAAGGATATCGGAGATTAGGAGGCCTAGATTAATTAGGATTAATTATAGATATAAAAGTAGCCCAGTACTTAGTAAAAGCCGCCCTTAATTTAATAGCTAATGGATCTGGCCTTAGGGCTATTAAACTCCATAAGAAGCTATATATATAGCCGCTACCTTATACCTACCACTTATATTAGGACTAAAAGTTAGTGCTATTAAATAGGTCTATAAGCACGTGCTTCCTAAATAAATTAAAGCGGCGATGTAGCTAGTAAGTAGTAATATGCGGATTATTATAGAGATTTTAAGAAGTAATCTGGTAGCGCTAAACCTTATTAGTAGCCTTATATTTATTAAATAGAGGTATATAAGAGTGTAGATTATACTAATGTAGATTAGTAGCGCTAAGTGTAAAAAATAGAGACCCGCTTTTAATATTCTCAGTATAAGCCGTAAGCTTATTTCTTTTCTGCCTCTAGTAAGGTCTAGTACCCTTAAGGTTTTATATATGCCGTATAATCTTATTTAGTAACTAGCCACCCCTATTACTATTTATAACATTACTAAGCTTATCTAAAGATAGACTATTCTTATTTAATCGGTTGTAAAGGAAACGGGTAGCGGTAAGGGCTTGCTCTTTTATAATCTGATTAAACACATAGTAGTGAAATAAGGGGTAGCGGCTAAACCGGCCGTCCTAATACTTAAGTATATACTTAGTATATGTAACTAGGGTAACCGTACGGCTTCGTAGTATGTTAAAATTGGCTTTACTATAAGGAAATAGAGTAAGAAAGGCGCTACGTATAATAAAACTAGCTAATTACTTAGAGAGAGGTGTTTATTACATAATAGGAACCTCTAGGCCCGCTTATAGGTCTTATTAGTATTAAACCTCGCGACCCAAAAGCTCTAATTTACTAAGGTTAGGCACTAGATTAGGAACTAAAGTATCTAGTATATTGTTATTAAATTTGCCGTCTAGTATATTACTACTAAGCTTAGTAGGCAGAGGATTAATAGCAGGAGGACGTTGTATAGGAGTAGTAAGGTAAGCCGTCGGGCCACTAGAATTAGACTTTAACTTATTAATATAAGGTAGCTAATTTAATATAGAGCTATTTTCGGGTAAGCTAGTAAGCTAGGTCCTATATATTTTAACGTCGCGATAATTAGGATAATTAACCTTTAGAAAGTAAAGCTACTATACTATAGTAGAGCGCCTTATAGTATACCACTTGGTAAACTACCGACCTAAGTATTCGCCACCCTCTATTACCGTAGGCCTCACGACTAGTATATTAAGTTTAGTAGGTAGCCGTGGTAGCTACCTCTAAGTCTTTAGTATGTTTTAGCCAAAGCAGTAGACATAGCTAGTATAGCGATATTGCTAGCCGCGTATACGTATAACTTGTAGATAAACGTATACGCGCACAATCAGAAGCTCCTTTACTGCGGTAAGTATAGGTAGGAAGCTAGGAATAGGCCCCGGATTAAGCCCGTTGCTTTTACCAAATAGGGGAGGAAGGGTTAGATATTTAAGGCTATTAGCGTCCTTAATGCAGGCTTTGCATACACCTATATTGTCACCCTCTGTAGCTAGGCCTATTTAGAACTACCGCTCCTTGCAACAACTGCACGTCTCTATATATTTAGCCTGTAGTATACTCCTAAACTTCTTAATTCGCTCCCAATTAACAGCCGAAACGGGTAGTAATGTAGCCGTAGTCGGAGCTTGCCGCGAGAAAGGTGGTATTGGTGGTAGGGTAGGTATTGGCGGTAGAGCAGGCATAGGAGCTAGTTCCGGCAAGGACGTATTTGGGCCATCCCGGGTGCCTCTTCTGCTATATAGAGCTTTATCTGTAGTATATAGCGGAGGAGTAGGCAAGTAAGCTTTACTCCGCCGATTAAGAATGCGGTGCTCCCGTTGTATTGCCCTAATTGTCTTCCGCCATTAGGCTATTTCAGGAGTATCTTGGCTATTCTAGCCGCGAGGTAGGAAGGTATTCTTAGGGTTATTTTTAGGTTAAGTAGTTCGCTGGCGCCTTGCAGAATAATTCTCAGTAGTAGGCCCTAGCCCTATAAGAGCTTTCCGCTTTCTTAAACTAGATATAGATTTCTAGAAAAGTTAGTATAAGTAGAAGTAATATATAAGGGAAAACGCGCCTTTAACCGACACAGCTGGCATAGCTTTAAAAGCTTCTTTAACGGGCTGTCTTTAACAAAGTTAATGCGGGGCTTGTAGACATGGCACTTTCCACACTCAATTACAGTAGGCTCCGCCACATTCATGATGTATATAGTGGTGTTAATTAAGGTGTGAACAAAAAGGAATACTAAGATATTTTAATGTTCCAATATTTTGATGTTCGTCACGTGGATTCTGCTACAACTTACCGCGCGCACTTTTTTTCTAACCAATCAGAAGCCGGCTTGGCAGGAGTTTGAAATCTAGGACCCGAAAATATAGACCACTCGTACCTCGGGTCAATAAAAACTTGGAATTAAGGGGAGAGTTACCAGGTCGGCACTGAGAGAATATTACACCAGGCTAAACGGCATTCCCGCGACCAAAAGCACTACGGTCAAAAGCATTGGAACCAAACACGACCTCCACTTCATCCGTGTCCAGTACGCGGAACCAGGTACGTTGCGTTTCCATGCCGAAACCGGCACATCGAAAGCTCAGATTGACCATTTTATCGCAGTGCACCTCAACTCCGTTGATCAGAATCTTCTTGTTCCGCAGAATTTCTGGCACATTGTGGGTCTTGATCTTCCACTGCCTGACAAACCTGGAAGACACGAAACTGACGTCGGTTGTCATTTCCAGCACCGCAACGGCCGACTCGCCCTCGTCGCGGCGGTCCGTTAGAACCGACTGATCTTTTCGCTTGTGGCCTTTGTGGTTCCAGGTACTCTTTGTCTTATCATCATAGTTGTAGAAGATCATCGACTGGATGGTTGGCACTTGATTGTTTCGGAGCGGCCATGTCCACGGTATCCTTATTCGTGGGGCGGTGTCCGCATCCAACGACTTGACAGCGTCACCGTTGGCCGTCTTTGCACCTGCCATGCCATTCACGCGGCCATTCGTTGCCTCAGACTGGGATTTGCTTGTGCTTGGAGGCTTCGGCTTATTGGAAGGTAGATCGACCCCGTCCACACCATCCGTTGATTGAGCGAAGTATGACAACTTCAATGACGATACGAAGCACGCCTCCGTGGTTGGGACAACCCAAGAATACCCGTATCTCTCATTCAACATCTGGTCCCGTGCGTATTCTGGATCAGGGAGAATCTTTGCAAGCTTCTCTCTAGTCTTCTTATGGTCGGCATTTTTCTGAACATAAGCCAGCGTGAGCCGTTCCATGTCCGGCATCTTCTGCCATTTGTCCATCTCAAATTCTCCAACTTCCGGGGCGTTGAGACGAAAGTACACGTCCTCAATCTTCAGCGTCCGGAGGCCGTTCAAGACCCGAGCATGCGTCGCCTCTGTGTCGGTGACGAGGTCTGCGCAGTATTTGGCAACATCTAAACGGAGAGCCTGCCACTGCGAGAACATACCCAGCAGTTTGTATCCGACGCCACTGCTTCGCGTAAGTTTTGGCGGCGTTCCTTTCCCGGTGCCAATGCTGACTACTGCCGCAAGCCTTCTGCCCCATCCCGGGATCTTCTCAATCTCAAAGAGAGCTTCGAAGGCAGGGTTGTTTGCCGTCAAGCCACCATCGCTGAGAGAGAGGTCGCCACCCCCGTCGGAAGCCGCGTCGCCCCGAGTGGGCTGAGATTTTTGGTTCCTTAGCTTCGTCTTTTCACCGAATGTCATGCCGTTGATGTGCATTGGATCGAAGAATGAGGGAGCTGCAGATGTCGCTCGGCATGCTTCCAAAATCGTACACTTGAATGGTGACGGAATCTCCGCATTGGCCTTGTATGAGCGCAGCAAGAATGGTTCGGCTCCATTCTCCAATGTGGCCGTTGCCACAACAAAGGTTCTGCAACCCACAGGCGAATCTCTGTTGTCAAGCATGGTGTCTTTGGTCAGCCCGGCTTTCTTAATTGCCTCTTCAACGCAGGCTTCGAGAACTCTGGCGTCATATAGGACATCGGGCTTCTTCGATTTGGAACCAAAGATTCTTTCAGCCATGATCCGGTATTGCGTGATACAATCGTCCACTGTCTGTCCGGAATTAGCATCGTCTCGGCTAGCCCTTGGTTGCCACTTACGAAACCAAGGCGTCCGAGCATGATCGCGATCAAGCCTCCGGTACTCGTTCCGCAAATGAGGTCGAAGTAGCCGCATGGTTGAATAGGCCCTGGGCCTTCGGTCGACCCCTCTGCATCATTGCCTGAATCCGCAGGCTTTTTAGCCTTTTCGCGCCTCTTCTTCTCTTCTTCGTTTGCAATTTCATCCATTACATCTTTCAGTAGAAGTACAGAAGATATTCCGCGCACACCGCCCCCATCAAGAGAAAGAATCCTGAGCGGTCGGTCGATTTCTTCGGTATCAACATCCTGGTCTTGAACTTGCAGAGCTCTGTCGTCTTCTCCCTGTCCCGAAACAATGAATGTCCTTTCGGAGGTCTCGCTGGTCTCGCCTCTGGCATGCGCGGAACCAGGCGCTTTATTCGAAAGAGCTTGTGCAGTGCCAGCTACTATAATCACCGACCTGCCTTCGAGTCCCGAGCCCGGAACTATAGCCGGACCGGTCGTGGTGGAAGGTTGCGAGGGTCCTTTCGCCTCAAGCGTGTGACTGCGAATAAGCTTCTTGGTTTCCGAGATTTTCAGCTTCCGTAGCTTGTACGCAAAGACAAAGTCGTTGCTGAAAGTTGCAGACGAAAGCCCAGAGACAGCAGTTGTACCTAGTGGTGAGTCTAGCAATCCAACTGACATACCGAGGGGAATTCCAACAGCCACGCCTCCACCAAGATCAAAGTCCGAACCCTCGAGCCGTTCACTTTTGATCTCAGCTCCACGAGCTCTCTGGATGCCGGTGACCATGTACAGGGGGCGTCTAGAGCTGTGCGATTTGATCCAAGTCCTAGCCGCCTCGTTCGTCAAACAGGTCCCAACATATTCCGCAGAGGGGAAGAACTGGGTGGTGTCGAGAGACTTGCATGCCATTGAGATAGTTTCTGATCTTTCGCGACCAGTATGCAAGCCGAGAACCGCGTTCAGAAAGCTCGACATAACCTTCGATTCGCTACCAAGCTTCCGTCGCTCCGAGTACTGATAGTGATTTTTGGTCGAGCTAATGACATCTTCGGGAGCTGGAGCTGGGCCGCGACAAACGACGCTGTCGAGGTCTCTTGGGCTGGAGAGGATCGTTCCTAGCCGGAGCGGTCCATCTGGCGGCATCAACGCGTCCGGTAGGAGGAACCATGTTTGATGATCATCAAGCATTTCGACGGGAGAGGAAAGGCGATGAAATGAGAGCCTGCAGTCAAGGCTCCCACGATCTGTCGTACTCTGTAGCCCTTCGCAAAGAGCAGTGGGCAGTGTTTGCGAAGCTTACGCGGCTGAAAATGGGTGTCAAGAAAAGCAATGCCGTTGGTATGTTGCCATTGGTGAACGATTCAGTTGCGGCATCGCCCGCAGTTCAGCTCAGCCGTCAGTGAACGCCACCAATTCCTCCTGCAAGAAGGCATCTCGATGATTCGCCAGCTGCGGCATGGCATGATGATTGGGTACCGTTGAAAGTTAGTGTCACGGAGTGAGTACAAGCGGCGATAATATGTAGCAAAGTAGATATTATTAAGCTATGTACATGAACTGTGTGATGAAGTCAAGACGTTGCGTAAGGAAAGAAGGTAAGAAAACGGGAAGAAAGGGTATATATTGTTAACTTAATTGCTTAGTCAACACGTACACAGAGCAGAATAGGATTTAGGTGGTGGTCCTAGCAGAACTTAGTAGGATTTGGTGGACTTGGTAGAATATGGCAGAATGCCGTAGATTACTGTTAGATTACCGTCTTGCGGTCGGTGGAAACAGGTAGATATATATAAGGTGTTATAGGGGTATCCCATAACAGTATCCCCCCTTTAAACTTAAGCTTCTATAAGATAGGGCTATAGTAGTTTTCTATAGCTTATATAAGTCCTATAGAGTTAATAGATTCCTATAAAGCCTTAATAAAGCCTTTCTATTTTATAAGGTATATATATTAGCGTTTCTATTTATTATACTTAATATTATTAATTCTTTTAATAAAGTACTTATTCTTCCTATCTACTTTAACTACTAGGGGAGGGTCCTATATCTATTTAGGTAGGGCGTCTAATATAGAAGTAGTAGGATAAAGAACTGATGTATAAAATATAGGGTGGATTTTAACTATATTAGGGAGCTTTAGTAGATATAAGAGAAAATAACCTTTTTTAACTTTATAAGGGCCAGCGTTCTTCTAATTAAGTTTTTTAATAGGTCGTTTTATATTTAAATTTCTTATATTTAGCTAAATAAAGTCACTAATTTAGTAAGCTGGTGCTAGGGTTTAGTTCTTATTTACTACGGCTTTATAAATAGATTAGGTCTATATTATTTTTTTTAATAAAGAACTATTACAGTTCCTCTATCTTCTTTATAAATTAATTTACTTCTATAACTTCTAAGGCGTAATAAGTAGGGCAAGGGAATATTACTAAAGGGTTTAAAACCTATTTATAAATACTAGCTATAGTTAGGTAGGAATAGAAAGACCTTTATAGTTTCTAAGATAAAATTATTTATAATAAACTTAGTAAATATAAGCTAGTTAATTTAGTTATTCTATAAATACGACGTATATACCTAAATATACTATTCTATTATAGTATTTATATATTCCATTTAGCTATTCGTTTTTAGGTAGTATATAGTAAATAATAGTACTTTAATATAGAGTTTAGTAGTTAGTTCTTTCTAAAATATAGAGATAAACTAGCTATCTTTATTAGAGATAATTGTTTTAAGAAATCTATAGAGTTTCTATATTTAATTTAGGAATAGTTAGGCAATAGCAGTGTTTTTATTAATATTCAACATCAATATAAGGTCGCATTAATATTTACATTAAATTGCTAACTTATATTAAATATTGATTATTAAATATAGTATATAGAGCCTTAGCATATAAAAATCGGGCTCTGCGGAGCTTTAAAATTTGACCAATCTCCTACTAATATCGTCAGCGTAGTGATCCTTGGCTTGGTGTTGTATTTAATTGTTCTACGAGCCGTGTACGCTTAAGAGTCTCAGCTACTACGTCTATCCCTTCAGCTGGTGGATTTAGTCCTACAGTTATTAATAAGAGCCAGCTAATAGAATTAATAGAATTAAGTCTCCGTAACTATACGCGTACTTTTAATTCCGGTATTCGCGCACGGCCTAACTCTTGTAGGACGTTACCAGCCAAAGGGATAGGGTGCAAAATTCGAAGATACTGTATGCGATGACTTGTAAACCCAAGTTTAATATTTAGTAATTTTAACTTTATATAGGGTTACTTAATAAATTTAAAATAAGCAGGTATCGTTAAGAGGCTTAGGAGTTATTTACCGAGTATTTCTACTACCCTAACTCCAAAAATATTCAATATTCAATAACTTTTAGTATTAAACATTTTGTATTAGTGTTAAATATTAAATGTTAATATTTGTTACAGTGCTGCAATAAAGTAGATTAAATAACTACATTGTGGTATAAAGAGGGGAAGAAGGTGGAAAGGGGGTATTATATATAAATAGTAGGGCTAGCCGCCAAGTCACTAGTAGTGGGCTAGCTAATAGTAGGAAATAGTACGAGACAGTATGAAACAGTATGCGTTAGGTTAGTGCCGTGACAGTACTCCTCTCCCCTAGATAGTTTAGTCCCTAAATTAAATAGATAACTCTAAAATAGGCCTATTTTTTACCGCAAAGATATTAGTTCTACTTACCGCCCTTAATTAAGCTAATGGCGATTTTCTATACTAGGCATAGAAAATCCTAATTAGTTAGTTTAGTAAGTAAAGTTGGTAGAACACTATACCGCCACCTAAATCGATCCGCGTGGCATTTCTTAGCAAGAATTTAGCTAATTAGATAACTTTAACCGCCGGTTAAAGTTTTATAACATCTTAACCACCACAAATTTTAATACGGTAGTTGGCCGTGACTTTAGCGTGACTTTTCCTTATCTTATACCTAGTCTCTTAAGGTGTTGCTTATAAAAGCGCTATATAGCTTATTTATAACCCTTTAGGTTTTCTTCCAGTTGTTAGGTTATATCCTTATAATATTTCTATTTAATCTTATAAGTTAGGCCCTGGGGGTCTTTATTGTATATATTAAGGATTTTCTTAAACTCCCATTTATCTTCTATATTGCCGTTATTATCTCTCTCTGCTACTTATCCTTATATATTACGGCGCTTTATAGTATTAATATTTGCTTAGCTAGGGATCTCTTTAGCAGCCTAAAGGCGGACCTTAGATATATAAAAGGATTTATTTACTTAGATATAGTCTGGGAGGTCTACAATAACTACCCCTTAGTATACTACAAGTACGGAGTATAGGCCGTCCCATTTATTGTCCTATTTCTTCTTAGGTCTATTTATCTTTATATTTTCTAGGCTAACTATAACTATATTACCTTTATAGAATAATACGCTTTTATCCCTATAGGTATTAGTATTATCTTTATAGCGTTACTATAAAATCCGGGCTAGGGCCTTAAGCTATATTAATATCCATTTAAAGCAGTTGGCTATAGAGTCTACGCAAAAGAACTCCTTTTTTACTTATACTAATAGTATTAGTAAGCAGGGGCTAATAGGCTTAATTTTAAGGCGAGGGTTAAAGCCATAGTTTATAAAAAATAGGGAAATGCCTATACTCTTATTAACTTAGTTATTTATAGCAAACTTAGTAAGCGGTAAGTAGTTAACCTAATTATCCTATATAAAGCTAACAAAAGCATAAAGGTATTTATTTACGGCAGCGTTAATAATTTTAGTTTAGCTATCTGTTTTTAAATACTAGGCTAAGCTTAGTTATAAGGTTATCTTAAGGCGTTTACTTAGTTATTGCCAGAAGTCGCTAATAAATTATATGCCGTAATTAGAGATAATTATGCTTAGTATACTATAGAGCTTATATACGTTGTTAATAAAGCTATTAACTAGCTCCTCTATTAAGAGTCCTATTACTAAAATAAGGTATTATATTTTAGTTAGGCGGTCTATAATAATAAGGATATATTTATATACCTTACCATAGCGTTAGTATACTAGTAGCGTTATAATATAGTTAATTAAGATATCGGTTTATAGGCGGGTAGGTAATTTTAGTAGCTTTAGGAAACCAGGCGGGGTAAAATAGGGGGCCTTAGTGCAAAAGTATAGGGTATAGTCTTTAACAAAGGTAGCTATAAACTAGAAGATTCCTAGCCACTAGTATATTTAGTTTAAGAAGTTAAGAGTTTTAACCTAGCTAGGGTAACTAGCGGGGCTACTACTATAAAAGCGATAGGTAACTTCTAGGCGGAGGTTTAGGGCGTTAAGGATAAAAAGACATTAGCGGAAGTAGATCTATCTGTTAATAATACTGCATTCTAACTTATCGCAATAGAGTAATTTTCTAATCTTCTTTAGCTAATGGCGAGCTTTCTAATTATATAGGGCCGCTACTATATCTCTTATAAGTTTATTCTCCTAGTATCCTAGCTAAATTAATTTATCTAGTAACTTTTTAGCTATTTTAGGGTCTAGAGCGGCTATAAACTCTACGTTGTTAGAGTTACAGGACTTATATAGTAATTCTTCTAAGATTATAGGGTTAACTTTCTAGGGCGGTATAATGACTTAGGCTTAGTAGCGGAGGCGTTTATTATTAGCGTCCTTAGGCCTTATTCCTAGTAGCTAGCTTAAGGCATTAAGGAGCGTAGCTTTACTATTAGGTCTATATATAATTATAAAGTTAAACTATAAAAGGAACTCTGCCTACTAGACTTAGCGCTAATTTAGCTGCTTAGTAGTTATAAACATCTATAGGTTTTTATAATTGGTAATAATTTTAAACGGCTCCTTAGTCCCTTATAGCTTAGGACGCTATTTCTTTAAAGCCTTAATAATAGTTAAGAGTTCTTTATTATAGATCTTATAGTTATACTCTAGCGCAGAGTGCTTTATAGAAAAAAATATAACTAGTTTTAATTTTCTGTTATTATTATACTGGGAAAGAACTCCGCTAGAAGCCTAATTTAATACGTCTATCTCTACCACTGTTTTCTTTATATAGTTATAGTATGCTAGTACTAGTGCTAAAGTAAAGGCTCCCTTAAGGGCCTTAAATAATTTAGCTTATTTTAGTCCCTATAGCTATCCGATATCCTTCTTTAGGAGTTTTATTATAGGTATAGTAATAGCAGAATAGCCTTAGATAAATTATTAGTAGAAGTTTATAAAGCTAAGAAATTGTTATAGTTCTTTAATTAATATTAGGTCTTCTATTTCTATAAGGCCTATACCTTCTTAGGGTTTATAGTTATGCTATTAGTTAAGATAATTAAGCCAAGGTATTTTATTTAGTAGAGTAGAACTTAGACTTATTAATATTAATCTAAAGTCTAGCATTACTAAGTCTTTAGATAACTTTATTTATATACTTAATATGCTTAGCATATGTTTTAGAAAAAATAAGGACGTTATTAAGGTAGGTAGGGCAGTAGTTATTAAGGGCGTTATATAGAATATAGTTAATATAGTTTTAGAATATAGCGGGTGCGTTATAAAGGCTAAATAGTATAACTAGTATCTTATAGAGTCCGAACCGGGTAATAAATGCTATAAGCTACTTATAGCCCTTTATAATCTAGATCCAGTTAAATATAGTAATTATATTAAGTTTAGTAAAGTACTTAGCACTATAAAGTGCGTTAAGTGTCTTATAGATTAGTAGTAGTAAGTACCAATTCTCAATAGTAACTATATTTAGGCCTTAGTAGTTATAGTAAATTTACACACCGCCGCTAGGCTTAATAGTGAGGAGGAGTAGTATAGCAGCTAGTAAGGTTAATTTGCGAATAAAACCCTTATCTAGCATCTTATTAATCCACTTCTTTACATATTTAAGTTTAATAGGTAAGAGTAGTCTATTTTTATAATACGGGGCCTAGTTTCCGGGGATAATCTTAATTTTATGGTCCTATAGTTGGTAAGGGGGTAGCTTATTTATGTTTTTAGGGAGGAAGTGCTTAATATATTTACAAAACTCCTTTAGTAGGCGTTATAGAATATCTTCGCGGGTTAATCCTAGTTTGCTTTTTAGGAATTTTTTAATATTAGTGTTAACTATCTTCTAACGTAGAAGCTTAGGTTTAGTTTTTAGGTTTATTTTAAGGAAGTTATAAAAATAGGGGGGGAGTACTTTACGGGCTTTCTTTATTATATAGTCGCCTTTTACTAGCTAGCGGAAAGATCTTTTTAATAGGTTTAGTACTTCTATTAGACCTATAGGCAGCTCTTTAAGTAGCTATTAGTGCTTATCTTATTTAACTAGTTCTACTAGCTCCGCCATATAGATCCTTATTACTTTTATATCTTTTTATTTATAGAACTAGGTAAAATTAATAGCACAAATATATTTAATATTATTTAGGTTAGGGCATGTCTAGTTTTCTAGTGCTATAGCTAGGCTAGTACGGCTTAGTTAGCCTAGGGGGGCGGAAATAAAGCGGCGGCCCTATATAGTACGCGCGGAAGATAAGTATAAGGTTAGATATTATAGTGGCGCGGTTTCTATTATCTGGGTCTTAGTAGTTTTATAGCTAGTCCTTACTATAACGCAAGCTATAGTATACGCATATAGTATATAGCTTAGTTTTAGGTATTAGGCTAGGTGGCTAGGGTTTAAATAGTACCTAGGTTAGGGTTAGATTCTTAATAGTAGTAGCGTAAAGCGGACCTTCTTCCTAGGTCTTAGTAGGGCTAGTTAGCCTATTATTTTGGTCTTAAGTGCTAGGGTAGTCTAGTCTTTTACTATCTTATTTCTTTACAGCTATATAGGCTCCCCTTTATTAGGAACGTCTTTTACTATTAGGGCTTTATATATAGTCCTAGGCACTAGGCTTAGTAGTACTAAGTATCTATATAGGGCGTTCCTACTACTGTCGGTTATCCCCTATAAGAGGCAGTGCCTAAAGTAGTAGTCTAAGTTAAAGCGGATTTTAAGTTTCCTAAAGCTAGGACGGGGCTTATACTTCTAAAGCTAAGGTATACCTAGGATAATTAGGGTAGTAAGTAAGAGTTTAGTAATAAAAAAAAGTATGGCTTTAATATAGAGGCTGATTAATATTTAGGCGGTAAAGTAATCCGTAATAAGTAAAGTTAGTATTACGGAACCCCACCGCAGAGGCCTCTATAGGAGAGCCCCGTACTCTTACATATACCTTATATACAGCTTATATCAGCTACGCGTAGGTATATTACCTCCTTACGCCTTTGACCCTTACAATTAATCGCGCAACGTCTTATAGACTTCTTGAATATATACGCTCTATAGCCACTACCTTCGTTCTATAACATTATATTACGCCTTTTTACTACTAACGCTTAGCCTATAACTATTTCTATGTCTCTATAATATTATAGGCGCTACTAAAAGCAACGTGTCTATAAATTACCTCATTTTATACTTCTAAGGAACTTATAATAGTAAGATAATATTCCTTACTAGCTACTATATTAAACCTAAAGAATAATTTAATACCTATACTAAACCTACAACGCCAACCAATCCTAAAAGAATTTGATTTATTAGCCCTAACCCCTAAGAAGATAGACACTAATAATATCTTATCTTTTATTAACTATATAACTATAGATAAGTAAATAGAAGGGCTACTACCTATTAAAATCGAAATATAAGACGCTGAGATGTTTATAAAAATGGTAGTATAAGACCCTAATAAATACTACTGCTTTTTATAGAACTACTACCTAAAGCTTATATAAGCTGAGATGCGTACTGCTTAAGATCGCGATATTATTTAAGACTTATAAGCTTATAAGGCGCTCGCGGATAATATACATTAAGAAACTAAAGATAACCTCCACGTGTCTAAATGCGATATTTAATAGTTAAAGAAAAATAAGATTGTACTAATTGCTATAGTTACTAAAAAAGAAGGTATAATTAAATACCTATAATCTTAGCTTAATGAGCATATTTATAATATTGCTAGATACCTCTTTATTATATATAACGCCATCTAAGTCTCTATACCCCTAGCAACTTTACCTACTTAACACTTAATAGAGGGTTAGTATTAAGCAGCTTTACCTAATAGGAACCCCTACTAAAGTAGTAATAATAAAAGCTATAATAATCGGATCTAAACTGCCACTATAAGATTTAATGTACGCTACCCTAATCCCCTAGTCTTTTAAGGAGACCGTAAGGAATATAGCTACTAAAAGATATAAATCCGCAAAAAATTAACTTAGAGCGCCTGCCTTTTTCCTACAGAAGACATTAAGATTAGCTATATTATTAGGCGAATAAAGGGTATACTATTTAATAGACTCTTCGCCTAATAGGAAACTAATAGCCCCTAAAAGTGGCAGTTTTACTAAGAAGTCCTTAATAATCTTAACTTAATATACCGCGACTATAACCTACTGGCTATATTAGCATTTTGTTAGGGTGCCAAGATCCTAGAGGCCTTCTGCTAGGATTTTGATTTTCCTAATCGTCCTGGTCGTTCTAATAGGCTCCTAACAGGCTCCTGCCAGAAGCCACTAGGATCTTAATCGTCCTAATTGTCCTAATAGGCTCCTATTAGGATCTTTGATTTTCCTAATCGTCCTATTAGGCTCCTAATAGGAAACTAGTATTTCCTAATTGTCCTAATAGGCTCCTAATAGAAAACTAGTATTTCCTAATTATCCTGTCAGGTTCCTGGCAGGATACCCCCCTAAAGCAACACCCTATACACACCCCTTAAGCCACACTACTAAGGCTCTACACGAGGCTCTATATAAAGCTCTATATAAAGCTCTGCACGAAGCTCTACACGAAGCTCTATATAAAGCTCTACACAAAGCTCTACACGAAGCTCTACACGAAGCTCTATATAAAGCTCTATAGAAGCTCTACACGAAGCTCTATATAAAGCTCTACACAAAGCTCTACACGAAGCTCTACACGAAGCTCTATATAAAGCTCTATAGAAGCTCTGCACAAAGCTCTACAGAAGCTCTGCACGAAGCTCTACAGAAGCTCTATACGAAGCTATATAGAAGCTCTGCACGAAGCTCTATAGAAGCTCTATATAAAGCTCTACAGAAGCTCTACACGAAGCTCTGCACGAAGCTTTGCACGAAGCTCTGCACGAAGCTCTATACAAAGCTCTGCATAAAGCTCTACATAAAGCTCTACACGAAGCTCTGCGCAAAGCTCTATACAAAGCTCTATACGAAGCTCTACGTACAAAGGCTCTACACGAGGCTCTACGCGAAGCTCTGCGTACAGAGGCTCTACACAAAGCTCCGCATAACACACATTACTATTAGGTCCCCGCTATATTCCCAATAGCCTACACGTGCCTCTGCCAAGTTACCCCTTAGTAGCCACCTTATTTTTTACCCTTCCTTACATCCTCCCTACCTTAGGAGGCACTAGAACGGCAGCTAGCAGACGACCGTCGCTAGAACTAGACGACCGTCGCCAGAACCAGACGACCGTTACTAGAACCAGACGACCGTTGCCAGAACCAGACGACCGTTGCTAGAACTAGACAACCGTTACCAGAACTAGACGACCGTTACTAAAACCAGACGACCGTTGCCAGAACCAGACAACCGTTACTAGAATAAGATGACCATCCTAGAGCCAGACGACCGTTTAAACAACCAGCCAGCAAACACCATAAACGATTTAATTAATTAATCGATTGAATTAAACTAGAGCTTTAATATCGGCCCATCACTAAATCAAATTAAGGCCTTATAGGGAGGCACCCTAGATAACTACCGTTCGAATATACAGCTAGCAAACGGCTATAGAAAACAATTCGAATAAATTAGAGCCTTCAATCAGGCCAACTCCTCCCCCAAATTAAACCAATTACTGACGCAGGCAGGCAGGCAGGTAGGCAGGCAGGCAGGTAGGTAGGTAGGTAGGTAGGTAGGTAGGTAGGTAGGTAGGTAGGTAGGTAGGTAGGTAGGTAGGTAATTAGGTAGGAGAGGACCGTCGCCAGAACTAGAGACCGTCGCTAAAACTAGACAATAATCGTCCAAACGACCAGCCAGCGAACACCACAATTAATTCAATCGATCGATCGAATTGAACCAAAGCCTCGATATTATCCCATTACCGAATTAAATCGAATTAAGGCCTCTTAGGGAGGCACCCCAGACGACCACCGTTTAAACGTACAGCCAGCGAACGCCCATAGAGAATAATTCGAATTAATACAATTAATCGCAATCAAATTAATACGATTAATTAACCAATTGAATTAAGCAGAGCCTTTAATCGGGCCGACCTCTCCCCTAAATTACAGATATGGACAGGTAGGCATAGATAAGTAGGCATAATAGGCACAGATAGGTAAGTATAGACAGGTAGGTACAGATAGGTAGGCACGAATAGGTAGGACGGTTAGACTGGCAGAATAGGCAGAATAGGCAGGACAGGCCTAGTTAGGAAATCAGTACACGGCCAGCAGATCATCGGGAATATCGCCAATTAACGGTTTAGAGCCTCTGCAAGAGCCTTACCCCTTATCTCCTTAATTAATCGCTTAACGCCCAAGCAGACACAGATATAGATATAGGTGGTAGGTAGGAAGGATCGATTTAGATTATTTAAATTACTTAAAGTATCGTGTACATAAAATAGGGCCTAAAATTAACCTAATTTATATATTTTAACTGCTATAAATACTGGAGTATTAATATACCTTATTTTAAAATCTAGAATTTTAATTATTCTAATTATTCTAATTGTCCTAATTGTCCTAATTGTCCTAATTATCCTAATGGTCCTGATAGTCCTGGAGGTCCGTTTAGTCCATTTGGTTTAGGCGGCCTCCTAATAGGCTCTTGACAGGAAACTAAGTATAAGGGTCTTCTAGAGATCCTAGCAGCCCTAATAGGAGCTATTAAGAGCCTATTAGTACTATTAGAAGGCATAAACATTTTCCTAATATACTAACTAAGCTAAACTACATGCCCTAAAGATAAGCCCTACTAAATTATTTAATAAGTTTTATATTAAATTCTAGGAATATACCGGAGCCCTTACCTAAGATAATACTAAAGACTAAAAGGATCTCCTTAAAAAAGTTACTTATTGCCTTAGTTACGCAGCCGCTAGCTATAACTATAACAATATTTATAAGATAGTAGCAGCCCTATAGAAGATTAAATAATAACTAAATTAGATTGCTACTACTAACCCTTACTTAAAGACCTCTCTATAGAAACCCTCTGGGCCCACTAAACCTATATATACTAAGCTACTAACGCCTACTACCTTAAGTACTACTAGAGCTAATATTAACTTCTTTATACTAACCTTTCTATAAAAACTCCTAAATAGAGAGCGCGAGCTACTCTAGAAATTAGGACGCTGCTATAAATACCGTTAAAAAGGCTATTATTGCGATAACCTAAACTGCCTAATAGCTAGGTTTAGTACTTACTGCCTAATACTTAACCTAATGCCCTAAATACTAAATACGTTACTACGCGCCACTACTATATAAGATAAAGACGTAGTAATAGTAATAGAATTAGATACGGAAGCGGAAAACGCTAAGTCTTAGCCCTAAGTCGCGGGTTAGGACGCCCTAATAATAGAGGGATCTATATATTGGCCTACTTAATAGATAACTTAGTAAAGATAAACGGATAAAAATAGATTGTTTTACCTATAATAGGAACTACTGCTATAAAATAATATAAAAGCTGTTTTATAATTAACTGCGGAGCTACTAACCAATTTATTGTAAGAGGCCAGCCTAATTAGAACGTATGATTATCTAATTAACAGTGTTACTAGTAAGTAAAAGGTAAGTTAAAGGTAAGTAGAAGGTAGAATAAGTTTTATGTATTAAAGGACAAATATTTTTAACTACTTCTATTTAGAAACTAATTGCTAGTTCTTCTCTAGAGGAGAACTAGCTCCCTATATAATCCTTCTAAGACGCTAGTAAACCCTTTACCCCTTATTTGTCTAACTATATCTTTTAAGATATAAATGGAATATAAATAAGACCTCCTTTTATTTTATCTAATATGTACCTTTTAAGGAATTCCGTTATAATTGCCTCCCCTTTAAGAGTTTTAGTCCTTTAAGACTTCGCCCCTACTAAGCTTTTATAGAGTTCCGGCTAAAACTACTGGGGAAATTCTTAGTAGAAAGGTACTTTATAATGCGGCTTATAGCTAGTCCTTTACTAGTATAGAACCTTTCTTTATCCTTAGTTCCTCTACTTCTCTCCTACTATAGTTCCTTATAATGCCTTTATAATAGAACTAAAATAATAATAATAAAAATTGGATGGGATTTACCTTTCTTATTATAAAAGTTTGTTATAAGTTAATCTAGAGGTTGTCCTATATATTACGGACGCTTTAAGTACGATGTTATAACTACTTAGGGAAGAGTCGGAAGAAGCTAGTTAGTTAATTTAGGCACGGTCCAAGATAGAGCCGATAGAGCTATATAACGAGGAATGGTAACCAAGGTCACGTAGGGTAATCTGTATAATCTGTACGATCTATATAATCCGTAACAGAGCAGACAGAGCACACGTACATTATATATAAGAAGGATTTCTTAGGAGTACGGTTGTATATTTAAAGGACTACAGTCCCTACCTAGATAGTTCCTTCCTTATAGTAATTCTCAGAATATAATTAAAGTTAATCTATTAGGCAACCACTCCACTAGTTATTATTACGTTATTAACTTTAACTTGCTTACCTACACACCTAGCCTAATAACGAGCCCATCATAATTCCTGCTACAAGGTTCCGTTATATAATCACTACCTAGTTACAGTTATAAGTGTAGAAAGTCGAACAACATACCACTAAAAACAGCCACCACAACGCCATTAACGGCGGCAACTACTTTAAGATCAGAAAACGACACTAGTATAGTAGACACTAACTTATAGTAACTTGTAACGGTTAGACAGTTATAAGAGGTAATTAACCAGTTAATAGCTAATAATGCAGCGTTAGAAGAAAGGGTCAATAGGATTGAAGCAGCGAAGGTTAAACTACTATCAATTAAAAGATTCTTAGGAGAGAGATTAAAGCTTAAGGGATTCCTTATGTAAATGCACTTTAAAGTTACGCAAGAAGGGGCAAAGCTACTAACACCTATAGATTAAATAGCCTATGCAGGACTATTCCTATTAGGAAGAGCACTTAATTGGTTTGAGCTTTACCTTATAGAAATATAGACAAATGGAATAACGACTACTAATTAAAAGGTGCGATTTATATTTTTAAGCTAGGAAGGATTTGTAGAACAACTTACGCAAATATTTAGAGACCTAAAGGCAGTAACCACAGCGGAAAGAAAACTCTAAGATATTACGCAATAAACCTTAGCAATTAAATATATAATATAATTCCAGACGCTAGTAACACAAGTAGAGTGGAATAATAAAGCACTTATGGCATAGTATAAGTAAGGACTTAAGGCTAAAGTCTAGGATGTAATTATTCTAATAGAAGATGCGGACACCTTAAGGGACTTAATAGATTAGGCGATTAAGATTAATAATCGGATCTACTAGAGGGAATAGACTAAGAGAGGTTAGGATAGAGTTCTACAGTTATATAAGACGCAGAGTACGCAATAACTAAAGCTAAGTTAAAAACTATAGTATAGTGCAGAGCCAATGGACCTAAGTAATACTAAAGAAGCCTATAAGAGATAGAGTAAGAAACTATAGAAACCTAAAGGATAAGGATTAAGTAATTATAGAACTAAGAAGTAGAGGCTAAACCAGGGATCTTAGCAGTAGAAGATGTTTAGGCGGACTCTATAGTAAAGTTAATAGTTTAAAGATAGAGCTTATATAAATTGCGGAAAATAGAGTTATTTCGCGAGGGATTGTAAAACTAGTTAGAATTACTATATAATAAAGGGAACTAGACCAACAGTAGAAGATATACGCGTATAGAGGGATGACAGTATACTACAAGGAATAAAAGAATGTTTAATTAGAAGCTTTGCGTTTTATTATAACAACGCATACCAAATTTATAAGGACGCTAAGTATAGCACAAGCTATTAGCTATAGGAGCCATATTTAGCGGAATATAAAGGAACTAATAAACTAGTTCGCAGATCGGACATTAAAGACGATGGCTTTAATAAAGGCGAAACATTTTATAATAATAAGGCAACAAAGGCGGCTTATTAGGAGCATGTAGACCTTAGAGATATTATAATAGAGGTAAAGGATAATTCCACTACAGAATAGGGAACATTAGTAGGGATTAAGACCCTACTAGACATAATATCTATCGCTTCGCGAGATATAAGAGAAGTAGGATAGTAAACCATTTTGGCACTTAATAAAGGCAAGAAGCCAAAGGCTTAAGATTCTTATAATAAAATAAGAGATAACTAAGATTCTTAAGACAAGATAAGGCAGACCTAAGGACCTATAACGGACAGAAACCAATAAAGTAGGGCAGCAGCTTAGTTTAAAGATATACAAATAAGCTCGGGATAGAGTTTCCCACAGGTATAAGACTCTTAAGACGAGATAAGTAAGATTTAAGACTCTTAAGATAAGATAAAAACACTAAATAAGCCTAGTTAAACTAAGGTAGGAGTAAAGCTTAAGTTAGAAATAAGCTTAGGATTAAGAATTCTATAGAACTAAGATTTTAAAACACAAATAAGGACTATTAACTAGATTAGAGAATCTGCAATATAAACAGCAACTAGACTAGGAGACAGATATATAAACCTAAAGGACTTACTAGGGGAATACAGCATTTGGCCTAAAGATTAAAAAGTTAATACCAAGATTAAGAAACAAGAAGACTTTAAGGATCTACTTATAAAACGCAAAAAGAAAGAAACTATAGAGGAGTTTAGAGTAAAAATCGCCTTATAGCAAGAACAGAAACTAGATAAAAGATCTAGCATATTAGGACGTATAAGGGACAGGGCGCCAGTACAAAGAATCACTAATAGGCTAAAAGCAGGCACACTAAGAGCTAAGTAGCTTACTAAACTAGAATAAGAAGAGGATTTAGGGATTCTAACTAGGTTTAAGGAACGACACATAAAAGGCTATTATAAGGTAGTAATAAGAAGATACTTCCTTACGGACGAGCTATATATACTCTAGCAGCTGTACTAAAAGTGGTATAGACAGAGGCATAATAACGAGTAGGAAGATTTCTACATATAGTTAGACAAAAAAGTTATCTAAGACCACCCGATTACGGAAAAAGCGATAAGTTATATTAAGGGAGCCTTAATTACAATATTAAAAGATTTAGAGGAATATTTAAAGGACTAGAGAAGTAAAAGACGTATCTTAGTACCTATAAATAAAGTCGCGACGTTTAAATTAATATAAGAGAGGTTTAAACTTAAGGACAAAGATAAGCCAAGAGTTAACCTAAAGCACCCAGCATATTATACATTAGCGTAGATTACATACGTAGATAATATATATAACATATATAGAGCACCAAAAGATAAGTATTAAAAATATCCTATAAGAATATATTGGATAACTAAGAAACAGAAATACCGGAATGCTAAGTATATACATAGCTAGCATCTAGTAGAGGTTTAGAAGTTAGGTAACTTAATACTTTAGCTAGGAAGATTCCTTACGGAAGAATGCCTAGACGGACAATAGTAGTAGAAATACCTAAAAAATATATATCTATAGCACATTAAGGACAAAAAGCGAACTAAGTATTGGCCTAAGTTAGACTAAGTATAAACAGGATTAAGCAGCTAATAGTTAGGAAAAGTAAAGGCCCACAGGACTAGAGGGAGCCAGTAGTAGAGCCTTAGACCCTTAAAAGAATTCAAGGACAACACCTAAATTTACGAGTAAAATAGTAAGATTAACAGTTTAAAGCATTAATAGATAGTAGAGCAATAAGAAACCATATCTTACTAGTAGCAGTTAAAAGAATGGGTTTACCTTATAAGCAAAAGGAGGAACCTTACCTATTAGTAACAATTTTAGAAGATCTAATAGCCTACGGAGGAGGCATTATTAATCTTAAAATAGGACCTATTTAGTTAACTATTAAAGGGAGATAAATTGAGATATCTTTTAATATATTACTATTAGGGAATAATAAGGCAGTATTAGGAATGCCTTAGTTACAGGAATACAATCTAAAGATCAATTAAAT
>Ga0307515_10003628_pt1 | contig 32420 bp, 28 predicted proteins | sample 17_EM_MG_FD_194513 | JGI IMG/M metagenome (GOLD analysis project Ga0307515, IMG submission 194513) | Populus trichocarpa ectomycorrhiza microbial communities from riparian zone in the Pacific Northwest, United States - 17_EM | ecosystem: Host-associated > Plants > Roots > Unclassified | place... | reverse complement strand
TACAAGGGAGACAGATAATAGGTCAAAGATGCAATATGTACAATGATATCTATATAGTTCAATTAAAAGGAAGCACTACATCAGCACACTGATGGCACCCCAAGATACAAGGTCAGCAGTATCACTGTGAAAAAATTTCATGGAATCTCATCATTTGAACATTGTATTTCCATGTGGTTTTGTTATTTTTGAATGATCATTTTCCATGTTCACCCAAGGATATTAAGTGTACCACACTGGTATATTTGCTCATGAAAAAATGTGCTGCACATGTACTTTTCTCATTTATCCTGGCATAGATAGTAGCATAATAGTTGTATTAGAAGTACCAATACTACAATTATCTACCAGAGTGCCTGTATGCTTAAGTGACAAGAGCCCAGGTGAGGAGGGAGGGAAGGAGGGAGGTGATAAACAAGAAAAGGGGGAGGATCAACCATAAATATATATGTGACAAATATCATGCAAAATAAATACAGAAAGCGACCAAACAAACTATGTAATAGGGTGATGGGTCATAACACTCCAACACAAACCCCTGACACATCACACAACCCCCTAAGCAGACAGCAAAGTTATGGTGAAGTGAGCAGCCAGTATTGAGGGAAGAGTGAAGAGGTGGGGGCAAGTACCAGTGGTAACAGGCAACGAATGAAAGGTAATGTAGTCCTGGGGTGAACCAGGAGAAAAGTGCGAATAACAGGCCAACAAAATCATGCCTAATCAAGGTCACACTCAACATAATACAACCCCTGATGAACCATACGACCCCCTAAGCATGAAAGCCAAGCAAATGGGAACAGGAAAGAAAACAACCAGGCTTGTGGGGGCAGTAGGGCCAGTGGACAAAAGCAATGAGAGGTGGTAGGGTCACGGGTGCAGGCACAAGTGCAGGTATGGTTTAGTAGCTGCCAGCAACAACCAGCCAGGATAGGAATTGGTGCAAGTTGCCCAGCAGCTCACACGCAGCAGATAAGGGCAGCAGGTCACATTGTACGGCAACAAGGATGAGGGGCCAGGCAGTGGTAAAGGTTGAGGGGGCAGAGGCAGTGACAATCTGACCTATGGCTGAGGAAACTGTGGCAGCAGCACAAGGGGTTAGCTTGCATCAGAGATCAGTGCAAGTCACAGGCCAACAACAGTGGCTCGTGAGTGGTGGACCAAATGAGGTGCCAAGCAGCAATGAGAGTTGAAGGGGGCAAGGCATGAACATGGCTGAAGCGACCATAGCAGCAGCACAAGGGGTTAGCTTGTGTCAGAGATCGGTGAGTATTGCAGTGGTTCAGGCTTGGCAAATAACTGGCAGCAGGTTGTGGGGCATGGTGACAGAGAACGAGAGCCAAGGGGGGGGCACAGGTTGGTCAGGTCAAGTGGGACAGCAGATGGAGCCACACAGGCACAACAGGTCAGGTGGTGGACAAGGGCCACATGGGCACAACAGGTCAGGCAGCAGACAAGGGCCACATGGGCATAATGGGTCGGGTCACATTGACAATGGATGAGGGTGCAGTAGGCCACAGCAACAAACAAATGGAGGGGGCGCAGGTTGGTAATGTTGTATAGTGACAGTGGACAAGGGGCACATGGGCGCAGCAGGCTGGCCATATAGTGATGGCAGATGAGGGGCGCACAGGAGCAGCAGGTCGGGTTGCATTGACAATAGAGGAAGGCACAGCAGGCCCGCAGGGGGCCAGGTTGAATTGTGACAGCAGACGAGGGGCACACAGGCACAGCAGGCTTGGCTGTATAGTGATGGCAGACAAGGGGTGCACAGGAGCAGCAGGTCGCGTCATATCAACAGTGGATGTGGAGGTAGCATTGATCTGTGGAATGGAGGTGAGTGATAATCAACTCATGCAACGAGCCTACAGATGGGGGACAGATATGTACCATTGGTTGCAAGACGGATCACATCACCAAGAACAAAATATGCTCTGGTGATTTAGTGAGTATGAAATGGTGCAGTTACAGTGATTGAAAGCAAAAACAGTTGATGGAGAGGTTGGGGGTAAGTTGAGCTCCTTCAGTGAGGTAGGTGAGAACCACTGGACAGTGCTCTTCATCCATTGTAATGCACCCGAGGCTCTACTTGACTTGTTGCACTCTGCAGGGCTCGGTGGCTGGACATGGGTGTGGACATAGTGCTGAGGGGGGGTGTCAGTGGTGGTAGGAGCAGGTTGTGAGTGTGGGTATGCGTATAGGTGGCAGAGTGGGCATGGGCATGGGTGTGGGCATGGGTTTGATGTATGGGTGCTTGTGCTGTTCAACTCAAGCAAGTTGAAATTCAAATTGCTTGACTGTGGGTTGGCCAGCCTCTGGGGCGGAGTAAGTCTCCACACATTGGTGAGGACACTGGCAAGGCTTCTCCTACTCCCATTCCTTCCTGAGCTCTCCCTGTTACTCCCTCAAGTGTGACCACTGCTGCTGCCACCACCACCATCACCACTGCTGCCGCCACTGAGCAACTCGGGCACACCGCTCACGAGATTGAGGTCAACCTTCACACTGCCTTCAGTCTGCATCATTTCACTGTGACCAAGTTTCGGCCATGGCAAGTGTGGGGAAATAGGTGAGTGGGCTTTGGAGTTGACAGATCAAACAGTGGTATGTCTGCAGAAGCAGAAGCAGAATGTGGTGAGTGGCAAGGCAGCCAAGGGTGGTGCCAGTGATGGTGCCATCTGAGAGGGAGGAGGTACCTGTGTTTGTAGTCGCAGTTGTGGATGTGGTTGTAGGAAAAGAGGAAGATAGAGTGAGCATCAAGGTGGCATTGACTTGAGCAGTGTATTCGTTCCTGTGTGTGCACTGTGCACTTTAGCTTTAAGAATGAAGAAGAATATCATCCGAGAGAAGTCAGATGAGACAAGATGAGATGTGCACGAACCAAAGCGTGTTGGGATCTGGCGCAATCACCACCCACGGTGGGATGTCGATACCTGCATTATTGAGTTGGAGCTGGACAGCTTGGTCAAACAAGCTGATAAGAACAGTGTTTGGGGAACACTGCACTTGGTACACTTTAAACATGGTGGCTACATGGCGCAGGGCCCAAGTGCGAAGGTCCCTCTTAGCTTGTGAATGGAATAAGAGTGGGAGAGCATGAGGAGAGTGGGGTTATTGGATGTGTTGTGGTTGACATGTCAATGTTTTGGGTTTTTTTGAGTGGCTTTGAGGGCTTCATCTCGGGATTGGTGGTGGGCTGTGGTACAAGTTTGGACAAGTCATGCCCACACCTTGGACCTGACCCTCTCTCACCTTGCCCTGGTTTGCTCTACATAAATGGAACAGATGGAATGCTCACCATCAGGTAAGGTGAGTGCTTGATATATATGTGCTTCAATGTGATGCAATGTGACACATTGTCTGCTCTTGCCAACTGCTATTGCCTTGCCAACTGTTCTTGCCTATCTACCCATCTTTTTTTTTCTGCAGCACCAATATGCGAGTACAGAGTATGTATGGTCCTTGGCTGATGTACGTTCCTTGGCCAAAATCACATTTCCTATCCAATGTAAATAGTTAAAATTCTGCAATAAATATAATATGTTTGTATGATATATATCTATATCCAGGAATTTTTGCGAGGCAATTGCCCACGCCGATCGTCGGTCAGATCACAATCAATCCTTGCATGTCCCATAACATTGCATCGGCGACCGGTAAAATTCATATTAATTCACTAACAGTACACTATGCACATAAGGAAAGTCCTGTTAAAAGTTGGGATTATAAAAAAAATTCCTTCATGCCATGCACAGGCAATGAGGAGGCACATATGTCCCCTGAGTCGAGGCCTCTTAGGCGGTCAAAAACGACTGCCTGTAAGGGCCTCAAGACCTTTCGCAGGCTGCGTAAGTGGGGCTCGCAGGCTGCGGGAGGCCTTTAGGGGGGTGCTCGCAGGCTGCGAGAGGGGGGCTCGCAGGCCGCGGGAGGGGGGACTTGCAGGCTGTTTACGCAGGCTGCGGGAGGCCTTTAGGGTGGGCTCACAGGGTGCTCGCAGGCTGTTAACGCAGGCCACGGGAGGCCTTTAGGGGGGGCTCGCAGGCTGTTGGGGCCTTCGCAGGCTGCATATGCAAGAACCGCAGGGGCCCAGTGTGGGGCTAATAGCTTGTGTAAAAATAGCACAATAACGAATAATATATTTATTACTATACTATTGGGTTTGTGCAACGTTTGAGGGAGTTTCAAGCCAGTTTATGTTGTAGGGGGTCGGGGAGAAGCCCCGAAATGGAAACAAAGGAAGTTTCTGTAGGGTACGGGAGGGGCCTCGCAGGCTGCTAAAAATATAGATATATATATACAATATCATTACAGGCTGTTATAGGCCTTTTGGGCCCTCGCGCAGGCTGTTTCGGAGGCTCGCAGGCAGTTTCAGGCCTCACGCAGGCAGTCGTGCAGGCCGCTCGCGACTTGTTATTTCGGACTATTAAATATATATATATTGATACGATATGATTACAGGCTGTGAAAGACCTTTTAGATCTTCGCACAGGCTGTTTCAGAGGCTCACGGGCTGTTAAAGACCTCGCACAGGCAGTCGCCGTAGACCGCTCGCACCTCATTATTTCAGGCTGTTAAATACATATATATTCATACCATATTATTACAGGCTTTTAAAGACCTTTTAGGCCCTTACGCAGGCAGTTTTCGTAGGCTCACAGCCTGTTAGCCGCTCGCACGTCATTATTTCAGGCTATTAAATATATATATATTTATATTATATTATTACGGGTTTTTGGGGTTCTTTTAGGCCCTTGCGCAGGCGGTTTTTGTAGGCCGTCTTCGCAGCCTGTTGAAGGCCTCTTAGGCCCCCGTGCAGGCTGTTAGAGGCCTCTTAGGCCCTCACGCAGGCTGTTTTCGGGCCGCCTGTTAGAGGAGGCTCGCAGCCTGTTAACGCAGCCTGCGAGAGGTTAGGGGGGCTCGCAGGCTGTTGGGGCCTTCACAGGCTGCATATGCAAGAACCGCAGGGGCCCGGTGTGGGACTAATAGCATGTGTAATAAATAGAACAATAAGGGTGATACGTTTGAGGGCGTTTCAAGCCAGTTATACCCTAGGGGGCCGAAGAGAAGCCCCGAAACGGAAACAAAGGAAGTTCCCGCAGGCGACGAAAGGGGGCTCGTGGCCTGTTAAATAAATTAATATAATATAATAAAGTATAATTACAGGTTGTTCAAGGCTTTTTAGACCTCGCACAGGCTGTTTTCGGAGCCTCGCAGGCTGTTGAAGGCCTCTTAGACCCTCGTGCAGGCAGTCGTCACAGGCCGCTCGCACCTTGTTATTTCAGGCTCTTGAATATATGTATATATATATATATTATAATTGCAGGCTTTTCAAGGCCTTTTAGGCCTTCCGCAGGCTGTTTTGGGTGTCTCGCAGGCTCTTAGGCCCTCGCGCAGGCAGTCGTCGCAGGCCACTCGCACCTTAATATTTCAGGCTGTTAAATATAAATATAAATATATATTATAATTGCAGGCTGTTAAAGGCCTTTTAGGCCCTCGCGCAGGCTCTTTCGCGGGCTCGCAGCCTGTTAGAGGCCTCTTAGAGCCTGTGCTCGCAGCCCATGCTCGCAGCCTGTTATCGCAGCCTGTTAGAGGCCTCTTAGGCCTTCGCGCAGGCTGTTTCACAGGTTGTTTTCGCAGGCTGCGGTAGGCCTGTAGGGGGACTCACAGGCTGTTAGCGAAGGGCTCGCAGGCTGTTAACGCAGGCTGCAGGAGGTTATTAGGGGCCTCGCAGGCTGGTAGAGGAGGGCTCACAGGCTGTGGGAGGAGGCTCGCAGGCAGGTAGATGGAGGATCGCAGGCTGTTAGGGGCTCACAGGCTCCGTTTGCAGGAACTGCAGGGGCCCAGTGTGGGGCTAATAGCTTGTGGAAAATTTGAATAATAATGAATAATATACCTATTACTATACTATCGTGTTTGTGCAGTGTTTGAGGGAGTTTCAGGTCTGTTTGTTTCTAGGTGGTCGAGGAGAAGCCTGGAAACGGAAACAAAGGAAGCTCACGCAGAAACTCAGCACCCGGGAGGCTCGCAGGTGGAGCGAATAGCTCAAAAAAATATATAATAATAATAAATAACATGCATACTACTATATTATTGTTTATGTGCAATGCTTGAAGGAGTTTCAAGCCAGTTGATGAGCAACCGCAGCATGCGAACAAATGCACTCATTCTTTTAAAAAACAAATACGATTTCAAAGCACCTTGTGCAGATTAACTAGCATGCATGAAATGAGAGGCGAGCAGACCACTGCATTCGCAGGCTGCGAACGAGCACTTCCCACGAATCACAGCCCAGCGTTCTCAAGTACACGCAATATATACAAAATAAGCCTGTTGGTGCTTATTTCGAGCACTTTCATTAACTCTCGCTTGGTTTTCTCACGACCTGTGCAAGTGCTCTTGCAGCCCGCGGCTATATTTTATTGCTAAGATGGAGATGGGATGAAGTGTATCCAATGTACGCCAAGGGGAAGACTTGTATACAAGGCCCTGGCGCAGGATACAAAGGACAAGTATGTACTCAACAAAAGGGCAGCGGATAATACATGTCAGACTCAACACTCCAAAGTAATCAAGTCAGAACCGTCTGGTTCGATGGCCCTCTTCTTCCGGCTTCCTCCATCCGTCGTTGGACGATGTCGCTTGCGACCAGAAGAATATGCGATCATCTCTTGATCGACCTCTGTTTGACACATGTCTTCACACTCATCTTCTTGTGTGTGGATCGAAAACTCCGAAGAGAGAACACCTATCAGACAGGCCCCCTGCATTTCGACGAAGGCGCCCAAAGGGCAATCTCCGTCTTCATCTGCTTCCAATGGAATGGTACCATCATCGGATGAAGTGACTGATTGGTCCACGTCGTCCCTTTCCTGTGGCTGCGGTTGTGTACAGGTCGACAATTCACTACATAGCCTACTAACTTGGTTTAGTAACGTCGTACGGGAACACGCGTTGCATAGCTTACAAGAATTCTTCTCGGAGGTTGACAGTACAAGGGGCAACTGAAGCCACATCGCGTACTTGAGAGACGCATTCGAACCAGTTCAATGCCATAAGTCGATGCTTCTGAACCTTCTTTGCAATTTGATAAGTGAATAGGGGTGCGTTGCATTCTGCAAGGATGAAGACATTAGGTGATGTGGAGAGGGAGCACACTATATGCTACTGACGCTCACTCCAAAATTTGATGAGGTTTAGTTTGTTCTCGTGCGCTAACAACCACTGTGTGGTCGCGTTTGATCTGAGACGCAACCACTCCGACTCCTCCTGACACCTCCGCTTCAGAAGGTCAGCCCGGATTGCTCGTTGCAGCGACGAGTTTGTAAGCCAGTCAGGCGCACGTCCGTTGCATGGGTCCCAGTCAAACGCAATGTTGACAATTGCATTGTTATCGAGATCGAGATCCAATATAGAGTCCAAATGTATCTCATTGGGAAGTGTGATGCCTGGTGGAGCGGATCCTTCTGTGTGCATAACAGCGAGTTTCACCCGATGGGTGTTGTAATTTGTAGCAGCACGTACAAGAGCGCCTTTCCGTGCTGAAATGTTACTCTTAATCATATTATACACACCTATGAAAAAAGTGAGTGAAACTGGTCACTCCTAGCTGGTCACTCGAGCACTCATGCTGCCGGGAGATACGTGCAAGGCGTCCCAGCTTTTCCATTTCAAATTTGTAGGTGATAATTTTGTGGAAGAGAGCAGTTCGGATGTTGTCCATGGAAATGAGCTGATGCCCGTACTGAGTGTTGAACATCTTGACTGCCAGGGCAGTCGGATGGGATGGGCCCATCTGTGCGTACTTTGCTAGTTGACGATTGAGTTGCTGTTCTTGTTGCGCGATCTCGTCTTCAAGTTCTATTTTCTTTTTGTGGAGCTTTGCAGTGTCTTGAATCGAGTGCTGCTCATTGGTGCGACGAGGTGCAAGAGGATTCAGCTTCTGTAACATGTTTACCAATTCCTTTTTGCTTCGATCAAGGTGCTTGCACTGGGAAATCAACCCCGCAACAACCTTACAGGCCGACCGCCCTCTATTTGCTGCCAGGAACAATGTCAGAAAAGGACGACCATAGTGCTGTGGCTTACGTGTTGTCTGATATTTAAGCTGCTCGCACCAGCTTTCCTGAACAACGTCGGGGGCGAATCCCGCTTCACGAATTTCAGTCTCGGCCTCCAACTTTTTAAGACGGAGCGCTTCATGCTTGCTAGCAAACCAAGAACCCCATTTCAATTCTTTTTCGTCTTGGTACATTTGGATATAGTAGTCAAGTTGGAATAGGCGTCGTGTGGCCTGTGAATCTCCGTCAAAGTCTCGCAAAAGGCCACAATAAACCTGAGTCATGGTCTGCAGGCTTACCGATGATGTCCTCAAAGATGGAATGAGGTAGCGCAAGGCTGACCACACTCGCTCGCATCCTTCTCCATCAACCAATCCGAACCCGTCGCACTTCCTTGGGTGATAAACCACTTGGCAGGAAAATTGATGACCGTAGGCATGGAGCACTGCAAGAGCAATGTACAGCCGATCCTGGTACTTCGGCAGGTAATTGTACTAGCAACCTTTGGATCAGCAATGACAGTTGAAAAGGGTGACTGGTAGGACGCACCTTGCGAATCGAGCCATCCAGGCTGCACCCAATGTCATATAGGACCCCAACTATCCAATCGTCCGGGAGGTGATCGAACAATTCGTGGATCAAAGCAAGGCCATAGTATTGCTTCTCCCCAGCCGTCTTGGCATTGGCAAGAAAAATCGGTATGTCATGCTCGCACACAAGGGCAATGAGCCCTTTATCTCCGTCAGACTCCTCACCCACGGCTTTCAGACCCTGTTGTGCTGCGGAGAAGGACTCAACGCACTCCTCAACGACTTCCTTTGGGGGTCGAGGTCGGCTACCATCGTGCTGTTGTTGCTTTTCCAGTTTGGATAGTTTCTCATACGAATTCTGAGCAAGTTTCATGAAACGTTCCATTCTCTTCAGCTTTTCGGGTGCCAGGAATCGACTAAAGGTATATGGCAACTGCTCCTCCCAGCTATCACCTCTGCCAGGCCAGCGTTGCTGTCCACGATTACCGTCGATGCAAACACGTGTATTGAGTCTGAAACAGGTCAGAAAAACCAACAAAATGGTGGAGATATCTCACGGAGAACTATCGATGATTGGCCGAACCTTGTGGGCAAAGCACCAAGGGCAGCATCGCTGTAAATAGGGCGATGGCTCAGTGAGAGGGATACCGGGCTCTAGTACCAGTAGGTTTGGCCTTGGATCAGACGGTCCTTGGGAAGGAGGTGTTTTTACCAGGACGTCAAGATGAAAAAACCTTGATAGAGCTGCAACTGTCGATACAGATGCCGACGTACCGTGTGAATTTGGCTCGAATCATATGTCAGTCGTTGTGGAGTATGTTGCAAACCCAGCGCAACGTACAGACAGGCGATTCACGCTCTTCAGCTCCTGTAGCTTTTGGGCCACCGCTGAGACTTTACGGTCAACATACACTTCCTTTTCGTGCATCAGTATCTGATACCAGAGGAGGGCCGTGCCTAGCCTTCGACGAAGGGAATCCTGAGTCCGATTAGGTTGCGCATACGAGCAGGGATCAGCGATTGAAGTGCAGCTTACCTGTGTTGTCCATTCGAACCCTGATTTGAGGTGTAATGCAACAAACGTTTTAGACCAGCCATTAATGTTCGGCGCCATATAGAAAGACCCGAGGTCGACCAACTGGAGCAGTGAGATATTGAACGCGATTGAAGGGCGGACTGGAGCACAAGCCATATACCCGAGGTGCAGAAGAGCAACGGGCGCAGGGTGGTGATACCGACAACAACAGATCTTTTCAACTCGAAAGCCTACGACAACAGCGAGGCTCAGCATTCCAGAGACACACAGAGAAGTCATGAAGTGACCAAGACTCACCGAGGATATCCACTAGTGTCACCTCAATCGTTCAGAGGGCCCAACAACAGTTTGTGTCCATTTTGTGAGCAGTGCCCGCAGACTCGAACTGTAGGAGAACCGGAATGAGCATCAGAATAATCTCGTCTTTCCAGACGATCTCCTGCCTTGCCCTCCTCTGTTGGTGCTTATTTTGAGCTTGCGTAGTACATGGGATACGATGGGGTTTCGGAGCTGGATCGTCACTGGTGGGCCAGTCATCAGCGCCGCAATCAAAGTCACACACATGAATATCATCTGCATCGTCTTCTCCTGTGACATTTGCTGTGGATTTTCCGGCTTGGTTGGGCAAATGTTGTTCATATAGCGAGTTGGTGGTGCCGTCGAGGTTATTTGGAGTCCTGACATTGCCGAGTGCTTTCCTGAAGGAACTAACAGCCTGTGAATTGGAGAATGAAGCGTACACAACTGGATTTGGGTTGCTGGACCACAGACGTTTCCTAGCTGGCATATGGACAGAGTAAGAGTAAAGTTGTTCTCTGTTCTCATACGCGTTTTCAGTGAGTCGACGTTCCAATACCTCGCTTGCTGTTACAATTGGCACCCCGCGACTTTGTTTCCGAGAACGACTGAGTTGCCACATGTTTGTTGCGGCGGTGGGGTACAAGTATCACTTTTTGCACCGTGCCATCGCCATCACCATTTCACCATTGCTACCTGCCCCGCTGTCCCCACTTTCCATGGGCGCATCCTCATCATTTCAGCATACCTAAAGGTGGGTACAATAGCCTTAAACACGTTGTTCAGCTTACCACTCAAAACTTCGCAGTACAACGACCCCAGGAGCGACTCAGTCCCACGTACGTGTGGCCTGTATAATAGTATAGTAGTATAGTCATGTATTTAATTTAACTTATACACATACATGCAATGACTGTGCCAAGCGGGGTGTGTGAAAAAATGCGTTCTAGCAACAGAATTATGAATGCTAGAAGGCTCAAATGCACCGAGTTAGAGTACCTTGATAATATAGAGTTGAAATTTTACAAAAAGCGTACCACTGCTATGATACTAAGTGCGAATGTCAATTCCAGTTCTGCGGCTCAGTACGATTGCTCTGCAAATAGGGAAGGCATTATTACATGCAGGATTTTTTCACACACCTTGGCACAGTCATTGCACGTATGTGTATAAATTAAATTAAATTAAATTAAATTAAATACATGACTATACTATTATACTATTATACAGGCCGCACGTACGTGGAGGAGTCGCCCATGGGGTCGTTACGCGGTCTGGTGGAGCCTGGGCAAGGATGGGCAGATGGCCAGGCGGGGCGGCGGTGGCGGCGTTGAGGAGGCGCAGGAACGAGGGGAGGCGACAGCAACAGAAGGCACATGACACGACGGGCATGTTCCGACAGGTGATGCCTGGCGGTACCGACGGTGCCGACTGCCTGAATTAGTGTAGAATGGCAAACAGTGCCTCGGAGGTGCGTACAACGCACATTTGAACACGAGGCGCGTACAACCTGCATCCGACCACGTCCTAGGCCGCCTCCTATGCCGCCGGTTCCAACTACCCCAACCCCCACGGCCTGTCCAGAGGCCACAGGGGATGAGCTGCCGTCCCGTCCGCCCATTACCTCGTGCCGCCCGGGGCAGCGCCCGCGCACCGAATACCACGGAGAGCCATCCGGCGATCTCGGGCTGCACCAGGGTGACGCCCAAGAGTCCGCTGAGCATGGTGGCTCAGAAGACAATGCGGTTTTCTCATTGGACGACGATGCGGTCTTACGGTTGCGCCAGGGAATTGTCAACTTCCTGCTGGTGGACGCACAGGAGATGACGGAGGGGTTGACCCGGGCATTCCTGAACTCAAACCAGCTCAAAGAGTTGGTTGAGAGAGCGACGGCCAGGGATTGCCCAAGTCAGGTTGACGTGAGCCATGCGGTCCGCGAGACCTTGGGTAACGCGGCCCCGAGTCTAGAGCAGCGGTCATTCCAACAATATCAAAACTTTCTGAAGGAGGTTGCTGTGAAGGTAAGTGAGTTATTTGGACCCTGAGGATGGCCACTGATGAGGGCTCCATAGCGCGCGGCACAGGCAGAAGATCACCCGATCGGAGAACAGCCTGACAGTGAGCAAGACCCTTCATTGGAGATTGTGCAAGAGCGTGAGGCCCTCGTGCAAGAGCGTGAGGCCCTCAAGCGGGCAAATGAGACCCTCAAGCAAGACATCATGGCCCTTGTAAGGCAGAAATTGAACATGTGAATTTTAACATGTATCAATTGATATTTTTCATTCGTCATGTGCTGCTCGTCGTCCACGAATTGTGTAATAAAGACCGGTACTGCCCTATTCTAATATTGAACACCTATTGAAAAACGATACAGCCGTATCCCAGGCCTTTAGGCCTTTAGAAAAAATCGTGTCACGGCCTGCCAGCTGCCGGCGCCCGTGGTCTCAACCCGGCACATTCATGTGTCCGCCGGCGTTGTGTCCGCCCCTTCCCGAGAATATATCAGATATTCCCAACGCTGCCGTGGCCCGCTGCCCTCATCCATTGTGCCTAAAATTCAGAGTAAAATACATAAAGGTCAAGTTAATTGCGCGCATACAATAATGTGGTCAGTGTGCATATCCGCCGGTCTTTTTCATGTCTATGACCAATAGGGGCCGACGTTCTTGGAATTTGTAGTAATACGTAGATATGTAGATATATATAAAATGTTTATTTTCTTTCCTGACCCTTGTAGCTCAACCCATAGCGGCTCTCACGTTGTTTGTTGCATCTTGGACCCCGCCGTCACCACGTGCCCCACTGCCCCGCTGCCCCGCTGCCCCACTGCCCCGCTGCCCCATGGGCGCAATCTCGAAACCCTGAAAGGTGAGTATGATAGGTTGTCGCCCAACCTATAGCCCGCGCCCCGTGTTTATCAGCTCTGTAGGTTCCCCCTCGCCGCCTTCCTCGCTACCTTCCTCGCTGCCTTCCTGCTGCCCCTACACCTCCGTGGGCGCAGTTTTAATGCCCTCGGCATTCTGAGAGGTGTGTACAATGTGTTTCAAGGCGACATTCGGCAGCCAACGGCTTACCACACTAAGTCCTTGCTAGGCGTTGACTGGACTGCGCAACAAACCCGGAAACGGCTCTTCCATGTACGTACATTATACACACAGTTGCATCCGCTTCGCTGACACCTATCGCTCAACCTACAGCCCGCCTGCCGCGTTTCTTAACTCTGTAGGACCTTTCCCCTCCTCACTGCCTTCCTCGCTGCCCCCACACATCCGTGGGTGCAACCTTAATGCCTTCTGCACCCTGAGAGGTGCGTACGACGGTTTCAAAGCGCCGTTCAGTAGCCCAACACCTTATCACTCAAAGTCCTTGCTAGAGCTCGGCCAGACTGCGCAACGGCCCTGGGATAGACTCTTCCATGTACGTGTATCATACACATACCGCATGCGCCTCACTAACACTTGTGGGCCCAACCTACAGCCCGCGCACCGCGTTTTTCAGCTCTGTATGACCTTTCCCCCCTTCACCGTCCCTATTGCCGCCCCTACACGTCCATGGGCACAACCTGAATGCCTTCGGCACCCTGAGAAGTGCGTACGACGGTTTCAAAGCGCCGTTCAGTAGCCAACGACTTATCACTCATAGTCCTTGCTAGGACTCGACCGGACCACGCAACGACCCCGAGAGTGACTCTTCCATGTACGTGCATCATACGCATACCGTATGCGTCTCACTGACGCTTGTCGTCCTAACCTACAGCCCGCGCACCGCATTTTTCAGCTCTGTAGAACCTTTCCCCCTCGCTGCCTTCCTCACCGCCCCTATCGCCGCCCCTACACGTCCATGGGCGTAACCTTAATGCCTTCGGCACCCTGGGAGGTGCGTACGACGAGTTTCAAGGCGCTGTTCAGTAGCCAACGACTTATCACTCATAGTCCTTGCTAGGACTCAACCGGACCACGCAACGACCCCGAGAGCGACTCTTCCATGTACGTGCATCATACACATACCGTATGCACCTCACTGACGCTTGTCATCCTAACCTACAGCCTGCACACCGCGTTTTTCAGCTCTGTATGACCTTTCCCCCCCTCCACCGCCTTCATCGCCGCCCCTATCGCCGCCCCTACACGACCTTAATGTCTTCGGCACCCTGAGAGGTGCGCACGATGGATTTCAAAGCGCCGTTCAGTAGCCAACAACTTATTACTCAAAGTCCTTGCTAGGGCTCGACTGGACCGCGCAACGGCCCTGGGACCGACTCTTCCATGTACGTGCATCATACACATACCGTATGCGTCTCACTGACGCCTGTCCGCCCAACCTACAGCCCGCGTGCCGCGTTTCTCAGCTCTGTAGAACCTTTCCCCCCTCGCTGCCTTCCTCACTGCCCCTATCGCCACCCCTACACGTCCTTAATGTCCTAAGCTTCTTGAGAGGTGCGTACGATGGATCTTAAGGCATCGTCCAATAGCTAACAGCTTATCAATCAAAGTCCTCACTAAGGCTTTGCCGGACCGTGCAACGACCCTGGGAACGCTCCTTCCGTGTACGTACATTGTACACATATCGTATCCACTTCGTTGATACTTGTTGCCCAACCTACAGCCCACGCGCCATGGTCATCAACTCACTTCCCTCCCTCCTTGCCGCCTTCCTCACCGCGCGACACCGCCCTCATCACCTGCACCTCACTACCAGGCGTCTGATGGCTCAGCCCCATGCTCAGGTGGCGGACGATGCCGTCGGCAATGAGTCTGGTCATGAGGGTGAGTCGCTGGAGGTTCAGGGGATGGCACCTGCCCACCCATGCGCCCGATTCATGATGTTTCATAGTCCTCATATGTATTTCTTGCTAAGTACTGCTATACAGAATGACTGTATCTTAAAGAAAATAAATAATAAAAATAAAAATAAAAATAACACATAGTTTGTTTGGCTGGCGGGCATCCCACCCGAGGCGTGCCAGCCCATTCATTCGGCCAGACACCTGGTGATCGATCAGGCACCGCAAAAAACCACCACTGGGAAACAAAGCAATTTCGAAAAGAAAAAATCCTAGCGACGGTAATATGCATGCTAGAGGGCTCGGATAAATCGGCTTAGAGTACCTTGATAGTATAGAATTGAAATAAAATAATAAATTTACAACTGGTATTACAGCGATTTTCGGGGTATTGGGAACACTGATGCAGGAGCATTTCCAGTTCTGCAGCTTGATATAATTGCGCCGCAAACGGGGAAGGTAATATTACATGCAGGGGTAATATACTACAACATGTTGCAGCAGCCCACGTACTGTAAAATGGTGCTCAGCGCCTGCTACCCATGAAAATGATGTTTTCCGTGAATTGAGAGAGGGTAACAGCCCGTGGGCTACTGCAACATGTTGTAGTATGTTACCCCTGCATGTAATATTACCTTCCCCATTTGCGGCGCCAGTATACCAAGTTGCAGAACTAGAAATATTGCTGCATCTATGTTCCCAATACCCCGAAAATTGCTGTAATACCAGTTGTAGGTTTATTATTTTATTTCAATTCTACACTATTAAGGTACTCTAAGCCGATTTATCTGAGCCCTCTAGCATTCATATTACTCCCGCTAGAATTTTTTCTTTTTGGGATTCCTTTGTTCTTCCGATGGTGGTTTTTTGTGGTGCCTGATCGATCACCGGGTGTTTGACCGAATGAATGGCATAGCCTCAGCTGGCACACCTCGGGTGATGGCAAATGAATGGAATGATGCATGACGGATCAGGCACGGGCAGATGTGTGTTTTTTCTCTCTAAGATACAGTTGTTCCATATAGCAGTACGTAGCAAGAAATACATGTACGAGAACTACAAAACTATGAAACATGCAGGGGGGGGTGCAGGGGGGGAACATCCTACAAAGCTGGTAAATGCAGCATGTGGACTGCAGGTTGCGGGACAAGTGTCGGCGAAGCATATGCAGTCTATTTACAAAGCACGTACATGGAATTGTCGCTTCCGGGAAATGTAGGTGCAGCTCAGAAGGTGGCGAGGGGGGGGGAAGGTCCTACAGAGGTGATAAACGCGGCGCGCGGGCTGTAGGTTAGGTGACAAGCATCAGCGAAGCGGATACGATATGTGTACAATGTACGTACATGGAAGGATCATTCCTGGGGTTGTTGCGCAGTCCGGCAAAGCCTTAGTGAGGACTTTGATTGATAAGCTGTTAGCTATTGGACGATGCCTTAAGATCCATCATACGCACCTCTCAAGAAGCTGAGGACATTAAGGGCATGTAGGGGCGGTGATAGGGGCGGCGAGGAAGGCAGCGAGAGGGGGGGAAGGTCCTGCAGAGCTGAAAAAAGTGGCGTGCGGGCTGTAGGTTGGGCGGACAAGCATCAGTGAAGCGCACGCGGTATGTGTATAATGCACATACATGGAAGAGTCGCTCTTGGGGTTGTTGTGCGGTCCGGCTGAGCCCTAGCGAGGACTATGAGTGATAAGCTGTGGGCTACTGAATGGCACCTTGAAACCCATCGTGCGCACCTCTCAGGGTGCCGAAGGCATTAAGGTTGTGCCCATGGATGTGTAGGGGCGGTAATAGAGGCGGTGAAGGGGGGAAAGGTCATACAGATCTGAAAAACGCGGTGTGCGGGCTGTAGGTTGGGCCCACAAGTGTTAGTGAGGTGCATGTGGTACGTGTATGATACACATACACGGAAGAGTCTATCTCGGGGCCGTTGCGCGGTCTGGCCGAGCCCTAGCAAGGACTTTGAGTGATAAGGCGTTGGCTACTGAACGGCACCTTGAAACTCATCATACGCACCTCTCAGGGTGCTGAAGGCATTAAGGTTGCGCCCATGGACATGTAGGGCGGCGATAGGGGCGGTGAGGAAGGCAGCGAGGGGGGAAAGGTTCTACAGAGCTGAAAAACGCGGTGTGTGGGCTGTAGGTTAGGACGACAAGTGTCAGTGAGGCGCATACGGTATGCGTATGATGCACGTACATGGAAGAGTCGCTCTCGGGGTCGTTGCGTGGTCCGGTCGAGTCCTAGCAAGGACTATGAGTGATAAGTCGTTGGCTACTGAGCAGCGCCTTGAAACTCGTTGAACGCACCTCCCAGGGTGCCGAAGGCATTAAGGTTGTGCCCATGGATGTGTAGGGGCGGCAATAGGGGCGGTGAAGGGGGGAAAGGTCATACAGAGCTGAAAAACGCGGTGCGCAGGCTGTAGGTTGGGCCCACAAGTGTTAGTGAGGCGCATGCGGTACGTGTATGATACACGTACATGGAAGAGTCTATCTCGGGGCCGTTGCGCGGTCTGGCCGAGCCCTAGCAAGGACTTTGAGTGATAAGGCATTGGCTACTGAACGGCGCCTTGAAACTCATCGTACGCACCTCTCAGGGTACTGAAGGCATTAAGGTTGCGCCCATGGACGTGTAGGGGCGGCGATAGGGGCGGTGAGGAAGGCAGCGAGGGGGGAAAGGTTCTACAGAGCTGAGAAACGCGGCACGCGGGCTGTAGGTTGGGCGGACAGGCGTCAGTGAGACGCATACGGTATGTGTATGATGCACGTACATGGAAGAGTCGGTCCCAGGGCCGTTGCGCGGTCCAGTCGAGCCCTAGCAAGGACTTTGAGTAATAAGTTGTTGGCTACTGAACGGCGCTTTGGAATCCATCGTGCGCACCTCTCAGGGTGCCGAAGACATTAAGGTCGTGTAGGGGTGGCGATAGGGGCGGCGAGGAAGGCGGCGGAGGGGGGGAAAGGTCATACAGAGCTGAAAAACGCGGTGCGCAGGCTGTAGGTTAGGACGACAAGCGTCAGTGAGGTGCATACGGTATGTGTATGATGCACGTACATGGAAGAGTCGCTCTCGGGGTCGTTGCGTGGTCCGGTCGAGTCCTAGCAAGGACTATGAGTGATAAGTCGTTGGCTACTGAACAGCGCCTTGAAACTCGTCGTACGCACCTCCCAGGGTGCCGAAGGCATTAAGGTTGTGCCCATGGACGTGTAGGGGCGGCAATAGAGGCAGTGAAGGGGGGAAAGGTCATACAGAGCTGAAAAACGCGGTGCGCGGGCTGTAGGTTGGGCCCACAAGTGTTAGTGAGGCGCATGCGGTATGTGTATGATACACGTACATGGAAGAGTCTATCCCGGGGCCGTTGCGCAGTCTGGCCGAGCTCTAGCAAGGACTTTGAGTGATAAGGTGTTGGGCTACTGAACGGCGCTTTGAAACCGTCGTACGCACCTCTCAGGGTGCAGAAGGCATTAAGGTTGCACCCACGGATGTGTGGGGGCAGCGAGGAAGGCAGTGAGGAGGGGAAAGGTCCTACAGAGTTAAGAAACGCGGCAGGCGGGCTGTAGGTTGAGCGATAGGTGTCAGCGAAGCGGATGCAACTGTGTGTATAATGTACGTACATGGAAGAGCCGTTTCCGGGATCGTTGCACGGTCCAGTCAACGCCTAGCAAGGACTTCATGTGGTGAGCCGTTGGCTGCCGAATGTCGCCTTGAAATACATTGTACGCACCTCTCAGAATGCTGAGGGCATTAAGACTGCGCCCACAGAGGTGTAGGGGCAGCGAGGAAGGCGGCGAGGGGGGAACCTACAGAGCTGATAAACGCGGGGCGCGGGCTATAGGTTGGGCGACGACCTATCGTACTCACCTTTCAGGGTTTCGAGATTGCGCCCATGGGGCAGTGGGGCAGCGGGGCAGCGGGGCAGCGGGGCAGCAGGGCAGCGGGGCAGTGGGGCAGCAGGGCACATGGTGACGGTGGGGTCCAAGATGCAACAAACAATGTGAGAGCCGCTATGGGTTGAGCTACAAGGGTCAGGAAAGAAAATAAACATTTTATATATATCTACATATCTACGTATTACTACAAATTCCAAGAACGTCGGCCCCTATCGGTCATAGACATGAAAAAGACCGGCGGATATGCGCACTGACCACATTATTGTATGCGCGCGATTAACTTGACCTTTATGTATTTTACTCTGAATTTTAGGCGCAATGGATGAGGGCGGCGGGCCACAGCAGCATTGGGAATATCTGATATATTCTTGGGAAGGGGCGGACACATGAATGTGCCAGGTGGAGACCACGGGCGCCAGCGGCTGGCAGGCCGTGGCACGATGGCCTAAAGGCCTGGGATACAGCTGTATCGTTTTTCAATAGGTGTTCAGTATTAGAATAGGGCAGTACCGATTTTCAACTCCCCTATTCCAATACTGATTTTGGGTGACCACCCAGTGCCTGGCCGAAGTACACCTCGGCCGACGTACCATGGCTGACGCGTACCATATACATCTGTCCCCTGCCACCAACTATTCATCGCGCACACGGTATTAGAGCGAAAGAACAATTCGTCTATTATACATTTACCGCCTCGAGCTAGTAGCATTGATAATAAATACTAGAGTCTGGTAAATTTGGTTCATGGAAATCCTCATTCTGCCGCACCGTGCGTAAATGTATTCAAAGTATATTCAAAGTATATTCAAAGTAAATACATAACTAAATTACAGCACGTATTTATACGAAGGGAAAATCCAAAGTCCTACAAGCCGATAGTCGCCGCATATGGGCTATGGGTTGGGCTACAGGCATCAGCAAAGCGCATGTAATATCTGTATAATGCATGTACATGGCGGGGTCGCTCTATGCAGTCCGACCGAGCCTGGGGAAGGTTTTCAAAGTGTATGTCTTTAGCTACTCAGCAATGCCTTGAAACACGTCGTACTTACGTCTGGGTATACCGAGAACCTTAAAAATGCGTCCATGGGATGTGTGGGGGCGGCGAGAAAGGCAGCGAAGAGGCACGGAAAGTCCAGTGTCCTTATAAAGCCCAGAGCTGGCGCGCGTGGGCTGTGCATTAGGTTACAAGCATTAGCGAACCGTATGCGATACCTGTGCAACCCACGTACATGAGGAGTTGCTCCTGGGGTCGTTGCGCGGTTCGGCCGAGTCTGGGCAAGATTTTCGAGATGTGGGCCATTGGCTACCCAACGACGCCTTGGATCACATCGTACTCACTTATGGGTATGTCGAGAACCTTGAGAATGTGCGCGTGGATGTGTGGGGCGGGCGGCGGGAGGAGGGGAGGTTCAAGGTACTACAAGCACCGCGCGTGGGCTGTGGGTTCGGCTAAAAGCCTCAGCGAGTCGCATACGAAATCTGTGTATCGCACATACATAGGAGAGTCGCTCCAGGGGTCGTTACACTGTTCGGCCGAGCCTGGGCAAGGACTGTGAGTGATAAGCCGTTGGCTACTGAATGGTGCCTTGAAACTCGTCGTGCGCACCTTTCAGGGTGCCGAAGGCATTAAGGTTGCGTCCACGAATGTGTGTGGGCGGCGATAGGGGCGGCGAGGAAGGAAGCGAGGGGGGAAAGGTCATACAGCTGAAAACCACGGCACGCGGGCTGTAAGTTGGGCGACAAGCGTCAGTGAGGTGCATGCGGTATGTGTATAATGCACGTACATGGAAGAGTCTCCCGGGGTCGTTGTGCGGTCCCGCCGAGCCCAAGCAAGGACTTGATGGAATAAGCCGTTGGCTACTGAACAGCGTCTTGAAACCCGTCATACGCACCTCTCAGGGTGCCGAAGACATTAAGGTTGCGCCCACGGGCGTGTAGGGGCAGCGATAGGGGCACCGACAGGAGCGGCGAGGAAGAGGGGGGGACGGTCCTACAGAGCCGATAAACGCCGCGCGCAGCCTGCAGGTTAGGTTACAAGTACCAGCGATGTTTTTAAAATGCACGTACATAGGAGAGAGCCGTTCCCAGGGATCGTTGCACTGTTGGCAAAGATATCGTGCTGGTAAGCCACTGGCCAGTGAATGACACTTTGAGATGTATCGAGCTCACCTTTCAGGGTGTTGAGAATGCGCCCATGGAAAGTGGGGGGCGGGTGGCAGGGCATGCGGCGACGGCAGGGTGCAAGATACAACAAACAACGAGAGCTGCACATTGGGTATGGGTTGAGCGACAAGGATCAGCAAAGAAATTAAACATTCTCTGCATATCTGCATATCTACATGTCACCACAAAGTCCAAGAACGTGCCGCTCCTATCGGTCATAGACATAGACATGTTGTGTGGATATGTGCGCTGACCACATTCTTGTATCTGCGTTACTACCTGACCTTTATATATTTTACTCTGAATTTTAGGCGGCATATCAGGTGGGTGACGCCAGCGGCTTGCTGGTCCTATTTCTTTTCTAAAAGGCCCGAAGGCCTGGGCCCGCCGGTTTGAACTGTCCTATTCATATTCATAGTTTGGGGTGACGACAAGGTGACGACTGAATGTGATACTTTAGATGTTCAATTTGAACTCGATTTTTTTTTATAATTTCTATCTAACGATACGACTACAAGGCGCTTAAGAATCAACTCTAGATGTCAGAAATTTTAAATATAAATATAATCCAACGATGTGCGTTACCTGACATGGGATCTGACAGCTGCCACCTCTTCTGACTGCAGTGACTTCGGTGACGTCGGTGACTTACCAGTGGTTTCCAAGCTGTGACAGGTCTGTCAGGTCGGAATTATTGGGTCCATGCACCTTGGGCCCGACGGGTCCTCATGCCACTGGAGCGTGATCGCTCTGCGTGCACAACCTCAATACAACCAAAAATTCCCTTTCTGCGGCCGACTGTCCCATCACCGATGACAAAAGGGGGATCGGCCGTCTAGGGAGCTCGTCGCCATGGCATCTCGCCCTTGGAACTCTCACTCGCCCGTTCAGTCACAATTCGGGGCACATCCATTGGGAAGTAGCAAAGTGGGTGCTGCGCTACCTTGAGGGTATGAAGGAATGGCGTCTCACTCTCAGAGGAACACGCCGATTTGGGAACCACGACACTGAGCCTCAATCGGAGCGTACATCATCAAGATCGGAGATGAGGCCATGAGTTGGAAGGCAGAGAAGTAGAATTTCGTCGCACTATCGTCGATGGAAGCGGAGTAAGTACAGTAGCGCTCTGCCATAGATGGGCCGTCTTCTATGCAGTCTCGCTACGAGGACTGATGGTGACCAACGCTGAAAGTGTCGGTGTGAGCGATAGATTTCTTACCAAGTCTTGCTGCAGCACCCGATGGTGGTCAAGCTGGAGTATGTGCCGACGAAGGACATGTTAGCGAATCGCCTCTCAAAGTCTCTGCCTCACGCTCACCATATGTACTTCTAAAGATATCAGAATGCTTTGATGCTCTGCGTGTCTCTCATTGTTCTCCCGCACACCGAGTCAGTAAGTCATTAACTCTACCTTACATTAGCTACTCACTTACTGGAGTACCATAACACAGTCTATAGGTACTCAATACATCGAGTTTGGCTCGCTCTACTGTCCCCGTAGGTTCAGCTAAGTCCTGTTCCAGGGGCTTCACTACTTGAACGTCACGTCCGCCATCAGCTCACTTTGATCGCTCCAGGAGATGTAAAGTACCCAAACCTAGACGACCTTTCCATATAAACCTTCAATAGCTTCATTTTGGTTCGTTGGTCCTCTTCAATACACACGTAACACGTTGGCTGATTTTTTTGGCAGCCTGCGCAACAGGTCCTACCAGGCTGTTGAGGTAAATCTGCACAGTTGGTTATGGTGTGTTCTCTTGCCTTGCACCAACTTGTGGAAGTCGCAATCTGACCAGGACATTCGGTTTGGCCGGGTGGGTTTCACAGGCGTCATTGAGAGATACGGCTTCAGAATTATTCAAGTCTTATAATGGGGAGGTCTTATATTTCAAATGGACCAAGGAGCTGACAAAGCAGCTTCAAACACAACGCCCAGACTGGTCTGAACATATTCGGTGCTTCAAGGGTGTTGACAAGTGGCTTGAACTTGCCATCAAGTTCAGCTGGCTCCCGAGCGAGGCTCGTATGCCCCTTGTGCCGTCTGGAGTCCCTATCCACCCACTCATTGACTTTATCTCCAGCAAGCTTAACAAGGCCGTAGATTTACATTTGGAGAGGGATGTTTGGGCGGAAACGGCCCTTAAAATTCAAGAGGTCATCTCAATACTCTTGAAAGAGTATTGGCGATGGTTTGACGCCAAAGGGGGCAACCGCAAAACTCCCACGCTCTTCGTCACACCGGAGCTCTACACAATGGCCCAGTTTGTGACCATCACACTAGAGGACGAACCACGGAATGTGGTGGTGAGTCTCGGACACCACACAGACGCCATCCGTGGTGACAAGGCGCTTGCTGAGCTCGGTCCCAGTTCATCACCAGGTGATGTCAATCCGCAGAGCGAGTCCAGCTTTGTCGCAATGCCGATTGTCATTGCACCCCTGGCCATTCCATCTCCCACCATCAGGACCGAAGTCCCAACGCTAACTATGCCTTCAGTCGCGGTCTCCAACACATCTGGCAAGGCGAAGAAGACAAGAGTCAAACTCCTGTCTAAGTCCTCAGAACCGCCCAAGGTCTGTGATGTTCGAACTCGATACCGGTCCTTGCCACAACCGGCCATTCACGAAGCACACCGAGTGGGCCTATCACCTGCTCAGATCAAGAAACGTGGTACTACCGCCTACACCAACTGCTATATTTGTCTCTCCAGGTTCGACCAGACCGACAAGAGGAGAGGTGGCGCATGCCAGCATTGGTGGGAAACTGCCATCCTAGTCGCCCTGATGTATCCAAGTTGTGACGGGACACTGTTGACGTACCCAGTTCTCGATGATAGTAGTGACTCCGTAAACTACTGGTTGCCTTTCATTCGCCAGGTATGCTTAATCCCTAACTGACAGTAGACACTAACTCAGTCTGTTTAGAATGACACATTCTTCTTACACCTTCTTTCGATGCTGTTGAGTGTCAAACGACCTCACAACAACTGGACGTATCTTCAGGACGTCCCATGTGCTCTGGCGGGGGATCATGTCGTTGCTAATCGGGACGTATTTTTTTTCTTGGAAGTTCTTGCTGCAAATTTCTACCACACATATTCTGATTCTTGGGATGAAGAACACGTCGTACCAGGCCATCCCCTTGAATTCCTCCAGAAGGTTCTTGACGACATTCGTATTGGCATGCCCGATCTCCCCGAATTTCCCAAATTCTCCTATACTTCACCTTCTGGTAGTATTCCGCTCGGTCCTGTCCAGACGATCCCTATCGAAGTGGCCGCGTTGCGTGGTCCAATACCCTACCTCGAACGTGGAATATGGCTCCAGGATTTTCTTGCATCCGCCAAGGACTCCACATGGGTAGATGGTGAACAAGTGGGCTCTCTCCACACCACCGATGCAGGCCGATCCTGGGGCCCATACCTTTTCTTGGTGCGGGCAATATGTTGTTTTGGCGAAATGTTGCTGACTGTTCCGACAGCATGAACCGACCTGGTATACCTCCGTCCTCGTTCCATTGCTTCACTCTCGCATTGGCATCACCGAATTGCTCCACATACTTCGTGTTCCTTACCCAGTTGTGACTCCGGTTGCGAGTCCTGGCTTTAGACTGCAATTTCCTCCACCATTCAATTTCACACCGCCGATCACGAAGTTTCTGGAAGCTCTCATCAGTATGTTCCTTGGTCGCTATGGTCAGTGGGACCACGACAATGAAGCCGCAAATTACGGCTACATGCGAAGCTTGGCCTCCGTTGTGGCCTCATTGGAAAAACACGAAGGGATCATCATAAACTTCCCAAGGTGGAACATCGTGATATCTCAGTTGAATCCAAGCGATGGACCGATGCTAAAATATCATGACCTGCCCGTCCAAGAGGTGATCAGAGAGACCGAAAGGGAGCGCATGAGGAGACAGACTTCACAGCCTTCTCAAGATTCTACAGCTTCACAACAGCCTGCGCTCGGGTCACAGCACCCTCATTTGAGTCTACCGATGGCTCCCACTCGACTCTCTATGCAGCGATCTTCCATCCCAATCGATGCGCCCACATTTGGTTCATCTGGTCAGGCAACAGTGCTTCCACCGGCGAAGGTTCACTTTGCCCAGAACACGAGATCCATCTCCCCACCCCCACCTGGGTTCAACAATGCCGAGCAGAACAGTGCCGATGACTATGAAGATGTGGGAATGACATCCATTCATTCAGAAGATGAGTCCGATGCAGAGTCTGGCCATGAGGAGCCAGGCCACAACCAGCGCGCTGTTCCTCGGAAAGGTGGCCAGGCTCCCCTTCAGCAGAATGACATCGACGATGATGGAGATGAGGACGTCATAGCAACAGGACTGCCTATGCCTATGGATGATGTACCTGAAGCCGTACTTCAAGAAACCCTAGCGGCTCTTCAACGTTTTACTGTAGAATGTAATCAGATTGCCCAGAAGCACAGCGTCTCCCCATCAGTCCCTCGATGGGTTTTCCTCAATGCTGAGTCACTCGGGCTCAATAAACGTTGTGTAAATTCTTTCAATGCTTACCAGCAGACGGAGATGGTAAAGCGCGGGTGGCACAAGTCATACGCCGAGGGCCAGCGTCTCACTCCAGGTACGTTACAATTTTCGCAAATCCTTCCTTATGAATAACAATTCGATTTCACTTCTGTTTAGGTCGCCGCCAGGCCCTCCAGCACGATTACAAGGAGAAGAGGAGGGCTTTAGCGCAAGAAGGCCCTAAGACTGTTGCGAAATGGAAAGAGGGGCTTCTGAAGGAACAAATTAGTCTTCAGGCGAAGGGGATTGTAGATCAGCCATACAAAAAAGTTATCGCTACCATGGATACTATGCATCAGACATCAAGCAAGCTCGTGAGTGCATCTAAATCTATATATTCTGTCACTCAACGTCTTCAGATGGAGGCTGCATCAGCGGGTGGACTACAAGTCCTGCAAGTAGTTTTGGCTACAGACTGGCATGCATTTCCCTGCTGTGAAAATTCGTACATTCTAGCCAGCTCCCAACCATTGGCCAATGTCTTCACCGATTCTGGCTTTGCAGGCCCTGAAGGGGCTCAGGGTTTTATGCACAGGCTGATGGATGCCTTTGAGTGAGTGATTTCTTTCCCTGAATAAGGAAATACTCACTGATTAGCTTATATTTGCGCAGTGATCAACTCAGGGCGACCCATCCTAATCTGCTGTCATTCTGGGATTCAATCCCATCCCCTGTGGAGGTCCCTATGGTCAACGAAATCAGACTGACCCAATTCAAAGCTGCTGAAACAGCTATCAACAATCATCAAGGAGCTGTACCAGCAGCCATTGATCCACCAGCCTCCAAAATGTTGTCGGAGCGGAAGCACCATCCTTCACCAGGTGACTGGATAGGCCTCGAGAGAATCCTTCCTTTCGAGGACTATGGTCTACAGAATAGTGTTTCTCCAAGTGCTCCTGGTCATCCCCTTTCTGAGCTCAACATTGCAATCCCGACCAAATGGGTCGGGAAATATGTCCCTCTTACAACTACCCACCAGGATCTCTATTTACCACGCACCTTACCTGCTACCAAGGGTGCTACCAATGTCCCAGATTTTGCCATTCCACACTGCATGTTCGACCATCTTGTCGAACGTGATTTATTCTTGAAGGCACTCGACGATCGCATTGGTGAGGCTGCCAAATCCGGGGGACCATCGCAATCTCTTTCAGGGGCTAGGACACTGCTTCAGGCAGTCGCTGCTGTCTCGAGTTGGAGAGAGAGTGAAAATGGGATCTATGCCTATTTTGCGGCCTTTTGCATGGCAGTTGTTCCACTCATGAGGCAAACTGTCCTACGTTTTTTTACTCGTCATGTCTTCCATGTGATGTGTGGTACGTCTTATGCATAAATCATTCCACTCTGCTCCGCATTGCCAAGCTGATCCAGGCCCAACGCCATCCAGCGGCATATACAGGTGACCGGAAACTGTTGACTGGAAAGGCAAACTTCTCTCAGCAGTTGCTTGAGATGGCCTGTCGTCGCTACATGCTTGTTAACTTGATATGACCAATAACAGGTGAGAATTGGACTGCCCGCTTGAATGGCGAAGGTCTTGACAACAAGAATGGGATACGTCAATTCATGAACATTTTCAATCCCGATCTCCAGAAGAGAACAAGATTTCAGGCCTTTCCTGCGCATGCGTTTGGTTTAGTTTATTTACAAATTGGTGGAGCCTAATGGCTTTATAGATTATCTAGCAATGGAGTCGCTTGACCCCTCTTTGAAAAACGCTCCAGTAGTGCAAATAATCTTCCCCAAGCAAATCCCTATCTCGTTCACGGGGCTCATTGAATATGGGACTCTGGGACGCATCACCAAGCGACTGCAAAAAGTTATTTTCGAAGCCCCTACAGCAGCTCAAATTCGTGCTTCAGATTTGGAGGGCTCAGACATTGAGAGGCATGAGGAAACTCAGAACCAGCCACTGCAGACTGGCATCACCGCTATTGCTACGGGTACTGAGCACATGGGCAATGCCATAGAGCTCAATGGTCCTCTCCCTCCACTGGCCTCAAGCCGCAAGCGACGTCGTCCAACGATGGATGGGGGAAGCCGGAAGAAGAGGGCCATTGCAACAAACAAGCCTGACTTGATTACTTTGGAGTGTTGAGTCTGACATGTATTATCCGCTGCCCTTTTGTTGAGTACATACTTGTTCTTTGTATCCTGCGCCAAGGCCTTGTATACAAGTCTTTCCCTTGGCGTACATTTGATACACTTCATCCCATCTCCGTCTTAGCAATAAAATATAGCTGCGGGCTGCGAGAGCACTTGCACAGGTCGTGAGAAAGCCAAGCGAGAGTTAATGAAAGTGCTCGAAATAAGTACCAACAGGCTTATTTTGTATATATTGAGTGTAGTGGCAAGCCCTTCGCTAACAGTCCATGAGTCCCCCTAACAGGCCTCCCGCAGCCTGCGAAAACAGCCTGCGAAAACAGCCTGTGAAAACAGCCTGTGCGAAGGCCTAAGAGGCCTCTAACAGGCTGCGAGCAACAGGCTGTGAGCAACAGGCTGCAAGCAACAGGCTGCGTGCGGGCCTAAGAGGCCTCTAAGAGGCTGCGAGCCTGCGAAACAGGCTGCGCGAGGGCCTAAAAGGCCTTTAACAGCCTGCAATAATAATTTATATTTATATTTATATTTAACAGCCTGAAATATTAAGGTGCGAGTGGCCTGTGCCGACTGCCTGCACGAGGGCCTAAGAGCCTGCGAGCCGCCGAAAACAGCCTGTGGAAGGCCCAAAAGGCCTTGAACAGCCTGCAATTATAATATATATACATATACATATATTCAACAGCCTGAAATAACAAGGTGCGAGCAGCCTGTGACGACTGCCTGTGCGGGGCTAACAGGCTGTGAGCCTACAAAAACCGCCTGCGTAAGGGCCTAAAAGGTCTTTAAAAGCCTGTAATAATATGGTATGAATATATATGTATTTAACAGCCTGAAATAATGAGGTGTGAGCGGTCTACGGCGACTGCTTGTGCGAGGTCTTTAACAGCCCGTGAGCCTCTTTAACAGCCTGTGCGAAGATCTAAAAGGTCTTTCACAGCCTGTAATCATATCATATCAATATATATATATTTAATAGTCCGAAATAACAAGTTGCGAGCGGTCTGCACGACTGCCTGCGTGAGGCCTGAAACTGCCTGCGAGCCTCCGAAACAGCCTGCGCGAGGGCCTAAAAGGCCTTTAACAGCCTGTAATGATATCATATATATATATCTATATTTTTAGCAGCCTGCGAGGCCCCTCCCGTACCCTACAGAAACTTCCTTTGTTTCCATTTCGGGGCTTCTCCCCAACCCCCTAGGGTATAACTGGCTTGAAACGCCCTCAAGCGTTGCACAGACCTAATAGTACAGTAATAAATACATCATCCTTATTATTCTATTTATTACACATGCTATTAGTCCCATACCGGGGCCCTGTGGTTCCTGCATACGCAGCCTGCGAAGGCCCCAACAGCCTGTGAGCCCCCCTAAAGGCCTCTCGCAGGCTGCGTTAACGGGCTGCAAGCCTCTCTCTCAGGCTGTGAGCCCCCTCTAACAGGCGGCCCGCAGGCTGCGAAAACAGCCTGCGCGAGGGCCTAAGAGGCCTCTAACAGCCCATGAAAACAGCCTGCGAAAACAGCCTGCATGAGGGCCTAAGAGGCCTCTAACAGCCTGTGAAGACGGCCTGCGAAAACAGCCTGCACGGGGGCCTAAGAGGCCTTCAACAGGCTGCGAAGACGGCCTACAAAAACCGCCTGCGCAAGGGCCCAAAAGATCCCCCAAAACCCATAATAATATAAATATAAATATGTAAATATTTAATAGCCTGAAATAACGATGTGCGAGCGGCCTGCGACGACTGCCTGCGCGAGGCCTGAAACAGCCTGCGAGCCTCCGAAACAGCCTGCACGAGGGCCTAAAAGGCATTTAACAGCCTGTAATGATATCGTATATATATATCTATATTTTTAACAGCCTGCGAGGCCCCTCCCGTACCCTACAGGAACTTTCTTTGTTTCCATTTCGGGGCTTCTCCTCGACCCCCTAGGGTATAACTGGCTTGAAACGCCCTCAAGCATTGCACAGACCTAATAGTATAGTAATAAATATATCATCCTTATTGTTCTATTTATTACACACACTATTAGTCCCATACCGGGGCCCTGCGGTTCCTGCATACACAGCCTGCGAAGGCCCCAACAGCCTGCGAGCCCCCCCTAAAGGCCTCTCGCAGGCTGCGTTAACGGGCTGCGAGCCTCTCTCTCAGGCTGCGAGCCCCCTCTAACAGGTGGCCCGCAGGCTGCGAAAACACCCTGCGCGAGGGCCTAAGAGGCCTCTAACAGCCCGCGAAAACAGCCTGCGAAAACAGCCTGCGCGAGGGCCTAAGAGGCCTCTAACAGCCTGCAAAGACGGCCTGCGAAAACAGCCTGCGCGGGGGCCTAAGAGGCCTTCAACAGCCTGCGAGCCTACAAAAACCGCCTGCGCAAGGGCCTAAAAGAACCCCAAAAACCCGTAATAATGTAATATGAATATATATATATTTAATAGCCTGAAATAATGATGTGCGAGCGGCCTGCACCGACTGCCTGCACCAGGCCTAACAGGCTGTGAGCCTACGAAAACCGCCTGCGTAAGGGCCTAAGAGGTCTTTAAAAGCCTGTAATAATATGGTATGAATATATATGTATTTAACAGCCTGAAATAATGAGGTGCGAGTGGTCTACAGCGACTGCCTGTGCGAGGTCTTTAACAGCCCGTGAGCCTCTTTAACAGCCTGTGCGAAGATCTAAAAGGTCTTTCACAGCCTGTAATCATATCGTATCAATATATATATATTTAATAGTCCGAAATAACAAGTCGCGAGTGGCCTGCACGACTGCCTGCGTGAGGCCTGAAACTGCCTGCGAGCCTCTGAAACAGCCTGCGCGAGGGCCCAAAAGGCCTATAACAGCCTGTAATGATATCGTATATATATATCTATAATTTTAGCAGCCTGTGAGGCCCCTCCCGTACCCTACAGAAACTTCCTTTGTTTCCATTTCAGGGCTTCTCCCCGACCCCCTATGGCATAAACTGGCTTGAAACTCCCTCAAACGTTGCACAAACCCAATAGTATAGTAATAAATATATTATTCATTATTGTGCTATTTTTACACAAGCTATTAGCCCCACACCGGGCCCCTGCGGTTCTTGCATATGCAGCCTGCGAGCCCCCCCTAAAGGCCTCCCGTGGCCTGCGTTAACAGCCTGCGAGCACCCTGCAAGCCCACCCTAAAGGCCTCCCGCAGCCTGCGTAAACAGCCTGCAAGCACCCCCTAAAGGCCCCCCACAGCCTGCGAGCCCCACTTATGCAGCCTGTGAAAGGTCTTGAGGCCCTTACAGGCAGTCGTTTTTGACCGCCTAAGAGGCCTCGACTCAGGGGACATATGTGGAGGAGGGCTGCAGTCCCCCACATTCTGACATGCCACTTGCCCTCCCCCGCACACAGAACTCTTCCTGCATACATAAACCCCTCTAAACTCTTCTAAATGCCTCAACATCCTAAAAGTCAAGCAGCAAAGAAGCAAATTGAGCGCAAGAAGGCCACAGAGAGTCATGAGGCTGCAATCAAGGAATATCAAGACCAGGTTACAGCAGGATCAAAGCCAAGTATTCCCAAATTGGCTCAAAAGCATGGTATCCCAGAGTGTACTCTCCGACGTCTGCTCAATCCTGGCAATCACAGCATTGATGACTTTAATGCAGCAAAACAGAAAATCCCTAAGGCTCAGGAGGAAGTACTTGTTCAGTGGTGCCTGGAGCTGTCCTCTCATAATATTCCCCTTGACCACAGCAACCTACTCCTGTATGCAACAACTGTGCTTCCGACTACCCAATTGGGTGAAAAGCTCAGTTCGAGATGGGTTGATTGGTTTCTCACAAGGCACCAGGATCATCTTGGTTGACAATGGGCCTGCCCTCATGACCGTATTCAATCTGCCACTGCTACACCTGAGGTGATTGCTGGCTATTTTGCTGCATATAAGTCAATTGTTGGTGAGAATGGGGAGAAGCTCCCTGCTCATTGTTACGATGTGCCCTGCAAGGGTTCAAAGCAATCGTCTAATAGCCTGGATCTAGACCTGAGAACTCTTATTTCAGTTCCACAGATATATAAGTAATACTATATAAGTATTAATATATATCTGCTTTTATATAAGCGAAGTTGGTGCTGACACCTCCTGTCAAAGTTGGTGACAAAGGAAGACTATTTCCTTTTATGGTAATACAAATATACTTTAGGCTATGACACCTCAGTTGTATGACAGTATACTTTGTACTACTATATAAGTATAGTAAGGATATATGTGATATATGAGAGTAAGCGTTGATCTTATTAATATCTAAGTTCTTAGAACCTATTGTCCCGTGCACTCCCTATCTCTATTAGATGGGCTTGCTAGTGGGCTCTTTAGGTATGCTTAAGATGAGTAGATATATGTGAAGATTGGATGATATTCAAACTCCGCCAGGGGCTGCCCCTTTTATAGGTGAGCAACCCTGGGTGAAGAGTATGTACATGACTCGATCCGATGACTCAGGCGTCAAGTCTGAGTCATACCCAATACATGACATATGAATTCCAATATGAACAAGGGACCGACGTGGGACTGACGTCTATCCTTTGTTCACCACAGTGGTAGACAAAGAAAGCGAACTCGAGGGCAGGCACTTTTGTGAACATAGTTGCAAAAGTACTCTGCCTTCCAAAACAAAGTTACAATAAATAGAATATTAATGCCAAATCCATCCCGTCGCTACACTTAAATAAGGTGCATGTAGCATACAGAAAGATATATCCGCCAAGCTCTTGTCATGAAACCCAGTTCCATAACACTCATCAGCAGTTTGCCATGGATGAGACAGGGGTCCTACTGGGTTCTGATCAAAGGAAGCAATGCATTGTTGGCTGGAAACAAGTGCAAGCTGCCAGGAACTCCAGTGGACACTGTGACTTGATTACCTATGTACTGATCATCTCAGGAGCTGGAAAGCTTGTGGAGAACCTGGTTATCTTTCCTGGGAAGAAAATGATGAAGAATTGGGTTGCCAAAAATCCTAAGAAATTTGGGTCAGTATTCTTATTGCAATTCTTGATG